>ERZ1292625.3269-Hain-H41-01um-R1-3269-length-13465-cov-4_pt1 | contig 13465 bp, 16 predicted proteins | sample MGYA00564400_ERZ1292625 | MGnify/ENA primary metagenome ERZ1292625 (study PRJEB36523, sample SAMEA6512639) | groundwater metagenome | collected 2019-01-08 | study: AquaDiva: Metagenomics assemblies of 32 groundwater samples | reverse complement strand
ATGTTCGACAATCAAAACCAATTGAATTTATTCAATTCTTAAGCGGACACTAATGTAAAGATAATTCATAATAAGGAAGGAGAAATTATATGAGTGAACCGCTAACTATTCGACGACTCATTGATAGAATTACCACTGGTGACATTAGAATACCTGCATTTCAGCGTGATTTTATATGGGAGCCGGATCAAATTGCTTTTTTGTTAGACAGTATTTATAAAAAATTTCCTATTGGTACAATTATTCTATGGAAAACGGATAATCGCCTTATTTCAGAAAAAAAATTAGGGCGATTTGAGCTTCCAGAGCCGCGTCGAGACTATCCTTTTAATTATGTATTAGATGGTCAGCAAAGAATAACTAGTTTATTTAGTGTGTTTCAAAATGACCTCAAGCCAAGCGACGATGAGTGGGTTGATATATACTTTGACTATAAAGCAGAAGAAAATGTGCAAGAGTCTTTGTTCGTTGCTTTAGAAAAAGAAGAGGTTGATCCACAACGACATTTTCCCATTAATGTTCTTTTTGATTCAGTAAAATATAGAGAATCGACAGATTCATTAGAGAGAAAAATAGTTAAAAAAATAGATCTGTTACAAGAACGCTTCAAAGAATACATGCTTCCATATGAAATTTTTGAATCTGAGAACCGGAACAATGTCGCGATTGTGTTTGAAAGAATTAATCGTGCAGGAACAGAACTATATATTTTCCAATTACTTTCAGCATGGAGTTGGTCAGAAGAATTCGACCTTAGTGTAAAATTTGAAGAATTACAAGCGGAAATAATAGAACATGAATATGACGACCTCTGCAAAGACACAGACCTTCTGCTTAGAATTTGTGCTGGTGTTATCAAGGGAGAAACAACACCATTCGCAATACTTGCATTACAAGGAGAGCAAATCAGAACATCGTTTGAAATAATACGAAAAGGGATAATCGGAGCAATTGATTTTTTAAAAAGAGAATTAAACGTCAAATGCTATAAATTATTACCCTTTCCTGGAATATTAGTCCCTTTATCTGCTTTTTTTGCTACAGAGTCTGCAGAAGGCTTTAGATATACCGATATTCAAAAGGATAAAATTATCAAGTGGTTTTGGCGCTCTCTTTTTAGTAGGCGTTTTGCTGCGGGTGTCAATGATAAACAAGCGCATGATATCAGTCAAATGATAGCCTTAAAAAAAGATGAAAACCATTCTTTCGAGTTTCCTCCAAAAGAAATAAAATTTAATTTAAAAGAAGACGTTTTTTCTGTAAGTTCTGCTAATTCAAAAACATTTATTTTGTTGCTGAGTCAGTTCAGTCCGTTCTCTTTTTTAAGTGGAGCAAAAATTGATTTAGCAAAGATTTTACAAAAAATTAATAGGAATGAATTTCATCATATATTTCCCATAAAATACCTGACTCGAAACGGAAAGACCAAAAAAGAAATAAACGTATTGGCAAACATATGTTTTTTGACACGAGGAGATAATAATAAAATACTAGATAAATCACCTGCTGAATATGAAAAAATGATTACTGGAGACAATAAATCTCTTTACCTAGAAAACGCGTTATGTCCTCTCAATTTTCATGAACTTGAATATAATCAATTTCTTACAGAGAGAGAAAAGATTATTAAAGAGAAAATTGAAAATTTTATAGCATAACGAATCAACCAAACTGGAGGAAAGAAAGAATGACAGAACAACAACAAACTGGCAGTGGTAAGGCTATCGCTTCTTTGGTTCTCGGGATTATCGGAATGATCGCGTGGTTTATTCCCATTGTGGGACTTCCCATTACAATCACAGGTTTGGTTTTGGGGATCAAGGGACTAAAATCGCCAAACAGAGGGATGGCAATCGCAGGCATCGTGCTTTCCATTATTGGTCTTGTGATTACAATTATCAACGCAGCAATAGGTGCCTATATGGGCGCGACTGGTCAACATCCTCTTGTGAACAAAATATTGAAGAAATGACCGAACCCGGCGCTGTAGCGTTAAGCCCTCCACTTCCCCTTAAAAAGAAAAAGTGCAGTCCCTTGAATATAGTAGAAAATAGGGTTAGTCAGGCTGTCTCCATTAAGGCTTTGCTATATTCTCAATTTACATAACACTTATAAAAACTGCCCTTGTCACGAGAAAAAAAGAGACTGACCGGAAATAAAAAATATAAAAAAAACAGAGACAAAATGTTATCATTAAACATGGCATAAGAAAGGAGTAATGCTATGCGCGTAATAGATATTCCACAAATTGAAAAACTAAGCATACCGGAAAAGATTCTTCTGGTCGAAGATATGTGGGATAACATCTCTTCTGAAGAATCTGCCATCCCGGTTCCGCAGAGCCACAAAACAGAACTGGACAAAAGGCTGGCAAGGCACAAATCCAAGCCTGGTAAACTTCTGTCTATTGATGAACTTCGGGAAAGAATAGCATCAAGGAAATGACATTTACCCTACGGTTTCTTCCTGAAGTTGAAGAAGATGCCATCAACGGTTATGTCTGGTATGAAACTAAATCCAAAGGACTCGGTGAAGACTTTCTTCGTATGTTTTATGCCTATGCAAATGAAATTACATGGAATCCCTTGCTTCACCCGAAAGCATATCAGGACTTTCGGCGTCGCCTCCTCAGGCGATTTCCATACGCTATCTATTTTACGATAGAAAAAAAGCAGGTTGTTGTATTCGGGCTCTTTCATTGCGCGCGCAATCCACAAGCTATAAATGCAGAACTCCAAAATAGAGGAGAATAAAGACCCCATAACAACCACTCGTGCGGCGGACGAATAGCCATCGCACAGTTTAATCGTTAAGCCTTGCCCTCCCCTTCCCTTTAAAAAGAAAAAGTGCAGTGGCCAACATAATGACCGATATTGCCAAAGGCACGGCAACAGGCGAGACCCACGGCGCAGGGATTAAAAACAGCACATCCATATCCATAAATGATTTGGGCCAGCCTGTCCAGATGCGGAGAAACACATAATAGAAAATGTCCCATATCCCGAAACACCATAAAAATGCAGCTGCCTTTTCTTTTAAATTTCTTCCTGCAAGCAGAGCAACACATATTAGCATTACAATCGTAGCAGCCTCTCTTGTCTGTTCCTCAAACAAGATATAGTTTTCCCCCAGAAAAACAGCAATCTTGTCCACAGACAATTCACTTAACCCTTCAAACGGGATAAGCCTTCTCAGGTAGATAACAACCATTGCCTCAACATAAGCCATGCCGATTGAATATAATGTAAGCCCAAAAAGTCTTAGCATTATGTCAGTCTATGCCATGCTCTTTGATTTTTTTCCACAATGTTACCCTGCTGACTCCGAGGTGCTTGGCAGTCAGGGTTTTGTTGCCTTTGTGCATCAAAAGTGCAGAACGTATTTTCTCCTTGCCAAGACGATTCTCATTGCCTTCCATGCCTTCAGGTTTTTTATTGTGGAAAACATATTCCGGCAGGTCTAGTACCTCGATGGTGCCGCCCTTGCAGGTTATTGCACTGTGTTCCAGGGCATTAATAAGCTGCCTCACATTTCCCGGCCAACTGTAATTCTCTATGATATCTATTGCCTCGGGACTTATTCTCTTTATCTCTTTAGTATTCACAACAGAAATTTTCTTCAGGTAGTGAAAGGCAAGAATAGGTATGTCTTCGCTTTTCTCCCTCAGCGGCGGAGTTTTGATAAAAATAGAATTGACCCGGTAAAGAAGATCTTCCCTGAATTTACCCTGAGCAACAAGTTTATATAAATCTTTATTTGTAGCTGATATAAGCCTGATATTCACAGGGATAGGCCTGTTTTCTCCAACACGCTCAACTACTTTCTCTTCAAGGACTCTCAGTAGTTTGGCCTGCATAATCAGAGGCATATCTCCTATTTCATCGAGAAAGATAGTCCCGTTATGCGCGGCCTCAAACCTTCCGGTCCGGTTACTTATGGCGCCGGTAAACGAACCTCTCTTGTGGCCGAATAGTTCGCTTTCAAGAAGATGTTCATTCAAAGACGCACAATTCAAGCTGATGAACGGCCCGTCTTTTCTCCGGCTGAGCGAATGGATTGCATTGGCAACAAGGTTTTTGCCGGTGCCGCTTTCACCGCAGATCAAAACAGGGGCCTCGCTCGTGGCAGCGTTCCGTATCTGTTCGTACAAATTCTGCATCAGAGCGCTTTTCCCGAGAAGCCCCATAAACCAGTATTCTTTTCTTAATTCCTGCCTTAGTTCTTCGAGTTCCAGTTCCTTCATATATAAGGAAGTAATATCTGTCATCGTCTCTACAGCGCCGATTATTTTATCATTCTCGTCCTTTAAGGTAACAGCGTTTTTTAGGAGATAGACTCCCCTCCCGTCCATGGCCCTTATACGGCATCTCTTGTTGCAGATGGCGCCGGTTTTGAAAAGATCGCAGCTTCTTTGTCTGCCTGATTCGGTTAAGACTACACAGGTATCGCTGTCGAGCATGGTACAAGATTTCCCCATTACTTCGTTTTTGCGATAACCTGTTATTTCTTCAGCAGCTTTATTGAAAAACAATATAATTCCTTCAGTATCTACAATCATGAGGCCGTCCCTCATGGTCTCAAAGACATCCATCAGGAATTTCGGATCTTTTAAAAATTTGTCTAACATAGCCATAGTGTCAAAAATTGAACCAAGTGTTAAGTTAAATTATCAATTGTTAATCAATGTTAATTAACATAAATTAACACTTTAACGCCTGATATAGCAATATAAAATTCACAAATTCAATTATCTATTTGATATTAAAGGATTTTTTAAATTAACTCTGGGCAGGCATAAGATATGCTTTAATATGCAACAAGCAATTGAAAAATGCAATACTTTTAGACGAAAGAGGGGAAAAATGAAAAAGGTATTGATTGCAGTAGATGATACAAAGGGTTCAAAGGCAGTGTTGGCTACTTTCCAGAATTTAGTCCAGCGACCTGAAGAGGTAATCCTTCTCCATGTAGAAAGACTTTTAGGAAGGTCATTAATGATCAATACGCTGGGAGAAGCAGATTTATCAATACTTAAAGAGGAACTTAAAGATACGGAATATAAAAAGGAACTGGACAGAAAGGCTGAAAAGATCCTCAACTATTACAAGAAGGAGTTGGAAGAGAGCGGTTCATTCAATATAAAGACCCTGCTAAGGGATGGGCTTCCTGCTGAAGACATCCTTAAGGTCGCAGCAGAAGAAGGTGTTGAACTCATAATTCTTGGCTACAGAGGGAAGGAGGGACTAAACAGGCTCATTACCGGCAGCGTTGCCAGAGATGTAGAAAAAAATGCAATGGTACCCGTACTCGCAGCAAAAAAACCGGTCACCTGTGAAGAATCTTACACGTGGAGAGACGCTTATTATGCAGTATCACTCTCTACAGTAATAATTTTAGCCATGTTTTTTTTGGGAATTATTTTTGAAAAGGTATTTTTACCTTAACAACTAAAGACAAAAAAGGAGAGAAAAATGAAAAAGATTTTGGTTGCAGTTGATAACACAAAAGGTTCAAAGGCTGTATTGGCAGTGTTCAGGAATTTAGTCCGGCCGCCTGAAGAGGTAGTCCTTCTCCATGTGGAAAAGCTTGAAGGACGGTCATTAATGATTGATATGCTCGGAGAAGCAGAGTTATCAACATTAAAAGAATCGCTGAAGGGTACAGAGTATAAAGAGGAACTGGACAGGAAGGCTGAAAAGATCCTCAGCTATTACAGGAAGGAGTTGGAAAACAGCGGCCTGATCAGTGTAAAGACAGTGATAAGGGATGGAATTCCCGCCGAAGAAATTCTCAAGGTTGCTGAAGAAGAAGGCGTTGACCTCATAGTCACGGGCTTTAATGAAAAACAGGGCATCCACAGACTAATAACCGGATGTGTAAGCAAGGAAGTGGAAAGAAATGCAACTGTGCCTGTGCTCGTAGCAAGAGATACGACAGACGAGAAAGCTTATGACTGGAAGGAAGCTGTTGCCAAGGCATAAAAATACTAAGAGGATAAAATTTTAAAACAACTAAAAAAGGAGAAAAAATGAAAAAGATTTTGATTGCAGTTGATAGTACAAATGATTCAAAGGGGATATTGTCGTTGTTTCGAAATCTAGTCTGGTCGCCCGAAAGCATAATCCTGCTTCATGTTGAACAATTGGAAGGTAATTCCATGATGACTGCCATGCTTGGGGACGCAGAACTCTCAACTTTAAAGGATGCATTGAAAGGCACAGAGTATAAAGAGGCTCTGGACAAAAAGGCAGAAAAAGTGCTGACGTATTATAAAAAGGAGATGGAAAACGGCGGTCTGGTAAATATTAAAACTGTTATAAGGGAAGGACATCCTTCGGAGGAAATCCTTAAGGTTTCGGAAGAAGAAGGGGTTGACCTCATAATTGTAGGCTGTAGCGGAAAGTCACGGATGCGGAAGCTTGTAACCGGATGCGCATCCAGAGAAGTAGAGAAAAACGCGAAGATGCCTGTACTCATAACGAAAGGAAACGGATGCGGTGACCATGCACATCTTTGGAGCGGGAGGGAAGCATATGCCATTCGGTAGTGTTGTCTCGGCATTGACGGCAGTAATTCTTGGGCTGACCCTGGGATTTATCCTGCAAAAAGGGCGTTTCTGCCTTAACTCTGCATTCAGGGACATCATATTTATAAAAGACCTCACGCTTTTCAGATCCTACCTGCTATGTGTGGTGGTAGCTGTAATCGGCACGAATTTTCTGGAAGACGCAGGCCTCATAATGACTTTTGATCAGGAAGCAGGCCGCTTTGTTTCAACCGGATTGTTGCGCCAGAATTTTGTGCCGGTTGCCAATATCCTCGGTGGTTTCCTGTTCGGATTGGGAATAGTGCTTGCGGGTGGATGTGCAAGCGGGATTGTTTACAGGCTCGGAGAAGGACAGATGGCAGCTTTAGTTGCAATCGTCGGGTTCTTTTTTGGTGTCGCAATGACTACAGACGGGATATTGAGCCCGGTTCGTGAATTTTTGAAGAGTTTCAATGTTGAGATCTTTGGAAAAACGAATCCTGCCATATGGGATCTCTTCGGTGGCAGTCCTGCGGCAAAATGGATTACTATCGCAGTTTTCTCCATCGCGTTATTAATCTTTATATTTAAGGGAAAACCGACTTTCGGAATAGTCAGGAATGGCTATACATGGGGACTGACCGGAGTTCTGATCGGCTTATTGACCATATTGGCCTGGGAGGTATCATCTTTCTTCGGGGGTGTCCCAAGAGGCCTTGCCATAACAACTCCATTGAGGGAATTCTTCTATACCGTGCTTACCAACAGTTCCCATTCTCCATACCAGGAATTCAGTTTTCTGGGGATATTCAAAGGCACTTGGGGCGTATTCTTTATCTTTGCCATTCCGCTTGGTGCGGCTCTCAGCGCAGTAGCCCTCAAGGAATTCAAGTGGAAAATCCCACCGGCAAAGGAAGTCCTTACAGTATTCTTTGGAAGTATCCTTATGGGAATAGGCGCGGTTATTGCCGGAGGCTGCAACCTCGGTCACGGCGTTACGGGTATGTCAACGATGTCCGTTGCCAGTTTGGTGGCTATCACTTCAATTGTCCTCGGTAACTGGGCAATGGTTTATTATAAGTTTATGAGAGATACTGAATAGTGTTTCCACAGCTCGGGGCCGCATTAATGCGGCCCCCCTCTTTTTTTTAAAAAAAACTTAGCATTTAAGCCTATCAATCTTAAGGGAAAGGCATTGTATTTGAGCGGATTTATTTTGCCGATAGCCCATAAAAAAGGTCGTTCCTGTCCCGTTGTCATTCCCGCTTGTCGGGAATCCTTCTTTCAACCTCTGCTGATTCGCTAAGGAGAAAAAAAGATTCTGGACGAGCCAGAATGACAAACAAGAGGCCGGAGCGCAGCGAGTTTAAATTCATTTACCTATATTCCATCCCCTCAACCTTTATCTTCCCTACCACAGAAAGTATCTGCGCTTGTTTATCAATATCCCCTGTGATAAGCCTTATATGCGCTGCATCTGCAGGGAACTGGCCGAGTGTGGGGTCAACTGCAATCCATTGTTTAACAAATATCTCAGGCCATGCATGATAATAGAAAAATCCGTCTTTATACGTAAGGCCGAGTGCAATCCGTGTTGGAATCCCTGCTGCGCGGCCTAAGGCAGTATAAAGCGTTGTATGTTCATTGCAGTCACCTCTTCTTGTCTTCAGTACCTCTGTTGCCATTGGAATCGTTATTGCCGGCACTTTTTCAATATTTTTATATACCCATTCATAAATCAGCCTTGCTGCCTTCAGCTTATCCTTTTCATATTTTACAATCTCTTTTGCCATCGAGACAATCTGGGGATTCTTTGACTGGATAAACATAGTTTCCTTCAGGTATTCATCGAGAGACTTTAAATTTTGAATTTTGAACTTTGAATCTTGAATTTCTTCTTTCCTTATCTCCAGCATATTACCTTTTAAATGCTGCCTCCCTCCCTCCAATTCAAGCCCTTTGAAATCAATCCCTGAAAGCATCACCTTGAGATAATTAGTATCATGAGGAAGTTTTAAATTAAAAGGCACTGCAACCTGTGCTATGAAGTCCAGGGATGGCCTCTCAATCTGCACTGCGTTTTCTTTAGCTTCTTTGATGAGGGTAAATCCCATCGGGCTTTCTTCTCTAAGGACTTCACCTTTTTCCGTAAGCCACATAAAAAATTCCGTGCCCTTAAACTCACCCTTTACTTTAAAGGCATCCTGCTTTATGCCCATGGCAGTAATCGGTCCTTTGCCTGTGACTTCTATAAACATATTTTCCTGCGTAAGAGTTGCCGGATCAATTATTGCCATAGTGAATTTCTTGCCGGTTTTTAGCCCCTGTTTAAGAATATCAGGGATAACGGAAAGGTTTAGCGATAGAGAATCCTTTAAACGGATAACCTTCTCTGATTTTGCTCCCGGAGTCTCTATTTCCACATTAAGATTTTTATCCTCGACCCTGCCCCTGATTATCATATTCGCATCTGATTTGAGCGTAAAATCAAAAGATTTAAGCCTCAAACCGGAGTCCAGAAAGGCATTGGTTATGGTCTCTATTTCCTTCTGGGTATCCATAACATTAAGCCTCATTTTCAACAGTTCAGAGACCTTGTATCCTTCGTCCTTTTTTTCTATCTTCCTGCCGGCATACCCTATCTTTTCTCCCTTATAATAAACCCCCATCCATTGCTCCTCAAGTAATTCATCAGGAATAACAGTCTTGTATGCAGCAGGCGCTATATTCTGGTTTAATCCGTAATGCCTGAATAAAAGAACAGCCATTGTGACAAACCAGAAAATAAAAATTCCTGCATATGAGATTTTTCTGCCTGAAATAGTCATCATGCTTATATGCAATTTTAGCTTAAAGAATACAAATTAAGGAAGAACCTGAAATTAAAAATACAGGTTGCAAAGCATTTCATTTACTGCTACACTTTTTTTAAAAATCAGCTCTTAATCTACAAACTTTCAAGAAGGAGGTTCTTATGGAAGGTAAAGGTATTAATTTCGCTGCATTTCCGCAGACTGCAATTAAGGTTCTGACAGCTCCTGCTGCTTTTTTCAGGGAGATGCCAAAGACAGGGGGATTTGTTGAGCCGCTTGTTTTTGCAGTAGTTATGGGTGTAATTGCCGGTCTTATACAGTCAGTGATTAGCATACTTGGCCTTAATGTAGCGGCAGGAATGGCTACGGGTGTTGCATCCATAGTTATCATGCCAATTATGATAGCCATAGTTGGTTTTGTCGGCGCTGCGATACTCTTCGTGATATGGAAACTCATGGGCTCACAGGAGTCATATGAAACAGCCTACAGATGCGGAGCATATATCTCGGCATTTGCGCCGATAGCTGCAGTTCTCAGCATCATCCCTTATTTAGGGGGCGTAGCAGGCATTGTGGCCTATACTTTCTTTCTCGTTGCTGCGAGCATAGAGGTTCACAAAATCCCTTCCCAAAAGGCATGGCTCGTATTCGGCATCATTGGCGCGATACTGATACTCCTCAGTATAACAGGACAGATGGCAGCAAAGAAGATACAGGAAAGTGCCTCCAAGATGCCGCAGATGACTGAAGAGCAACAAAAACAGATTAAAGAAGCTGCAAAGAAGATGCAGGAAAGCGCCTCAAAGATGCCTCAGGGCGGACAGATGACTGAAGAACAGCAAAAGCAGATGGAAGAGGCTGCGAAGAAGATGGAAGAGGCAATGAAAAATATGCCTCAGAAACAAGAGAAAGAATAATAAATATATTACTGGCGATAGTCCACCCCTCTGTGTCCCCCCTTACCAAGGGGGGAATTTAAGGGGGGTCGAGGCAAAATACCTCGGAGTCCCGGTCTTATCGGGACGAGAATGAGCGAAAGACTTATACTATTGCCGACTAAAAGTTTTATTTCCTTATCAGATAACTATTTTGTTCCGTTTCTCGCCTCATATCTTTTATAATCTACCATGAGATTTATCGCAGACCTTCACATGCACTCGAAATATTCCCGCGCAACAAGCCCTGACATGACCCCTGAAAACCTCTGGAAATGGTCACAGTTAAAAGGGATAACGGTTATCGGAACAGGTGATTTTACGCATCCGGAATGGCTCAGTGAGTTAAAGGAAAAACTGGAAGACTGCGGGAATGGTTTATTTAAATTAAAAGAAAAATACAGGCATGATGGTATCCCTGCCTCATGCATCTCCGACATATACTTTATGCTCACCGCAGAGATAAGCTGCATTTACAGCAAAAATGGCAGAGTGAGAAAGATACACAGCATTCTTTTAGCCCCTGACTTTACTGTTGCGGGAAAGATTAACGCTAAGCTTTCAAAGATAGGGAATCTCTCGGCTGATGGGAGACCTATTCTCGGACTCGATGCAAAGAAACTCCTCAAGATAGTCCTCGATGCATCTGATAAGACAATGCTCATTCCTGCACATGCATGGACAACCCATTTTTCCGTGTTCGGCGCTGCCTCAGGTTTTGATTCGCTGGAGGAATGTTTTGAGGAATTGACGCCAAATATTTATGCGATAGAGACGGGGCTTTCATCTGACCCGAAAATGAACTGGAGGCTTTCAGCCCTTGACAGGATAACGCTCACATCACATTCTGATGCCCATTCACCTCCGAAGATTGGAAGAGAGGCAAATATACTTGATACTGAAATATCATATACGTCAATAACTAATGCAATTAAAAAGAAAGGCGGCTTCATCGGCACAATAGAATTCTTTCCTGAGGAAGGCAAATATCACTATGACGGCCACAGGATGTGCGAGGTAAGCCTGTCGCCTGAGGAGACGATAAAAAATAATTACCTCTGCCCTGTATGCGGGAAAAAGGTGACTATCGGAGTCATGCACAGAGTAGCAAAGCTTGCCGACAGAAAAGACGGTTTCAGGCCAAAAGATGCGCCTGTTTTTTATTCAGCAATTCCGCTTCAGGAAATTATCTCAGAGACTCTGAAGGTAGGCGTAAGCAGCAAGGCTGTTCAAAAAGAGTATTTCAATCTCCTCGAAAAACTCGGCAATGAATTCAAAATATTGCTGGACACTTCAATAGAAGATATCGAAAAAGCCGGTAATCCTCAAATCGCAGAGGCGATATCGAGAATGAGAAAAGGCAAAGTTCATATCGCGCCCGGTTTTGACGGTGAATATGGAAAGATAAAGATATTTGAAGAGGTAGAAAGAAAAAAAATAAAAGGACAGGCAAAGCTGTTTTGACTAAGTGGTTACTTGACAACTAACTTCATTTTGTGTTACATTGTCTTACAAACAGGGAGGTTCTGCAATGAAGGATACAATCACAATAAGACTGCCTGAAAAGCTTCAAAAGGAACTCAACACTGTTGTTAAAACAGAGAAGACCTCTAAAAGCGAGATAATCAGAGATGCCATTGCCCGTTATGTTGCTGTCAAGCGTTTCCAGCAATTGAGGAAAAAGGTTCTTCCTTTTGCCGAGGCAGAGGGCTTGATTACGGATGAGGATATTTTCAAAGCAATTTCATGAGGGTTGTTCTTGATTCCAATGTCATTATCGCAGCATTTGCTGCAAGGGGACTTTGTTCCGAGGTCTTTGAGGTATGCCTTTCAGGCCAACGCATTGTAATAAGTGAACATATCCTGTCGGAAGTAAAAACAAGCCTGACAAAAAAAGTGCGCCTTCCTGAGAGTGTCGTGAAGGATATCATTGGATATTTAAGAGATGAGGCTGAAAGGGTTAAGCCTCGTGAGCTTACTGACTCGCCATGCAGGGATAAGGATGACGACATAATAATCGGGACCGCATTGAGCGGCAATGCCGAATTTATCATAACCGGGGATGAGGACCTTCTTGTTTTAAAGAAATACAAGTGGATAGATATTGTTACCCCAAGAGAGTTCTGGAGCAGGCTGAAAGGATAGATTCTCGAAGCATCAGCGCAGAGTCGCCCAAGGCGACTGATCTTCGATAATCGAAGATGCCGGAAAACAGATTAAAGGAGGTGTTTAAAATGCCGAAAACCCTGAGCATACGCATGGATGATAAAGATTACCGTTTTCTTGCGATCCTTGCAGAGGAAGAGCATGAAGATGTTTCCAAAAAAGTAAGAGAGCTTGTCGATCTCGGCAGGGTAATGCTTGCCATAGAAAAGTATAAAAAATCAGAGGCATCCATAGAAAAAGCCGCAAGGATAGCAGGGGTCTCAATCTCAAAGATGATGGACATATTCAAGGAACACGGAGTTGAAGCTAATCTGGAGCATGAGGATTACCTGAAAGGACTAAAATCGCTGAAAAAAGTCTGGTAACAGTCGGGATATCCAGTATTTTTATTGCGCTTCGGACTTCTGCTTTTCTGCGCTTTTGCACTTTTAAACTTCCGCTCTCTTCAACGCTGCGGCAAAAAAGAAATCTCTTTTAACTGTCTTTTATTTGATCAAATTATACTTGCCTAAAGTACGCCATTGACGTATAATTATTTATGGTTATTATCGAGACCCCGATTTTTACGCGGAGAATTCAGGCGACTCTAAGTGATGAAGAATATCGGCTCTTGCAAAACCATTTGGTCAATAGACCGGATTCCGGAAAGCTTATGCCAGGAAGTGGCGGGCTAAGAAAACTGCGATGGGCTGCAGGTGGTCATGGAAAGCGAGGCGGCATCAGGGTTATCTATTATTGGTTTGTATCACAGGATATTATTCTGCTTTTGTTTGCATATCCCAAAAGTGAGCAGGATGATCTTACAATGGACCAACTGAAACAATTGAAAAAAATTATAGAAGGAGAATACCGATGAAAAAAGAACTGTTCAAGGAACTTCTCGAAAGCGTGAAACAGGGCGGAGCGATCATGAAAGGCACAATGAGGCCTTCCCGCACCTTTAAGTTCGCCGAGTCTGAGGTTCGAAAGATACGCAAACAATACGGTCTGTCCCAGGACAAGTTTGCAACCCTTATCGGAATAAG
>ERZ1292625.3268-Hain-H41-01um-R1-3268-length-13465-cov-33_pt1 | contig 13465 bp, 15 predicted proteins | sample MGYA00564400_ERZ1292625 | MGnify/ENA primary metagenome ERZ1292625 (study PRJEB36523, sample SAMEA6512639) | groundwater metagenome | collected 2019-01-08 | study: AquaDiva: Metagenomics assemblies of 32 groundwater samples | reverse complement strand
GAGCAAGCGGGGTAACCCATGGAGGTTCAAGTCCTCTCTCCGGCACCATAACGAGGTTTTAAGCCTTATTTTCTATACAATAGACTTGACAAAGTGTCCAAAATGTGTATAATAATACACAGTGTGCAATTCGCATTCTTGCACGTTGAAATTTCAATCAAACCCCCAACCCCCTGCCAAGGAATAACTTATGCTAAAACCTCCTGAAAATGTCAGGATCGAGGATAAGGATGGTAAATGGATCTTAGCGTGGGACCCAGTCCCAGGTGCAGAATCATATTACCTTGCCACCACCTCATCAAACACTACTACACAGTGCGTAGCAATGGACATCACTTCACTTAAAAACTCTATCAGGAACAAGGAGCTGATTCTGACAATCATCGCTATTTGTCCCAAAGGTTTTCGAGGAGAAAGATTCTATGGCTATGTGTCTCTTCCTGTAAGAACGGAAATGGAAACCGTTGCAGTAAAAAAGCAATGGAACCTCTGGGTCTGGCTCGCGAAATTCAAACCTTCGCAGTCGAAGATCCTGAAGTCTTGCTTGAGCTGGAAGTGGAGATGGAAGCGAACACCAAAAGTAGCGAAAGCTGCACGTGCCGCTCCCAACCCCACTCCTCCAGCTCCAACAGCAGCTCCAGTCGTTGCGTCAGCGGTCAAAAAAGACAGCTGGCTCAAACGATTCTTCTTCCTTCGTTTGCTTAAACATGAAGCTATTGATCAACAACCGTTTGGCCCCTTCGGGTTCCCATCGGCGAAGATCAATTGGATCAGGTCCAAGCGGGAGAAACACATTCCAAGTGCAGTAGTCACACCGGTCCGGAAGCAAAAAAACTGGATTATGGTGAACTGCCACGTTCTTTGCCGCAAAATGCGGCTCGCTTGGAAGCATCGTCCACGACCTGCTTTCAAACTTCCCTCGTTCAGACTTCCATCGGTGAAAATCGATTGGAACGACTGGTTCTGGAAGAACTATGACACTCTAAGCGACAAATTGTGGCTTGTGTGGGACAACATCAAACTCCCCTCTTTCGAGGTGAGCCCTAAACTCAAAACCAAAATTAAAACCGAGCTTAGGAGACTCTTCACTAGGCGATCACGGCAAACAAAACAAAAACAGAAGAGTTTGTTGGAAACATTGATTATGAAAATATCGAACTGGACTTGGGCATACAGGTCCGCGCAGTACTTATGCCAACGGTGGTTAGCTGTCCTCTTCATCATCCTCATGATCTGCTTGATCGTGCCGGTGAAGAAACAGGAGCCTGTGGCTCAAACGGTCGTGCAACCACCTCCTGTCGTAGCAACAAACGCTCCGCAGGTTGCAGTGGCGCAGCCAGCAGTGGTGCCAATACCTATGGTGTTCATCCCGGTGCCACAAGCACCGACGGTCGTGACACAAACGGTCTATGTACCGGCTCCTACGCCAACAGTTGCAGTGACCACATACGTACAGCCTCCGACACCAGCACCAAAGCCTGTCCTAGCTCCATCAGCGGTTGCGCAAGCAATCACTATTCCGGAGTCAAACAAGCCTGAGGAGATCGCGGCTGAGGAAGGCCCCTACGAGCTTGTCATTGCACCGGGGAAGGAACAAGAATACTTCTTCCCCAAAGGTTACGATATCGTCAAGCCGCTTGTCTGTTCGAGATTCAGGAACACCGACTCGTTCAGGCTCAAGATCAACGGCAAGCCGACGGCAGTGAACAAAAATGATTGGGTTCCCTGTATCCGAAGCCTCGGCTTCGAAAATACTGGCGACACCGATCTGGTGGTGACATTCACCCTCGTAAAAATCCCTGAAAAACCGGGATTAGGATGAAAGGCACTAGCGCTCTTCTGAAAAAGATTGAGCAAGAAAACGCGAAGAGCGGGACCAAAAGTCCCGCTCTTTTTTCATACTTAAGTTGAAAATTTAGAATCCAATCACCGAGCTCTGCCCTACCGTATTTGCCACAAGACGAATGATTCCGTAAACAGAAACCATGATTGCCATTCCTACAACCCCCCAAAGGATATGCTGTTGGCCTTTAGTTCGTTCTGCAGATTCGTCACCATTCTTGAAAAAGCCAATGAGCCCCCAAACGAAAACAACAACGGCGAGCGCGAATGTCAGTTGGACAATCGGCATGACGATGTTGTCTACGATTTTGGGAACAATAGAATTTATCACGGCGTCCGCGCCACTTGCAGCGTGTGCAATTTTAGGCAGGAAGCTCATGTTGTTTAGAAGCTTGGAGGAGGAATGACTACAGGAAACTTCTCTCGAGGGACGTTATTGTTCGTTGAGAATGTATTTGTAAGGATAGCTACAAGACCCCAGATAGAGAGGATGACGAAAAGTCCAACAACTCCCCAAAGGATAGCCATACCTCCCTTCTTTCGATCATCCTCGCCTCCAGCGATGAGGTATCGAACGACGTTAACGATAATCCAGATGACAGAGAATGAGATGAGCAATACGACAATCGTATTTCCAATATTCGTGATCTTCGTAGTAAGACTGTTAGCGTCTGTGATCTGCTGCGCGAATGCAGAGAGAGGAGCGAAAGCAAGTGCCAATGCGATTAATTTTTTCATTTTATATTATTATAATAATTTCCTGTTAGTATCCATATTGTACCAATTCGTTGACCTCAGCACAAACAAACACTGTGGAAAGGTTAATAAATGATTCCCCAAAGCGTTCTTAAAAATCCCTTGCTTTCGCCATTAGTCGAACCACCAGAAATTGTTGTGCCCCCAGTCGAACCACTTGGCAATGCTGTCCCGCCCGTAGATCCACCAGTGAAAGGTGTTCCGCCACTTCCACCTGAGCCTCCGAAATTACCGAAAAATCCTGAAGGCGCTGTGCTATCAAGCTTAAACGTATTCGTAAGGATATTCACGATTCCCCAAAATGAGATGATCACGAAGAATCCGACAACGCTCCAAAGGACATATTGACCTGCTTCTTTTTTTGCAGAAACATCATCTCCTCCCTTAATAAAGTACTTGAAAATGTTCCAAGTAAACATGACGATTGCAAGGCCGATTGTAAGGTAAACTGCCACATTGAAATATTTGACGATAAGGCTGACTATGTAAGCCAAGTCTTTCTGCTGTGCGAAGGCTAATGCTGGAAAAAACGCTATCGACACAATTCCTAATTTTGCTATTGTTTTCTTCATAATATTTTAATTAAGGTTTTAAGAAGCCCTGATTAACCACGCCGGATTTCACCAGTGTGTTCTGGACTATCTCGACAATGACTTTTGCGCTTATAAGAACTGCGAGCCCAATAATTATCCACAGGAACCATTCTTTAGCCTTATTTATTTCTTCAGGCTTACCTTGTGCCATGACAAATTTAAAGCCGACAAAGATAAGTGCAAGTATGGCAAATGAGACTCCAACATAAATCATAATATCAACCGCAAGGAGTATAACTGCCTCAATAGAATTCACTTTAAGGGGATTCTGGAGCTTTGCGGAAACATTACTACCAGATCCAGAAACAGTGCCATTAGTTACAGTATTAGTTTTTCGCTGGTCAATATCTGTATCAATACTGTCGTCTGAAGCATCTTGATAAAAATCATCCTGTCCGCTTAAATTCGTATCAACACTGTCGTCATTAGCATCTTGGTAAAAATCATCTTGTGTTGTAGTTTGTGTCGTGGCTGGAATATAGTCGTCATTTTGCTCATATTGAGAACCGTCATCAAAATCTTGAGCTGGTGTGTTGCTATTTGTAGGAACATCTTCTGTTTCAGGATCAAGCCATGTTTCATCGCTTTGAGCATACGAAACCGTGAACGGCACCACGATGCTGAGAACAAGTATCAAGATTAAAATTATTTTTTTCATGCTTTTTTAGTTGCCTAACAATGAGCCTGCTGTCTTTTTAAATGAATCACTCAAGACCCAGCTGAGCAAGGTGCTTACGATAAACCATGCAATCAACATGATAGCAAATCCCTGCAAGGCCTTCCAGAGCATCTTATTAGACTTCTCCCTGTTTCCCGGGCTTGGTGTCATATAAAGGAATCCAGCATACGCAAACATGATGACAAAAATAGGAATTGAGAGCATGAATATCCATTGTATGATGGAATTCGCCATAAGCATGAGGGCTTGGAAATTACAAACTCTCTGTCGTCCTTCTTCGCCCTTAGTAACTACTCCATCGCACTTTACAAGACCTCCATAATCAAGCGCAGCATATGCCGGGATCACAGATCCGAGAGCGAGAAACAAACTACAAATGACGATTATTTTTTTCATGTTAAATGTTTTTAAGCGAAGCATCAAACTCATCGCTTCCGTCTTGAAGCGCTTGAGAAGCATTTTTCTTGCCGCTTGTTACGGACTCAACTATGTCTTGGAAAATTCTGTATGACTCCGCTTTATTGCTATCAAGCCAGCCTTTTGAGATAAGGGCAGAATCATAGAATATAGAAAGATAGGGGTCAGAAGATCCGCTCGCAATCATATCACGCCGAACAGGTGGCAGATATGACATTGAGACCATTTCAGAAAGTGCGCTTGGAGTAAGAAGTTCTGATAAAACGGCATACGCAGAGTTTGCATCTGCAGAGCTTCGGACAATTGAGAAGCCGTACATCAAGCCAAACGTTGCTTTGTTTTTACCACCTCTCGCTTGTGGCAATGGTGCTACGTCAAAATCGATATTTGGATTCTTCTGTCGAAGATCCTTGAGCTCAGAAGCAAATCCAATATAAGTTGAAAGATTTCCTGAAAGGAAGAAGCTCTTAGAATTTGGAAGTGCGCGGTTCCATGAGTAGTCAGGATTTCTCGGGTCAGAAAACTTTGTAAAGAAATTCAAAGCAGGTAATGAGCTGTCTGTTCCAACATACCCTCGATTACCGAGTGCGCTCGCGATAGAAAGACTCTCACTTTCACGATAGGTGACAGGATTCCCTGCTTGTAAGAAAAGCGTACCGAGAACTTCTCGAGCATGTGCAAGGTTATTAAACTCACCAAGAGCAAGCACCGTCCTTCGGACATTAGAATTCACATCCTTCTGATTTATACGCTGTCCGATAGCAGAAAATTCATCCCAGAATTTTGGAAAGACAGCAACTCCAGCATTCGTGAATGTATCGCGATTCCAGTACATTACAAGAGGATCAAGAAGGAATGGCAATGCTAGGACGCCATTCGGGTGCAAATAAAGCTCAGCCTGTTCAATGAATGTATTCTGGAAATCTCTTTGACTCAAAACAGAGTACGGGATGGGAATAACCTTGTCTTCATGTTTATGAAGCAAGTCCTGTGAAATAAGGATAGCGTCTGGACCAAGTCCTCGGGCAAGTGCCTCAACGAATGCCTTATCAAAATTTATTTCTGTAATCTCTACATAATTGATTCTAAGTGCATCAGCTCGGGTCACATTAAGCTTTGAGACATATTTTGTAAAAAGAGGCTCAGGGAAAGTGCCCCAAACCGTTATCGGAGGCAATTCCGTTTGACTTCCGCTACCCTTGTATGTAGCGAAAAGAATAACGCCAATTATTATAAAGATTACGAATATTGATGTGAGGATTATTTGAAATTTGCTCATGATTTATGGTCTTTTGAAAATAATTCCGTAATGATGGTCACCCGCATCGAATCCTCTCTCAAGCTGGAATCCTGCTTTCTGGAAAATACTTTCGGCAAGGATTTGAGGAACGACAGTCTTTGGGCTTAAAGGGCTTCCCGCCATCCAATCCACCACCATAAGCTTCCCTCCAGATTTTAAAAGTCTCTTTGCCTCTAATGCAAGGTTGTCCCGATCTTCCATGGCAATCTGAAACAATGTATTTGAAAGAATTATCCTGTCAGCAACGGCTTCACGAAGCTTAGTCCCACCAATTTTTTCGATGTTTCCCCAGATGACTTCGATATTGTGGAGTCCGACGAGGCCGGCAGAGTTCTTTATCTTATTGAGAAGATCCTGCTGAACATCGACTGCATAAACCATGCCTCGTGCGCCAGCTTTTTTAGCAGCCTCGATAGTATAGAAGCCTGAACCGGCTCCAAGATCGACAATTTTCATGCCGTCGGATATTCCGAGCTCTGCAATATTTTTCTGCGGATCGGAGAACATGCTATAATTATAACCTATAGTACAATAAATATGAAACTAATAACTATCGATCAGATTGTTAACATCGTAAATGGGATTACAGTCTTCATCCTGTCAGCGGCACTCATCTGGATAGCGGTAAATGTCGTCAAGTACTTTGCGGCTGCGAATCACAAAAATAAAGATGCGGGCGGAAGCGCAATGCTCCATTCATGCGTCACTCTTTATGCCACCCTTGTCATTTGGGGCATTTTAATGCTTTTGAAAACTGCTTTCTTTTAAAAAAGATTAGAGACAAATAAGCGATGCGAGAGAATCTCCATCTCGGAGCTTCATGACGCGTACTCCCTGAGTAGATCGGCCGAGCGTAGGAATCTCCTTGAGGTCAACACGGATAACTTGGCTCTTTTTTGACATAGCAACCATTTCTTCAATATCATCCGTAACGACTTTTGCAGCGATTAATGGACCTGTCTTGTCAGTAACATTCATCGTGAGTATTCCTGAACCGCCGCGATTTTGAACTTTGTATTCTCCAAGCTTCGTCTTCTTTCCATATCCATGAGAACCCATGACGAACAACGTAGGATTCTTTGCATCCTTTGACACGATATCTGCGCTGATGACTGCATCGTCCTTTCCAAGCTTGATGACACGTACGCCGGTAGCATTTCGTCCCATTTCTCGGACATCTGCTTCTTCAAAGCGAATAGACTGGCCGTCCTGAGTTGCAATAACGATGTTATCGCCCTTTGTCACGAATGAAGCCGACATGAGCTCATCTCCGGAATCAAGCGTGATAGCGATAAGTCCTGATCGGCGTACGTCGTGGAAATGCTTTGCTGAGCTCTTCTTACCTGTTCCGTTCTTCGTAACCATCATGAGAGCAAGGCCGTCTGCTTCTTTTTTATTCTTTGGCATCGGCAAAATAGAGGTGATCTTCTCTCCCTCTGCTAGTGAAAGGAAGTTCATGACTGATTTTCCTTTTGTCGCTCGCTTTCCTTCCGGAAGATCGTACATTTTGATCTGATATACTTTTCCCATATCGGTAAAGAAGAGAAGGTCGCTATGAGCGTTAGCGTAGACAAGATGCGTGATGAAATCCTCTTCCTTCGTATCGAGATCGACAACTCCGACTCCTCCGCGCTTCTGCTTGCGATATTCGTCAGGATTCGTTCTCTTGATATAGCCTCCCTTCGTGAGAACGAGTACGCTTTCTTCATCTGGAATGACATCTTCAGGATTGAAATCCTTAAGTCCGTGCTTGATGAGCTTCGTTCGTCGCTCATCGCCGTATTTTGCCTTGATTTCAGCAAGTTCATCCTTGATGATTCCTCTTACTTTCTTTTCGCTACCGAGAATTTCTTTCAAAGCTTCGATGAGAGCCTGAACTTCCTTTAACTCATCGAGAACCTTCTTTCGTTCAAGACCTGCAAGCTTCTGGAGTCGCATTTCAAGAATAGCTGTTGCCTGTCGTTCAGAGAATTTGAACTTTTTCATCAAGTTCGCATGCGCTTCGACTGCATCTTTCGATCCTCGGATCAACGTGATGATTTCATCGATATGATCAAGAGCCTTCTTCAAACCAAGAAGGATATGTTCTCGCTCTTCTGCCTTATTCAAATCAAACTTTGTTCGTCGTCGGATGACTTCGACTCGGTGAGCTACGAATTCTTGCAAAATAGACTTCAAAGAAAGCGTTTGCGGCACGCCATTCACGAGCGCAACGATGTTAACATGGAAAGTATCCTCAAGCTGGGTGTGCTTGTAGATATAGTTGAGGACCTTTTCTGGATGAGCGCCATTCTTGAGGTCGATAACGATGCGCATTTCCTTGTCAGACTCGTCTCGGAGACCTTTGATTCCTTCAATTGCTTTGTCTCGCACGAGATCAGCGATCTTTACGATGAGGTCAGACTTGTTAACTCGATACGGAATAGAAGAAATGACAATCTGATACTGCCCTTTCTTGTCTTCGACAATCTCAGCCTCTCCTCGAACAACGATTCCTCCGCGACCTGTTGAGTACGCATGATGAATATCCTTTTCTCCGTACATGATTCCTCCTGTTGGAAAATCGGGGCCTTTTATAAATTTAAGGAGATCTTCATTCGTAGCGTCCTTATCTTCAATAAGATGCGTTGTAGCGTCGATAACTTCATTTAAATTGTGAGGGGCGATGTTTGTCGCCATACCCACAGCAATACCAAGCGTTCCGTTCAAAAGGAGGTTAGGAACAGCTGTCGGGAGCACGCTTGGCTCCTTTCGAGTACCGTCATAGTTCGGTCGGAAATCAACCGTATCCTTTTCAATATCTCGAAGAAGCTCGGCTGCCGTTCGTGACATTCGAGCCTCAGTATATCGCATAGCAGCTGCAGAGTCTCCATCGATGTTTCCGAAGTTTCCCTGGCCCTGAATGAGCTGGTAGCGCATCTTGAAATCCTGTGCCATACCGACCATAGAGTCATACACCGCAACGTCGCCGTGCGGGTGATAGTTACCGAGCACGTCTCCCACGACCACGGCTGACTTTCGGAACTTTGCAGAGGCAGTGAGTCCTTTTTCATGCATAGCGTACAGAATTCTTCGGTGCACAGGCTTCAAACCATCGCGCACATCAGGCAACGCTCGATCAGTAATAACTGACATAGCGTAATCAAGAAATGACTCTCTCATTTCTGTCGTGATGTTTCGCGCTACGATGCCAAGCTTAGGATCTCGTGCTTCCGGTTCTGTAATTTCTGGTTCTTTTTTAGCCATGGTTTAAGGAATTCTTGATAATTTTATCTAGGAATTATAGCAAAATCCAACCCATTTGTCACCCTCTAAATTCTTATCTTTTTCCACCTGTTACCTCAATGAAATCTTCAGCATATTCAACCTTATTTGTTCCAAAAATGATGTTTTTGATGTCGTCGTAAGCTCCAATGACTGATGCAGTAAGCGTCGATACGGGGGCATCTACATTACTATTTTTATCTGCAAGGACTGGTGAAGATTTCAAACTATATGAAGCAATCCACCCAGCAAAGACAATAAAAGTAAATGAAAATGCAACCATGAACGCGAAGCGCTTGCGTACATGTTCAGGCTTCTGCTTGAGATTTTCTATATAGTCGTTCATGAGAGAATTTTACTCCTCCATTATACTACTCTTTTGAAGAATCAAGAACTACGACATCCCCTTCTTTTCCTTCGAGATCCTTTCTCTTCAGCGTAAGCTTTGATTCTGCCTTTGGGTTCTCGCCTGCCTCTTTGAGAAACACCTTGAGAGCATCTTTTGCTCCGATATCATCGTAATGCATCGGGATAATAATCTTCGGCTGCAATGAAACTGCGAGCTTGTAGGCTTTTGCTGGATCAAGAACTCCCTCTCCACCGATTGGAACGAAAAGTATGTCGATTTCATCAAGAGCTTCAATCGTTTCTGTCTTTAGTTCAGTGTTGTTGATCGCTCCAAGGAAACAGATGTTCATATTCTCGAGAGATACCGTATATATAGTATTGATGAGATCGCGGCCATTTTCTTTTGCTCCGTACTTTGATTCTGATGGAAGTCCTTTGATGAAGACCCCTCCAACCTCATATTCTCCTGGGCCTTCGATAACGAAAGGTTGCTTGTCTCCTCGGCCTACTTGGTCAACTCCATTGAAGTCGACGTGATGTGTTGTAGAGAGTACTATATCGGCTCCGAAACGGCTTCCCTTGAGCTTTGATTCGCTTGAGATAGGGTTAAAGGCAAGCGTCGTATCGCCGAACTGCACTTTAAAGAATTCGCCTCCAAGGTATGTGATTATCATAAGTGATGGCATTATAGCAGAACATCATGCTATCGTTAAGTAATGCAGGAACACATCTGGGAAAAGGAGTATCAGGACCCGAAACTCGTCACTTTGAGCAATGAACCGGCGCAATCCTTCAAGGATTTCGTGCGTTTTCTCCGTAGGGATCAGCAGCTAGATTTGTCGAATTTAAATATTCTAGATTTAGGCTGTGGAAACGCCAAAAACAGCTTTTATCTCTCTGAACAAGGTGTGAATAACAAAATTGTGGGTGTGGAAATCTCTGAAACAGCATTGAAACATGCAAAACAGCTTGCGCCGAATGGGGAGTTTCTCAAGCAAAGTATCGGAACAGTACTTCCTTTCGGGGATTCTACTTTTGACATCGTCCTTGATGTTACTTCTTCCAATTCCCTTTCTGAATCAGAACGAGAAGTCTATTTAAAAGAAATTCAGCGACTCTTGAAGCTCAGCGGTTACCTTTTTGTTCGTGCTCTCTGCAAAGATGGCGACAAGAATGCGCAAAACATGCTCAAAGAGTTCCCTGGCAAAGAAAAAGATACCTATATAATGCCTGACCTCGGACTTACAGAACGAGTTTTCTCGAAGGATGATCTAATTGCGATTTATTCTCATTTGGGCGAGATGCTCTATTTGGACAAGGAGACGCACTACACGAAATTCAACAATAAGTCCTATAAGAGAAACTTTTGGGTGGGGTGTTGGAGGAAAAATTAATCCTAAAAGCCAATCGGGAAGGTTGAGGATGCGTGTATAGAGTATATTTTCTTATCCGATAGTGAATATTTCAGCGGCTTCTTATCGAACGGATCAATAGGAATTGAAGATATGTAGGTGGGCACGAGCTCTTGAAGAGTCATTGGTAACTTCTTTGTAGCATCCTTGTATGATTTGAGGGCGAGCAAGACTTGAGTTGCTGCCACAAGTGCTTGATCTTCACATTTTTTAATATTCATTGTATCAAGACTTACAGCCATGAGATCATGGACAATTTCGCCGACTATATTCTCATCAAAAAACGTTTTAATTGTTCCTTTTTTTGAAAAAATACGTTCTGGTTCAAATTTTGGTATTCCACATGATTCATGTGCCCTTTTTACCCATATTCGAGCAAGGTCAGCAGTTAGTTTTTTTGTTTTATTAATTTGAAAATAGAAATCATTTTCAATTAAATTATTAAATTTTTCGAGACTAAAACCTCCGATTTCTTCCCGCGGCATCTTAAAATCTTCATCGGGATCAAAAAACATTATTTTTGGATTATCCAGCATAAAAATGTGCGTTGCGTATTCTGCTTTGAATGCAGCGGCAAGACCAGTCTCATTCTTGATGTAGGGTTCCAGCTCTTCAATATATTTTCTAGTTTCAGGTAGACTGAAGCTTGAAGAAGTAATTATCTGGTGTGCAGTCTTGAGTGCAACGTTTTTCATTCCTATACCCACAAGATATTCTATAGGAGAAGAAATTGGGTCTTGAATTTTTTGTCCTATCTTTACTGAATTCAAAGACTCATCCATTGCCTCGATATTCTTACCCTTCCTTAAGAGATGGAGTGATTTAATTGAACTAACCCGTGTCATAGATCGCCAGTTGCTTAAACTTGGAAGTAGCATATCGGGGCGCAAATTTGCTGGATCTGCTGATGCTGGATATTGGATATTAAGCTTACTTGCTGCAGTAGCAAATAAGCTTAGACTTTCTTCATTTTTAGATAAAAGCTCAGCAACAAAAGCTTCATCCCAGACCTTACCGTCTGATATTTCACTTATGAGTTGCGTTTTATCCTTTGGAAAATAAATCACCTTATCAATTTTCTCCAAATCAAAATAGCCATTATCAGCATCAGTAAGAACAACTTTTTCAAGTCTAAGGTCAGCATCATCGATAGGCCCTATATCTTTTGCAACAAAACTCAAAATCTGAGTGGCAAATATGACTAGCAACATTGAAACAAATAACAAAACTGTAATTATTAACACAACATTTTTAGCTGGGTGCGAAGGTCTTTTAACTGGTACAGCTTGAGGCACTTGCTCAAAGTTTGGCACTTGATTTTCCATATTAATTAGCTGGAGTGACAGTCAGATTAACAAAAAGATTTAGAAGTCCACTATCGGGTCCTGTCAATGAACTGCCCAAATAAATATGTATAGGTAAGTGGCCAATATACGACTTTGATTTTGATCCGTCAGAAGAAAGAACAGAATCGTTGAAGTATAAATTTAAAGTCTTATTACCACTAGTTGATCCAGATGTACCGCCCATGATTCCATACCCAGGAAAACCGTCAGGGTCTCCACGAACACCAAATCCGTATCCACCGTTTGCAATAATTTTGACACTAAAACTTTTATTTCCCCGCCCATCAACCATTGATTCTGTAATCATGCATGGTTCCAATGAATATGTATTACCATTAATTGTGATCGGGGTGCAAATTTCACGACTTTGTATAGTACCTTGTCCAACAGATGGTGGTTCTGTTGTCTGTGGGGTAATTTGCGGTTGAGACAGCACAGCCGAACCATCACTTGAATTATTTTTACCGAAATTAGCCCAGTATTCTTCAGTCGCAGAAGGTTTGGATTTAGCTATACATATGAACCCAACTGGACAGCTTGAGACCTGTATACGATCTGTCTCTCCGGTCTGACAGTCATATCCAGACGGGCACACAAGCGCTTTCGGCACAACCGCTTTCTCAATACAAATCAAACCAATTGGACAACTTGCAACCTGGACACGATCTGTCTCTCCAGTCTGACACTCATATCCCTCCGGACACTTCAATGCCCTTGCTGCAATTGTAAAAGGAACGTAATTACTTTGATCACCCTTTGAATTCTCAATACTCAGATTGTAAGTTCCAGCTGGAATATGTATTAAATCTATCACGGTGAACTTTACACTCTTACCATCGCTTCCCGTAATTCCACCAACACCAGTATCGCGATTACTATTTCTTAAAGAAACTTCATTCACAACACCTGTAGGAAAATTATTCCCAAATACCGTAACAACATCGCCAGGGTAAGCTGTACTTTTTGAAAGTGAACTAATAGTTGGCTTTACTGGTATGACAGAAGCTTTCGGGGTGGTATCAACCTTAGCTGGTACAGATACAGTTGACTGCGTTGTAGATTTTGGCAAAGAATTAGAAATCATATCTACAGACTGGTTTGGCTTTTTAACCGGAATGGTCGTAGTGGCTTTTGTTTTGACTGCTGGCTTTAATTTAATTTCAGGTGTGCTTTCTGGAATATAATCAGTGTAAGAATCATTACTCGTTTCGATTTCTGCTGTAAACGACCAATTATTAAACCAAGTAACTGGATTCCACCATGCTGCTTGAGATACTGCTGGATTTATAAAGAAGCTTAAAATTAGGAAAGAGGCTGGTATTAATATTTTTTTCATATCTGAATTGTACCAATTTTTGGCTCGAATACCCTTTTTGTTGTCCCCACATGCCTCAAAAGCACAAATTCCTCGACAAATCCCCCGTTTTATACTATAGTACCCCCGTTACCAATCGCACGTGCTAAACCCGCAAATCATCATTATTAATTAAAAAGCGGACCACGGGCAT
>ERZ1292625.499-Hain-H41-01um-R1-499-length-59085-cov-64_pt1 | contig 13469 bp, 15 predicted proteins | sample MGYA00564400_ERZ1292625 | MGnify/ENA primary metagenome ERZ1292625 (study PRJEB36523, sample SAMEA6512639) | groundwater metagenome | collected 2019-01-08 | study: AquaDiva: Metagenomics assemblies of 32 groundwater samples | reverse complement strand
CTTGGAAGGGCTTCTTCTGTGCGGTTTCGACGACCACGTCGTACTTCGACTGATCGAAAGCTGTGTCCTGGGCACCGATGGCAAGATCCACCTCGACGGTTTCGTTCGGCCTGATCCGATCGCCGCCGACGTAGTTTGCGCCGGGCGGGAAGATCCGATCGGTCTTGTCAGATTGCAGGCGGAACGTCTGGTTCGCCATGGTCATGCCTCCGTGACGGCATCGCGGTGCTCGGGCGGGACTTCACCCTCGACGAGTTCGTTCGGGCGGTACCGGCGCGCGCCGATGCGCAGCGTACGGTCCGGCTTCACCCGCATCTGGCGGTGCGTGTAGGCCGGAGTCGTCGGCACGCGAACCGGCGTCGGCACGCGCACTGCACGCAGCGGCTTCTCGTCTTCTTCGTCGCTCATTGGGTCACCATGTCCGTGTCGCGGGTTCGGAAGTGTACGTCGATCTCGCACGCCATCCACGGGCGCGAGTCGCCGTCCGTGGGCGGGGAGATGATCTCGAAGCCGAGCCAGGTCGTGTTCATCGCCTTGCCGCCGCGCGTCGGATCCGCGCTGACCGCACGGTACACGTCGGCCGCGAGCTTGAGTAGGTTGCGGTTCGCGTCGCCCGGCACGCTCGAGTACGGCACCACGCCGTAGATCGGGATGCGCCAGTGCAGATTCGAGTGCCACATCACCGAGCCGTTCTTCTCCTCGAAGTACCGGCCCATCACGCCGACGTCGCCGATAACGACCGCAGGCGCTGCCGCCTGGTCGAGTGGATCCTCGCCGATGCGTACCACAGCGACGTCGTAGTAGTAGTCCGCGCCGCCATCGGGCAGAGCGAGGGCCGCCTCGAGGTTGTCAAGGATCTGCTCGGGGATGGGTGCTGTGGCCGGGGGCACTAGGTGACCTCCTCGAGCTCGCACTCCGCCTCGTACACGCCCGGCGACTTGCGCACGCGCAGCGTCCCGTCGAGGAACCGGACGGGTATTGCCGTGTTGTCCGGCAACGGCGGCGTCCACGTGAGCGGCAACGCAGCGCCACGCCCAGCGTCGAACGAAGCGAGCAGCTCCGTCAGCCCGTCCGGCCCGAACGTGACCGACCACACGCGCGTCTCGCGCCGGCCGGTCTGACGGCTGACGCTCGATCGGAGCTGCCGACGCGCAACCTGCCCGAGCTCGGCCGGAGTGCTGGCGCCGCGTCGCACGAGCCGTACCGAGTGCCCGGCCGGCAGTGTCGTGATCGTCCCGTAGGTGATCGTCACGAGCTCACCGCCTTGGCGATCCCCGCGCGCGCATGCTCGAGAAGGAACGGCACCGTCCGCTTCTGGAAGTGCTCGCGGAACCCGAACCGAGGCGGGATGCGCACCGACTCCTGGAGCTTGTAGAGCAGCTCGAGCCCGGTCTTCCCGCGTCGGCGCGCGATGAAGATCTTCCCGCTCTTGGCGCGCAGGATGAACGTCGCCCAGCCGTCCGCGGTCGTCCAGCGGTCGCCCGAGCGCACGATTCGCGCACCACCCTTGAGTCGACCGGCCGCGGTCAGTGCAGCGCGCAGCGGGATGGTCAGGAACTTCCGGTTCTTCGCGCGCACGTCGCCGCCGTACTCTTGGATGCGTGACGGCTTGCCGGCGAACATGACGACCTCATCGCCGCGCACCTCGTAGCCGACGCTGCGCTTCAGTCCACCACCGCGCGTCTGGAGCTTGTCCGGGTACGCGCTCCCGCGGTACGGGCCGAAGCGCTCGGTCGCCACGGTTCGTTGATGGAACGCCCCGGCCTGCGCCATCGAGCGTCGAAGCGCAGCCAACGCCGCAGCCGGCTTCGATGCAATCGCACGGGCGACCGCGTCCGCGTTGTCGTTGAACTCGATCACCGGACTGCCCCCATTCGTCCCTCGGCCATCGCCATGCGGCGCCGTGAGAAGAGCAGCTCGCGCACGCGCGGGAGCATCCCATGCGGTGCTGCGTAGGTTTTCGTCCCGCCAGGCCCAGGTCGGGAGAGCGTGTTCGGATTCGTCCGGCGACGGAACTCCTCGTTGGTCTGGAGCTCCGCCGCGAGCGCGACCTCGGGCGCAGCCGCGATCACGGCAGCGTCGTTCGCACCAAGCCCGGCCGTGTACGTGATCTCGAGCGTGTCGCGCCCCCAGATCAGTCCGCCGAAGAAGTAGATCGAGTCGCCACTCAGGCGGTAGTCCGCGTTCGCCGTCAGCACCTGGAACGCGGCGAAGTTCCAGGAGCCTTCGGCAGCCACGCGCACCTGCGTAACGGAGACGACGGGCCGGTGGCGCAGGTGCACGATGCGCTGGTTCACATCCGGCGAGCGGATCTCGACGCGGCTCTTCTGCTCGAGCTCGTAGCCGAGGAACTTCTCGATGTCGCGGCTCACCTGGTCGATCAGCGTGGTCAACAGCGCATCGTTCCCCGTGGCGGTGTCGCCAGAGTGCGCCTTGACCCGTGCCAGCGTGGTTGCGTTGACGACCATCTACACGAAGCCGATGTGCGGGGTGAGCGGAGCGAAGTCCGTCAGGTTCGCCGTGTGCTTGTCGACGGCACAGATCGCCACGATGGCGATGGTGTTGGTGCCGCCGTCGATGCGTTCGAGGTTGAGCCAGCGACCGGGCATGCCGTGGCAACGGATTTCAACCGACTTCGAGTTGTTGTCGTCCGTGCCGTCCATTGTCAGGCGCTTGTCGATCTGCCCGCCCGTGCCGTCGAGGCGCACACCCGTGCCGCCCGTTGGACCGTCGAAGCAGACCGGCGTCAGTGTCATCGACGGCGTACCTACCGCGATCGTCCCAGCCAGCGCGTAGAGCACGATGTGGCTGTAGCGCCGCGTGTCGATCCGCGACGTGAGGTTGCGCGTAGCCGCAGTGAGCGACGTAGGTCGCTGCACGTGGATGATCTCCAGACGGCTGCTCGGTGCGAAGGAGAGGGTAGGCATGGTGGTTGGTGGAAGCCCGCGCGCCCCGGCTGATACCCGGAGCGCGCGAGCCAGAGGGACTAGGTCGTGCCCTTGGGCGCCACGAGCGTTGCGCCGTACGCAGTCACGAACGGCGCGGACGTGAGTCCGACGCTGTACTGCTTCTTGATCAGGGCGAAGAGCACCGTGATCTGCGCGGACGGCGTGGTGCCGGCCGTGATGATCTGGGCGCGGATGTACTTCTTCCGACCGTGCAGGCGCAGCTTGGCCAGGATCAGCCGAGCGTCGCCCGTGTCGGTGAAGCGGTATGTCGATCCAGAGTGACCCGTGATGTCGGCGAAGCCCGACGATTGCGAGTCGCTCTCTTGGAGCGAGATGTCGACGGTGACGGACGTGCCCGTGATCGGGCCGCTCGCCGCCAGGAGCACCATGTGCTCGAACTCGGAGACGTCGGGAATGTCCGCCGTCGCCATGTTGCGCGTACCAGCCGCGGCGATCGTCGCGTTCTCGACGTGCTCGATCGCCAGGAGGTCGTCGGGGTTGAAGGAAGTCATGTTGGCGTCTCCTACGTGAGCGCGTTGGTGGTGTCGACGCCGGCATCCGTCGTGGTCTTGCCGGCCGCGGAGAACGCCTTGGGTTGCGTGACGATGACGTCGTGAGCCATTACGGCGCGAATCGTCGTCCGCAGCTTGCGGAAGTTCGTCTCGGTCTCGGTGGAACTCGCGAAGGCGAGCATACCCCACATGAGATCGAGCACAGTCGCCCAGTCGCCGAAGATCAGGTGCTCATCGGTCGTGGCCGTCTCAGTGAGCTGCGTGCTCATCTTGAGCTGGTAGCCGAGCAGGCTGTTCAGCACACCAGAGTTCGCAGCGCCAGCCGCGAGGGCTTCGCGGATGAACACGAGGTTCAGATCCTTGTCCTTGACCTCGGAGATGCCGAAGGCGAAGCGCGGCGTGGTCGCCCAGCCGAGTTTCGTGGCCCCCTCGAACGCGTTGTTCGTGGCGACCTTCTCCATCATCTTGCGGAGCGAGGGCGAGATCTCCTGAGAGGGAGTCGCGCCACCGCCCCATTGAGCCGCGGTCGGAACACCCGTCGACGGCCAGGGGATGATCGGCACCGCAGCCGCGCCCGTGAGCCCGAGCAGACCGAGCGGTTCGCTCGTGCCGCCGATGCCACGGAACACGGAACGGTCACGCCGCAGCGCGATCTTCTTCGCGATGCGACCACGCACCCACTGCTCGATCGCCACCGCGGGCTGGTTGATCATCGACCACGTGAGCGGCACGAACGCGCCGAGCACGTGCGGGCGACCCTCGATGGACGAGAACGTTGTGGTCGACTCCGGGCCGGAGTCCTCGTTCTCGGTGTCGATGTAGGACGCGACGAACGCACCCTCTTCTCGCACCCAGTTGACGTTGCCGACCAGGCCACCGATCTGCTGCACGCCGAGCGCCGCGGCGATCGACATCGCCTCGAGCTCGGGGATGATCTCGGCCTGAAGCTCGGTCGGGATCAGGAACGCTCCGGCCGCGTCGGTCGCGGCGTTCAGCGCGGTCTTGAACTCGGCCGGCATGCTGTCGAGACGCTTGGTCATCGTCTCGTTGACATCCTTCTCGTACCCGTACTCCGGATCCGAGATCTTGGCGACGCCGCAGAGCAGCTTCGCCATGCGGCCGAACGAGAACTTGCCCTTCTCGCCCTTCTTCCCGGCCGTGACGCCAGGGAGCGAGAGCGCGGCAGCTTGCTCGCTGAAGACCTTCAGCTCGTTCTGTCGCGCTTCGATCGCCGCGAGCTTCTGGTCGATCTCCGCCTTGCGCGTGGCGTCTGCCGTCGCGCGCTCGGCCTTTTCAGCGTCCATCTGAACCTTGAGAGCCTTCAGCTCCGCGAGGATCAGTTCGCTGGGATTGATGGTCGTTGCGGTCATTGAGTCGGCGGCCGGGTAGTTATCCCGGAAGTGCCGTCCGTCCTTTTTCAGCGTTTCATTGTTCGCAGGATTGAGAGAGCTTCCGCCACGAGAGCCGCGTCACGCGAGGTCGGCACCACGGGGGCCGCGGGTTGCGGCTGGGCGTGGACCGAACGGGGCGAGGCGACACAGCCTCCGAGGTCGGTGATTGCGCGCGCGAGCTCGCCGAGCCGCGCGTTGAATTGGTCGATGGAAGTCGAGAGCTTCTGCTGCCCGGCCGCGAGTTGCTCGAGCGCGGGCGCGAGAGACTGGGTGGTGTCACTCTCCAGAGGTTTCCCCATGCTGTCCACCGATGAAGTTGTGTCCTGCTTGATTGGGACACCACCCAGATCGAGGAAAGAGCGCGCCTTGCGACGCATGTGCTTCTCCCAGTCACGCTCGGTCCGGCGCGCGACGAGTTCGTCCGCATCTGCCTCCGTGATCGCACCGGACTTGACCGACTGTTGGAGCGCGTTGGCGTTGGCCGGCACGGCACACAGCGAGAACTCGAGCAGCTCCTGCTTCTCGAATACTACGCCGTAGCGGCCAAGCCCGAGTCGCGCACGTTCGTCTTCGTCGTCGATGAACTTGATCGACTTCGGCCGGAACCCGACCGAGCCGGCGCTGACGAACCCGGACTTCGCGAGACGGTAGATGCGCGCGCCGCGCTCCGACTCATCGACGGCGAAGAGGATGTCGCCGAATAGCGCCATCCCAGTCCCAGACTTATCGACCCAGACCTTCTTCGATCGTCCGATCGGCTCGTCCGCGATCGAGTCGAACCCAAACGCGTGCCCCCACAGCACGACTCCGTTCTTCTTGTAGTTCTCCAGCTCCCACCCATCCTGCAGGATGATGTCGCCCATGCGATCGGGCGAATCGTCGCTGTACTTCCAGCGCAGGACGTTCTCTTCTTCGGTCGTCTCGACCTTGAACGCGCGCGATCGGATCTGCCCGGGCAGCACTGCCTTGACGCCGCGAATGAACTCCGCGCCAGCTGATGCAAGCTCTGCGTCCGTCGCCTCGCCGCTCGCGATGAGCCCGATCGCGCGGCGCTGCTCGGGCGTCACGCCACGGAGTTCCTCACCACGCGCCCATGCGCCGACGATGTCGAGGTAGTTGGGGACTGCTACCACGGCATGGCTCCTTGATGCTTGGGCATGAGAGACTCCTGCTCGGATTCAACAGGCACAACCGGGATCGCGGCACACCTGCAATTTCGGACGATTGCCGTTGCGTTCTCTCCCGCTGCGAAGTACCCTTGCGCGGTATGGAGATCAAAAACGGGGCCATCAAAGTCTCGGATGCGCAGCGCGACGATACGGTCAGGCGCTACTCGTCCGGGGTATCCGCGTACCATCTTGGTCGCGAGCTCGGCGTGAAGTCCACCACCGTTGCCAACTGGGCCAAGAATCGTGGGGTGAAGATCCGCAGTCGCGCCGAGACGAAGAACAGAGCGGCCGTTGACGTTCGATCGATCCTCTCCGAATTCAAGAGCGGCGCCAGCGTGCTGGCGCTCGCGCAGCAGCATGGGGTGTCGCGCAGCGTGATCTTGCGCGTCCTGTGCGACGCAGGAGTCACTCCGCGATGCGCCAGCGCCGCGGAGACGTTGAAGTGGCGCGCGCGCCGAAGCAACCCCGACGCTATGCGAGCTCAGATGCGCGCCGCGTGGGCTGCAAGGCGCGGCGGCGCGCATCGCGGCGGCGCGCAACATGCCGGCAAGATTGGGAAGCACGAGGTCGAGCTTCTCTCCGTTCTCCGTGAGCTGCACGGCCTGCCGTTCGTTCCGCAGTTCTCCGTTGAGACAGACCGTATCGTGAACGCTCTCCGGCCTCGGCGCGAGCGTTACTACCTCGACCTCGCCCTTGAAGAATCGCGCATCGCCGTAGAAGTCGCGGCGTCCTGGAACGGAGCGAAGACTGGATCCTTGCGCCGCGATCGAATCGAAAACCTGCTCGATCGTGGGTGGAGAATCCTTGTCCTGTACGTCCCACCGCGCAGAACGCCGGTGAACATCGAGCGGCTCGCAGAGTACGTTGTCGCCTTCACGAAGAGCGCCGGCGCGCACGAACCCACGCGAGGTCAGTACGGGATGGTTGATCGTTACGGTGAGCCGATGACCATGCTCGGTCTCGATCTCAACCATCGCCCCCGAGTACCAGGCTTTTGACGCGGCGATGACAGCACCAGCTACACGCTGATCGCCGGGGAGGCAGTTCACAACGAGTTCCGCCGGCGCGCCCGGTTCGTGCGGATGTCGCATGCCGTTCGAGAACGGCTCGCCGATGATCGTGGTCTCGCCGTCGATCTGGTGCGCGTCACGCACGATCTCGTCGCCCGCGCTGGCCCACTCATGCTGCGCGATGCCTGCGGTGCGCATCTGCTCGAAGCGAGCCGCGTTCGACGCGCCGGCCGTCTCTGTGCGCGCGATCATCGCAGCGCGTGTGCCGAGTCGATCCGCCAGCGCCTCGAGCTCGTCGTCGAGGCTCTCGAGCACCTCGCGCACGCGATCCGCGAGCGTCCCGACCGAGCTCGAATCCGCGAGCGCCTCGACGATCGCGTGCCGCACCTGCTCGGCGACGACCGACATCGGGCCTTCCTTGAGGAGCAGCTCCTTCGACGCGAGGTATCGCAGCATCGCCGGGCTCGTCGCGTCGATCTGTAGCGACGCGCCGATCTCGCTCGCGATGGTAGACGCCGCCTCGTCGATCGTGAGCCGGAGCTGCTTGTCGGCAGCGCCCCAGAGTTGGTCGCGCCACTTCTTGTCCGCAGAGATGAGCAGATCCGCGAGTTCGGCTTGCGAGATCCCGCGAACCTCACGCCAGCGACGCGGCAGCTCGAGGTCGAGCGCCTCGCTCCATGCGCGCGTAGACGGCGACATCGCGGGGAAGTCGTTCCACGGTACGATGGCCGAAGCAACGCCGCCCGACTGAGCCGCGACTGCGCGAATCTTCTCCTGCTGCGTCTTTACGAACGACTTGAACACCCGCGCGATGGCACGCGTGATCGCCCTGTCCCGCGGCGCGAGGCGCTTCTCGATCTCTGCCACGGCACCGATGCGACGCTGGCGCGCAGCGTCGATAGCCTCGCGAGCGGTGCGGAACGCAGCGTCCACAGGCGCCTCAGCGACAGGCGACGGCGGCAGCTCGTCTTCATCCTCGAGCGCGTCCTGCTCGACCGGCACGAGCCCCTGCGCGCGATACCGATCGTCCACGCCTTCCATCTCGTCGAGACCGTCGATCTCAACGTGTTCGATCGCGATCGCCTCACGGAACGACCTGCCGATGTCGATCCACCCGCGCACACGCGCCTGGATCGCCGCAGCGTCCTCACGCAGACCCGCGATGCCGGAGACATCGAAGGAGAACGCGTGCCCCTCGTACCCGATCTTCGGGAGCACGTGCGCCTCGAACTCGTCGGCGAGGAACTTGAGCGTCGGGATGCCGTGGCTCTCGTAGAACACGCGCCGCGCCTCGCTACCGTTCGCGCGATTCACGTCCTCAACAATCCCGAGCAGCGGCGGCGTCACGCCGAAGATCATCATTTCGTGGTTGCGCCCAAGAACGCGCAGGTCCTTCGCCTGCATATCGCGCGGCGAGAACGCAGTCTGCTCGACCTTGACGCCCTTCGGGATCACCGCGTAGCGTCCGGACTTCTTCGGCGTCAGGTGCTCCTGGTGCAGCGACTCCTGCAACTCCTGCGCTTGCGCATCCGTCAGCTCGCCTTCTAGTGGCGTGATGATCCCACCGATCTGCCCGCCGTTCTCGACCAGCGCGTCGTCGAACGCCTCGGCCTTGAACAGGTTGTTCGCCACGCGGAACGCCGCCTGCATCGGACCGATCCCGCGCATCGGGTTGTCGGGGTCAGCGTCGTACAGGTGCGCAACCGCGTGCTCGGGGAAGGAAACGCGCTTGCCGGCCGCGTCGAACTGGTACGTCTTCGGGCGGTTGTTCTCGTCGAGCAGAATCTCGACGTGATCCTCGCGCACGGGCCAAACCGCACCAGGCACTTCACCCGGCCGGATCGGCGCGTCGGTCTTCCCGCTGGTCATGAAGAGGAACGTGCCGCCGGCGAGGTCGAAATGCTGGCTGATCATGCGCCAGAACTTCAGGCCACCACCGAGCGCGTTCGGGCGACGCAGCAACATGCGCAGCGGATCCTTGGTCTCTACCTCGTCCGCTTCGTCCTCGTCCGACTCCCACACGACCGGCCGCGCTTCGGCGAGCAGCTTCGCGCGCGTCTGCACGCAGGCGTAGACGATGCCCGACTGCGCGAACGGCCGCACAAGTCGTTCAGTCTCTGCCAGGCGCAGCATGACCGAGAGCAGCCCAGTCGGGACGCCGCCGCTCCCCGCGATCCCGCGTGTGACGAACTCACCGGAAGCGCCCCGCTTCGCGTGCGGGTCTTCCCAGTTTGCCGCGCCGCGCGCGGGGCGGATGTGGTCAGAGCTCTTCAAGAGACCGATTTGGGGTAGACCCGGCCACCTGCCCTGTCAAGCCCCTGGTGGTGGCGTGGGGGCTGTACGCCATCCGTGGGGGTCAGCGGAACACCCCCGTCATGCACAGCGTGTCCCGCACGATCGCGTAGCCGTGCACCCCGGGGAGCGAGAAGAACGGGAACTCGTTCGTGACCCCGATGCGGTCTCCTACTGCGCAGAGCGGATCCGCCTCGGTCACGCGGTCGCCGTCCAGGCACCGCACAACCGACATCAGGCCTGGGCCACGCGCCACGACCGTTCCCGTCCAGTGATCGCCCCGCTCGGATTCACCCTTCCGAGCGGTCTCGGGGATCTCGATTGCCATGGGGTTCTTCCCATTCTTGCGCCCGCGTAGGCTCGCTTCGGCCGGTGACATCCGGCGCGCGATGGCCAGGGGGATCACCGGCGCGGGACGCCTCGACTGCGGGCGATCCATGGCCAGGAGGCACCAGTCCTGCACGAGCCGTACGCGCGGGATGATCTTCTCCGCGTCCTCCTCGAACGCCGGCCAAGCGCTTCCTGGTGGCCCGTCGTCGATCACGGCGATGATCGAGCCGTCGCGGATGATCTTGAACTCAGTGTCCGGCACGCGCGGGATCGCGTAGCCGGCGTTGAACTCGAACAGGATCCGCTGCCCCTCGCGCGCGTGCATGGGCAGCACGGTGCGACCGTCCTCGGACACCGCCCCCCCGCCGGCGCGGACCACGCGGCCCGTGCGCGACGCCGGCCGGCTCTTGTCCGGAACGAGGATGCCGCCCCTCGAGCGGTCCATCTGTGGATCGAGCTTGACAAGGTAGCGGTCACGCGCGGGGCGGAAGAGCTCGGCGACGCGCGCCGGGTCGCAGCCAGCCTCCGGTCGCGTGGGGTCATCGGTGACGATCGACTCGCGGGGGCCGCTGTTGGCTTCGACGGGCATGGTAGGGGCTCGCTGTTGGGCGAGAAGTCCTGGTGGGGGTTGGTGGCAGGAAGCTAGCGCGGGTGGGGGTGGGCGCACAAGCCCCTGACCGTTGCGTACGAAACCGTCCGCAAGCGTACGCAACGCGAAAAGGAGCGGACGAGCCCTTGCCTCCGACAAACCCCATGGACAGCCAGAGTTTGTCCGGCCTACCGTCTACCTCGCCATTGCTGCGCAATGCTGCGCGTTGCTGCGTCGCATCACCCGCCGCTGAACTCCGCCTGCCACGCCCGCCGGCTCACCTCGAGCACGTCCGCCACGGCCAGGCGTTCCGCCTCTGCCCGCGAGTACCCCCCGTCAAACTCGCGGATCGCAGCGCGCTCCTCGAAGCGCTCGAGCGCATCGTCCAAGCCAGGCTCGCCCACGGCAGCGCGCAGAACCTCCATCACGTCCACATCCACCTATAACACCCCCTCCATCTGCGAGCGGCACGACGGCGTGGACGCCAGGCATCTCTCGCCATCCAAGACCATCTGACGCGCTCTTTCGCGCGTAACGCCGAGGTCCTTGCCGACCTCCAAGAGCGTGCGCTCTCCCCTGCCGTCGAGACCGTACCTGAGCTCAACCGCGCGCGCGTGCCGTGGGCGATTTAGGGCGAGCGCATCAAGCGCAGCGCGCACAGCATCACGTTGCTCCGCAAGAACGACGGGGTCTGAGTGCTCTGCGATCAACGCTGGCGGTGGAGCCTCGACTAGGCCCAGAACCTCGACGCCATCCACAGCCCTCGTGATCTCGTTCGTCGTGACAGCTAGCGCCGCGTCGCTGAAAAGCTCCTTCTCATCGACGTTGAAGAAATTCGCGAGCGCATGCGCAGCCGGTGTCCATCCATCCTCTCCCCATGCGTGCACGATTTCGTACCGACACCCTTCGAAAGCGCAGACGGATGTTGCGCTGATCCCAGCGGCCTTGCCGAGCTCCTTCTGGGTCAACCCCAGCGCACGGCGTCGCTCCTTGATCCTGTTGTTCCGGATCCGGACGGTGATTTCGAGTTCCTTCATGGCGGGTACGTTACCTCGGATTCACGTCCACCTTGCCACCATCCTCACCGGATCCTTGCGGATGGCCCAGGCAGCCAGGCCGAGGGCGATTACACAATCGTCATGCTGCCCGCTCGGCGCCTCCGCCTTGACGTTCCCGCTCTCGGTTACGCTGAATTCAAATGCGTCCATCTCGTCGACCAGCTCCGGGCAGACGAGCGGGACGGGCAGTGTCAGCTTGCCCTGCTCGAGCATCATGGCCAGGTTGTTCACCAGCGCGGACTTGCTGGCCGAGGTGAACGTGTACGGCTCGGCGCGCACGTTGGCCTCGCGCAGCTTCTCGTAGACTGGCTCGCCGGCGCCGGTCGAGTCGACCAGCACCGAGGCGCGGTTGTACTTCTCGGCCAGCGCCGCGATGCGCCCTACCTGTGTGGTCCAGTCGAGGCGTGTGTAGCGATCGAACGCAACCACGCGCCGCTCGCGGTCGACCACGACCATCACGGTGTAGTCGTTCACACGCGCGAGATCGAGACCGGCGAAGTACTGCTTGCCCTTCTCCGGCTCGGCCAGTGCGCCCGTCGCGCGCTCGCGCACGTTGCGGAAGACCTGCCCGGCGCCCTCGATGAACTCCGCCCCGTACTCCTGGCGCCAGACCGCATCGGGGATCATGGAGCGCTGCTCCTCAATCCACGCTCGAGGCACGCGCGGGTTGGCCCACGTCGGAAGGTTCCACGAGTCATGTCCGGGCTTCTTCCACTGCGGCTGCCCCGCGCGCCACTCGTCGTAGAACCATCCCTTGCCACGCGGGGACGAGATGAGCATGGCCCACCCGCGCTTGTCGACGAGGCGCTGTGAGAGGTACTTCTGCCAGATCTCCGCCTTGAGTCGCGCGGCTTCGTCGACGATCAGCCAGTCGAGTCCTTCGCCGAGCAGGGAGACCGGGTTGTCCGCAGACTTCCCTCGGATCTCGCAGGTGCCGCCCTGCATGTTCGTGACGATCAGCTTCCGTTCGCTCGCTGCGTACTGCCGGATGCGTTGCGGAAACTTGGTGCGGAACACGTGCACGAGCTCGCGCAGCACGCGGTCGGAGAGCTCGTAGTTCGGTGCAACGACCCAGCCGACGCTGCGATCAACGGGCTCGAGCGCGGAGACCACGCCCTCCATGGCGGCGCAGATCGTCTTGCCCATGCGCACTCCGCACGCCATCGCGCGGCGCGGTGCCGCCGACGCGTGCACCTGTGCCTGGCCCTCGTGCGGCTTGTAGCCGATGTACTGCCAGAAGCGGGGGCGGTCGATCAGACGCGGGAGCTGGCGGATCTCAGGCGCCGTCATGGTGCAAGCGCATGGTGCGCGCGGTGGTGCGTCCGACAGAGCCACACCACGTCCAGCGGCTTCGCGTAGTCGCGGATCCGCGCGAGCACGTCAGCGGCTCCGCACACGACGCACGGCCCCTTGGTCACCTTGCCGCGCCGGACGTAGACCTTGAGGTACGACCTGGCGTTGGCGCGCGCGCGTTGCTCGCCCTTGAGCGGGTTCGCCTTGCGCCACTCGCGCATGTACTCGTTCGCGCACGGTCGGCAGTACCCGACGCTGCGATTCTTCGGCGCGACGCGGCACCGTGGGCATTGGAGTTCCCGTAAATGTTTCACGTGCCACAAGTCAGTCCTCGTCCGGCCCCGCAGCGCCCGCCTCGAGCTGACCCGCCGGCTCCGCCTCGACCACGCGCGGCGGCAGCATGAACGCCGCGAACTCCGCGCGTGTGACGTCCTGCACGTTGAGGTTCTGCTCGACGCGCTGGACAACGGGGCCGTGCTCGCGGTCGAGCCACTCGCGCAGCGCCGGCACGGAGCGGTCCTGCATGATCATGAGCAGGTGCGCCTCGGCGATCAGCATCTCCTCCTCGCCGTCCGGGTACTTCTTGCCGAGCTCCTTCGCGAGCTCCTTGAGGCGCCGGCGCATGAGCAGGCGGTAGGACGGCGGCCCACCAGCGGGGTTGCCGCTCTGGCCCGGCCTCCACAGCGAGTTGACTAGGTGCGCAGGAGCCTCACCCTTGCGGGGCGGTGCGGCAGGCCCAGCCACGGGCGTGCCAGTCCAGAGTCGCCCGACCTGCAGCGGGTCGGCCAGCGCCGCCTCGCGTTCGCCATCCGTTAGCGTGTCAGTGCCTGCCTGCGCTTCTGCCTGCTCCACACCCGACAGGCTGGCACGGCGCCTG
>ERZ1292625.3267-Hain-H41-01um-R1-3267-length-13469-cov-13_pt1 | contig 13469 bp, 11 predicted proteins | sample MGYA00564400_ERZ1292625 | MGnify/ENA primary metagenome ERZ1292625 (study PRJEB36523, sample SAMEA6512639) | groundwater metagenome | collected 2019-01-08 | study: AquaDiva: Metagenomics assemblies of 32 groundwater samples | reverse complement strand
GTGATGACCACCACGGGATCGATTTGTCTCCTAAATAATACTTTGGCGACCCGCCTCCAAAATAATGCACGCGAATCTTATCGATATTATTTGCCTCTACGAAGTGCGCGAGCCGTTTAAGGTCTTGCCCCCAATCAAGGTTTGAATCGACGACATATTTGTAGCCGCTTGCCGAACCGCCGGCAAGTTCATTGAAGTAGGCGATGTAGTACGGATAATGCGCGAGCACGGAGACCATATACCATGCGATGACAGCAATAAGCGCGGCGTATTTCCATGCTTTGCGCGCGTAAAAGGAGATCAGCTGTTTCATCATGCCGGGCTCAAGCGTAAATGCGAAATCCGGCTTTTTGCGCAGGTAGCCGAGAATAATGCTTGATACCAAAAGGAACGTGAACGGGAATGTCGGAATAACATGCCTGATGCCGATGTTGAGGTTTGCCGCGATGCTTGATGTCCAATAAAACGCGATAAATATCGCAAGGACTATTTCTATGAAATACGTACGGGTGAATGCCACAAGCCGTGCACGCCATGCGGCGAACATGTGCGCGCGTATGCGCGTGCGCAACGCGCCGAGTAAAATAAACAGTGCCGCAAGGGAGAGCAGGTGCATTGCAAGCGGTTCCTTGAGAAGATACACGACGGGGAAGTAGTACCACCATGCGTCGCGCGCGACTTCGCCCAAAAAGAACGTTGTGTTACCGCCCACCGCCCGCTGGCCCACCATAAGCACGCCAAGCGCGTATTGCGCGTACGGGCGCAGGATCGGCTTATCCGACATCCAGATGAACGTTTCTGCGATCACGCGCGGGCGGAACGTTTTAAGATCGCACACGGTGTCGCGGTATTGGCTTACGGGTATTTTTACCGTATCAAGGTCGCGGCACAGCGATAATACCGACGCTACAATCTCGTCCCGTTCCGCCTGGGTTGCGGGCGCGGCGGGATAGTTCCATACGTGGAGCTGATACAGCGGCCAAATGACGGCACTATAGCCGATGATGAAAATAAGGAATGTACGCGTCACTAATCGCCAGAGCGGTGCGGCCATATTTTTCCATGAGAGCTCGCCGTGATGCGCAAACGCCCACAGAATGATGAAGCCGAAAAATAACGGCACCAGGAGTACAAGGGAGAATTTGAGCGCCTGCGCGACGCCGAATGCAATACCGGCGGCGATGAGATTGCGCCGGTTTTGCGCGTAGAGGTAGCGGATGAAATAGGCGATAGCAAGGAAGAAGCCAAATGCCGCCGCGACGTCAGTGGTGACGTATTTTCCGTGCGCGAGGAGAGCGGGGGAAAGCGCAAACAGTGCAAGCGCAAGCAAGGCGACGCGCGCGCCGAACCATTCTTTGCCGAACCGGAACAGTAAAAAGCCAAAAAGTACGGTGAGGAGCATCGGGCCAAGCCGTGCCCAAAAAAGGATAAGGTCGGGGTCGTTGCCGCTTTCATAGAGGAAAAGCTCGCCGAGTTTCCATTGACCATTTAAGTCTGTCTGCCATGAAGCGGAGTTTTCAGGGAAATTGAGGTTTAACAATGCAAGCGGAAGCCCGGCAAGGTCTTTGAGAAGCGGAGGATGCTCAGGATTGATGCGCATATCCTGATATTGTATGTACGAATATCCGGCGGGGATGTGCGCAATTTCGTCCATGATAGCCGCTTCCTGCGGTGCGGTTACATACATCAGCATGAACATTAAAAACAACAATAATAACGCGGCGGCACGCGCTATTTTTTGCGAAAATGCTTTATACAGCGAAGCCCCTTTTGCGATGTGGTTTATGAATTGCATATATATACGATAGTTCTTTCAGTATATCACAGGGGGCGAGCCACGACTACGCTTTGCTTCGCTGGACTGCATTTTGTTGCTTCGCTACGCTTCAGACAAAACGGGAGCGTTGCAGAAGAGCGCGCGGAGCCGTATAATGAAGTAATGGGAAACAATCCGGTGCTTCGTTCGCAAATCACCCAATCACAGGTGGCGAGTGATGATACGTCATTGAAGATAAAAGCCGCACACGAGCGGTTTTTCAGCGAGCTTGGAAAGATAACGAAAGAACATCGCGAAAAGATCAACGCTGTTTTACGGACAATCGACGAGCGGAAGATCAAGGACCTGAAAGAAAAATTAAAGAATATATAATATGGATGTCGACGCATTGAACCTGCTTGCAGGAAAAACAAAAGAGCTTATCAAGAATGAGAGCGCTAAGTCGCTTATTGATATTGATTCGTACGCGGCAATGGCAACCGGGCATTCCTATGCGGCGGCTGATGATTTAGAGCAGGCGATCGAAACATCGCGGAGTGCGAAAGACAAGGTCACCGAGCTTAAAAGCGCATCGATCATCGAGATAGACAACATTGTAAAAGACGCAACCGCGCAATAACTATAAACATGTATGCCACAAGCACCATTATCTGAAGACGCACAAAAGGCAATGCAGGAAAAACTCCAGCAACTGGTGAATCTCGCCTTCGAGCAGGGGCTTCTCACGGCGATCGATCAGGCGCGGAAAACGAACAACCCCTATCTGATTGATGCGTTTCACGACATGCTTACTGACAAACTATATCGGGAGCTTGTCGTACAGCATAAATTAGAAGAACTGAAATGATCGTTGGCGCTTCACTCTATTTTTTCATCGCATTGACGATCATTGCTCTCGGGGCGGTTCTTTTTGTAGTTCCGTATTTCGTGAGGATCCGCAGAAAGCAGGAAGTTGATTACTCGCTGAACCTCGCACTGCTTCTCATCACCCTGCCCCTGCACAAGACGAAGCAGGTGAATGTGGAGGAGGTCAGGAGGCTGATCGGCGTGATGGAGCAGTTTTATGCGAGCATTGTCCATGTGGAAGAAGGATGGCTCAAAGGGATGTTTTCCGGTTCTTCGGCGCTGTCATACGAGATCGTATTGCCGGCAATTGGCGAAGAGATCCATTTTTACATCGGCGTGCCGCGCAAATATGTTGAAACGGCTGAGAAGCAGATCACCGGTTTTTTGAACGAAGCAAAAGTGGAGCGAGTGGAAGATTATAATATTTTTAATCCGGTCGGCGTCAGCGCGGGCTCTTTTGTGACGCTTTCGCATAATTTTTATCTTCCAATAAAAACATACCAGCAGCTTGAGATCGATCCGCTCAATTTCATCACCAATGCGATGTCCAAACTTGAATTCCGCGGCGAGGGATGCTCCCTGCAGGTGCTCGTGAAGCCCAACAAGACATGGCAGGATGAAGCGCGCAAGATCATCTGGGAAATGAAAAGCGGTAAGACATTCAAGCAGGCATACGCGCATGTCACGAAAAATGCGGTTGAAGCGCTGTTTGAATCACTGCAAACAAAAGCAAAAGAAGAGATGAGCAAGGCGCAGCAGGAGAAAGAAAAAGCGCAGGAGCGTTTTCGCATGGTAGACGATACGACCATCAAGGCGCTCGAACAGAAAGCGTCTAAGGTGGGGTTTGATATCAATGTCCGCGTGGTGGTGTCGGCACTGACGCAAACGCGCGCCGATGCTATCCTTTCCAGTATCGAGAGCTCGTTTGCGCAGTTTGAAAATCCAAATCTCAACAGCTTCATCATCAAGCGCGTTACCGGCAAGCAGCTGCAAAGACTCATCTATGATTTTGCGTTCCGTAATTTCAATACCAGCCAGCGGATGATCCTTAACACCGAGGAGCTTACCAGCGTCTTTCATTTCCCGACGCCGTATCTTGAAACGAAGAAAATAAAATCGCTCAAAAGCCGCGCCGCGCCATTGCCGGTGAATATGGCGCAGGAAGGGATGAAGATCGGCAAGAATGTGTATCGCGGCGAGGAGCGGGACGCAATAATCTCTCCGGAAGATCGCCGCCGGCATTTATATATTATCGGGCAGACCGGCACTGGAAAGTCCGTGTCACTGCAGAACATGCTCACGCAGGACATCGAGAACGGCGCAGGTGTGTGTCTTATCGACCCGCACGGTGAAACCGTGGATGCGGTGCTTGCCAAGATCCCCAAACATCGCGCAGATGATGTGATCGTGTTTAACCCCGCGGATATCGAGCGACCCATCGGGCTCAATATGCTTGAATACGACCCCGCGCACCCGGAGCAAAAAACGTTCATTGTGAACGAGATGATCAATATTTTCGAAAAGTTGTATGACCTCAAGGCGACCGGCGGTCCGATGTTTGAACAATACGCGCGCAACGCATTGCTTTTGGTGATGAGCGATCCGAGTACCGGTTCCACGCTTCTGGAGGTGCCACGCGTGTTTTCTGATCCGGCGTTCCGTAAAATGAAGCTCGAGAAAGTGTCCGATATCGTGGTGAAAAACTTCTGGGAAAAAGAAGCGGAGAAGGCGGGCGGCGACGCATCGCTTGCCAATATGACGCCGTATATCACGAGTAAATTTAATACGTTCATCGCCAACGAATTTGTGCGCCCCATTATCGCTCAGCAAAAAAGTTCCATCAATTTCCGCGAGGTGATGGATGGGCGCAAAATACTGCTCGTTAATCTCGCAAAAGGCAAAATAGGCGAGATCAACAGCAACCTGCTGGGCATGATCGTCATCGGTAAATTGCTGATGGCGGCGCTTTCCCGTGCCGATGTTGCGGAAACGGAACGCAAGGATTTTTATCTGTATATCGATGAGTTTCAGAACTTTGCGACCGATTCCATTTCTGTGATATTATCCGAGGCGAGAAAATACCGGCTCTCACTTACGATGGCACACCAGTTCATCGGCCAGCTGAAGGAAAACATCAGGTTAGCGGTGTTTGGCAATGTCGGTTCGATGATGGTGTTTCGCGTGGGCACGGAAGACGCGGAATTTTTAGAAAAACAGTTCGCACCGGAGTTTGAAGCAAACGACATCGCCAATCTTGATAATCTCAATGCGTACGTAAAGGCGCTTGTAGGCGGACAAGCGGTGAAGCCGTTCAATATCATTATGCCGCTTCCTAAGCCGGGGAATCAGGAAATTGCAGCGATTCTCAAAGAGCTTTCACGGCTCAAATACGGGCGCGACCACCGGCAAGTTGAGCTTGAAATTCAGGAACGGTTCAGAACGCTCGCGTCACCCGCACCTTCCCGGCCTATTACCGCGTAATTTATGTTTATATGGAATCTATAGAAACTGTTTCAGAGAGGAGGCCAATCGCATTCACCAGAACCGACGCCATCGCAAGCGCGACGCTCGGGCTTATCATGGGTGTGCTTATTCCGTTCATTTTAGGCAGGATAGGGAAAAGCGTCCCGATGCAGAATTATCTCATCATCGCGTTTCCACTCGCTTCGCTTATCGGGCTCTATATTGCATCACTAATGAGCAAAGTGGTGCCCGTGCTGTATCAGGTAGGAAAATTCGGCATTGTGGGGTTCACCAATTTCGTGGTGGATACGGGTGTGTTTCATGTCATCATCGCACTCTCGGGCTCGGCGCAGTCACAGCATCTTTTTTCCGTATTTTCTGTTCCGCTTACCACGTGGACATTTTTCAAGATACTATCATTTATCGGTGCGAACGCGCATAGTTTTTTCTGGAATAAATTCTGGACATTCGGGCAAAAAGAGGTAAAAACCGCAAAAAAAGAATACGCAGGGTTTTTGGTGATAAGCGTAGGCGGTTTGCTCATCAACAGCGGCGCGTTCTCTGTTGCGTTTGCTCTGCGTCCTGAAGGCGCTTCCGAGGCCCTGTGGGGCACGATCGGCGTTGCGGTGGGTTCCATCATTGGCCTGTTGTGGAATTTCGTGGGATATAAATTTTTCGTATTTAAAAAATAGGATCTATGGGAGAGGTGCTGTATAGAAAATATCGCCCCATCGGTTTCGATGAGGTCATTGGGCAGGAACATATCGTGCAAACGCTCAAAAACGCAATCACGCATGGCGCGGTGGCGCATGCGTATTTGTTTGTCGGCCCTCGAGGTACGGGCAAAACAACGCTTGCGCGCATACTCGCCAAAGCGGTCAATTGCCCTCATGCGATAAAGCACAAAGGCGAGCCGTGCAACGAATGCCAAAATTGCGAGGATATTTCATCAGGAAGAACGCTTGATATCATCGAGATAGATGCGGCATCAAACAGAGGCATTGACGAGATACGCGAATTGCGCGAAGGAGCGCGGCTTTCGCCTACGCAGATGAAATACAAAGTGTATATCATCGACGAGGCGCACCAGCTTACCAAAGAAGCGTTCAATGCGCTTCTCAAAACGCTTGAAGAGCCGCCAGCGCATGTCATTTTTATTCTTGCCACCACCTCAGCGGATAAAATGCCGCCGACGATTCTTTCACGCGTTCAGCGGTTTGATTTCAAGAAATTTTCGGTTGCACAAATTGAAACAAAACTCACCGCGATCCTCGCAAAAGAAAAAGTGAAGGCGGAAGCAAACGCGGTGCGCATGATCGCGCATGCGGCAGAAGGCGGCCTGCGAGATGCCGAGTCCATGCTTTCGCAGGTGCTTTCACATACGAGCAAGGAGCTCACCGCAGAAGTAGTGCAAAGCGTACTGGGTGTGGCAAACAACAAACAGGTTGCCGATTTCATTGACCTTGTTGCAAAGGGGGATCTGAAAGAGATGCTCGTGTATATCAATACGTTTTACAATGAAGGCGGAAGTGCGGAGGAATTTTTGAAATCGCTTGCGCAATACACGCGCAAAATAACCCTGCTCAAAATAGACGCGGGCATGCGCGAAAGCGTGGTTCCTGAATTGACCGATGAGCAGTTTTCCGCTATGGTGGCGCAAGCCAAGCGGTTCGAGCTTGCCGATCTGCGCCGTATGTGCGAAGTGCTCATTGAAGCGCAGGACAACACAAAAAAGACGCCTTTACCTCTGCTCCCGCTTGAGCTCGCGCTCATGAAGATCTTTGAAAAATAATTGAACTATTCGAACAAAGGGTATATACTAAAGGAGTATATAATTGTTGTTCTATGATTCAGAAGGAAAAAGAAAAGAAATTAGCTTTATCTTTACGAAAACAAGGGTTTTCGTACACAGAGATTTTAAAGCGCGTGCCTGTTGCAAAATCAACGCTTTCTCTTTGGCTGCGAAGCGTTGGTCTTTCAAAGCAACAGAAACAGCGACTTACAGAGAAAAAACTTTCTTCAATAAAACGAGGGTGGGCGAAGTGGAGGCAACAGCAAATTGATGTGACTGAAAAAGTTAAAAAAGCCGCGCGCGCGGATGTAAAAAAAATAAGCGAACGCGAGCTGTGGCTTATCGGTGTTGCGCTTTATTGGGTAGAAGGAACAAAGCAAAAAGAACATAGCACTGGACGAGGAGTTTTATTTAATAACTCTGATCCTGCAATGATTAGGGTTTTTATGAAATGGCTGAGAGATGTGATGAAGATCAAGGAAGAAGATATTGGGTTCGAGATGTATATTCATGAGAATCATAAGGAAAATATAAATAGATTTTTAGATTATTGGGCAAATGTTGTTGGTATTGAATCAAAAAGAATAAGAGCTTATTTTAAAAAGAATAAGGTTAAAACAAATAGGAAGAATATAGGAGAGAATTATCATGGATTGCTAAGAGTGAAGGTGAGAAGAAGCTCAGTTTTAAATCGTAAGATAAGCGGGTGGACAGATGGAATCGTTGACAATATTGCCGGGTGGTGTAATTGGTAACACACCTGCCTTTGAAGCAGGGTAGTCCAGGTTCGAGCCCTGGCCCGGCAACACTAATAGCTACTATGCCTCTTTCAGAAAAAGAAAAGAAATTTCATTTGCGCGTTCGCGCTATCATTCGCGATGGCGAGCATATTCTTGCGGTGAAAGCGAAAGGGTTGGAGTATTATTTTTTACCCGGAGGACATCACGAAACAGGAGAGTCGCTTCCTGCCGCGCTTCTTCGCGAGCTCAAAGAAGAAATGGGGCGGGAGGGCGAAATACGCCAGTATCTTGGCGTCGTTGAAAACGGGTGGCAGGAGAATGATGCGTATCACCAAGAGATCAATCATATATTTGAAGTTGCGGTTCCCGGGGTGCACGCAGAAGTAGCCCCTTCGTCGGCCGAAGAAAAATTGGAGTTTCTCTGGGTAAAGCCGGAAGATTTTGAACCCAAGGATTTTCGTCCGACAATAATGAGGTCTCTCATCATTAAATGGCTCAAAGGAGATAAAACAATCTGGTACGAATCCCATTTTGAATAAGGGGAAAATATGAAAAAATCAAAAGCAATACAATTTCTTGATCGGTTAAATGCGGAATATTTTACTCTTCACAAGGAATACGAGAAGTATTTTTGGATCTCGTACATGGGTGATCAATCGGTGAATGCGAAAAAAGATCGCGCGCTTGCACAGCGCGATGCATTCCGCGCAAACCCTGAATTTGTTGCACAGATCAATGCACTTCTTCCTATTGCAACTGCGCGGGAAAAGGAGCGTTTCGATCTGTGGTTGCGATTTTTTAATTGCTATCAATCACCGAAAGGCGCATTACCGTTGAAAAAGAAAATAAGCGAGTGCGAATCGGCACTGCTTAAAAAACAAGCAAAGCGAAAAGAAGGATATAAAGACCCCTATTCAAAAAAATTCGTACCGGCATCCGCTGTGAAAATGGCCATGATCATCGCTACGCATAGTGATGAAAAGATAAGAAAGGCATGCTTCGAAGCGCGCGAGAAGCTCGCCGTGGATTTCATTGACGATTATATTAAAATGGTGAATCTGCGCAATGAATATGCACGAAAGCTCGGCTATCAGGATTTTTACGACTATAAGGTTCAGCGGGAAGACGGCATGACCAAAAAAGAATTGTTTGCGATATTTGATGCTATGTATGAAAAAACAAAATACGCGAAAGAGGATATCAAGAAATTGGAAAAATCCATGCCTGGCCTGCGAAAGCCGTGGAACTTCGGCTATATGATGGCGGGTGATTTTACGAAGGAAGAAGATCAATTTTTCCAGTTTGATGAATCATTGCTCCGCTGGGGTCGGTCGTTTGCGGCGCTTGGCGTTGATTTTAAAGGAGGCACGCTCCAGCTTGATCTGCTCGACAGAAAAGGTAAGTGGAATAACGGCTTTTGTCATTGGGCCGATATGGTGTCTTTCAAAAACGGAAAGCGCATTCCGGGAAGCTCTAATTTCACCTGCAATGTCGTATTTGGTCAGGTCGGCTCCGGATCTAGCGGAATTCATACGCTGTTTCATGAAGGCGCCCATGCGGCTCATATGCTCAACACCGAGCAAGAAGACGTGTGCGTGAACCACGAATTTGCCCCCATGTCGATGGCATGGACGGAGACGCAAAGCATGTTTATGGATTCGCTTTTTGGCAGTATTGAATGGCGATGCCGATATGCGCGCAATGCACACGGAGAGCCGTATTCATTTGATCTATTTACCCGAAAAACAAAAAAACTCCATCCGCTTCGTCCGCTTGCGCTTTACGGCATTATGTTCGTTTCCAATTTTGAGCGGGAAATCTATGAAGCAAGGAATTTGAATGCGCAGAAAGTAAAAATGATTGCGAAGAAAAACTTCAGAAAATATTTTGAGCAATCGGAAGATTCGCTGTATGCGCTCACCGTTCCGCATATCTATGCATGGGAAAGCTCCGGCTCGTATCACGGGTATGGATTGGCTCAGCTTGCCGTTGCGCAATGGCGTGAGTATTTTTATAAAAAGTACGGGTACATTGTAGACAATCCCAACATCGGCAAAGAGATGGCGCGTGTGTGGGCGCTTGGCTCAGCTAAGACATTTAATGAATTTGTGGTGCTGGCAGCCGGAAAAAAACTAAGCGCAGATGCGCTGGTCAAGAACATCACAGCTCCGCTTGCGAAAGTCATGCGAAAGAGCAAAGAAAGAATTCAACAGCTTCAGAAAGTGAAGCTGTATACAAAGCCGGTGCGTCTCGACACGCATATAAGCATGGTCAGCGGCAAAAAGACGATAGCCACGAACAAAAAAAGCTTTGAAGACATGGCAAAGAAGTATAAACAGTGGCTTAGAAAGTCGAGCAATGCCGCATGAATCATATTTTGAATAAGGTGATATAAGCAAAGCGGCGAAAGCCGCTTTTTCGTTATTAGTTGTAAATTACGGTAAAATAAAGCACGATGGAGATATAAGTGAAATTTAAAATATTGTTTCTGTCCCGAATTCCGAAAATTATGATAGTTGGCAGGGATTAATAAGACATATAATGTAAATTGAGTATGAAATTTGCCAAACTTCAAAAAGTGAAAGCGGGAGATAAGGTGGCCATTCTTTCGCCGTCTTTTGCGGCGCCGGGGAAGTGGCCGCATGTGCATGAATTGGGCTTACAGCGGCTCAGAGATGTTTTTGGATTGACCCCTGTTGAATTTCCGGCGACCAGAAAAATAGGCGCATCCGGGAAAGAACGAGCGAGCGATCTTATCCGCGCATTTGAAGATAAGGAAATTAAGGCGGTTATTGCTTCGCTTGGCGGGAATGATCAGATAACGTATATCAAAAACCTTCCCTCGGCACCTTTTGTTCAAAATCCAAAGCCATTTTTTGGATTTAGCGACAATACGCATTTTACGAATTTCTTATGGCTTCACGGGATCCCTTCATATTATGGAGGAGCTTTATTCACTCAATTTGCAATGCAAAAGAGAATGGATGAGTATACGATGAATTATTTGAAGAAGGCGCTTTTTGAAGAGGGGGAATTTGAGATAATGGCGAGCGATACCTATAACGACATAGGATTAGACTGGAATGATGAAAGTAATTTAGAAAAAGAACGGATATACGAAGCAAACGATGGATGGTTTTGGGATGGCGATCAAAACGCCGAGGGTATCACATGGGGCGGGTGCATTGAATCGATCGATGAATTATTGCGGCATGGCGTGCAGATTCCAGCACTTGAAGATTTTGAAAAAATAGTTCTTATCGCAGAAACATCGGAAGAAATGCCGGCGGCTGATTATGTGTTCAGGGTGTTGCGGGCGCTCGGTGAGCGAGGTATTCTCGGGAGAGTGCGGGGTGTGCTTGTGGGCAGACCGCAGGCGTGGGAGTTTAGCAAACAGTATACAGCCGAGCAGAAAATGGAATATCGCAAAGAACAGCGGGAAACAATTACGCGTGTTTTTCGGCAGTATAATAAAATCGCGCCTATCGTTCAAAATCTCGATTTCGGGCATACAAACCCGCAAATCCCATTTCCGTATGGGAAAAATGCCCGCATTGATTCTGTGAATCGGAAAATTTTCGCGGAGTTTTAGTTGTGCGGAGGTGACGCGCGATATAACAAAAAATAAATTTCAGCGCATCAAACCCCTTGAGGTATCAAATGGTACCGTATTTTGTTATACTGAAACCATTAAAATACGTAAACGAAAACAATGAAGCAAAAAGGTAAAAAATCTATTAACACCGGGGTTATTGGCATCGCCTCCACGGGTACGGGGTATGTGACCGCCGCGGGATTTGATGCGGATATTCTCATAGAGCCGCATTTTTTGAACACAGCGCTTAACGGTGACGAGGTGGAATTTGCGGTGTTTCCTCAGACGAGTAAAGAAAAGATAACCGGCGAGATCACGCGGATCGTGCGGAGAGCAAAGGCGGAATTCGTAGGGACCGTGGATAAAGGGAAAGAAGGCGCGCTTTGTTTTGTCGTTCCCGATGATAAGAAGATGTATACCGACATTCTTATTCCGCCCGCTGAAGCAAAGAATATTCACAACAATGTGAAGGTGCTCGTACAGATCACGCGGTGGAATGACCCGCGGAAAAACCCGGAAGGCAGAATTGTGAGAGTGCTTGGTAACAAAGGAGACAACGACGTGGAAATGGAATCCATCGTGCTTGAAAAGGGGTTTCAGATGGGATTCTCGCAGACCGTTGAACGCGAGGCGGAGGCATTGGAGAAGCGGTCAAAGCCGATACCGCACGAAGAGATAGCGACGCGACGAGATTTCAGAAACATCACCACATTTACCATTGACCCTGAAGATGCAAAGGATTTTGATGACGCGCTTTCGTTTAAGGTCATTTCCGACGATGTGTTTGAGATAGGCGTGCATATCGCCGACGTGTCGCATTATGTGCGGGAGAGAAGCGCGCTTGACGAAGAGGCAATTCGCCGCGGCGTTTCAATGTATCTTGTGGATAGGACCATTCCGATGTTGCCGGAGGTCTTGTCCAACGATATGTGCAGTTTGAACCCCCGCGAGGATAAACTGACCTTTTCGGCGGTGATGACGATGACAGGCGACGGACATATTAAAAACGTGTGGCTCGGGAGAACGATTATTAATTCAAACAAACGATTTGCGTATGAAGATGCGCAAAAAGTGTTGGACGAAAAAACCGGCGAGCATCATGAAGAACTGCATCGGCTGAATATATTGGCGAAACTGCTGAGAAAAAAGAGAATGGAAGGCGGTGCGGTTGATTTTGAAAAAGAAGAAGTTAAATTCAAACTCGACGCGAAAGGAAAGCCGGTAAGTATTGAAGAAAAGCCGATCCTCGACGCGCATAAACTTATTGAAGAGTTTATGATCTTGGCCAATAGGGAAGTGGCGACGTATTTAAGCAGGAATATAAAACGGATAAATAAAGGGGCTTCTATTTATCGCACCCATGATGTGCCGAAAGAAGATGCTGTGCGGGAGCTCTTGTTTTTCCTGCGGATGATGGGGCATGAAATAATAACCGAGGGAAAGAGTATTTCATCGAAAGAGTTGAACGGGATATTCAAAAAGATTAAAGGCGCGCCGGAGGAATCGCTGGTAAAAACCGTCGCGATGCGGTCTATGGCAAAAGCGATATATTCCATAAAAAACATCGGGCATTACGGGCTCGCGCTTGAACATTACACGCATTTTACTTCGCCCATCAGAAGATATGCCGATATTTTGGTGCATCGGATATTGCAAAAGCATTTGGACGGCGGGCATTTAAGCAAGCAGGAGGGCGCGTGGTATCACAGTGTTGCGGAGGCGCTCTCGCGGAGGGAGGTTGACGCCGCCGATGCCGAGCGATCGTCTATCGCGTATAAGCAGGTTGAATATATGATGGAAAGGATCGGAAGCGTCTATGAGGGGGTGATCTCGGGTATCACGAATTGGGGGGTATATGTGGAGGAGTCGCGTACCAAAGCGAGCGGGATGGTAAAATTCAAAGATATGAAAGACGATATGTACCTTTTCAACAAAGAAACATATTCTCTCGTGGGGAAAAAAACCAAAAAGAAATATTCCATTGGTGATGTGGTAAACATAAAAATCGTCGGCGGCGACCTAGAGAGAAAGACGCTGGATTATATATTTGTGTAATGGATACCATGCCGGAAGTAACTGTGTGCCCATCATGCCAAGCGGTTATTGCTGCCACTGCCAATTTTTGTTCGCAATGCGGGAGAAAGCTAAAAAATACCTCGCTTTCTACATCAGTCGGAAAGCAGGTTTTTATTTATCTGGTGAGTTTTTTTCTCGCTCCCTTCGGGCTTGGCTACGCGTTTATGTATCTGAAACAGC
>ERZ1292625.3266-Hain-H41-01um-R1-3266-length-13472-cov-4_pt1 | contig 13472 bp, 17 predicted proteins | sample MGYA00564400_ERZ1292625 | MGnify/ENA primary metagenome ERZ1292625 (study PRJEB36523, sample SAMEA6512639) | groundwater metagenome | collected 2019-01-08 | study: AquaDiva: Metagenomics assemblies of 32 groundwater samples | reverse complement strand
GTTACTTTATATTTTAACTTTTTTCCTAATAATATTCTAGTGTGAGCGTCAAGGGCAGGGAGAGAGGAAAAGAAAAAAGAAACCACCGGCAACAAATACCACTGGACAATCAGCAGGGGAAGACTCGAGACACTTGTTTTCATATTAACTTTTTGTCTAAGTTTAATATCTAAATAAATATACAAAATTAACATGACCGATGACAAGGTCAAAATCAAAGCGGATAGTTTTGGCAATAACAAACCAAGTACAGTTCTTTTAAATGAAGGATTAATTAGAGGTGGTATAGAAGCGCTGATTGTCAAAATAAAAAAAGAAACAGGCCAAAAAAGATGGGTTTCAGCAATAAATATTATTTTTTTAAGTTTTTGCCAAGTGCCAATATGAGGAGTAAGAAAAAATCTTTTTAAAACATAACCGACGTCGGTGACTCCCCAAGCCCAACGTTTTTCCTGTTCATAACGATTGGCTAAAGTCCTCATTGTTCCACCTGAAAAGACGGCATCCCCATTTACAATTGTGAAAAGCGGGATTGTCCGTACCTTTTCTCCAAAAGTAAAAAAAGCCTGAAAAAATACATGCCAGTCTTCCGGAATAATGTCTATATCCCAAAAATTTATTTTTTTTAGCAACCAAAGATTAGTCGAATAAGTCGAGACCTGAATAAGGTTTTCTTTTTGTGATAAAAATGCCAATCGGAGGATTGAGGATAAAGTTGCCTGCATTCGAACTAAAAAAGGCAGTTGCCAGAAGTTGTTATAAAGTAAAACTGGTGCCCAATAAAAATGAAACAAACGGTCTTTATCTCTAAGGTATTCAAAACTTAGATAAGAGAAATAATTTTTTGGCAATTTACTATCGGCGTCACAAATTGTGATCAAAACATTTTTTCTGTCGAAATTATTATTTATGACGTATTTATCAACAATTTTTGCGGCATATGTCTGGTTGCTGGCTTTTCCCGGTTCTTCATCATGCTTTAATGGATGGTAGTAAGAAATAATTTCTTTAAAAAAGCCCTGATACTTACTTGAAATGTACTGGCTTTTTTTTGAGGCTTCAGTTTCGCGTTTTTCAAAGGCAAGGATTAAGTATAAATTTTTTTTAATCGGATAATCATTTTTAATTAATTCTTGAACAGTTTCTTCTAATTTATGCAGAGGTTCTTTGTAATTGGGAATAATAATAAAATGTTTTAAGCGACTATAATTTTTTTGATTCTGCAATTTTTTAAAATATTTTATTTGACTGTGAAAAAGAATCTCGTTATATGAGACAACACAAGCATAAGAAGTTGACATGGATTTGGAAAAAAAATAAAGGTCAAAAGCAATTATAAAATAAGCGACCAAGGCCGGATGAAAAGGCGAGAGCCACAGGGGAAGAGTGATCAAAAACCAGGAACTAATCGGTACGATAATTTCAAGTAATCTTTGAAAAAATCTTGTCTGAATAAGTCGTTTTGTCATTGAATGTATTATACTACAGCTTGTTACTGCCAGGCTTCACAGATTATTTTGTAAGGGCAGAAATCGCAGTGGATACCTGGGTTAGCTGGAAAAATATTTTGTCTTATTTCTCCAACCATATCGATTATTCTGTCTTTTGTGTCAATTAATTCTTCTTCAGTTTTTTTGAGGGTAATTTTTTCCGGTGTTTGGAGATAATAAAAAGTCAAATTTATATCCTCAAGTTTTTTATTAAAGAAATTTTTATCATGACTTGCTAAGGCGTAAATAGTTAACTGTAGGCTCTTTGTCAATTCTCGATCACCTGGTTTTTTACCGGTTTTATAATCAATGATTTCAACTTCATTTTTATTAATCGCATCGATCCGATCAATCTTCCCTGTGAGACAGATATCTTCAGTAATTTTTATTTTAAATAATTTTTCCAAGCCAATAATTTTTAAATCTGAACTGTGAAATTTATCAAAATAATTTTTCAACATTTTTTCTCCTTCTTTTTTCATTCTATCTTCATGGGCTTTTGAAGAATATCCAATTGGAATCCAGGATTTTTTATAAAGCTCCAGTAGTCTTTTTTTATCAGCCCTTTTATTTTTAAGAAAATCACTATAGAAATCTTGAAGAGTTTTGTGAATGGTAGTTCCAAATGACGCTGAAGCCGTTGGCAAGGTGGGAATTTTCAAAACATATAGATATTTATATTGAAGAGGACAAATTTTGTAGGAATTCAATTGGGAATAGGAAAAATTATTTGATAATTGTAGAGACAAGGTATTGCCTTGTCTGTACCCATTCGTAGGGGTCGGGTTTCCCGACCCTTGTTTTGTTTGTTTAAAATCAAATATCGAAAGTTGGAATTTTTGTTCTTTTTTCAATCCTATTTCTTTATTAACAAATTCCTCACCTAAAGTCTCTGTCACAAATCGAGAGATTTTGCGGATCCTTTTTCCTTCGCCATAAAATTTTGAGGATGATAAAAATACTTTATCTTTGGCTCGAGTTAATCCGACATAAAAAAGACGGCGTTCTTCCTCAATGTGATAATCGCCGGTTGGTAAAATTTCTTTAATCAACGTATCCGGAATACTGATAGTTTCTTTTTTGTGTCGGGTAGGAAAACGTTCTTCAGTTAAGTTAACCAAAAAAACGACCGGGAATTCTAATCCTTTTGCAGAATGAACTGTGAGAATATTAACGGCGTTGATCGACGCCATGTCAGTTTTGGCAACAATCGGGGATTCTCCCATTTCCATACTCATGTTGATAAAATCAACAACGGCAAAAACGGAAGCGTCTTCATGTTCCGATTCAAACATCTTTAATTTATTAAAAAAGTTTGAAATATTGATGGCAACTTTTTCCTGAGAATCTGTCTTGTAGTTGATTAGTGTTAGTAATAATCCACTCTCTTCCAAAAAGTAATAAAGGATTTGACCAGCCGTGTTCGTTTTAAGTAAACCTAAGTGTTTAACAATCATTTTATAAATTACTAACAATTTTTGCTTTGTTTCGGATTTCAATAGTGGTAAATATTTTTTATAAATTTCAAACTCACTTCGATGTATCGATACATCGAAGTATGATAGATATATATCTATAGATTGAAAGAGCGGTTGATTAATTTTTTTGGCAAAAGTAAGAAGAAGCGAGATATCTTTTTTATCAATATTATATATATCCATATACAGTAGTCGAAACAGGGAAGGTGAGTCTTCCAAGTTATAGAGAACTTTTAGATAAGCAATCAAATCTTTGACTTCAGGTTGTTTATAAAGAGTTCCTGGCCCAAGGAATTGATACGGGATTCCAGCTCGGACAAGTGATCTGACAAATGGCTCGGAATGATTATTAGCCCGAACCAAGATAGCGAAATCGGAATATTTATGGGATTTAGATAATTTTAAAATTTGTTTGGTGACGTGATCGGATTCATCTTCGGAAGAATCGGCCAGATAATAATTAATTTGTGATTTTTGTAGAGACGCACGATCGTGCGTCTGTACAGATTTCGAGGCAATCAAATTTTTTGAAATACCAAGTTTAAATTCCAAAGTATCCGGGTCATTATTCTTTATTAATTTATATGCGGCGTCAAGAATTGTTTGATTGGAACGGTAATTGTTTTTTAAAGTAATTTGTTTAGCTTTTTTATAATCCTTAATAAAATTAATAATGTTTGAAACAGAAGCACCGCGGAATTTATAGATGGCTTGCGAATCATCGCCTACAACTGTTAATCGAGGATTCTTTTTTACTGGAGAAAGAAGTTTGATTAGTTGATATTGAGAGATATTAGTATCTTGAAATTCGTCAACTAAAACAAATGGATACTGTTGTTGATATCGTTTTAAAATATTTGGGCGTTTTTGAAATAATAGTAGGGAATAATAAACCAGATCGGCAAAATCCATCAAACCCTCATTCAATTTTAGTTTTTGATATGTCTGGTAGGCCTTTGCAAGCTCTTGATATTTTTGTCTTTCTATTAATTCATCCTCTTCTTTTTGACTTTTGATTTTTGACTTTTGATTTTGAGCATAGCGAATATATTCTTCCGGTGATATATCTTCATCTCTTAGCCGGGAAAAATGTTGGAGAAGCGCCTCAAGGAACTTATTAGGGTTCCCGAGTGGTCTAAAGTACTTGAGTTCAAAGAGAAAAAGATTTTGTTTCAAGAAAATAATTGTTTCTGCTTCGGTCATCAATCTGTAACTGGGAGACAAGCCAATTTGGAAACCATTTTCTTTTAAAATCTGATCAGCAAAGGCATGAAAGGTGGAGATGTTCATTTGAAAATATCCGTAGGGCATCGCTTTGTTAACCCGCTCTTCCATTTCCGAAGCAGCTTTTTCTGTAAAGGTTAAGGCAAGAATTTGTTCCGGTTTGGCAATCTTCTTCTTGACTAGGTATTTTATTTTTTCTACGATAACCGAAGTCTTTCCCGTTCCCGCTCCGGCAATAATCAAAAGCGGTCCCCCATTATATTTCACCGCCTGCAATTGTTCTTTATTTAAAACGTAATCGCTCATGTCAAACATTGTAGCAAATAAAAAAATATTATCTTAGTGACGACCGTCCACAAGATAATCTTTACATCTACGAACGAAATTGTTAAATGGTATATAATAAAAACATGGAAAAAATTGCGATTTTTAAAGGTCAGAAAATTCGGAGACTTTGGGATGAGAAACAGGAAAAATGGTATTTTTCGGTGGTCGATGTGGTTGCGATTTTGAGCAGTAGTGTTGATGCGAGGAATTATTGGAAAGTTTTAAAAAATCGTTTAAAAAACGAAGGAAGTCAGGTGGTTACAAAATGTAACCAACTGAAAATGGAGGCTTCTGACGGTAAAAATTACCTAACGGATGTGGCAGATACAGAATCAATGCTTCGAATAATCCAGTCAATTCCTTCTCCAAATGCTGAGCCATTTAAGTTATGGTTAGCTCGAGTAGGTTATGAGAGGATTGAAGAGTCCGAGGATCCAGAAAAAGCTATTCAACGGGCGATGCGTTTTTATCTCAAACGTGGATATTCCAAAAACTGGGTTAACCAAAGACTAAAAAGTATTGAGATTAGAAAAGAATTGACTGACGAATGGGAAATTCGAGGAGTAAAAGAAAGTAATGAGTTTGCCAGTTTGACAGATGAAATTACTTTTGCTTGGGCCGGTATGAAAACTAAAGACTACAAAAAATATAAAGATCTTAAAAAAGAAAACTTGCGTGACAACATGACGAATCTTGAGTTGGTTTTGAATATGTTGGCTGAGGTTTCAACAACTGAAATCTCAAAAAAAGTTGAGCCAAAAAATTTAGAGGAAAATAAGAAAGTCGCCAGGGAAGGCGGCTCCATCGCCGGCACCGCCCGACGTAAACTGGAGAAAAGGACAGGTAAAAAAGTTATTACAAAATTAAATGCAAAAGGACTGCGGTTGATAAAGTAATTTCGAAGTTTTTATTTTGTTTTGATACGACCTTTTCTAAAAGCATTTCTTATAATTGCTCTGTTTTTCTTTATTTCAAGGGCATCTGTTTTTACGCCATCTTTTAACATCTTTTTTATGAATTTTCTGTTTGCTTTTATCAAATCAGCTTCTTCTTTAGCTTGTTTTTTTGCTTCTGCTCCTGATACTTTCTTAAAAGCCTGAACAATTTTTTCATCTTTCTTTTTTTCTTGACTTTCTATTTTCATATTATGTAATATTTTACTTCTTCTTCTTCTTATTGTCAACGGGCGCTGGAAAAAAATGTTACACCGTAACATTAGGGTGTAACAAAAAATATTATCTTGATCGCGGTCGTTCATAAGATAGTATTTTAAAATACGATTATGTAATATTAGGGAGTAGTAAATAAAAGATGTTAGTTAACTAGTTAACTGTATATTTATCTTGAGTTGTGATTTTAGTCTGGATTCCCGCCTTCGCGGGAATGACAAGCCAAATTCATTTGACTTTCGGTTCATAAATTCGTAAGATAAGTTTTAAAGCTTGAAAAGCCTTCTTGTTTTTTTAATTTTTTTCGTTATAATAAGAAAGGCTCGTTAATTTATTATTATTAATTTAATTTTATAATCATATGGCAGACGGCGTTTTTCAGAGGACAAAACCTCATTTAAATATTGGTACGATTGGTCACGTTGATCATGGAAAGACCACCCTTACTTCAGCAATTCACTATTTTCTTTCAAAGACAGGTAAAGCAAAATTCTTAAAATACGAAGATATTGACAAAGCTCCAGAAGAAAAAGCCCGTGGAGTCACGATTAATCTTCATCACTCAGAATATGAAACCGATAAAAGACACTATGCGCACATTGATGCTCCGGGACACGCTGATTATATTAAGAATATGATCACCGGTGCCGCTCAGATGGATGGAGCTATCTTGGTTGTTTCTGCTCCAGACGGTCCAATGCCCCAAACTCGAGAGCATATTTTACTTGCACGTCAGGTAAATGTCCCGGCCATAATTGTATTCTTGAATAAATGTGATTTGGTCGCTGATAAGGAAATCCTAGATTTAGTCGAGATGGAAGTAAGAGATCTGTTGACCAAATATAAATTTCCCGGAGATAAAATTCCGATCATTCGCGGCTCTGCCATAAAAGCATTAGCTGATGACACGGAAGGTTTAAAAGCAATCGAACTTCTTATGAAGACTGTTGATGATTATATCCCTGATCCAGTCAGACCGGTTGATAAGCCGTTCTTAATGCCGGTTGAAGACGTCTTTACAATTTCCGGACGTGGAACCGTTGTTACAGGACGCGTTGAAAGAGGCATCGCAAAAGTGAACGAAGAAATGGAAATAGTCGGAATCAAAGACACCAAAAAAACAGTTATTACCGGAGTTGAAATGTTTAAAAAAACTTTAGACGAAGCCCGAGCCGGTGATAACGTTGGTTTACTACTCAGAGGAGTAGAAAAAGAAGATGTGATTCGCGGACAAGTAATTGCCAAACCAGGATCGATTACCCCACATACAGAGTTTGACGCAGAAATTTATATCTTGACCAAAGATGAAGGTGGACGACACACACCATTCTTCAAAGGATATCGTCCTCAGTTTTATATTAAAACAACCGATATTACCGGAGAAGTTGAATTACCAGCCGGTGTTGAAATGGTTATGCCAGGAGATAACGTTAAGATTAAAGGGAAATTAATTTATCCAGTTGCTATGGAAGAAGGATTGAAATTTGCTGTTCGAGAAGGTGGTCACACAGTTGGAGCAGGAGTAGTGACTAAGATTATTAAATAAGAGAGTTTTTCGCACTTTAATACTATGCCGAAAGGAAGAATTAGAATTAGGCTTAAGTCGTATGATCATCGTCTGATTGATGAGACCTGTCAAAAAATAGTTGACACAACAATCAGAACGGGTGCGAATGTGGTTGGTCCAATTCCACTACCTACAAAAAATGAAATGTTTGTGGTAAATAAAGCCTCTTTTATTGATAAAGATGCAAGAGAACATTTTGGTTTAAAAACTCATAAAAGAATGATTGATATTTTAAATCCTACCAATCAAACGATTGACTCTCTAATGCATCTCGAACTTCCTGCCGGTGTTGAAGTTGAAGTAAAAATGTAATAAATTCTGCTTGAAGATTTTGAATCATTGTTATATAATGCTATTTACATGTTAATTATCCTTTTGTTCGGGAAAGAAGGATTTTTTTGTCGTAATAATTATGCCAGCATTTATTTTAGGGAAAAAATCGATATCGTCTCAACAATTCGATGCAACCGGAGATAGAATTCCAACAACATTCATAGATACTTCTTCTTGTCATTTAATTAGCGTAGTCACTCCGGATAAACGAGGATATTTTTCCGTCAAGCTTGGATTTTGTCAAACTAAGAATATTAAAAAACCAGCAAAAGGTGAATTAGATAAAGCGGGGATAAAGACCCCGCTTCGTTTTTTTAGAGAATTTAGACTGGAAGATTATAAAGACAAAGTTAAATTAATTGAAGAAGGAGAAAAAAAAGGAGTTCAAGTCGGAGAAGTCAAAATTTTTTCCGGAGATGTTATCAATCCAACTCTTCTTATAAAAAGCGGCGATTTGATAACCGTTTCTGGAATATCTAAAGGAAAAGGATTTCAAGGAGGAGTTAAACGCCATGGTTTTAAAGGTAGATCTCATACTCATGGAGCATCACGCGACGAAAGAGCTCCCGGATCAATTGGAATGACAACTACCCCAGGAAGAGTTTTTAAAGGAAAAAGAATGGCCGGTCGAATGGGTAACGACCGCGTGACAATCAAAAATATTGAAGTAATAGAAGTTAAAGAAAATGGACTATTAATTAAAGGTTTGGTAGCAGGAGCGAAGGATGGGTTGTTAGAAATTAGAGGCTAAAAATATGGTCGAAACAAAAAAAGTAGAAAAAAAATCAAAATTATCTTTATCAGTCTATGGTATCGATGGTAAAGAACAGAAAACTATCGAACTACCGAAAGATGTTTTTGCCGCTACTGAAAATAAAAGTTTATTAGCTCAAGCAGTAAGAGTTTACTTAGTAAATCAAAGGCAAGGTAATGTTAAAGTAAAAACACGAAGTGAGGTGATCGGATCAACTAGAAAAATTTATCGTCAAAAAGGGACAGGAAAAGCTAGACACGGTGCCATTAAAGCTCCAATTTTTGTCGGCGGCGGAGTAGCTCACGGTCCTAAACAAAAGGAATATAACTTGAAATTCAACAAAAAAGAAAAGAAGTTGGCTCTATACGGAGCTTTGTCATCCAAGCTTAAAGAAAAAAAGATATTTGGTTTAGATGAAAAGGCTTTGAAGATGGAACCGAAAACCAAAACGATCGCTAATTTTTTGAAAACATTAAAATTAGTCGGAAAGAACAATCTTATAGTTTTGAAGAAATTAGAAAAAAATAATTTAATATTGGCAATGAGGAATATTTCAAACGCAACTTTTATTGATGTAAATTCATTAAATCCATATTTGATCCTAAAAAGTAGCAGTTTAATTTTTGTTGAGGATGCCTTAAAAGTTTTTGATAACAAACCAAAAAATGATAATAAATAAAGTTTTAATTAAGCCAATCTTGACTGAAAAAGCCACGGATTTAGTTCAAAGTAATGTTTATATGTTTGAAATCGATTTAAAAGCTAATAAACATCAGGTAAAACAAGCTTTAGAAAAACTTTATAAGGTAAAAACAGGAGAAATAAAAGTAATGATAAGAAAAGGAAAAGAAAAAAGAGTTGGAAAAAAAGGATTGCTCAAAAAAACGGCTGATAGAAAAATTGCCTTTGTTAAGTTAAACGAAGGTAAAATTGACTTGTTTCCTCAAAAATAATTATGAATGAAAAAATATTATCTAAAAAAGTTAAGCCGATAAAAAGCTTGATGCAGATTTTGAAAAAAAGGTCAGGTCGTGATAATAGTGGTCAAATTTCTGTCCGTCATCAGGGTGGAAGACAAAAAAGATTTTATCGTATAATTGATTTTAAAAGAGATAAACGAGATATCGAGGCAGAAGTTGTTCGAATTGAGAGAGATCCAAACAGAAATGTTTTTATTGCCTTAGTTAAATATAAAGACAATGAATTAAGATATATTCTTTGTCCTAATAAACTTGAAGTAGGAGATAAAATTATTGCCAGTGAAAATGCTGAAATAAAACTTGGAAATGCTTTAATGTTGAAAAACATTCCGATTGGAACTTTAGTTCACAATGTTGAACTTTATATAGGAAAAGGTGGACAGATGATAAGGTCAGCCGGAACTGCCGCCGAAGTCATAGCTAAAGAAGATAAATTTATTCATCTCAAACTGCCATCGGGTGCAGTCCAAAGATTTTTTAAAGATTGTTGGGCGACGGTCGGTCAGCTAGGAAACATAAATTTTAAAGATGAGATAATTGGCAGTGCCGGAAGAAAACGACTCATGGGAATTAGGCCAACGGTTCGAGGTACAGCTCAAAATCCCCGCAGCCATCCACACGGTGGAGGAGAAGGAAGATCGGGAGAGGGAATGCACCCAAAGACTCCTTGGGGGAAGTCAGCTCGCGGAACGAGGACCCGAAATAAAAATAAATGGAGTAAATCATTAGTTATAAAAAGACGTAGGAAATAATTATGGAAACTAAAGCGTATTTTGTCAATTTGCCAGTTTCGCCGAAAAAAGCTCGTTTTTATTTGCCCGCAATTAAAAAATTGAAACCGGCTGAAAGCTTGGAATTTTTAATGTATGAAAATACCGATGCGTCTGAAATTTTATACAAAGCTATTAAATCGGCTCTTAGCAGCGCTCGACAGATATTGAAAGTAGAAGACAATCTGTTAAACTTTAAACTCCTAAGTGTTGAACAAGGGCAAAAATTAAAGCGCTATAGACCGGGTTCTAGAGGAAATGCTAAGCCGATCAATAGAAGAATGAGCCACATAAAAATTATCTTAGAAGCGAAATCTGTGAATAAAGTTGGTAAAAAAGTTGAAGCAAAGAAATTAGAAGTTAAGAAACCCGTCTCCGCTAAAGCTACGACGGGCAAAGAAAAATAAATGGGACAAAAAGTTCATCCAAGAGGTTTACGTCTTGGGATAATATATAACTGGAATTCAAGATGGTTCTTTTCAAACAAAAGAGCCTTCAAAGATTCTTTGATATCAGATTTGAAAATAAGAAAAGTTTTAATGAATAAATTAGCTTTTTCTTCAGTAACTCAAATAGATATAGAAAGAGCGATAAATAGAATTACTTTGATTATTTATGCTGTTAAAGTTGGTATGATAATTGGTCGGGGTGGAAAAGGGTTGGAAGAAATAAAACAGTTTGTTCTTGATAATCTAAGAAAAAGTGAAAAAGTCAAAGAACTGAAGATTGATATTAAAATTGAACCCGTCAAAAAACCATTTTTAAATTCATATTACGTAGCCCAATTAGTTGCGGAGAAGTTGATAAAAAATTTTCCCCACCGCTCTACGGTTCACAATGCTATGAATAAAGTGATGGAAGCTGGTGCTAAAGGTGTAAAAATCCAATTAGGAGGAAGAGTTGGTGGAGCCGAAATTTCCAGAAGAGAGAAATATTTCTTGGGATCAGTTCCAACATCAACAATTAGAGAAGACGTTGATTTAGCAAGATACCCAGCTCTGACAAGATCAGGATACGTAGGAGTTAAAGTGTGGATTTGTAAATAAATATGTTAGCACCAAAAAGACAAAAATATAGAAAACAATTTAGAGGAACTTTTAGGAAGATTGCCGTTAAGGGTGATAGACTAAATTTTGGTTTTTATGGTTTAAAGGCAATGAAAAGTGCATGGATAAAAGACCGGGAAATTGAATCGGCTAGAGTTATTTTTGCCCGAGGTACAAGAAAAAGCGGTAAGTATTGGTTTAGGATATTTCCGGATAAACCATTTACTAAAAAACCTCCGGAAGTGACAATGGGTTCAGGAAAAGGCGATGTGGCCTATTTTGTAGCAAGTGTTACACCAGGAAGAATATTATTTGAAATTGACGGGTTATCAAAAGAAGAATCAATTAAAGTACTGACTGATGTTGCATCAAAAATATCAGTAAAAACAAAAATTGTAACTAAAGAAATATGAAAAAAATAACTAAGACATACAACGAAAAAACCAGTAAAGAATTAGCAAAAGAAGATAATTTGATAAGAGAAGAAATTGCCAAATTACAGTTATCTTTTAAGAGTAACCCTCCGAAAGATACAAACAGTTTGGTAAAAAAAAGAAAACAATTAGCAGTTCTATTAACGGTTTTAGGCGAAAAATAATTATATGAAAAAAACACTGATCGGAAAAGTAGTCTCAATAAAAATGTCAAAAACAGTTGTGGTTTTAGTTGAGAGAAAATTTCGGCATGCTGTTTATCACAAAGTTATTATCAGACATAAAAAATTTAAAGCACATAATGAAGGGTTAGATTTACAATTAGGCGATGTAGTCAAGATTGAAGAAACAAAACCAATTTCAAAAGATAAACACTTTAAAGTTATTGAACAAATAAAAAAATAATATGTTGCAACTAAGAACAATTCTAAACGTCGCAGATAATAGTGGAGCCAAGAAGGTTGGAATGATCGGTATGTCTAAAATGGGTAACAGAAAATTTGCCTATTTGGGTGAAGTGATAAATATTACCGTAATGGAAGCACAGCCTTTTGGTATGGTAAAAAAAGGTGAAGTTCACTCAGCTGTGATTGTCAGAACAAGAAAAGAAGTTAGAAGAAAAGATGGCAGTTATATAAGATTCGATGAAAATGCTTGTGTAATACTTGCAAGTAAAGAAGTAAAAGATCCAAAAGGAACAAGAATTTTTGGTCCAATAGCAAAAGAAGTTAAAGAAAATGGTTTTTCAAAAATAGCCAGTTTGGCAGAGGAAATATATTAATATGAAAATTAAAAAAGGCGATAAAATAAAAATGAGAATTGGTAAGGACAAAGGCAAGGGTGGAGTAGTGGAAAAAGTTTATAAAAATTCTAATAAGGTACTGGTCACAGGAATGAATCTTTATAAAAGACATGTAAAGAAAAATGAAAAAATGCCACAGGGCGGAATTGTTGAAATACCAAGAGCAATAAATGTTTCAAAATTAAGCCTTGTTTGTCCTAAATGCGGGAAATTGACAAGAATAGGATTTGTAATTGAAAAAAACCCGCCTGCGCAGGCAGGTAAAAAATTTAGAATTTGTAAAAAATGCGATAGCAAGATATAAATATGACATTTCAAGAATTTTACATTAAGGAAGTTGCTCCCAAGTTGACGAAAGAATTGGGTGTTAAGAATGTAATGGCTGTGCCTAAAATAATTAAAATTGCTATTAATGTTGGAGCCGGTGAGGCTGTAACTAACAAAAATGTTATTGAAAAAATTCAGGAACAAATATCAACAATTACCGGGCAAAAAGCTTTAATTACAAAAGCCAGGACGTCCGTTTCTGCCTTTAAAATCAGAAAAGGACTCGCAATTGGAGTTAAGGTGACTTTGAGAGGAAAAAGAATGTATCATTTTTTGGAAAAATTGATTAAAATAGTGATTCCTCGATTGAAGGACTTTAGAGGAATTCCAGAAAGTAATGTTGATCAAAATGGCAATTTAAATATTGGTTTTCCCGAACAAATAATATTTCCTGAAATAGATTTCGATAAAATTGATAAAATAAGAGGTTTGCAAGTAACAGTAGTCACTAATGCAAAAAACAAAGAAAAAGGAAGAAAATTATTTGAGATGTTAGGAATTCCCTTTAAGAAATAATTATGGCAAAAACATCCGATGTAGTTAAATTTCTAAAAAAACAAAAATTTAATGTACGATTTCATAATCGTTGCTCTATCTGCGGAAGATCGAGAGGATATATGAGACGTTTTGGACTATGCAGAATTTGTTTTAGAGAAAAGGCATTACAGGGAGATATTCCCGGAGTTAAAAAAATTTCACTATGAGCAGATCAAGAAAAAAAGGGCCATATATTGATGATAGGTTAATGAAAAAAGTTTTAAAGCAAAAAGA
>ERZ1292625.3264-Hain-H41-01um-R1-3264-length-13479-cov-4_pt1 | contig 13479 bp, 8 predicted proteins | sample MGYA00564400_ERZ1292625 | MGnify/ENA primary metagenome ERZ1292625 (study PRJEB36523, sample SAMEA6512639) | groundwater metagenome | collected 2019-01-08 | study: AquaDiva: Metagenomics assemblies of 32 groundwater samples | reverse complement strand
TGCAATAGATCAGTATCTGGTTAGTGAGCAGACAGGTGGTTACAACCAAGGTGCTAGAGCATCGCTTACTTACTCAAGAGCAGACAAGATTATGGGTCGCTTGAAGGTGAAGGTCCGTATGATCCCACCATTCTCAATCGAGACTATCACTGTAGAGACATCTCTTGCAGCTGAAGAAAGTGAACTTTAATCAAGGAGTAGTATAAATGGCATCAACTTCGTTAGAACTGTCGAGGCAGTACACTAGTTTCTCTGGTGTAGACATCCGTGCAGTCATTGATGGTGAGCCGGTAGGCCAGCTTCAGGCGATCTCATATGCAGTTCAGCGTGAGAAGGCGCCCATTTACACGATGGGAAGAGTAGATCCTCTATCCTTCTCACGTGGTAAGCGTGGTATTGCTGGTACTATTGTGACACTCATGCTAGATCAGCATGTCATGCTTGAGACTCCGTTTGCGGATCTCAGATTCGTAGCAGACAAGGATGAGATCTATCCTAATATCGCAGACCTTAACGATGCTTCAAACACAGAAGATCTTGATCAACTAGACCCTTCGTTCGTATTCGACGCAGGCGATCTATCAGGTGCTTACTCAGTAAGTCAGGCTTGGTACGTAGATCAGATTCCTCCGTTTGACGTAGTTATCGTAGCAGCCAATGAGTATGGTAAGGCAGCTACAATGCGTATTTACGGTATAGAGATTCTAAATGAGGGTTCTGGATTCAGCATAGATGATATGGTGATCGAGAATCAGATGACGTACGTTTGTCGTACGATCCTCCCGTGGCAGCGCCTAGGAAACTGGGACTTTACTACTGGCTCATTCTCACCTGCGTAATCTAAGAGCATGTGTTAGAATATGGCCAGGCTATCTGGCCATATTCATTTGGAGGTCCATGTGGCAATAAATCCTAGTGATGCTGATCGTTATTTCAGTCAGCAAAAGCAATATGGCACCACCTCCCCACAGCGTTATCTCTATTCATTTAGTGGAGCTGATGCCAAGGTACTAGTCTATTTTGAGCAGAGACCTGACCTTATACAGTACCTACAGTCCGTACATACAGTATCTATCTCTGTACATGAGGCTAAGGGACAAGTAAGAGCTTTAGGACATCGTGGTATAAAGGGAATGACACGATCAGTCCGCACCATAGCCGGCTCTATTATCTTAACTGTCATTAATGATCATCCTCTACGTGTTCTGCAGGATCAGTTTATTAAGATGGTACAGAACGACGAGGACGATTCTTTTAAGCATGAGCTATTAGGATGGTCTCTCGATATGAACGAAGTTGGAGTAGGTTCACTAGAGAATATCTATGCTTATACGAATAGGTTGTCCTCGCTTCTCCCTCCTTTCAACATGGCTTTAGAGTACGTAGCCGAGCAGAGTCCAATTACATTTGATGCTACTTCGCCCAGGAAACTATTCCCTGGAGCTTCATTACTCATACGGGGTATAGAGTTTATTGATGAAGCATTAGTAACGTCGGTAAATGATATAGTCTCAGAGATATCCTTATCCTTCATAGCAAGAGACTATAAGCCTATCTCTGCTAACTTCCTACATGATGGTGGTCAGCCTCTAACTGAGATAGACATCTGGTCTCGACAAGAGGATTTGAGAAAGCTTCTTTATCCTGCAGTCCCTAAGAAAGGTTCGGCTCTTGTAAGACCAGGTGGCGAGAATAGTTTCGAACCTATAGACCTTCAATAGGAGTCGCTATGAACTTTGGTTTTGAGTACTTCTGTGGGGCTAATGTACTTGTGCGGATAGGGGACATGCCTTTATTAGAGGCAGCTGGAGTTAGTCTGTCTATACAGGAAACAAAGCGTCCAATCTATGGATATAGTAGCAGGTTCTTTGATGCTGTTGCCCGAGGTCAGGTTCTCGTGCAAGGTCAGATAGTTATCAACTATGTTCATCAGGACTACCTCTATCATGCTATTAGAGCTGGTCTGGGTCTAGCGACTACGCAAGCAGAACCTATTACTTTACCTGATGTGGATATCCAAGACTATATGTCATCTATAGGTGGTGATAGAGAGATGGATGCTAAGTTCATTGAAGCACTTAAGCAGCAGTTCTGGACACAAGGTAACGTCAGTAAGTCTGGGTACAAGGCGTTAAATGATACACGTAATCCACATGATAACTTCTCTGGTATAAACCTAAAGATCACCTTTGGTGATCAAGATCTAACTCTCAACTCAGCTGGCAAGACTGGCTTCCTAGTTTCTAACTTACACTTCATGGGAAGGAGTAGTGTGATTAATATAAGTGAAGAGGCCATAATAGAAGCCTATCCCTTTATAGCTAGGGATTTACATTCGCTAAGGCCAAGTCCTTACGTCTCCTCATCAGGTAGAGATCCTGGTGATCCTAGCTTTGGTGAAACTATAGAAATAGGAAGTATTGAATAATGAGTCTTAAGACGCTAGGGCCTGGTTTAAATGCCCGTCAATTAGCAGCCCTCGAGGCAAACGCCCCGACTACTGAAGATATACTTGAGAACCCTGAGTTCCTTGAGGAACTCAATAATGAGATTCGGGGTACTTATGATCAACCACAGGAGCTTGTAGTGCAGCAGCCAGAGCCAGTAAAGAGAAGGACGCTTTCAGCGCCTTCACGTAAGGATATTCTTTCTCCAGAAGAATAGTTGGAACTTCTATCACAGCAGGCAGATAAGAAGCTTGCTAAGAAGAAAGAAGAGGCCAAGACAGTTGAGCCAGAGCCTGCTCCTGTAGCTACATCTCCAGAGGAGATGATTAGAGAGCAAATCCTAAGTGCTCTACATGAGGCTCCTCAGCGCCCGTCTGATGCTGATATAGCTAAGTGGAAGAGAGAGTATGGTGATAGTGGAGTCTACGTTAGTGCGCTCAATGAGCAGGACATATTCGTATTCACTTACCTACGTAGGTCGGCTTGGCAGAAGATACAGGGTGTAGTGCAGAAGGCACAGGCTAGTGAGCTCACTACAAATCCAGATGATATGCTAAAGGAAAAGGTATTACAGTTCTGTGTACTGTGGCCCCGCCCTCTTACAATTGAATTCTTCAGTGGCTCTAGAGCTGGAACTGTAGATACGCTATTCAATATCATAATGGCGCACAGTAGCTTCCTACAGCTCAACCAGGCAATGATACTTACGACACAGCTGTAAGCCGATGAATATTGAGGCGCTCATAGAGAGTAACGGTCTTTATATGACCACACTCCCTACAGGTGAGAAATTCACCTGGCGTCTCCTTACTATGAAGGAGTACAGGGTTTTTGATGGTCTAAGACAAGCAGATATCTATATGGCACCTGTCTTATATGAAATGGTTTTCTCTAGATGTTACGTTGGAGAAGCCGACGCTATCAATGGCAACTTGCCTGCTGGTTACTTCCCCTCAATAGGGGAGTTAATCATGTGGCTGAGTGGAGATGGTGGAGTAAGTAATGAGCGAAATGAGATTGAGGCTGCTCGCGAAGCTTACTCTGCTGACTCTGTACTTGAAACTATGAAGCGTATTGTACTCATAGCTTTCTCTTCTTATGATCCTGATGTTATTGACACCTGGACAAGACCTGAACTTCTCAAGAAGTTCACTCTAGCTGAAGCAGTACTAGTCAATAAGGGAGGCTACGAGCCTCTGGATACAAAGAAGATTATGAGTGCTGAACAGGCTGCTAAGAAGAAGGCAAGTCCAGTTGACTTTAGAAAGGAAAATCAGGAATACTCACAAGCAATGGGTGATCCAAACAAGCCTCATCCTCTTGATCAACACCCACTAGATCTTGCCCGTAAGCAGGCTAAGACTAATAAGCTCATGAAGAGCCAAGCTAAGGAGCTGGATAAGTTAGCTAAGCGAGGTAGATAATGCCATTTAAATCATATGGTGGCTACGTCTGGACCAGCCAGGAGCCTCAGCAACTTAACCCAGATAAGAATAGAGCTGTTGGATTAACAGCTATGGCTGTATTAGCTGCGGGCACAGGCTACGCAGCTACTAGAGACTTACCTAATGGCTTTAGACCTGTAGATTATCTCGCAGGTGGAGCACGTCTAGGTGGCAACTTAAGTAGCTTTCAGCTACTTAATACTTTTCGTGTACCTGAGATACTTTCACCTGTACTCAGTACTAGATATAGGTCAGAGGGTGTTGCAGACTTTGGGGTCTGGGGACGAGAGTTCCTAGAGTCAGACTCTACCTTTGACTGGCTAAGACATACGACTGGTTTGTCGGTAGATGATCTACGGCAGGCTGGTATAACACGTGGCATGATCGGTGATACAGCGCAGGAACTGCGCTGGTCACCTATAGCTGGTACGTCAAGGGGACGGTTAGAATCTGTTCTTCCTAGTGGAGAGAGAAGACTACTGAGTCAGCATGTTTCTATGCTTGCTCTTAATGAGGAAGTAGTAAACCCATTTACAGACAAGAGAGGCTTAAATAGGTTTGCGGCTGGTGTATTTGCTGCATCCGGTATGTATGATCGTACTGGCTTTAACGAGCGAGATGTCTTTGCACGGGCAGCTAGGATGGCTGGAGATGAAGTAATCAGCCCACGAGCGGTTCCTTCTTTCATTCCAATACCTTCCTTAGCTGGTCCAATAGGTAGTTTAGGAGACTTTAATAGAAGGTCTACTTGGTTGCGAGGCATTCCTGCTTTCGAGATGGGCAGGTTTAATCAATTACTAAGTAACGTTAGTGAGCAGTTTCTTGGTGATACCGGAGTTGGACTCTTTAATAGAGTTCTTGGTGTAGGTCCTGGCGTTCGCCCGGGACCGGCTAGCGCAATGTTTGCACGCTATGGATTAGCTGCCGCCGGTGCCGGTGCCGTTATAATGGGGATGTCTCAGCTCGATTGGTTTAGACGTGATGGATTAGCTGGACAAGTAGCTGCGTCAGCAGCTACATCAGCAGGCTTATCTTATGGCCTATCTAGACTTGGTACATCATCAAGAACTGCTATGTTTGCTGGAGTGGCTAGCTTCTTTGGCCAGACTATTATGCCTGGTTTTGACCAAGGTCTTATAGAAGGGTTGGCTACTACTGGAGTGAATGCGGATATAGTTAGAGCTAATCCTCTTAACCCAGCTAACTACTATAGAAGAACTCTAGAGGGCTTTGCTCCTGGTATTAGTGACTGGAAGACAGGAGCTCTGTTAGCGGCGGGTGCGTTGACTGCAGCTAGCTTGAAGCTACCTGGAATGCAGGAGAGACTGAACGTTAAGCTCGCTAGAGCTACAGGCTTCCCAATGTTAGGGGAAGCTATGATTCAGAATAGATCAATTAGGGATATCTTCTATGAAAATGTAGGTAGAGAACTAAACCTTCCTCCTGAGAATACACGTGGTTTCTTTGCTAGAGGTAGATTGCTACATGAGTATCATCGCCGGGCACCCGAGAATCTAGTAGGTACTAGAAGACTAAATCAGCTATGGTTCCAATCGGAAGAACAGTTTGCTACAACGAGAAGGAACAATCCTCTCAACAGTCTACTGGTTAATAGACTTCGAGATATAAATACTCGATATGCTGGACCTGGAATGCGTAATGCTTTCATGAAGGAAGTGAGTGGATTCACACAAGAAGCTGTGATGAACTTCTTTGGTGCCGACCTAACAAGAAATAGAGCCTTGTTGGAGGAGGCTAGAGATCTTGGTTTTGGCAGGTTTGGACCAACAACTAGGTTCGGTAGATTAGGAGCCTTAGGTCTTGGTGTATTTATGGCTCACCAGTTGGTAACTGGTGGCTTACTTGGATCTATGGAGACAAGTAGTGAGCTTAAAGATATCTATTCTGGTAATCAGTTAGTTGAAGTAAAGAAGAGTCGGTGGTGGGAAGCTGGGGGTACGCCATTCGAGGGAGGCCAAACTTCTTACTTTAGACCACATGCTTATGCTCTGATGATGAACAGGGTCCGTGAGAAGGGGATCTGGGGTGAGGATGAAGATAGTACTTCACCCATTATGAAGTTTCTACGAAAGTACTTTTCTTATGACCTAGAGCGCCAGAACTACTGGAATCGACCTTATCCAATAAGCTCTGCTGCTTTTAGTGATGTACCAATCATTGGTGGGATCCTATCAAGTACAATTGGTTCACTCATCAAGCCAGCCAGACTGATGCATGTTAATGAATGGATGCGAGAGAATGAACGTGGCGATATGGAGTTCGCGAATGTCTTTCGTGGGGCTTTCATCGAGCCAGCCTATTCTCTTGGGGCAACTGGTACAGGTAAACCTATAAGTCCATTTGCACCATCAGTGCTGGGTGCAAATGCTGTACATCAGTTTAGAGAACTAGAGGGTATGACAGGATGGGCTAAGGATGTAGCTGCTAAAGCAGTTTTTGGTGAAGAGAACTGGTCTACTGATCAGGCTAGATTAGCTACATCTGGAGAGATGACATCATGGCTGAATATGTTCTGGGAGTCTCAAACAGGTGGAGCGTTATTCTCAAACGAATTCCTAAGACGTATACTTCCTAGGAAGCAGGCTGATAATAAGCAGTACAATCCGCTATTGAATTCAATGCCTTCTTGGCTACCAGATAAGTTTCATTACGGAGATCCATTCAGATTAGTTGAATGGGGTGAGGCACGTATGCCGGGCCCTGGCTTTGCTGCTTTGCATCCTGAACTTAGAGGTATAGATCCAGAAGCCTATCCTCTTCTCTACAAGTATCAGATCCTATCTGATGTAGCTCCCTTAACTCCGGAGTTCTTCAACGCACAGAAAGCTATCTATGGTCAACGTCAGAAAGGTATGATGACTGAAAGAGAGATAGCTTGGATAGATAAGGTTGATGCTAATCGCTCTAAGGTAGTGAATAAGTACACGTTTGATGAGTACGACAAGAATGCTATCAGGCTTCCTGGGTCCTCGTTGACTAGAGGCATTTGGGGGGGCCTGAGTGACCTTATAAGAGATATCTCGGCTCCTGCCGAGTACATGGTCCCAATGGGATTCAGGCCTGTCCAGAAGCTTACTGGAGGCCGTAGAGATGCTATAGAACAGTATGAGTTTGAACGCTTGTATGGAACCTCATTAGCTTTCTGGGATGAGCCTATGCGAGATTGGTTTAGGCCAAGTTTCTATAGTGCATTACATTTGCTAGGCTACGATGGTAAGCCAGCTTGGAGACAGGAAGCTGACACTACGAATGCTTACTTTGATAAGCTAGAGTTTATCAAGTATATGGGGTTGGCTGATCAAGCTGCTAAGGCGGGTGATGGTCAGGCGGCAGCTCAATACAGATGGCAAGCATCGCAGACTCGTGTAGGTGTGAATCCAATGGGAGCACCACTAAGTATTTACTGGTCTCTTCAGGCAGAAGAGCGCCCTTTCTTCAATGCATTCATGCAGGCTGGACCCCAAGAGAGGGGTCGCATCTTAGAGATGGTGCCTGCAGATCAACGTAGTTTATATCAGACACTATGGTCTCGTATTGATAGTGGAGACCCCTCACTATATGGAACATCTACTGTTATGGATGAACAGTATATGGCAAACAAGCTTACTAAGACTTATGACGAGATGTCTGGGTATCCGATGCCTAAGCCTGACTGGATAGGCTGGCATCAGGATGTAGACATGAGTGACGTTCAGGTTCGTTACGTAGATAGATTAGGAGCTGACTTACACGACTATGGCTTGTGGGAAAGTGATATGAGAAAGTCACAAGGTCAGCCTTTCCTTGAAGGTGCTGAGGAACCTTTCTTTGGTCAGCCTAGCGTACACTTTGGAAACATAAGGTCTGAGATATACAATATGCTAGGTGATGGGCTACGCCCACCGAAACTATCTTTTAACTCTTATCCGGGCAATCCTACCGCTCAGATAACGTATAATGATACAAGAGATAATGAGATGGCAAACCATATAGCGAGGTATAGAGATGGCTACTAATGAAGATAATGCAGTAGATACTGGCAAAAGTCTCGTGCGTACTGCTGTAGGTATGTCTCCATTATTTGCAGCTGCGTACTATGGTGGGCTGTCGCTCAAAGCAAACGAAGCTATTAATATCCCTTTGTCCCAGTCTAATGCATTTAACCAATTAGGTAAGCGTATTGGAGCAACTGCTAAAGACGTTTCTATAAGAGCTATTAAGGCTCGTGAGGATTCAGCTAAGCGTATTCAAGATCGTGTGCGTGGTGAGCTAGATAAGGCAGAAGGTTTTCAGGCCTTACTCAAGAATGGACAAGAGCGAAATAGCCTTCTACAGGCACTAGCTCTTACACTAGATGATCCTTCTCTAGGTATAGAAGACAGTGCTAGGGTTAGATTAAAGCAGCAGGTTATAGAAGCTGCACAGAATAGTGCTCCTGAACCTGAGAGAGCTATAAGGGAAATCCTAGAGGCTGTATCTAATACTGCGAAGGATGATGTGGCTTCTCGCTTTGGACAGCTCCAGAGCCAGTTTGCTGAAGTTGGTGCTCAGTTAGAAGCACCTAAGATGCAGATTCCACGTAGTGGAGTTTCCTTTACTTCGATACCTCATGCCAATCTATCCAGGACTGAACGGGACTATGTAAGTCAGATCTCTAAGTCATTAGGGAATGATTTTACTGTTGAGGTAAAAGGCTATAGTGAGTTTGGTAGGAACCAGAGAGTAGCTCAGGTATTTCAGCGTGGGGCTGACGGCCCCCGCTATAAGACTACTGTACCTCTTACTAATGCCACCTACTTTAGATCTGGTCAATCAGGTCGTACTCTCTATGCTATGCCACGTAGAATGATGGATGTAGAGAAGGCTTCTTCTATCTTAGAGAGAGGTGGACCAAAGAATCTCATCAAGGGTAGTATGATCTCTACTCCTGAATTCTTCATAGGACAGATGGAGAGGCGTTCTCAGGGTGGTGGGTACTTTGACTTTGCTGACTGGAATAGTTTTATGCAGGGTCACATGACTAATGTAGATCGTGTAGCTTCCTCTGGGGAATCTTTCAGTAGCCATGTTAGATTCCAGGCAGAAGCTAAGATGTCTACTGTTGGGCTGTTTAATATAGACCGCCTACACCCTCGCAATCAGCAGCAAGCGATTGCCTCTATTGCCCGTGCTACACGTGGAATGTTAGACCCAGGTATAGGAGGTAAGAGAGTTCTAAGTAGATCTGACGATGGTCTAATGGGTTCACTAGGTATTCATAAGGGCTCGTTCCTTAATAAGCTTCAGGATCTTTATGGGTCTCATATAGATAGGACTATGGTTCCCTTGACTCTACGTGAGTTCCAGATAACTGGTCGTCATGGAATGTTTGCTGGTCCTTCCTTCCAAATAGGTAGGTCTGGACTTGTTGGTGGCTCTATGATGCACGCTGCTGAACAAGTAGCCACAGGCCGTAGTGAAGATGCTTTACGTACGGCTCTAAGACAGGTCTCTATGTTTGGAGAACTTACATCAGGTGGCTTAGGTGCCGTTACAGTAATGGACGTTAGTAAGTCAGGCAAGATGTCTGTAGGTGCAGGTAGCGAAGGTGTTGCCTTTACTGGACAACGGCAGCTTGTTCGTAATCCAGTACAGTTTGGTGTATTAGATCCACAGACTCATAAGTATCTCTCTAGCACGTTGCTAGAGAGACTACATGCTGCTGGGGATTCTGGTGTACATCTAACCGCTGATGAACTTAAGAGCGGTATGTATCTTGGTGAGACTGGTAATGGATCGAAGTTTCTACCATTTGATGATCGTACAAAGAGTATGTGGCTACGACTATCTGAGGTGACAGAGGATGCTGTTGCTGGGGGCACGAGACGCACGGTGTCTGTCAGTGGCTTTACAGAGAAGAGTATGGATATCTTTAAGCTCTTCGGACTATCCTTTAAGGCTAACACTCAGGTTGTTGATAACGTCTTAGGTAACTTTGATCCTAATGCACAGAGAGCTCTTAAGGGAGTACTTGGTACTTTAGGTATTGAGGAGAGAAGTATCATCGCTGGACCATCAGATATGATGAGTAAGGGCGCTATTGGTTTCATGCATCAGATTGCTGGCGGTACACGTATAGTTTCCCAGGGTGGTATCTCCATAGATGAACTCAGAGATAGGGCATCAAAGGTAGCCTCAAGGAGTAAGCAAGTCTTTGATATATACCGTGAGCCTGGCAAGGCTATGGAAGTAGAGTATAAGCCATTAGCTTCTTTTGCCCAGGGAGCGATGGAGCTTATGCATATGAAGGGTATAGATCCTGCCCATATAGGTCTGGTTATGTCGGGGGTCTATCATGGTGCAGAAGGTTCTTCTTCTAAGTATGGTCTAAAGCAGGACTCTATCTTACAGCTTGGTAAGATGCTATGGGGTGGTAAGAGTCCTAAGTTTCAGGCTTTTAGTGAGGCTATAAATCTAGGTGTTACAATAGGTTATGACGTGTTTCAGCTTGGTGAGTCTGTTAATGACTGGGGTCGGGCGAGAGCTGGTGTGGAGCCAAGATTTGCTAAGACGCTCCACGAGCGTCTACTAGGCTTTGGTCTTGATATGAATACTGCTTCTGATGTAGTAGCTGGAATGTATAGACATAAGGTTGGGCTAGCGCCGCACTATACGTTAGCTGCTAACCTGCTTGATATGACTAGGTTCACCTCAGGTGGTTCAACTGCTATGGACTTTGTCTCTGGTAAAGCTACTCGTATGTCTTGGAAGCAGCTAACAGAGCAAGGTATATTGGGTACAGGTAATAAGACTAATACTCTAAGTGAGCTTCTACGAGGTACCAAGGGTGGTATCCATCTAGACTTCAGCGATGCCCCTGAGTCAATTAGAAGAGCAGCTAAAGAAGTGTTTCATCAGGGAGAATTGTTTTTGCCTGGTGCTGAAGCATTTGAGTCAGCTAAGGGTACTATGATCAAGCAAGCTAATGGTAAGTCAGCCGTTATAGAGAGTGAGCTAGGACAGTTAATGAACTCACTTGGCGATAGACTCACTTCCTACACTGCTGATTCACGTACCACAGTACGTTCTCTTTCAGAATGGAAGAGAAAGGCAAATGGTTTGTTTGCTAATGTAGTGGATCAGTTGCATTCAGGTAAGATCCGAGGTGGCATCTCACCTACGGTTATGCCTTATGACCTTACTGTAGGTACAGGTCCTATGAGTGATCCTCGCTTACTAGCGAGGGCACGTAGAGTCTATCTGCACTCAAGAGGTCAGGCTGTATTCCAAGAAGCGGAAAGCTTTGCTTCACAGCTTTCCGATATGACTGGGACTATGAGCAAGAAGGAGTTAGGCTTTAAAGCACGTAACTTCTTTACTTCTATGGAGACTGGAACAAGTAAGATGTGGACTGGACTTGCTGGTGTCTCAGGAAGACATCCTATGATGAGTACAGGTAACGTATTTGTTACTCAGACCTTTAGACACTTAGGTGAAGTTTCAGCATTAGGTCAAGATGATGCATTCTTTAATAAGATCAAGAACTCGGAGGTTGGTCAGAAGATGTTGCGTGGTGCCTTTGGCACCACTGATGTGCAATCGTTCCGTCAGGTGAGAAAGTTTAGCGAGCAGCAGCAGAAGACATTCTTTGACTCATTTATTGATAATCTAGGTCACTTTACTTCAGGTCAGAATGCAGGTGTGCAGTATGTGCCTTCTATGAAGACTACAGCTGGTAACGTAGGTATTGGTATACAAGCCTTTATGGACTCTGACGGTGATCATAGCTTACATTTCTTCTTTGATGGCCCTATGGGTAAGAAGGTGATGCGTCAGATGAGAACCAATGGCGATGCTGTGGCCTTACAGGACTTCAAGCAGAGATCATTCTTCAATGTAATGTCAGAACAAACTAAGGGTGCATTAGGTAATATGCGTGATAGGTTCTTGCGGGAACGCCCAGGCATGTCCGTCGATGAGAAGCTCTGGCAAGATACTATGAAGGAAATCGGCTTAAGTATGAATACTGGTAAGCTAGATGTTGGCTTACGTGGTATACATGAAGCCATAGGTCTGTATGAAGGAGATATTACACAGAAGACATTTGGTAGGATGTTCTTAGCTAATCTACAGGAGAACGTTGTTATTAAGTCCAAGAAGCTTCCTGTCTATACTAACCTCCCTGAGCGTATTGCTAGTGTCTCAAACAAGTTTATGGAGACAGGTAATATAGATGAGCTGCATGGCTTAATCTACGAACTCTTTGGAGAACAGGATATAGGTCGTGGAGGCATGCGTGTGAAGGGCGACTTCACTCTTCTAGGAGCTGATGCGAAGTTCCAGCAAGCCTTCGCTGATAGAATGGGTAAGGGTATAGATACGAGTTATCACCTTGATGATTTCTTGCGTACAGCAGAGAGAGCCGTTAAGACATCTGTTTCTAGAGGTACGAATAGAACCCTCACTAAGGGTAGACTGATAGGTGATCTTTCAGATGACCCAATGAGAGCAATGTCATTGCTTCTTGGTGGACCTACCATGGAAGGTGGAGGCTTCGAGGGATTTATGGGTCAATCTCTAGGAGCTAAAACATCGTTTGCAGCTGATCAATTAAAGCAGGCGGCATCGAAGGTAGATGCTCATATGACTGGTAGACTTGCTTTAGGTGCAGTAGGGTCTGCTGCTCTATTAGGGATGATGTCAGGTGGCTATAGTCCAGAGCCTATCATTATGCCAGGTGAGAACCCTTCGGGTTCTGTTCTTGATCGTATATCAAGTGGTAGTGTCTTTAATCGTGCAGATCCAGATATATCCCCTGAAAACCTAGCCAACGTACCAACGCAGTATGATAGAATGACTCCAATCAATACTGGAGCTATGTATGCTACACGTCCTAATGCGTTTCAATTACGTGGAGAAGTTAGTTCAGCAAGCGGCTTAAGCACTTTCGGTTCGTACTTTGGGCAGCTTACTAATGGTGCTGGTAGAGGCGTGGTTACTATAAATGATCAACGTCGACCAATTACCCCTAACTATGTGGATAGGTTGATGGGAGAGTATTAATGGCAGTCAATGAAGAGAAGAGCGTCTTCACTATCAATGATGTAGATTTACTGATTCCTCCTGAGGCAATGGACTTTCAGAAGGAAGACTTAGTCTACAATTGGAGAGTACTGCGCTCGAAGTCTTCGACTAAGATTCCATCAGGACACGGACAGATCCTTGGTCAGATGAGAATACCTTTCAAGGATTCAGATATCCTTGCATTGCATAGACTAATCATTGAGTTTCGTCACTCTCCATTCTGCTATGCAGAGAACTCATGGTTACGTAGTACGCTGTGTCCTGAGTGGCCGTTAAGCCAAAAGATGGCTTTTACTATGACAGGGCTAGATATAGTTCCCTATCCAGGAACCAGTGATGCTTGGTTACTAAACCTAGAGCTCTCTTGGTTCAACTATATTCCTTACGTACATAACTGGCTGTATCGTAGAGACTGGACTACGGACTGGATTTCATCTACTAAGGGCAAGGGCGAACCTTATTACATCAAGTCAACTATAGGCTGGAATACTAATCAATTTGGAGATCGTATAAGCCAGCGATTG
>ERZ1292625.3262-Hain-H41-01um-R1-3262-length-13489-cov-38_pt1 | contig 13489 bp, 13 predicted proteins | sample MGYA00564400_ERZ1292625 | MGnify/ENA primary metagenome ERZ1292625 (study PRJEB36523, sample SAMEA6512639) | groundwater metagenome | collected 2019-01-08 | study: AquaDiva: Metagenomics assemblies of 32 groundwater samples | reverse complement strand
TTCGCAAACCGTTCCTGTCGGCTCTTCCGTCCGGGGTTTCCTGGTATACAAAAAGGCTTCATCAGCCTCCTCCCGCTCCACTAGCAACTGAACCACTTCACGACCCCTCTCTAACTCATGCACCCAGCGAAGATACCCTTCTACAAACCGTGGGTAGTTCTTCAACTCCCCTTGTTTCAGAACTTTCAACCGGTGCTGATGATGAGCACCACCGCCAGGGCCTTCGCGAGAAACGTCCTGTGTCGTGCCCATATAAAGCTAATCTCCTGAACGGGTGTGAGGCATGATTGCCCTGATGTGCCAGAAATCTGGCAGCACAATAGTATACCTTAAAATTCAGAAGGGATCAAGGAGCAAAACAAAAAACCGCCATCGCGGTTTTTTGTTTTTCGCCAATTAACGAAACTTTTACATTTGACCTGCTCCAGAACCTTTTCCTGTAGCTGCAACATAAATTGCTGATAAACCTACTAAAACGTAAATTATTCTGGAAACAACGGCTGCTTGCCCACCAAAAATCATACCAATATCCCACTGGAACAAACCAACCAATAGCCAGTTTAAGCCACCGATAACTAATAGTACAAAGGCAATAGTATATAATGATTTCACTATTATCACCCCCAATCAATGGAAGTTTTAATGTCCACCTATATTATACCAAAAAAGAATAAAACAATCTCTTTTTAATCAAGTAGACAAAAAGGCAAGAGGCATCGCGGAACACGATACCTCTTGTTAAGCCTTTTTGGTCCAGATCAGCTGCCACTCTCTGAGAGTGTTCATCGGAACGCTGAAATCTCGCAGGTCCGTGAGTCCGAGTTCTCCCATCGAGTCTCTGATCGGGATCAGCACAGTCGTGTCGCCAAACAGAGCAGACTTCACCATCTCCTCAAGAAGTCGCTCCTTTTGCCAACGCTCAAGCTGTGACATACAAGCCTCCCTGTGATTTGTGCAGACAACATAGCAGAATATATTAAAAGACACAAATGAAAAAAACCGCTCTAATGCGGTTTGTTTTTTATCTTTATTTTGTTAACTTCTTAAGTCTACTTCCGTCTTTGTATCAATAAAATTACCGTTGATTATTTCGCTCCCATTAACCCAAAATTTTTCTGGCACAACCTTGTATACTCTTCGAGGATAATCACCAAGAAATTCAATGAATTGCCTTGGCTGTTTATTTTTTCTACCATAAAGATATTTAAGCGCTTTTTCTATTTCATCTTCGTCTGTTAATTCAAAAGCCTTGCCCTGAACATATACTCCTCGACCTTGTCCCTCAGAAACCGTTGAATCATAAATAACCAAAGCAACTTGAGAATTCTCTTTAATGTTCTGGGAGTGTTGTCCATTCTGATCCGAAAGCCAATAGAAATTATATTCTGAATCGAAAGCATAATACAACGGGGTATTCCATGGCTTACCTTCTTTGGATACGGTAGCAAGTGTTATGTAAAGAATCTTAGAAATTATTTCTTTTGCTATTTCTTTTTCGTTCATATATTTATTATATCAAAAAATGCCTAAAATACGATTTTTACTTTCTTTTCAAAATTTTAACAACCCCGTTATTAGCATCTACTTCTACAAGATCACCATCTTTCAAAACCTTAGTAGCAACCCTTGTCCCTATTATCGATGGTATTCCTAGTTCTCTAGATACTAAAGCCGCGTGGGACATAATACCACCTTCTTCTGTTATGATCGCTCCTGCTTTTTTACATGCAAGTATCATCTCAGGGCCAGTAGAACCAGAAACTAAGACATCTCCTTTTTTCATTAAAGAGATTTCCTTGGCAAAATCTGTATCAAAGCTAAACTCAATCTTTTTTACTCTTCCTTTGTAGTATCCTTTGCTTGCTATATTTCCTTTGAATTCCAAAATATTAGATTTTACAACCATCAGCTGTGCAAACAACTTTCTGGCTTTGACGGGCGGAATCTCTTTCCAACCAGAAAACTTACCCCACATAACGTGTTTACGCTTTGATTGTTTAACTTTTTTACCGTTTAATAAATCTATTAACTCCCAATATGTGTACTGATTAATGTTCTTTATCTTCAATCTTTTAGAAATCTCTTTTAAATATTTTTCAAAAAGGTTCGGCGAATACAACCCAACCTTGTTGATTAATGTTCGTATTCCATACTTCAATTTTGAAGCCTCCGCAGTATTCTTTTTAAAAATCTTAGCACCCTTGCTGTTATTTTGTATCGCCAAAGAAACAGCATCGGTTGTATGATACTCTGTATAGAAATATGATCTCCAAAGTGCAGTAGACAATTTAACAACTATCAAAAATTTATTACTCAACTCCTTGTTAGATAATTTCTTTAAATCTGTTTTCTCTAAGATCTTAATTTTTTTCGGTACCTCTACTAACACTCTTAAAAGCTTTGACCGAAAAGAACTAAATCCTTTTGAATACAATTTCAAACCGAATTCAGAAAGTTTTTCTCTTTCTTTTTTTGATAGAAATGTATAGTGCTCATTTCCATTATTGTAGAAGATAGCATCTCTTGTTTTGTAACCACTCTCAAGAAATGTGGAAACATAAAGAAAAGGGGAACCTACCTTCCACATCAAATCATAATTCTCCTGATTTATTTTAGTATAATCAATTTCCATATCCAAAGCATAACAAAAAACCGCCTTTTGAGCGATTGTTTTCTTGCAAATGCGTAATGATAGAAATGCTACGTCTTTATCACAATAGGCCTTAGCTACTCCTGAGAGTGAACTAAGTTCGACCGTTGTCCGAACCGTGAATTGAATCACAAAGTTCATAGGACTATCTCCTTAGAAAGGAGGTGATCCATCGACAGCTTCCGCTACCGATGCCTTGTTACGACTTCGTCCCAGTTACAAGTCATACCTTAAACTCTAACGAGTCTTTGGGTAGTACCTGCTTCCATGACGTGACGGGCGGTGATCGTGATATCTAACCGTGATTCACACCCCACTGGACAAGCGCTTCTCGCGCATCCAGCGAGTACTAAACACCCCTTTTATTTACGGCATGTAATTGGTCAACTAATTTAGAAATCTCTTTTAAACCTTCTTCTTCTAAATGCTTTTTGTCCAAAACTTTTTGAACAATCAACCTAAAGACTTCAAAAGCTCGCAGTTTCTTTCCAAATAGCGGATACTTTTCAAAGAAAGGAACCAGCTTGGTTGATATTTCAGTAATATTACTTACTTTGTATCGAACATGCTTCTTCCATTTCTTAGTCTGGTAAGCTTCATATCTTCCATAGTCGACATTATATACCGTTCCACAACCAATAATTTCCTTTATTGCATTGAGAACAGACAAATCATCTTCGACTACTTCGATAATAAAACTTGGTCTTACGCGGGTTTGAAGTTTGTATTTAACATCCTTACCAAACTCAACGTAGAAACATCCTTCACCAACCACAAAACCTGAAATATTTTCAGGGCTTATGACTTCTGTCATATTAGTTTTCTCCCTTTGCCGACGAATCGGCTATTACGGATACTGCTGACTTCCTTGTATGGCCTTTAGCACTAGATATGTGCAAAGGACTAAATTGGTTACTACATACAAGGATCTCCACGGGTCATTATATATACATTTTCTTACATTCAATGCCGGCTTTTAAAGTTTACTTCCCATATGTACACGTATGGTCGTAAACGCCGTTTGCCCACTTAAGGACACAGAGACTGTAATTTGTTTTTCAGCCCTTCAGTCTGCTCCTTACGGATACAGACCTGCCTACAACTACATGATCCACTCTTTTTAGATCAAGGTTGGATTTACACCAACTTGTTTATATAACTGCCGCGCGCATTTTTAATTTTGTACAAAACCCGAGAACGTATTCACCGTAGCGAGGCTGATCTACGGTTACTAGCGATTCCAGCTTCATGAGGTCGAGTTGCAGACCTCAATCTGAACTGAGGACAGTTTTGATGGGATTTGCTCCGGATTGCTCCTTGGCGTCCCTTTGTGACTATCCATTGTAGCACGTGTGTAGCCCAAGGCGTAAGAGCCACGCTGATTTGACGTCATCCCCACCTTCCTCCAGGTTAAACCCTGGCAGTCTCGTTGGACACTTGTAACCAACAATAGGGGTTGCGCTCGTTCGCACACTTAAGTGCACATCTCACGACACGAGCTGACGACAACCGTGCAGCACCTGTGTACCACCCTCGAAGGCGCTCCTGTTTCCAGGAGATGCAGGTACATGTCAAGCCTTGGTAAGGTTCCTCGCTTACCGTCGAATTAAACCACATGCTCCACCGCTTGTGCGGGTCCCCGTCAATTCCTTTGAGTTTTAGCCTTGCGGCCGTACTCCCCAGGCGGATAATTTAACGCGTTAGCTACGGCACTAATGAGGGTCGATACTCTCTAGCGCCTAATTATCATCGTTTACAGCGTGGACTACTGGGGTATCTAATCCCATTCGCTCCCCACGCTTTCGTCCTAGCAGTGTCAGGTGGCACCCAGAAGCCTGCCTACGCTATTGGTGTTCCAAACGATATCAACGCATTTCACTACTACACCGTTTGTTCCAGCTTCCTCTTTGCCCCTCTAGTCTTGAAGTTTCAAAGGACAGTTCCGAAGTTAAGCTTCGGAATTTCACCTCTGACTTTCAAAACCACCTATCGGTACGCTTTACGCCCAATGATTCCGGATAACGCTTGAGGTCTCTGTATTACCGCTGCTGCTGGCACAGAGTTAGCAACCTCTTATTCTGCAGGTACAATCAAAATTTTTCCCTGCTAAAAGGACTTTACAACCCGAAGGCCTTCTTCGTCCACGCGGCGTCGCTGGTTCAGGGTTTCCCCCATTGACCAAAATTCCAAACTGCTGCCTCCCGTAGGAGTCTGGGCCGTGTCGCAGTCCCAGTGTGGCGGATCATCCTCTCGGACCCGCTACCCGTCGTAGCCTTGGTAAGCCATTACCTTACCAACTAGCTGATGGGGCACAGGCCTCACTTCAAGCGCCTTGCGGCTTTAATCTTACGATCACATTAAGTATTGCACCACCTTTCGGTGGGATATTCTTAACTTGAAGAAAGTACCTATGTATTACTCACCCGTTCGCCGTGGGTCTAAACCCACTCGACTTGCATGTCTTAGGCACGCCGCCAGCGTTCATCCTGAGCCAGGATCAAACTCTTCAAAAAACTTTTTACTAAAAGTAAAAAGGTAGAAGTAATTGTTAAGTATACGGTCACCCCAATGAGGGGGCAGTTGCAGGGACTTAAGAACTTTTTCTGGCGATAGTTTTTTACACCGTTGTTAGAAAACTATCAAACTATTTGTTCGCTTTATGCGAATAAAATTCATTGGATATTTACTAGATTGGGAAATCTAGTGTACACGCTTCATTTTACTGAAGCATGTAGACGTAACATTTCTATCACTATTCATTTGCTTGCATATTCTTTTTTAAAAGTGCTTTTGAAGCCCTCGGAGCGAATAAAAAACACGCAAAGATAGTTTGGTGTCTTTACAACCCTCCCTAAGTTGCCGAATAATTATTCTGCCGCTTACTCCTATGTATATATTAAAAGCTTCAAACGTATCGGTATTCTAAAGGATTTTAGGAACCCTGTCAACTCTCTAAAAACCTCGTATTATCCATAGGTTTTACACAACAAAACCCCCATTTAGTGGGGGTTTTATGAATGTCTTTTAAGCTTAACCTATTTCCCAATCATTAACCGTATATCTTCTACCTGATCTGCCCCTGCCAGACCAAACTTTGCGGTTGCATATTCTGGCGTTCTCTTTAACACAAACAAAGCTTTTTCAGTCTTGTATGTAACAGTTGAACCAGTCTGATTTGCAGTTGCGTTTAGTGCGTTACAACTAGTTACTTTGTATTTAATCAGAACATCACAATTCTTTTTAGCTAAACCACTTACTCCTGTTGCATTGTAAGCAGCTGCTGTTAAACCACTTAAGTCAGGATTTGAAACTGTGCTTGAAAGATACAAAACTGCTTCAGCCTGTAAATCATCGGCTTGTTGCATCTCTGCTTTAATTCCATTTGACGCAAGGAAGACTAACAGATCTGTTGCTAATTGCTGACCAGCTTGTTTAATGAACAAGGTATCTTTAGTTACAGCAGGAAGCGTACTTGAATTATCTGCAAAAACTAACTGATCTTTAAACTTGTTTTGAACCAAACTTGTTAGCGGAGACTTAAACTCTTCAGGAACATTAGATATTGCAAGTCTGTATGTTCCAGTGTTTTGATTCCGTTCTGCTTGTTCTGATGGAATTGCTACATTTTCGCTGTTGTTGTTTGCAACCTTGTTTGAATAGATGCTTAAAGAAACAAAAACAATAATCAAAACTACTATTAAACCGGAAATGATCCAAACTAACTTTCCACCAAGTCCTCCCTGTTTTGGAAAACTGTGTCGTGGCTTTAACTCAAAACCAAATTTTTCAGGAACTAAAAAAGTAGCATCATGCTTGTAATCACGAGGCTTGATATCTCGCATTATGTCGCGCTTTTCTTCGTCTCTCTGCTCTTCATCAACTGGTTCTAAAGAATGGTACCTGTTGTGAATACTTTCTGCAGCAACTGGATCAATTACAGAATCCATTTGTACTGGTCCACCATTGTTTGGAAAAACAGAAAAATCAGGTTGATCTTCAGTTTCTGTTTTCTTTTTTCTTACCACTCTTTTTTTTGATTTTGTTTTGGTTTCTTGATCTGATGACTCAGATGAAACCGATGTTTTTTTAACCACAGTTTTATGTCTTAATGACTATTTAGATAATACCTGCTTGTTTATAATTTTATCAACTAGACCATATTTCTTTGCTTCTTCTGCTGTCATGAAATAATCGCGGTCTGTGTCTTGCTCTATCTTTTTAATGCTTTGTCCTGTGTGGTTGCTTAAAATTTGATTTAACTGATTCTTAATACGAAGCATTTCCTTTGCCTGAATCTCAACATCTTTCTGTTGCCCTTCTGCTCCACCCATAACCTGATGAATCAAGACCCTAGCGTTTGGTAAAGAATATCGCTTTCCTTTTGTTCCTGAAGCAAGTAACACAGCTGCTGCTGATGCTGCTTGTCCAATACAGATTGTTGCAACATCACACTTCATATACTGAATTGTATCATAAAGAGCAAGTGCTGAAGTAACAGAACCACCAGGAGAATTAATATATATCTTAATATCTTCTTTTGGATTCTCTGCTTCTAAGAATAACAGTTGAGCAATGATGGTGTTTGCTACATGATCATCAATTGGCTCACCTAAGAATATTATACGGTCTTTTAGCAATCTTGAATATATGTCATAGGCGCGCTCACCCATCGGCGCCTTGTCTATAACCATTGGAATTAAAGGCATGTTATTCTCCTTGTTCAGAGGAAGTTTCTTCAGGAGATGCTGCGATATGCTCTTCTTCAGCAACGACTTCGCTTTCTCCTGCTTCAACTTCTCCCTCTGGAGTTATTTTCTCACCATTTATATCTATTTTCCAGCCTGTTAAACGAGCGGCTAAACGAACGTTCTGTCCGGCTTTACCAATTGCTAAGGAAAGCTGGTCTTCTAAAACACCAACCTTAGCACTCTTTTCTTCTATGTCTAATTGAACGTTTAAGATCTTTGCAGGTGATAATGCATTTGCAATGAACTTAACTGGATCTTCATCCCATTCAATAATGTCGATTTTCTCACCACTAATTTCTGCCATAACGGTTTGTACTCTAGTACCACGCTGACCAACGCATGCACCGATTGGATCAATGCCATCCTGAGTTGAAGAAACAGCGATCTTTGTTCTTGAACCTGCTTCTCTAGCAATTGATTTAACTTCAACTGTTCCATTGTAAATTTCAGGAACCTCCAACTCAAAAAGCTTTCTAACCATGTCTGGATGGCTTCTTGAAAGAGTAATCTTAGGACCCTTTGCTGCTGATTCAACATGCAAAACCAAAACCTTTAAACGTTGGCTAGGAATGTATTTTTCTCCTCTAATCTGTTCTGAAGGGAAAAGAACACCAGTTGCTTTTCCTAGGTCAACTAAAACAGTATCACCTTCAACACGTTGAACTGTACCATTCTGTAAAGTTCTTTCTTTTGCTTTAAAATCTGAAAACATAACATTGCGTTCTGCTTCACGAAGTTTCTGGATAATAACCTGCTTGGCGGTTTGAGCTGCGATTCTTCCATAGCTTGTTCCTTCTTTCGGAGTAATCTCCGTCTTTATCTCATCTCCCAGTTTATATTTCGTAGAAATTTCTTTTGCATCCTCCAGGTTAATCTCTTTCTGAGGATCAAGAACTTCTTCAACAACTATTTTTACATCGAAAACTTTTGTTGATAAATGTTCTGAATTAAATTCAACAACAATATTCTGATCTTTTTCACCATAGTCTTTTCTAAAAGCCGCGGCTAAAGACGCTTCTATCATTAAAAGAATTTCTTCTCTTGATATTCCTTTTTCATCTTCGATCTGTTCTAAGGCCTGTTCAAACGCTTCATTCATATTTTTTAAACCCTTTGTGGTTGCCCACAGTTATCTATTTAATTGTAGACTCCTAGTTATTAAAAAACTGAAGTTTAAACTTCAGTTAAAATCAACTATACATCTAACAACAGTCTAAACCTTTAAAAAGCTTTAGTCAACTACCCACATCCTTTACAAATTGAGTAAAATATATTATGATGCTTCTTTGAAAGAACCTGATGTCAAGAACCTTAAGCACCTGTTGATCTTCCGAACCCCCAACGACAACTAGAAGGAGAGGTACGATGAACAGCGAAGTTGAACGTGCGGTACGAATTACACCAACGTTGGGAAGTGCCCCTGATCCTCTGCCACCGGATCTCACGGTCGCGCAGATCCATGTGCTTCCGACTAGGCTGGCCATGCGGTTCCGGAGGACCCACTTCGGCGACTACGAAACCGTCGAGATCGTGGATCCAGAAACGCTCCGCGCGTTCGTTGGGATCCAGTTCAGGGTCACGAACGAGACCCTGGGTGCAGATTTCGGCACCCCGCTGGTGGAGCTACTAAACTCTTCCAACACCGCTGCAGTGCGCGTCCTGATCCCGGCGATCGCGAAAACAACCGGCCTAGGAATCGAGGCACTCGTCATTGCTCTGATTGAGCACAATGAGTCCTCGATGGTCTTCATCCCGAAGGCCTGCACCAGCTCCTTCGTGGTCACAGCACGTGACCCGAAGCCACACTAGCTAGCAACAACGCTGAAACGAAACGCCCCCCGGTTTGACCCAGGGGGCGTTCGTGTTTTTAACTACATATATTTCTTTAGTTGCTGTTGCTTTTCATATTCAGCAAGTTGTTGTTTGTACTTGCCGATATAGTATTTCAGAATTACTAATGCCCAGACTAGAGCAATGAAATAAAGAATAATTACAATGATGTGACTGGAGATTCCTACTATGTATTCATAACGTAAAAAAGACCAGATTAATCCTAATACTCCGATTGTTCCAAACAAAGCTCTCCAACGTTTCTGCATATTCTTTTTGATACTGTCTTTCTTTGTTCTCATCCAGAAAGCCATCAATATTGAAACTATTAACAAAACACTTGAGAGGATGAAAAAGAACTTGTCTGTTCTTGAGATGCCGATGAACTGTGCAGTTTCAAACATCCATGTCTTTGTAAAAATATTTGAAATCATTGTTCCGTTATTTAATATATATTAATGCGTAATGAAATGTGTCAGCAGGAATTTCTCCCTGAAGACGAAAACCAGACTTAGTTAACATGTCATTCATCTGTTGTTCTGAAACTCGGTCATTTATATTTGGACCAAAAGGAAGTTTTTCCTTCTTCCACTCTATGGCAATTATTCTTCCACCAGTTTTTAAAACCCTGTATGTTTCTTTCAAAACATTTCTTTGAAGTTTAGAAAGATGGAGTATGCCAGAAAGAATAACCACATCGCAGGAATTGTCATTTATCTTAACACCTGGTAATTCAAGGTCGTGTCTAACTGTGTATATATTACTTAAACCCTCGTGCTTAGCAGCTGAAACAGTTGCTTCTAAAGCTTCTGCTTTTACATCAATTGCATAGACCTGACCTTCATTTCCAACCATTAACGCTGCTGCAACTGGATAAAAACCATTGCCACATCCAAAGTCTGCGACTGTTTCTCCTTTTTGTATTCCTGATGTTGCTAATATTTCTTTTGGATCCAAAAACCTAAGTTGTGTTTTTATATTCATTTGTTTTGTTTTAAACCTCAACTTCTTTATATATCTTCTCAACCTTTGTGGCAAGTCCATCCTCTGCCTCAATGTACACAGCGTTTACCATTATTGGATTAGATTCTTCAACATCATAAACAAACTTACCGCCTAAGAATATACTAAGTGAGTTTTGAATTGGTGCTCCAAGGACTGAATTAACAGCACCAATCATTCCTACATCAGAAACATGGGCTGTTCCTTTTGGTAAAATCCTTAAATCAGCGGTTGATGTATGCGTATGTGTTCCCAAAACAGCCGTTGCTCTACCGTCTGTATAGAAACCAAAGGCTTTCTTTTCGCTGGTTGCTTCTGCATGAAAATCAACCACAACAATATCACCCGGTTGTTTGTGCTGAGCAATGATGTTATCAAAATCAAAGAATGGATTTGAAATTCCTGTTGCAAACTGAGTTTCAAAGAATACAGTTCCATTAAGGTTGATGACTAGATATCCTTGACCATCTTTCTCAATACGAACAAAACCAACTCCTGGATATTCTCCCTGGTAATTGTTTGGTCGTATTAAATTTGGATATTCTTTAAACACTCCTGCTGAATCATTTTTTTTGAAGATATGGTTTCCAGAAGTGTATGCATCAATACCAAGACCTGAAATCTCGGCCATTGTTTGAGTTGTAACACCTTTCCCGTGTGCGAGATTCTCTACGTTTGCAATAATAAAGTCGGGAGAATATTTCTCTCTTAACTCTGGCAAAACCAGGCGCAATGCTTTGCGGCCTGGTTTTCCAACTGCATCACCAAAAAATAGTATTTTCTTAACGGGCATATTCTACAACGCGAGTTTCGCGTATTACGTTAACTTTTATTTCTCCTGGGTACTTCAATTCGTTTTCAAAGCGATTTGCAATTTCACGAGCCATACGATGGGCTGCATAATCATCAATCTTTTCTGGTTTAACAAAGACACGGATTTCTCTTCCTGCTTGAATGGCATAAGTCTTTTCAACACCTTCAAAAGAATTAGCAATGTTTTCAAGATCCTCCAAACGTTTAACATAGTTTTCGTAAGTGTCTTTACGAGCGCCTGGTCTTGCTCCTGAAATGTTGTCTGCAGCATCAATGATTGCTGATTCAATACCTGTATATTCAGTATCACCGTGGTGCGATGTGATCGCGTTTATGATCTTCTCGTTGAGGTTAAACTTCTCAGCAATTTTCTTACCAATCTCAACGTGTGTTCCTTCCATATCTTGGTCTAATGCTTTACCAATATCATGTAAAAGAGCACCTTGCTTTGAAACCATCACATCAGCACCCAATTCTTCAGCCATCAAAGCAGACAACTTGGCCATCTCAATGGAGTGCCTTAAGATGTTCTGACCGTATGATGTTCTAAAGCGTAAACGACCAATTAACTGGATGAGTTTAGGAGGGAATGAAGTAATGCCTAACTCATAGACTGCCTCTTCACCAGCCAGTTTAATAATTTCACCAACTTCTTGCTTGGATTTTTCATATGCTTCTTCAATTCTAGCTGGATGAATTCTACCATCCTGCAAAAGCTTCTCTAAGGTTAACTTTGCAATTTGTCTTCTGATTGAGTTAAATCCTGAAATGACGACTGTGTCGGGAGAATCATCAATCAATATTTCAACACCCATCATTTGCTCGAAGGTTCTGATGTTTCTTCCTTCTTTACCTATGATTCTACCCTTCATCTCTTCGTTTGGAATCTGAACAATTGTTGTTGTTGTTTCTGCAGTAACCTCAGAAGCACAGCGCTCAATTGCATGAGCAACAATCTCTTTTGCTTTTTTGTCTGCTTCTTCTCTAGCATTAGCAACAATTTTTCTTTGAAGAGCAACCATTTCTTCTTTGATTGCTTTTTCAGTTGTTTCTAATATGAGTTGCTTAGCATCTTCTCTGCTCATTGCAGAAATTTCTTCGAGCTTAAGAATCTGTTTTTGCTTAAACTCACGCATCTCTTCCTGTAATTTTGCTGTTTCTTCTTTTTTCTTCTCCAAATCCGCACGCTGACTATCCAAGTTATTAGACTTGGTTTCTAAATCAGCTTCTTTCTTTTCAATTCTCTGTTCAAAACGAATGATCTGCTGACGAAACTCAGCTTCTTGTTTTTTTGCCGCATCTATTATCTCTAAAGCCTGTGCTTTAGCATCTAACAAAATTTCTTTTTCTTTTGTCTTTGCTTCTTCAAGCAAGCTTTGGGCGCGAGCTTCAGCATGCTCGATTTTCTTTGTAACTTGCGCTTTTCGGATTAAGTATCCAACTCCCAAACCTACAACCAGCGCAAGTAGAGCGTATATTAATTGCATAATAAAAGCCTTTACTAATGAAGTGTAGTAAAGCCTTTTTGGTGATAATGAGTGGGTATGCTGAAATTTTCAGTTTGAAAACTAAAGGAAACTAGAACAATTCTTTATGTAAGTTAAGTTTGGAAAAAGTAAGAATTGATTGAAAATACATACTGTTTATCACTAAAAGACTGTAAATATGCTACACAATCAGATTAAATATTCATTAAACCCACTTTACCGCAAAAAGAGCTTTTTGTCAAAGGATCAATTGACCAAGCCTACCTTAAAGCTTAAGATTACAATACAAAAAGAAAGGATAACTATGTACGAAGCAAAAAAGTTTAATAGCATCAAGCAATTGGATGGCATCTCCCAAAAAACGATGGAGGACCATTACAAGCTCTATGAAGGATATGTTAAGAAAGCTAACGAGATAGAGGAAAAACTAAAGACTGTAGACAAATCAACAGCGAATCAAGTTTACTCTGATTTAAGGGAATTAAAATTAGAATATTCTTTTGCTGTTGGTGGAGTTAAAAACCATGAAATATATTTCGGTCATCTTGGCGGAAACGGCGGAGAACCAACTGGTGCTTTTCTTCAAATGATCCAAAGAGACTTTGGTTCGTTTGATGCTTGGAAAGAAGACTTAAAGCAAACAGGACTTGCAGCAAGAGGCTGGGCTTGGCTTGCTTTTGATTGGAATACAAACAAACTCTTTAACTATCTTGGAGATGCACAAAACACTTTCCCTGTTTGGGATGCAAGCGCTCTTGTTGCTCTAGATACGTATGAACATGCTTACTGGGCAGACTATGGCACTGCTAGAGCAACATACATTGATGCTTTCTTTAAAAACCTTGATTGGAAAATTATAGAAGCAAAATTCAAAGCTGTTGGTATAGACAAGTTTGTACAGTAATTAATGACCTCCTCCCCGGGATACGCTTCGCTTCTCCCGGGGTTTCCTAGGGAGG
>ERZ1292625.3261-Hain-H41-01um-R1-3261-length-13493-cov-16_pt1 | contig 13493 bp, 15 predicted proteins | sample MGYA00564400_ERZ1292625 | MGnify/ENA primary metagenome ERZ1292625 (study PRJEB36523, sample SAMEA6512639) | groundwater metagenome | collected 2019-01-08 | study: AquaDiva: Metagenomics assemblies of 32 groundwater samples | reverse complement strand
AATATTAAAAAAACACTAATTTTTATTCGCATACTTTCTACATACACTCAATACTTTCTCAACTGCTTGATTAAATTCCCCATCAACTCTAGCTCCTGATGCGTAAATATGACCTCCACCACCCAACTCTGTCGATATCTTTGAAGTATCAAGACCAGTTCTTGATCTAAAACTAATTGACAACTTATTTTTTTCTTGTTCAAGTGCTATAAATCCGAAATCTGTTCCTTCTACAACTTGAGTAAATAAACTTGCTGCAGATTCTTTTGCCATAGAAGGTTTGTCTAATTTTTCATAAACATCGTAGGGAATTGCTGACCATACAAACTTATATTCTTCATCTATTTGCACCCTAGATAGCACCTCTCCATAAAACTTTATTAACTGGTAAGGTTCACTTCTGTAAAGTACATGAATTGCCTTGTCTTTATCTGCGCCTAACCGCATTAGTTCACTAGCTGCTTGAAGTGTTCGTTCATCTGCACCAGGATATCTGAATGCACCAGTGTCACCAATAATTGCGGCCATTAAACAATCAGCTACATCTTTTTTAATATCCACCCTCCAATCTTCAAATACCCAAAATAGTAATTCTCCAACCGATGTTATATTACCGTCCAATAGATTTATTTCACCGTACTTAAGGTTAGAAATATGATGGTCTATGGTAATTATTTTTAGTTTTGGTACCTCAAAATTTTTAAAACCAGTAACCTGATCCCAACTAGATGAATCTAAAGTTAAAAATAAATCAAAATCTGAATAATTAAATTTATTAAAATCAACACTTGTCTTAATAAATTCAAATCCATGCAGATATGATAAGTTTTTTGGCAATTCGTCACTAGGGCAGATGATCTCAACTTCCTTGCCTAAATCTATAAGAACTTCTCTCATTGCTAAAGTGCTTCCGATCGAGTCAGAATCAGGACTGCGATGGCAATTTATTAAAATCTTTTTTGCCTTTTTGATTTCCTTGAGTATTAATTGTGATTCTGGGTAATTCATAATCTTATTTTGTTATTGGATAATTGTGTACTAATTTGTATATTATAACACCGTCTACTACCCACTTATCTTCAATTTTGCTCCAGCCAAAGTTGGCGACCTCTGCTTTTGGTGAATGGGTAGGGTCACACCTTGATTCCTCCATCTCACAAATTACCATCAAAATATCCACTATTGTTTTTTGATCCCATCTATCTGCATGCATGACTTGTGCGCCTGCTACTTCCATAAAATAACGATAACCATCTTCATAATTTCTTTCAGCTAATACTGCAAGATTAAATGGTTTATCTCCTGCTATTTCTAAAACTTTTGATGAAACATTTTTAGCTCTCTGTAATTGATTATTTGGGTAATTTCTAAATGGATTATTTAATAGATTAACAAAAACTAAAATGCTAAAGACTAAAATACCAAATACCCGATATTTGGATTCATAAATTTTTTGCAAAATTACTCCAATCAATAAAAATGGAACAGGAAAAAGAAAACCAAAATAGTGATCGTATATATTTTGTTTGTACAAACTTAATCCAATAATTCCCGAGGCAAACCATAGAATTAACATCTTTTTGTTTCTAAACGGAATTAAGACCAAAAACAATATTATGGATATCGATGCAATTTGCCCTAACGGTTCTGTTTTGGCAGTTAACATACTACTGTTTACCTGCATCAGGAGTGGGTAAACTCTTGATATTGAATTTAAAGGATTAATCGAGACCACTTCCTCTCTTACAGTAATAAATTTATACAAAGCTCGTGAATTCATCCAATTATGACGAATATCAAAAATAAGAAGTGGGGACATTAAAAAAATAAACAAGGTTATAGAGAATAGGTTATAGCGAATAGGTACTCGAGACAAAAACCAATATATAAATATTATGGGGGCAAGAAAAACTCCAAGATAGTGTGATTGTAATACAAAAGCAAAGGAAACAGCCGTTACCAAAAGGTAATTATACTTATGTTCTTTGTATACTTTCCATATCGAATAAACAGAAAGTAATGCAAAAAATGGCATTATATTTGGATTCCAGGATGAATGAGAATAGGTAATTACTGTTGGAGAAATCGCAAATAAAGTAGCAGAGATCAAACCCGCCTCCCTTGAAAACCAGCTAGATCCGGCGAGGTAAATTAAATAAATCGTTATAACTCCTAATAATGCAACCCCTACTGCCGGTCCAACTGGAGAAAATCCAGAAAGAAATAAAAATGGAGCCATAAAATAATAATAAAGTGGACCTAAATACATTCCACCAACAGAAGTTCCCGGACCGATTAAAATAGGGTCTGCATAAACTAACAAATTGCGAACAATTATAGAATCTCTTCCTTCGTCTCCTAAAAATGTCATATAAGCGTCAATTTTATAGAGACGCATAAAAGCACCCACTAATAAAATTAGTATTAAAACCCAATTCTTCTTTAAATTTTCAACCATAATCTAAAAAGATCAATAAAACTTTTAATTATTACTTTTAAATCTCTACCAGTCCCCTTACCTTGCGTTCTTGGATAATGAGTTACAGGAACCTCAACAATTTTAAAACCTTCTTTTTTAGCCTTGACTAATAGCTCGCTTGAGATAAACGCACCTCTTTGGCTCTCTAATTGTGGAATTCTATCAATAACTTTTTTTGAAATTAATTTAAAAGCACAATCAATATCTTTTACATGTAAACCAAAAAGAAGCATTACAGATAACTCCCACATTTTTGATGTTATTATTTTAAATTTAGTAACTTGTCTTTTTTTATAATATCCAATCACCAAATCGGCGTTTGTTTCTTTTTGAGTTTTGATAAAATTCTCTATTTCAGCAAAGTTAAATTGTCCATCAGAATCATTAAAAGTAATCCAATCGTATTTAGAATTATAAAATCCGGTTTGTAAACTTGCTCCATATCCTTTATTTTGATCATGATTTATTACTCGAATTCTTGGATCTATTATTGCTAAGCTTTCAGCAATGTCTTTTGTTCCATCGTTTGAGCCATCGTTTACAATTATTATCTCCCACGATTTAAATAACTTTTTAAGTACTTTAGAAGCGTTTAAAACAGTGTTTTTTATGTTTTTCTCTTCATTATATGTAGGGAAAAAAACAGATATTGAATCCATATTCAATAAGTCTAACATAATATAGCCTCAATGTGATATTATCAATATATGCAACAAATCAAGAAACTTATACCGATAATCATTTTAACTTTAGTCCCCACCATACTTATTTGGCTCCCATTTTTTACGAGATTAAAGACATTTTGGAATATTCCACTACCACAAACAGGAATGGCTACGATAGTATCTAATTTTGATGGTCCACTATATATAATTGCAGCAAAAACTTTGTACAATCCTGAATTAATTGGTAAAAACTACCAATTTCCATTAGCCAATGAATATTATTCAGCACATTTTCCATTATTTCCAATACTTATTAAAACATTTGCACCAGTTTTTGGACACCCTTACTCAATGCTATTTATCACAGCTATAAGTTCCTGCTTAGCTTTATACTTTTTCAACAAACACGCTAAAAAATATCTAAATAATTCAGACGCTCTTTGGCTTACTTTTGTCTTTTCAATATTTCCTGCTAGATGGTTAATTGTCAGATCGGTTGGTTCGCCTGAACCATTATTTTTGGCGGCCATTTTAGCCTCTACATATTTTTTTAAAGAAAAAAAATATTGGATAGCAGGTTTTTGGGGACTGATAGCCCAAATAACAAAGTCTCCTGCAATTTTACTTTTTATTGCATATTCACTTCAAATATTTGCAACTCATATCAAAAACTATAAGAGTATAGATTTCAAAAGATATTTATCTTTATTATTGATTCCTACAGGAATTTTAATAGTCTTTTTATTCTACTTATTTAGAATGGGAGACTTTTGGATATATTTTAAATCAGGTGACAATATGCATTTATTTTTTCCACCTTTTCAAATATTTAACTACTCAGCTCCATGGGTAGGAACTTTTTGGCTTGAAGAAGTTATTTTTATATATTTAATAGGTATTTTGGGGATATATAAATTGTATCAAGAAAAACTTAAGACCTATTTCTATTTTTCTTTAGTATTTTTTGTACCACTACTTTTTGTAGCACATAGAGATTTAATGAGATATTCTTTACCAATTGTTCCTTTTTTATTACTTGGTTATAGAGATTTATTAATTAAGAAGGAGTTTAAATTTGCACTAATTGCGATTATTATTCCAATCTATCTTTATTCTCTTGCCTTCATCTCCCAAAATACCATGCCAATTTCAAACTGGGCACCATTTCTTTAGCGTGGGTTTTTAAATAATATTCAGACTAACTATATGCAATGGAGATTCCAAGGCATTGGAGATTAAAACAGCAACGTTATAGATTAATTGGATCAATTGATCCTGAAACAGGTGAACCAGAATTCCCGCCAAGACATCACCCTAAAAAAGAAACGATTATTTTTTCTTCCAAATTACCTTTGTATACATCAAGTAATTATATGGAAGTACCAAGAAAAGAACTACAAACGCAAGAACAATAAAATCATATTGTTCCCCAATTAATTTTGTTCCAAGTGGTCCTGCAATTGATTGAATAATTAGTGCACCAGCCGATGTTAAATTAAACTGTAAAAATTTTAAGGTTATAGCTTTTAATCCTTTTATTTCACTATCCTTAAATGTCCATATGTTATTAAATACATAATTATTTATAATTGCTAATTCTGTAGCAAACAACCATACCAATAATTCAGAAAGGCCTAAACCTCTAAACACTCTCAAAAACAAAAGATTAACAATAAATCCAGTACCACCAACTATTCCAAATTTAATTATTTTTTGCTTATCTTTAATTCCCAAAATGATTGCAACTTTAAAAGTTGATATCATTTCTTTTGGATTAAATTTTGAGGTTTCTTTAGTGCGTGATGCAAATTCTAATGGAACTTCTACAGTCTTCTTAGAATTTTTAATTGATTGGTATAAAAGATCAACTTTATAAGCAAATCTTGTAGGTTCCATTAAATGATCAAGATCAATTTGATCTAAAACTCCTTTTACCCTAGTTAGTCTAAATCCAGTTGTCAAATCATGCATCTTAAATTTTGTCAGGACAAGCCTGATAAATAAGTTGCCAAAAAAACTAATTGCCTTGCGAAAGAGAGCCCACTCTTTTGGAACTGAGCCACCTTTTATATACCTGCTTCCAATACAATAATCAGCACCAGCCAAATAAGCCTCAACCATCGGCTTTACAAACCGAGGAGGATGTTGAAAATCAGCATCCATTTCCATTACAGCATCAGCCCCTAATTCTATAGCTTTTTTAAACCCAGCAATATAGGCCCAACCTAAACCTTCTTTATTTTTTTGAAGTAAATGCAAGTTTTTGTATTTCTTTTGAAGTATTTTAATTAAATCTCCAGATTTATCAGGTGAATAGTCATCAATAACTAAGAGATGCATCTCAGCCCCAATTATTTCAGGAAATTCTTTGTCAAAAAGCTCTGGAATCATAAGCTTTAGGTTCTCGGATTCATTATATGCAGGCATTACAATTACAACTTTTTGCATACATAAATGTTACAATATCTTTATGCAAATTGATATTATTACTTTATTTCCAAAAATGTTTGATGGTCCAATGAATGAATCAATCATGTGGAGAGCTCAAGATAAAAAGTTTATTAATTTAAATATCGTTGATATGCGTCAATTTGGAATTGATGAGCGAAGAACAGTTGACGACAAACCTTATGGTGGTGGAGCTGGGATGATTTTGAGAGTTGACGTTATTGATAATGCTTTAAAGTCGTTAAACGTTATCCATGGTTCACCAAACATTAAAATAGTCGTTCTTGATGCAGGAGGAGAAAAATTTACACAAACTAAGGCCTATGATTATTCTAAACTTGAAAGATTAGTTTTAATCTGTGGTAGATATGAAGGAATTGACCACAGAGTTCATGAAAACTTTGTAGATGAGGTAATTTCGATTGGAGATTATGTCTTAACTGGTGGAGAAATACCTGCAATGGTTATAACTGACGCTGTCACCCGTCTTATTCCAAATGTTATAAGACCAGAATCTCTGGCTGAAGAATCACACTCGGATATGGAAAGTGAATATCCACAGTACACAAGGCCAGAAAATTATAATGGTTTAAAAGTCCCAGAAGTCCTCTTAACTGGAAACCATAAGGAAATAAAAAAGTGGAGAAAAAACTAAACTAAATACCATACGGATATCCCCATACACCTCTAAAATAATCAACGACTCCTTTTTTTTGCGCTGGACGTCCAATAAATAAAAATCTAATAGCCTCTCTGAATAATGCAAATTTAGTTCTTAACTTAGCATATTTATTTCCAAACCACAGTCTATTTCTTGTTATAAGATAATCACTCATTTTTGAGCCAATTACTGAAGTTTGTGACACTTTATGATAAATAGAAGTATTTCCAGCATACCATTGATTGTAGCCAGCCTTCTTTATACGTTCAATCCAATCTGAATCTTCATAATAAGCAAAGAGTTTCTCTTCAAAATAGCCGACTTTTTCAAATATTTCACTTTTAACAAGAAGACAACAACCACTTACAAAATCAGTTTTTTCAGTCATGTCAAATTGACCCTTATCCACTTCATCAATTCCACGATGAACCGAACGAATATTATCCCAATCGAACTTACCACCAGCATACCAAATAACTTTCCCCTGATTTTCCTTTATATATCGCTTCGCGTAAAATTCATATCTAGGTGCAAAGTATATTTTTGGAGAAACAAGACCTGCTTTAGGGTTATTTTTAAAAACAAGAAGCATCTTTTTTAACAAATCTTTATCTAAAAAGAGTGCATCGTTATTAATAATTAACACAAAATCAGCGCCCCATTCTTTAGCATATTTCATTCCTCTATTAAACCCTCCTGCAAAACCTAGGTTTTCACCTATCTCAATCCACTCGACCTTTGGATATTTAGAGACTGTTTTTACTATAGATTCGTCAGAACCGTTATCTACAACTAACCAAAGAGTTTCTAATCCATTTGTATCTAAATTTTTAGACGATGCAAGCCAATCGTCGGTATCTTTGTGATTGTTATAATCTACAGTTACAATTGCTACCTTTATCATATTTCCTTAAGTGTTTCTAAATAAGTTCTCATTCTATTCTTATCCCCCAACACAAAAAACGCAATTAGTCGGAGAATTAATCCAAGCTTAATAAAAAACATAATTAAGTAAATTCTGTTTGGATAATATTTCTTCAAAAAATAAACAACTCCGACAATTTCATTTTTAGCGATTTTTCTTAATTTTTCTGGATCGCTTTTAGAACTTGATTTATCAAGATGAGTTATTTCAAAAGATGGTGTATACCAAATTTCATAACCAGCATCATTGATTCTCTTGCACAATTCAACTTCTTCAGTGTACATAAAGAAATTTTCATCAAAGCCATGTGTTGTCGCAACTACTTCACCCCGCATAAATAAAAATGCACCCATAACCCAACCAACTCGCCTATCTTTCATAAAAAACTCTTTAAACTTTGGATGAAATTGATTTAGTAAATGTGAAATAATTGGTAATAGATCAATACCTAACATCCAAGTAAAAACAGATAGTGGCGTTGGTAAATATCCTGCTGAGGGTTGAGTACTGCCATCATCTAATTTTAATTTACAACCTAAAACAGAACATTCATTATTAATATCCATAAAACTAATCGACTTTGATAAAGTATCTCGATTTACAAACGCGTCTGTATTTAAAAATAAATAATATTTTGAATTTTTATCTGCTACTTTAATTCCCAAGTTATTTCCTTTAGCAAAACCAGTATTTTCCTTTGGTTCAATTAATTTTACCCAAGTATATTTATTCTTAATCTCTCTACCTGTTCCATCATTGCCGTTATCTATCAAGATAACTTCGACTCTCTTTTTTAAAAAATTAATGCTTTCCTTTAATTTATCTAAACAACTAAGAGTTATTTCTTTAGTGTTATAAGTGCAAATTATTACAGATATTTCCATTTGTTTACTACGAAGTAGCAAGCTTTGCTTATTCATATTTTATACCTTTATCAATTTTCCAAAGACGATATTTTTCCAATATAAAAATCCCAAGTTTTGCAACCAAAATTATAGGCAATGGTCCAAGTTCATTTGAATGCTTGTTAACAAATATTCTCATTGCTTTTGCAGCAGATTTTGCAGATTTAATTTTTGTTTTCTTGGCAACATCGCTTTTTGAAGTAGACCATAATCCTGATGAAGACCCTTTATAATGTATTATTGTTTCTGATGGTTCATACCAAATTTTATATTCTGCCTCCTTGATTCTATAACAAAGCTCTATATCTTCACCGTTCCACCAATAGTCCTCATCCCACCATCCAATTTTATCTAAAACTTCTTTTTTAACCATCAAAAACGTTCCCGCTATGCAATCAATGTAACTACTTTTATTAACATCTAAATAAGTAGCACTATAACCTGCAAAAAATGAGGATTTAGAAAATAATTTAGAAATCCCTGACCAATAACAAAAAGTATTCCAGATTGTAGGTAAACCTCTATGACAAGAGTAATCAATTTTACCGTTTGGTAACATCACTTTACAAGTTATTGCTCCAAGTTCATCATTTGATGTCAAAATTTCAAGACACTTTTTAATTGCATTGCCTTTCACTTCAGTATCTGGATTTAAGAATAAAACAACGTCTCCTTTTGATTTCTTTCGAGCTAAATTATTACCTGCAGAAAAACCAGCATTCGTTTTACTTAATACTAAATCAACTTTTGGAAAATTTTTCTTAACCATTTCGACACTACCATCAGTTGAAGCATTATCAACAAGAATTATTTGAAAATCTTTTTCTCCATATGTTTTGTACACTGATTCAAGTGCTTTTTTAAGTAATTTACTAACATTATGTGAGAGTATTATTATAGAAAGATTCATACTTTAAAATTAAATATTTAAAACAAAATCATCAACCATTTCCTGCCAATTTTTAAATTTAATACCTAATTTTTTTTCTGTAATTTCTGTTTTAAGTCCTCCAAGCCTTGGTCTTGGAGTTCTGTCTTTAATTTTTAAAAATTCTGCCATTGATCCTTTTTCTAAAACGTTTTCTACATTTCTTACTTTTTTTAGTAGATATTCAACAAAGTTAAAAGGTGTTGTAGTATCATTTGATACGATATGAAATGTTCCTTGAATTTCCTCTACCAGAATCTTTACCAAAGGATCTATTAAATCATCTACATTTAGTACATTTAATGTTTGGTCAGTAAATAACGGAAATAATTTTCCATCATCATAAAGCTTTAAATAATTTTTTGCAAAATCTAGTTTTAACTCATATTTCGATGCGTAAAATGGATATGCAATTCTAACTATCGCGCTCCTACACTTTGTACTTTGTACTATGTACTCAGCTCTATTTTTTGACCAACCATACCAACTTAAATTAGGTGATAGACTTTTAGGTAATAGGGAATATTCATCATATGGCCCAGAGTTTTCTGTTGTGCCTTCAAACACAAAATCCGTTGAAATTTGTACAAGAAACCTATCTGTTTTATTGCATATTTCAATTAAATTTTTTAGTGCTTCTACATTTAGCTTCCAAACAATACCTTCTTTATTGTTCCTTTCCTTTTCTGCCCCATCTACATTTGCTATTGCAGCAAAATTAACGACAGAATCAAATGGATTTTTATTAAAATATTTTTCAACGGAAGATTTATCAGTTATATCTAACGTATTTTCATCAACAGCAATAATATCAAGTCTACCAGGGCCCTGACTGGCCAAGCTTTGCTTATTTTTTGCTAACTCCACAAATCTGGATCCAACTAAACCTGTTGCACCAATTACTAATACTCTATTCATATTTTAAACTTTTGAGGAAATATTTCTCTTAATGTTTTGTTGTTCTTATCTCTGTCTGAGAGAATTGGATTTTTCACTGGCCATTTAATATTAAGGTCTGGATCATCCCAAGCAATTGCTTTTTTATCAGATCCATCATAATAAGAATCTACTAAATACAAATAGTCAGAATCTGTCACTCCAAAATTGCAAAACGAGTTAGCAAGTCCCTTAGAAATAAATAAAGCAAAACGATTATTTTTATCAGAAACAAAAGTTTCAACTTTAGAAAAAGTAACAGAATCTGGTCTTATATCAATAATTGCCAAAAAAACTTTACCAGTAATTGGATAGATTATCTTATTCCAACTTTCTGCATGTATTCCACGAAGCGTGTTGGGTAAATTATTCGAATGATTCCACTGTCTTCCGACAAATTCCATATTTAAATCTTTATTCAGTTGATCAATTCTCACAACCTCTTTAAAAAATCCACGTTCATCATCAAAAACAGGTCTCTCTATAACATACAAACCCTCAATTGATGTTTTTTTTAATATTTGTTCGGAATAATCAGGCATTTTGTTGGTAAAACCTTTCCGCTTCTACTTTTAAATTTCTCCACCACCATTCATTTTCTTTGTACCAATCAATAGTTTTTGTCAGCCATTCTTCAAATTTATACTCTGGTTTCCAACCCAATTTTTGATTTATTTCGCTCCAATCTACAGAGTAACGCCTATCATGACCCAATCTATCTTTTACAAATTTAATTTTCGACTCACTTTGATTTAATATCTTAAGAACCATCTTTGCAACCTCTATATTTGAAATATCCTCATTCATTCCACCTACTAAGTAAGTTTCTCCTAGATCTCCCTTCTTTAAAACCATATCAATCGCCTTTATATGATCCTCTACATGTAACCAATCTCGAATATTTAAACCATCACCATAAATTTTGATATCATTGCCATCTAACAAATCTGTAATCATCCGGGGTATAAACTTTTCAGGATCTTGATATGCACCATAATTATTTGAACAATTAGTTATAGTTATTGGTAATCCATATGTATGAAAATATGACCTTACTAAATGATCTGAACCCGCCTTACTAGCAGAATAAGGACTTCTCGGATCGTATCTTGAATCATTATTAAATTTTTCATTGCTATTCAGTTCAAGGGATCCAAAAACTTCATCGGTTGAAACATGATGAAATCTTTTAACCTCAGCCAACTTCGCAGCCTCAAGTAAAACTTGAGTACCATCGACATTTGTTTTTACAAAAACTGATGGTCCCGAAACAGATCGATCTACATGAGATTCCGCAGCAAAGTGAACAACAGTATCAACACCACTTATAACTTTTTTGACTATTTCAACATCACAAATATCACCTTTAACAAAACTGTAATTAGGATTATCTTTAAAATCATTAGTCGACTCTATATGACCAGCATAGGTCAATTTATCTAAATTTGTTATTTTATCTTCAGGATATTTATTTAACCAATATCTAATAAAATTAGATCCTATAAATCCGGCTCCTCCTGTTACTAGTAGTCTATTCATTTAAGCTCCATTAGATAACTACCATAACCACTTTTAATCAGATCACTTGCCAATTTATGAAGTTGTTCCTTATTAATGAATCCTTTTTCATAGGCAATTTCTTCAATACAACCAATTTTAAAGTCTTGTCTTTCTTCAACAACCTGCACAAATTGTGAAGCTTTCATCATTGAATCAAAAGTTCCAGTGTCAAACCAAGCTGTTCCTCTTGGTAGAACTGCCACTTTTAGTTTTTTTCTTTCTAAATAAGCCTTATGAACTTCAGTAATCTCCAACTCACCACGGTCAGAAGGTTTAATTTGTTTAGCAATTTCGACTACATCATTATCATAAAAATATAACCCTGGGATAGCATATTTTGATTTTGGAGAAGTAGGTTTTTCTTCAATACTAATTGCATTCATATTTGAATCAAATTCGACTATCCCATACCTTTCTGGATCATTAACATGATGGGCAAATATAATACCTCCATCAGGATCAATACTTTCAATTAAAATTTTTGTTAAACCTGCACCGTAAAAGATGTTATCTCCTAAAACCAATGCCACCTTATCTTTACCAATAAATTCCTCCCCGATAATAAAGGCCTGTGCTAAACCCTCAGGTTTTGGTTGCTCGGCATATTCAAACTTACATCCAAGTTGAGACCCATCACCTAATAACTTTTTAAAATTTGGGAGATCTTCAGGAGTAGAAATAATCAAAATTTCATTTATTCCGGCAAGCATCAAGACTGAAAGAGGATAATAAATCATAGGTTTATTATAAATTGGAATTAACTGTTTACTAATTGCCTTTGTAAGAGGATATAAACGTGTTCCAGATCCCCCAGCTAAAATAATTCCCTTCATCATATATATTAATCTAATTTTAAACTTCTCAAATACTCTCTAAATTCACCATTTAGACTTTTATGTTTCAAGGCAAATTCAATTACAGTCTTTAAATATTCGATTTTACTTCCAGTATCATAATAAGTTCCATTTTCTATTTCACAAGCATATACGGGAATTCCTTGTTCTCTTAATACATTTATTGCATCAGTCAACCAAATTTCTCCACCTTTTGTAGGTTTTAAATCTTTTAGGGCAGGAAAAATTTCAGGTGGTAAAATATATGCTCCATGAGTAGCTAGATTTGAAGGAGCTTCATCAGGCAGGGGTTTTTCTACAATTTTATTAATTTTGAAAACTTTATCTTCAACTGGTTCTAAATCTGCAATACCATACTTTGACAATCTATCTTTAGATTCAATCCTAACTCCTGAAATGACTACCCCACCATATTTTTCATAAACTTTCATCATTTGCGCAAGTCTTGGAGGTTCAGCACTAATAAATTCATCGCCCCAGAGAACCGCAAAACTTTCATTCCCTATTACAGATTCAGCAGAAAGTACCGGCGTTCCATTTCCATACAAACCTTTTTGACGAACATAAATAAAATTGGCCATTTCAGCAATTTTATTAACCTCTTCGAGTAACTTTTCCTTACCTCCTTGAATTAAATTATTAACTAAATCAGCATTGGGCATATCGAAATGGTCTTCTATTGCTCTTTTTGAAGATCCTGTAACAATTACTATATCCTTAATACCGCTGGCAACAGCTTCTTCAACCACATATTGAATTACAGGTTTGTCCACGATTGGAAGCATTTCCTTAGGCATAGCCTTGGTTTGAGGAAGAAATCTGGTTCCAAATCCAGCTGCTGGAATGACTGCCTTTGTAACTTTCTTGGTCATAAGCGTAGCTTGTTTATCATAGTTTCAAACTGTATCTCATATTCTATATATTAAACTTAGTGCCATTACCGTGCCTAGAATAGCTACGGTAATGTATTCTATCACAATAGTTAAACATATGTCTCTATGTATCGTATGATGTATTATTCCCCATGAAATATATGAAAAAGATACAGCAACAACTATTCCAATTTGAAAAAATCTATCATATGAATAAATATAAAATCCTAGAATACCAGCAATAAATATGCCTATTAAAC
>ERZ1292625.3260-Hain-H41-01um-R1-3260-length-13500-cov-16_pt1 | contig 13500 bp, 9 predicted proteins | sample MGYA00564400_ERZ1292625 | MGnify/ENA primary metagenome ERZ1292625 (study PRJEB36523, sample SAMEA6512639) | groundwater metagenome | collected 2019-01-08 | study: AquaDiva: Metagenomics assemblies of 32 groundwater samples | reverse complement strand
GGAAGCCGCGCACAAGTCGAACGACGGGAAGCTGGTCGAGGCGGTAGCGGTTTAGAAGGGCGTCGGGAGATAATAGGGACCGGCGAGGCAACGTAAGAAACAATGTCTCGAAGATGCTCGTAGATGGAAAGTCCATCCGGGCCAATACGTCCCCCGGGTACCTTCGTCCCTAAGATTCGCTTCGAACCCTAACTTGAAGTATGGAGCGTTAAGTTCTTCCTGAACTTCGAGGTCTCAGAATTTCTTCGATTCATCAACATTTCATGCTGTAGTTCTGATTCGGTAGCTTATAGGCCCCCCTCTCTTATCTGGACTTTTGTAACCAGTTGTAGTAAAGTCTTTATTAATTCAATTATTTGCGTCGAAAACCGCGTGGAGGATCATGGCTGGAATCCATCCAGCAAAAGGTCATCGCCTTCCGGAACGGTTGCGACTGGTAAGTTCGCAGTATAACTGAATCTATGCCCCACGGTCCCGAAGACATAGCGCGTGACCAGATTGACCGCATGCGTGAACAGGCAGGGTGGGTTGTGCAGGATGTGAAGGCAGATAAAGAGACAGGGTATAATAAGCCAACAAGCTGCGTCTGACCAGCAGTGGCTGACTTTGTACAACTGGGAAGCGGATAATGACGAATAGCAAGCCCCGATCCTCAGGGAGACGCGCGGAGGTAGGATGAATGACAAGAGAGAAATAGTTAGCCGCTTAGAAATTGAATCAATCCGAAAAGCGTTTCAAAAAGAGGATCGCCATTTCACGACGTGGTTGGAAGAGCATATCGAGGCTTTAGCTGAGCGTTTAGGATTGCAATTAACTGTTGACCAGAGAGAAAAAGAAGTAGGCGACTTCAATGTTGATCTTCTATGTGAAGATGCGGATGGGCGCCCCGTCATTATAGAAAATCAGTTAGAGAGAACAGACCACGACCACCTAGGGAAGGTGCTGACCTATCTTGTAAATTTGGATGCGAGTACGGCCATTTGGCTAACTACAGAACCGCGAACTGAGCACCAGAAGGTCATTGACTGGCTAAATGAATCTACTGCAGCCGATATGAAGTTTTATCTTGTGAAGGTCGAGGCAACACGTATAGGAGATTCGCCATACGCACCGTTATTTACAGTTCTATCGAGACCTGACAAACAGACAAAGGAAGTAGGCGAAAAGAAAAAGGAATGGGCTGATCGCCACTTTAATCGCGAAGAGTTTTGGAAGGGATTGCTGGAAAAAAGTAAAGAGAAGACCAAGCTGTTTTCCAATATATCTCCCAGTCGTTATCATTGGATTGGTACAGGGTCCGGGAAATCAGGGGCGACTTTTAATTATGTGATATTAATGGATTGGGCATCTGTAGAGCTGTACATTGATCATGACAGGGATACGGGAAAGAAGAATAAGATGATATTTGATGCACTGCATACACAAAAGGAAGCGATTGAAAAGGAAATCGGAAGTTCGCTGGAATGGGAACGGCTCGATGATAAGCGCGCTTCTCGTATCAGAAAAAGATTTGAAAATGGTGGGCTTGCTTCCCCTGATAGTTGGTCAGCATTGCAGGATGCTATGATAGATGCGATGATCCGTTTCGATAAAGCTCTTCGCCCGCGTATTGCGAAGATTGACATATAAGCAAAGTCGAAAGTAAGCATGAATGGTCATATGTGCTCTATGGTAAAGATTGACAATCGGAAAGTTCTTATATTTAGGAGTTCTCATGAACCATAGTGAAATCGTCAGTTTCATCTGGGGTGTCGCAGACCTGATCCGCGACACCTTCAAGCGCGGGAAATACCAGGACATTATCCTGCCGCTGACCGTTCTCCGCAGACTCGATTGTGTCCTCGCGCCGACCAAGGAGAAAGTTCTAGCAACACAGGCAAAACTCCGCGGTAAGGGGCTGCAGAACCTTGAGCGAGATCTTCGCACAGCCTCAGGTTTTGCCTTTTATAACACTTCACGCTATGACTTTGAAAAACTGCTTGCCGATGCGCCACACCTTGCAGCCAACCTGCGCAACTTCATCGCTGGCTTTAGCGTGAATATGCGCGAGGTCCTGGAGAAATTCGATTTCGACAACACGATCAGCAAGCTTGACGAGGCCGGGCTTCTCTTCCAGGTGCTTGAGCGTTTCAAAAAAGTGGATCTTCACCCTGACAAGATCGACAATCCTACAATGGGTACGATCTTTGAGGAACTGATCAGGAAGTTCAATGAGGCGCTGAACGAAAACCCTGGCGAACACTTTACGCCGCGTGACGTTGTGCATCTGATGGTTGATATGATGCTTGCCGGCGACGAGTCTAAGATTCGCTCGGGGAAGGCGATTCGGACTGTCTATGATCCATGCTGCGGATCAGGCGGGATGCTCCTTATTACCAAGGAGCACATAACCATCGGCGTGCGAAAGAACGGCGACGTCCTGAAGCCCGCCATCAACCCAGCCGCAGAGATCCACCTCTTCGGCCAGGAGGTAAATCCCGAGACGTGGGCGGTCTCGAAGTCCGATCTTTTCATGAAAGAGCCGACCGGCCGGGATGCCGATAACATCACCTTCGGCAGCACGCTATCGAACGATCGTCTTGCGAATAAGTATTTCGACTACCTGATCGCAAATCCTCCCTACGGCAAGGACTGGAAGCGCGATGAGGACGCAGTCCGGGCTGAGCACGAGCGCGGGAAGGCGGGACGCTTCGGGCCGGGTCTGCCGCGGATCAGCGACGGACAGCTTCTTTTCCTGCTTCATATGCTGGCGCACGCAAAAGACCCGAAGGATGGCGGGTCTCGCATCGCGATAATTATGAACGGCTCGCCGCTTTTTACGGGCGACGCAGGGAGCGGGGAAAGCGAGATTCGTCGTTTCATCCTGGAGAATGACCTGCTCGAAGCGCTGATTGCTCTGCCGGAACAGCTCTTCTATAACACGGGCATAGCCACATATATATGGGTGGTCACGAACCGGAAAATACCGGCGAGAAGGGGAAAGGTACAGCTTATTGATGCATCCTACTTCGACCAAGATAGTAAACAGGGCCTTTTCTGCGTACTTATGCGCAAGAGCCTGGGCGATAAACGCCGCGAAATCCCCCTTGACCGGGCGCAGGATGTTCTGAAGATTCTTGATGAATTCAAGGATGGTGATACGCGCACCATAACTATAGACGGGAAAAAAGAGCAGGTCATCGTGAGCCATATCTTTCCGACAACGCATTTCGGCTTCCGGAAGATCACGGTTGAGCGGCCCCTGCGGCTCAATTTCCAAGCATCTCCCGAACGTATCCAGCGTATTGAAGAAGAGAAGGGCTTCCAAGCCCTTGCACAATCGAAGAAGAGGGGCGCAGCTAAGGCAAAGGAAGAAGCCGAAGGCCGAAAGGAGCAGGAAATTATCCGAAAGCTCCTTGGTACTCTGCCAGACACACTCTTCAAGGACCGAGACGAGTTCGAGCACGTTCTTGACGCTGCCGCGAAAAAGGCAGACCTTAAACTCGCCGCACCTGTCAAAAAAGCCATTCTGTCAGCGCTCTCAGAGCGGGACGAAACTGCTGCGATCTGCCGTGATACCAAGGGAAATCCCGAGCCTGATCCCGAGCTTCGCGACACGGAAAGCGTCCCGCTGCCGTCAGTTGGTGATCCTGTTGATAATGATGGGGTGCCGAAAAGCGTGCGGGAGTTCTTCGAACGCGAGGTGAAGCCCCATGTCCCTGACGCGTGGATCGACACGAAAAAGCGAGACGAAAAGGACGATAAGGTCGGCCTCATCGGCTACGAGATCAACTTCAACCGCTACTTCTATCGCTACACACCGCCGCGGCCTCTGGAGGAAATCGAATCCGACATTCGCAATATCGAGCAGGATATCATGCGAATGCTCTCAGAGGTGACCGGGTCGAGCATTGGATGACGCAAAATGTCGCCAGATGCAGATATGTGCCGACATTTTGAGTGGCAAAGAAGAGAAATCGGTGGAATATATAGTGTGAAAGTGTTGACATTTATTAATATATGGGTACAATTACACACATGCAAAAATCACGAGTCGATGAAATCCTGGGGTTTGCCCGAAAGAAGGGGATATTCACCGCCGAAGAGGCGGCCCAGGAAGGCATCCACAGTCAGATTCTCACGCGGCTCGTCCGGGAAGGGGCCGTCGAGCGCATCGCCCGCGGCCAATACCGTCTGCCCGACCACGAAGTCACGGAGCACCACTCGCTTGCCATCGTAGCCCGCGCCGCGCCGGACGGCGTGGTTTGTCTCCTTTCCGCGCTTAGTTTTCACGAGATCGGGACCCAGCTTTCGGTCCACGTCTGGCTCGCCATCAACCGGCGAGCACGCCGCCCGCGCCTGCGCTACCCCGCGCTTCGCATCGTGAAATTCAGCGGCAAAGCGTTCACCGAAGGCATTGTGACCCGCCGCGTCGAGGGTCAGGCGGTAAAAGTGTACGGCGTTGCCAAGACCCTTGCCGACCTTTTCAAATATCGAAACAAGATCGGTCTCGATGTGGCGCTCGAAGCACTTCGCGAGGCGTGGAAAGAGCGGCGTTTCACCATGAATGAAATGGACCACTATTCTCGAATCTGCCGAGTCCAGCGCGTCATGAAGCCGTACCTGGAGGCCCTGGTCGCATGAGAGCCAAGACCCACGGCCTGGCACAGTCGGTACAAACGCGCCTCATCAGGCACGCCCGATCTCTGGGGGTAGAAACGGAGCTTGTGCTTTCGCGCTATGCCACCGAGCGCTTTCTGTACCGGCTTTCACGTTCGCCCCATGCCGAACGCTTCATCCTCAAGGGCGCTTTGCTTCTGCTCGTCTGGCTGGGGGAAATGGTTCGGCCGACGCGCGACGCTGATCTTCTCGGTTTTGGAGACCTCTCGGATGATAATCTGGTCGATATTTTTCGCGACGTATGCGCTGCCGAAGTCGAGCCGGACGCAATGACGTACCTCGCCGATACGATCCGGGTAGCGGCAATCCGAAATGAAGACGCCTACGGCGGAAGGCGGGTGACTTTGCGGGCCCAACTCGGATCGGCCCGTCTTCGCGTGCAGGTGGACGTTGGTCTTGGCGATGCGGTATCGCCGCCGCCGGAGTGGTTGGACTATCCGAGCCTGCTCGATCTTCCCCGTCCGCATCTGCGGGCTTATCGGCCGGAAACGGTCATCGCGGAAAAAGTTCATGCCATGGTGCTGCTGGGAACGAAGAACAGCCGCATGCGCGACTTTTTCGATGTATACACGCTGGCAAAGCTCCAGTCATTCAAGGGAGAATCGCTCGCCGGCGCGCTCGTTGCTACCTTCGAACGTCGGCGCACGGCCATTCCCGATATATTGCCGATAGCGTTCACGCCGGAGTTTGCCGCAAGCCGCGAAAAGCAGGCGCAATGGCGGGCATTTCTCGCAAAGAACGGCCTTTCCTCCGCGCCGTCGCGCCTTACCGAGGTCGCCGAGTTCCTTGCGCAATTTATGGAACCGGTCATGAAGGCCGCGCGCACGGGAACCGTTTTCGCCGAGTCGTGGAAGCCTGGTGGCCTGTGGGAGACTGTGTCATGAGCACAAGGCAAAAGAAGAAGGCGGACACGCAAGGCCAGCGGCGCTTCAAGCCCTACCCCACTTACAAGGATTCGGACGTCGACTGGTTGGGTGATATCCCGGAAAATTGGGAAGTGAAGCGGCTGAAGCTCGTTGCCGCTCTCAATCCTACCGTTGGGGAAGTGCGGGGGCGCACACTTGACACCGAAGTATCATTCGTGCCTATGGAAGCGGTCGGTGAGTACGGCGGTCTCGATCTCTCTCGTACAAAGCAAATCGCTGAAGTGGGCACCGGCTACACTTACTTCAGCGATGGCGACGTGGTGGTTGCGAAGATCACGCCATGTTTTGAAAACGGGAAGGGTGCTCATGCAGTTGGCCTTACGAACGGGATCGCATTCGGTACGACCGAACTGCATGTTCTCAGAGCTACCAAAGATCTTGATGATCAGTTTCTATTCTATATCTCGCTTAGCGATGCATTTCGTCGACTTGGGAAAGCTGAGATGTACGGCGCCGGTGGGCAGAAAAGGGTGCCAGAAGCGTTCATTGAAAATTTCCGGCCTCCATTTCCGTCGATTACGGAACAGCGTAATATAGGAGTTTTCCTCGACCGTGAGACGGTGAAGATTGACGCGCTGGTGGCGAAGAAGGAGCGGGTGATCGAGCTACTGCAGGAGAAGCGCTCCGCCCTCATCACGCGGGCTGTTACCAAGGGTCTTGATCCGAATGTCTCAATGAAGGACTCGGGCGTTGAGTGGCTGGGGAGGATTCCGGAGCACTGGGTAGTGAAACCGCTTACCAAATATATCATCGAAAAATCGGACTATCGGGGTAAGACACCTGAAAAGGTTATTTCCGGAGTATTTCTGGTGACCGCAAAGAACGTAAAACAAGGGTGGATCGACTATGAGTGTTCGCAGGAATTTGTCGCTACAGATGAGTACGATGAGATCATGAAGCGGGGGCGGCCCAAGAATGGAGACATTCTCTTTACAACCGAGGCACCCCTTGGAAATGTAGCACTTGTAGATCGAGAAGATATTGCATTGGCTCAGCGGATAATTCGGTTTCGCATGAATGCTAAACACTACGATAATCACTTTACATTGTTTGCAATGATGTCTGATTACTTTCAAGCACAGCTACTTCGTCTATCGACAGGATCAACTGCTGCGGGGTTAAAGGCTAGCAAACTGCCAATGCTACGTCTTATAGCGCCACCTGTGCCAGAACAATACAAAATCGTAGATTTCCTCGTACACCAGATGGCGAAGATCGATGCGCTCATTGCCAAAGTTAATGGCGCAATTGAGCGTCTGAAGGAATATCGCACCGCCCTTATCTCTGCAGCAGTGACGGGTAAGATCGACGTGCGGGAGGAGGTCGGATGAGCGCAGAGATCTCTGAGCGTTCTCTGGAAGACGCCATCGAGTATTGCCTGCTTCAATACGGCCCCGATGCTGTTGCAGCAGGCTCGACTACTTCTCGCGAAATGTCGCCGCCTTACAGCGATATGAATCCAGGCGGCTATCATAAACGCGCGCCGGAGGAATATGAACGATCTGTTTGCCTGATTGCTCGCGATGTCGTGGACTTTGTACTTGCAACGCAGCCGAAGGAATGGGAGAAACTGAAACAACATCATGGCGTGGCAGTAAAGGAGCAGTTCCTGAAACGCCTTGCCTCCGAGATCGAACGGCGCGGTGCGCTTGATGTTCTGCGCAGCGGGATCAAAGATTCCGGCTGCAAGTTCCAACTCGCCTATTTCCGGCCGGCGAGCGGGCTGAATGAAGAAACACGAAAGCTTTATCAAGCCAATCTTTTCTCAGTTGTCCGCCAACTTCATTTTAGTGTCAAGACCGAGAAGAGTCTCGATCTTGTCCTTTTCCTGAACGGCATCCCTATCTTCACTGCCGAGCTCAAAAACCCTCTCACCGGCCAGACCGTCGAAGACGCAATGCGCCAGTACAAGACCGATCGCGATCCGCGTGAGCCGCTCTTTGCTTACGGTCGTTGTCTAGCGCACTTTGCGGTTGATCCGGATCTGGTCTATATCACTACACAGCTTACAGGGCCAAAGACGCGCTTTTTGCCTTACAACCAAGGAAAATATGGAGGAGCTGGTAATCCGCCTGTACCGCCAACACGGAAAGGGTACGCCACGAGTTATCTCTGGGAAGAAACATGGTCACGGGACAGTGTGCTCGACCTTATCCGACAGTTCATCCATGAGGTTGAGGAGGAAGATGAAAAGGGTCGGAAGAACGGCAAGCGGTTCCTGATCTTTCCGCGTTACCAACAGCTTGATTGCGTGCGAAAGCTTGTGACGGACGCTCGCGCCCTCGGCGCGGGGCAGCGGTATCTGATCCAGCACTCGGCAGGGAGCGGTAAGAGCTTTACCATCGCTTGGCTTGCTCATCAGCTGGCAACGCTGCATGATGCAAGCGACAAGCGAGTTTTCGACTCGATCGTGGTCATCACGGATCGCAGAGTTCTGGACCGCCAGCTCCAGCGTACTATGCGCCAATTTGAGCAGGTCCTCGGCGTGGTGGAGAACATCGATACCACTTCACGTCAGCTAAAAGATGCGCTCGAATCAGGCAAGACAATCATTGTCACCACGCTTCAGAAATTCCCGGTGATCGCAAAGGAGATCGGCGAATTGCCGGGCAAGCGCTTTGCGGTGATCGTGGACGAGGCGCATTCGTCTCAGTCCGGGGAGAGCACGAAGAGTCTCAAGGCAGTGCTTGCATCAGGCTCCTTGGAGGCGGCTGAGGCGGAGGAGGCGGGTGCTGAGACACCTGAAGAGGAACTGGAGAACACGATTCTTGCCGAGATAGAGAAGCGCGGCCGCGTGCCGAACCTATCCACCTTTGCTTTCACGGCCACACCCAAGCCCAGGACGCTGGAGCTTTTCGGCAGAAAGCGGGCAGATGGCAAGTTCGAGCCTTTCCATCTCTATAGCATGCGTCAGGCTATCGAGGAAGGATTCATTCTCGACGTGCTCGCCCATTACACTACCTACAAGGCATACTGGCGGCTATTGAAGAAGATCGAGGACGATCCGCGCTACGATAAAAAGAAGGCCGAGTATCTACTGAAGTCATTTGTTGAGCTGCATCCACACGCGATCAGCGAGAAGGTCCGCATCATGGTTGAGCATTTTGCGGCCCAGGTGAGGGGCGAGATTAATGGTAAAGCAAAGGCGATGATCGTCACGCGTTCACGCCTCCATGCCGTACGCTACAAGCTTGCGCTTGATAAGTACACAAAAGAACGTGGTCATCATTTCAAAGCGCTCGTGGCCTTTTCCGGTACGGTTCAGGACGGTGGGAAGTCTTATACCGAGGCCAACATGAATGGCTTCTCCGAGACCCAGACGGCGAAGGCCTTCGAACGTCCCGAGTATCGTTTTCTTGTAGTAGCCAACAAGTTTCAGACCGGCTTTGACCAGCCGCTTCTCCATACGATGTATGTGGACAAGAAACTGGGTGGCGTTAATGCGGTGCAGACCCTTTCGCGGCTTAACCGGACTCATCCTGACAAGAAGAGCACGATGGTGCTCGATTTTGAGAATGAAGCCGATGCGATCAAAGATGCGTTCGAGCCATACTATGAAACAACGCTGCTCTCTGAAGCAACAGACCCGAATCTGCTATATGAAATCCAGACGCGGCTCGCTGACTTCCCTGTATATACACAGATAGACATAGACGGTTTTGCCAAGAGCTATTTCGATCCTAAGGCTACGCAGGACCGGCTCTACGCAGCGCTTTCGCCGGCAGTTGGGCGGTTCCACGAACTTCAGAAGGAGGAGCAAATTGACTTTCGCGGTCAACTTACCGATTATGTGCGGCTCTACGCCTTCCTCGCACAAGTGCTGACGTTCGCCGATGCTGACCTCGAAAAACTCTACGTCTTTGCACGCTATTTACGACGACTGCTGCCTGCAGACCGGGAAGAGCTGCCGCGCGAGGTGCAGCAGAACATCGATATGGAATCCTATCGTATCCAGCAGACCGGCAGCGGTAAAATTAGCTTGGAAAGAAAGCCAGGCGTGCTCGACCCACAAGCAACGAAGGGAGGACATATTCCCCCACCAGAAGAGCTGGAGACGCTTTCACGCATCATCGCAGAGTTGAACGAGCGGTTCGGGCTTAATCTCGGGCCGGAGCACCGCATCACGCTCAGCCAGATGATGGAGAAGCTGGACGATGACGCTGCGCTCGACGCAGCTGCGCGGGTTAATACGCGAGAGAATGTTCGTCTTACTTTCGACCAGAAGGTGGAGCAGGTGATCCAGGAGATCGTTGACTCGAACTTCGATCTCTATAAGCGAATCACTGACGACCGCACCTTCGGCGAGATGGTCAAGAATTTCCTTTTTGATCAGTATCTACGCGCCCACCGCAACGCTGAAGAACTGATAAAGCGCGGAGAGTCGAAGACGCTTGAATTTAAGTCCACGCTGCGATGGAACCTGAAAGAAGACCGCCAGGACGATAAATCCGTGACATATGCTGTGCTTAAAACTATTGCCGCATTCCTCAACACTGAGGGCGGAGACCTCCTGATCGGGGTTGCCGATAACGGAGCGATTGTCGGCATCGAGAGGGACCAACTGGAGACCGACGACAAGTTCATGCGGCACCTTGTCCAGGTCGTGCGTAACGGCCTCGGCGATCGCGCCGGTACTTGCATTGATCCTAAGACGCAGATTGTTGAAGGGAAGACGGTCTGTATCGTAAGTTGCCAGAGGAGTCCTGAGCCGGTCTTCCTGAAGTGGAAGGGGATGGAAGAGAGGCATGAGGGGGACTTTTTCGTGAGGGGCGGGCCCGGGGCTATAAAGCTGTCATCCGAGAGTGCGAAGGAATATATCCGAACGCGCTTTGCAGAGCGGTCTTCGAAGCTGAGGACGCCTCCTGGCGAGTCATAAGGAACTTAATCATTGTTTGCCAGAAGATTGAGGTTCGTATGGGGTTTGCAGATCGTTTGTGGCAGGAATATTTCAAACGGATCTATCAGCCTCATCTTGAGCGCTTTGTCGATTTTGTAGAATCGAGGCTTCTAAAGTCGTTCGACAACCTTGAGCAAGAAGCACAATCCCGCGCAGACGAGGCGTGGGAAGAATGGGGTAGCAGTGCAGGAGCGGATGCAAACCCGGGCGATGGAGCTGCCGACGCCGAAGCGGCTGGCGCTAACTACTACTTTTCAATGATTGCAATACGCCAGACATTCTTAAACTTGTCTGCTGTTGGCCTTTATCATGCATGGGAACAACAAATCATTGAGTTCATGCGGAAACAAGTTCTTCCTCTTAAGAATCAGAATGATGCTAATCTCATGAACTTGAGTCAATTTAAGAAAATGGCAGTTGAAGAAAATATAGATGTTGAAAGCTTTGAGTCTTGGCCAAAAGTTGACACGCTGCGTATTTTATTTAACGCCATTAAACACGCGGAAGGCTCCTCTGCCGCTGATCTAAAGGGCAAACGTCCTGACTTGTTCATAGCGCCCGGCTTGGCTAAATCCGATTTCATCAAAGAATATTCGCCTCCAGTTTATTCGCCTCTTTCTGGTTTAGATATTTACGTGACAATCGCTGTACTCAGAGATTATTGTGGTGCTCTTAATAAATTCTGGGATGAACTTGCTGTGGCAATGGAGCGGCTATTTTCTGATCGAATGAGAGAACAGCACCCGGAGTGACATTTTTTGCGACGGTAGAGAGCCCGACTTAATTGCTATTTCGACAACCTCCCCGATCCCGACGTCATCGCCGTAAATCATCCGACAGGGAGACAGGGAGAGGGGGGACACGGAACATAAGTGGAGTTCGGAATGCGGATTGCGGAATTGAATGCAGAAGCAATAAAGAAGGCAGACGTGGACGCGGCGCTGGAGCAGTTCCGGGAGATTGTGGGGTATTTGGGAAAATTGCAGCATCATAAATGTTCACAGAGCAACCATGCACGGTATAGCACTCAGAATGACTGATTAGGAGCTCATAATGACCACTACCGCTAACGATCAAAAGAAGTTGCCGTTATTGAGTATTGCTATCGGCTTTCTTGACTGCACACGGTTGGATAAAGACGCGACGACTTATCTACTGCTCAGCCAAAATTCCGTACAGGAAGCCTATGAGTTCAGCGTGGTCGATCTGGACGCTCATGCTGGAGATCTCCATATTGCGACATTAGATGTTGCCCACGAAATCGATGGAGACAAGTATTTGGATCGTTGCAGACAGGCTATCCATCGTTTAAATCAGTACGTTTCGGAGTCGTGGTCCGAGGCGGCATCTCCTATCAAGAATGACATAAAGTGGTTCGTCATCACGGAAGTGCCATTTGAAGGTAATTATTATATGTATGGCACATCCACCCTTAGCGTAATTAGTCTTGCCAACTGGTCAAAAGACATGGCTCCGCCTTCTCTTCTCGAATTTATTCTTCGTCAGACGCAGGCATCTATACCGTTATTTCTTGGTGCGGCTGAAAATCACTATGACACACGAGGGTGTATTGGCGACTTTACGGTAAATCTTGGCGAAGCAAAGCAACACGTGTTAATCGGGCACATATGTCATGAATGTGCCCGCGCGATACAAAAAGTGCACGGGCATACGGGCTTGGATGCGTTACGCATGCTACTGAACAAATCATGGATAGGTTCGACGGATACTGTAACAAGCGTGGCAGCAATTATGAAAAAGACCTTTGGTTATGATTTGTATATTACGAAAGGGTTTTCGACAAGCTTCATGGAAAAAGTCAAAAGCGCTTTGTTAACCGGCGTCGTGCAAGAATTCCTGAAGCTCTCCGGTGCAGTCATTTTAGCTTGGGCTCTTCTCAAATTCGGTTTAAAGCAATAATTCTCATCGGGGAAATTGGGGGACGTAGTGACCGAAATGGACTTGGGAAATTAGCAGTGAGTTCTTCGTCAGCATCTTTCATTTTGTAATAGATAGTTGTTCCGCTTTAGTCAAAGTACAGGTTAGTAGGTGAAAGCCATAGAGTCCGCATCTTTCTCACGGGAGGAAGATTGGACCAGCGACGCGTCAAGGCCCCCTCAAGATCCCACAAAAAGCAATCATTCCATGCCACCCAACACCCAACGCTGTTCCGGACTTTTCCGACTTTACCTATGCGAATGCCGGGAGAGCCGGATATAATTATAATAACATGGCAAAGTATAGGACATTAACGTATAGTTAATTCATTGACTTTGCTGAGAGTTCGCTTCTCAGAAGGAGACCGCACGCTTGAAGATAAGCAGCAAGAGCATTTTTGGAAACCTGTCCCTTTTGCGGGCGAGGCTCCGTGGAAACGGCCGGACGCAAAAATGCGCTGACACCGAGCCGCCGCTGCGATCAGAACTGTTCAGCAGCGATCAGATGGAGCAGCATGGCAAGATCCTGGCGGGTCTGCACACGTTGGGTCTGGAACATGCACGGGACCGGCTTCTGACGCGGCTGGCTGAGAATGAAGGCGCGCTGCTTGGGGTCCGCAACCTGCTGACGGAGGCCATTAAGGCGACCCGCCGTATTACGCCGGCCGGGGAATGGCTGCTCGATAACTTCTATCTTATTGAAGAGCAGATTCGCACGGCCAGGAGACACTTGCCAAAGGGGTACAGCCGGGAACTGCCTCGACTGCTGAATGGTCCATCGGCTGGTCTTCCGCGCGTGTATGACATTGCGCTGGAGACGATCTCACATGGCGATGGGCGGGTGGATCCGGAGGGCCTCAGCAGTTTTGTGGCAGCCTACCAGACGGTCACCACCCTGAAGCTGGGCGAATTATGGGCAATCCCCATTATGCTGCGCCTGGCACTGATCGAGAATCTCCGACGCGTTGCGGCCCGGATCGCCGTTGACAGGACCGACCGAAACCGCGCCGATTATTGGGCGGACCGGATGACGGAGATTGCCGGGAAGGACCCGAAGAGCCTTATTTTGGTGATCGCGGAC
>ERZ1292625.3259-Hain-H41-01um-R1-3259-length-13501-cov-10_pt1 | contig 13501 bp, 19 predicted proteins | sample MGYA00564400_ERZ1292625 | MGnify/ENA primary metagenome ERZ1292625 (study PRJEB36523, sample SAMEA6512639) | groundwater metagenome | collected 2019-01-08 | study: AquaDiva: Metagenomics assemblies of 32 groundwater samples | reverse complement strand
CTCCCATTGCCGTTTGGGGTTTCAGCTGATAAACCCAAATTGCAAGAAAGGTTACGGCTACCAGAAGACCGAGCATAATTCCCACAACAAATGGCGTTTTATTTATTTTCAATTCCATATTCTTAATTTAATTTTATTTCGCGGTTCGACTAATTCCGCTTTATACTGCTGGATTTTCTTTATTTCCAATTTCTTGTTTTGTTTCTCGAAGACGGGCGATTTTGTTAAACGCTTCTTCTGTTAATCGCTTTCCCCAAATCATGCTCCGCACCTGCTCTCCTAAAAGAGCGTTATTTTCATCTGCTACCGTAATTTTATTCAAGTCAAAACTCGCTAATACCGCTCTCTTCACTTCTTGAAAGAGGGCTTCATCGTGGGCGAATTGAGAAAGTTTGTCGTTAATCATTCTGTTGGTTGAGCGGTAATAGCCGCTTGTTTAAATTGCTGTGCTTGCATTTGTTGAAGTTGTTGCGTGGGAACCGTTCCCGTGGTCGCAAAATCAACCGGATCGAGGCCACTATATTCTAAAATTTTATTAAATATTTTTACCGCTCTCGGATCATTTAGAATACCGGGACTCGCAAAAATTTGACGAAATACATTCGTTAAAGAATCAACCGTACTCGCGAGATTCTTCTGCTTACCCGCGACATTTACTTTCACTTTCAAATGCGCACTCTTCAGTTCGCCCTTCAAAATTTCTATGAACCGCTTATTCCCGCCCGCAACAAATTCATCCCGCGCAGTTTGCTTATACTGTTCAATCTCCTCCTGCGTAATAAGCTCGCCATTCAGAATCTTTTCCGTTACCATCTTGTTCACCTGCCCTCGTACAGTCTTATCCGCAACAAATTCCATCTCATCCGCAGATAATTCCGAAAGAAACCGCGAACCGTTCATAATCTTCTTCACAATAAGAGGAATGATCCACTTGTTGTACATCTCCTCAATGAACTTAGCATATTTCCCTCTGCGGTATTCGTGCGTTCCCTTTCCTTCAATAACTTGTCGCTCTTGCGCGCGAAACGGCGTTCCAGACGGCGCTTCTTTCCCCATTAGCGGATCGTGAGCCGATGCAATGTCCTGTGCCATTGCTTGCCACTCGTTTATCCACTCATCAAAGACCCTCATGTTCCGCGGATAGGTATCCACTTGCCCAATATCCTTCCCGTCCTCAAGCACCGCGATCTCCAAATTATCCATATCACCCACCTTGTTCCTGTTCGCAAACGCCGCGTCGGTTGTTTTCAAGATTATCTTTGAAGCCGCGTCGAGCATCTGTTTCTTTTGAATATCGGAGTAGTTCGTCCAAATAATCGGATCGAACAATTCTTCCATTCCTCCGTACGGCAGAGCCCGATTTTTCAATTTCTTTCCCCGATACGCAATCATAAACGGATTCTCGTATTCTCGCGCGCGATAGAGGACAACCCCAACATCCTTCCCTTCCTGATTTTTGTAATAAGCGCATACCAGAATCTGACGGACATACCTTTCGTCCTTTATCTCTTTCTCGTATTTCGTGTCCTTTAAATACGGAGCGGGAAGAACACCGTGAACTCTATACACCTCAATATATTTCGATGGCGTTTTTATCCTCTGTCCCCCTGTCGTATCGGGTATCTTATATGCCGAAGCGTATGCAACAAGCTGATCTATCGTTGCCGTCGCACCGTATTTCGTATCGCCCCAACCAATTTTCTCTTTCTCGTATAGTTCTTCGGGTGAAAATTCCATCCTAAATCCTATCGGCCCCGTAGCCATATTTGTCTGATCACAGAAACAAATCGTCTCAAGCGATTCGAATACAGGAATTTCCTCTCCCTTCCTTACAAGCGCCGCCCCAAAATCAATCTTCTCCTCTTTGATTTCGTCAAAGAGCGTATCCAAATCATGCTCCTTTACAAACACCTCATCATGATACTTCTTCACCAAGAACGAGAGATGGTGCAAATCAGGATCATCCACATAAAGAAGAACGTCCTTTACGTCAATGTCCTCTGCCCGATACTGAAGATTTAAAATTGGCAGAGCAATGTTCCGAAATGGCATTTTATTTTCCCATTCATTCGTTGCGTTCCAGAATTTTCCATGTTTAAAAAGAATTGACTGACGAATCTGATCTTTCATCGACCAATTCCAATTTTTATCAACGGGTATAGCCCACTGAAAACTCTTTTCCGATTGCTTGATAAAATCGTAAATAGATTCTGTCATTTAAGAAAGCATAGCCGTCAGTTTTTTTTTAAGAACATCCTTCTGTGCCTCATATCCCAAGCCAATTTTCTCTCCGAATAATTTTCTCATCTGTGCAATAAAGAGAAATGTAGGTTTTGAAACCTTACCGTCGTGTTCCACCGTAAACACGCCCTTCGTTCCGTACTTCTCCGGGCCATTAAGATTGAAAATGGCATCCTCAATAGTGGCACCTTTCGAGAAAGTTTTTGTTCCGTTAATTTCAAGCGTAAGACGAAATTTTTCTTGTTCCATAAATTATCTTCCTAAAAGCTGTTTATAATTCATCGCCATCTTCCCTCCATGTATCGTGCGCTGTCGTTCCATCTGTTGAATAAGGGTGGGGGGTTTTGGGATTGCGTGCTTCTCGTTAATCCGTTTGTCGGCTTCTAAGAGCTGTTTTTTTGTCTCGCTAACACAACTCGAACACCGCGCGAATTCATACTGATCCGGATTCGGAGACGAACCCATTGATTTATGACATCGAAAACACTGAAGTTGCGACATATTTTGTAAGAAAAAAGCCCTCAACACCTTGAGAGCTTTCCTTGAGGGAAACTCTCGAAAGTGTCGCACTACTTTATTCTATTTTATTATTTTAATTATACCATATTTTTACTTTGCAAGCCAAGAATAAATTTTCTCGTGGTTTTTCATAAGAACGCTTTGTAGCGAAGTTGCTTTGCTGATTCATAATTGAATTTTATCTTCTTCCACTTCTTTCGTTAATTCCCGTAAGGCCAATAAGCGTTGGCTGTGCAGTTGTACCGCTTCTTCCGCAGAAGATAACATCTTTGCGTCCATTTTCCCCATAAGGGAATACGAGCGAGCAAGGCGAAAATTTATCTCCGCCTCTATTTTCCGTTGGAGATACAATATTTCAAATTCTTCAAGAACTTCTTTAATGTTTTTCATATAGCGGGATTGGTTTTTCTCTTTATCATTTTAAAACTCCCCGGAGGGACGAGGTCGCCTTTAAAGACAACCTCCGCGTTGCAACACGTTGATTTCATACCGTCCTTGGGAGCGGTGAGCTTAAAGCATTGTTTGCAAACCCATACAAGGATATTCATATTATACCGCAGGATTTGTTTTTACGCGAGCTTGACGAATCGGTAATGAAGCGGCGAATTCTCTCCGTTGAATTGTGGGAATGAGGGAAGAAAAAGCGTAGCGCGATGCATCACAAAAATCGCTGAAGAAATGATCCGGCTCACTTAAAATTTTCCCGTTCCTGTCGGTTTTCCACATATAGTTCTGGTATGCCTTTAACCCATTTAAAGACAAACGGGTTAGAGAAATTTTTTGATCCTGCATCATTTGAATCCCGTGTTTGACAGAATCTTTCCCCTTAACTGTGGGAAGGATGTTTAAACCGTATGATTTAATCTCCGCGATGCTTTTCGGTTCCGCGCTGTCCGCTATAACGAGAGCTCTTGGGAGGTTCTTAAGCGTGTTTGCGATGTCTCTGTTGGAAACGCCTTTCTCAAACAGTATCTCGTCCAGTATGTACCCTCCGTTATAGTAATAAAGGGCGACAATTACCGTGGGGTCTAGGGAGTACCCGAAGTCAATCCCATACCGCTCTAGCCGAGCTTCGTGCGGAATAGTGTCAATAATCGCCCAGCCATTAAAAATCTTCCCCTCAAGCATACCCAACTGCCCCTCACCGAACACTTTCCACCATGAGGCGCGATTCTTACGCGATTCAATTTCCTTTACGATATTCGGGGACAGCCCTTCGTTGTCCTTGTAGGTCAAAATAATAAAATCATATTCCGTTTCTTTCTTCTCAAGGATTTCTTCGTGAACAAAAAATTCACTTACGGGATTATAGTCAAGGAATATTTCATCGTTCGTGCGAATGGCGAGCTGAGTGTAGGTTTCGAACGAAACATTATTGCACTCGTTTATGAAAAGAATATCTCTTCGAGGGCCACGAACTTTATCCGATTCGTCCGCTCCAAAAAACTCAATTATAGAACCCGTTTCAAAACGGTAAATACAATCCGTTTTATTCCATTGTGAATCTCGGTAATATCCGTGTCCCTCCATTATCTCAAGAAAATCACGCATGACTCCTTTTTTTAAATGGGGAAGGGTTTGAGAGACAACGGAAATGAGTTTTTTTTCGACCTGCGCTTTGTGAATCAAGCAAATGAGAATTCCAATACTTTTTCCGGCACTTGATCCGCCTTGAATTATTTTAAGACGCTTTTTGAGCGCCATGATTTTTCTAAGAGCGGTCGTATCGCGAAATTTCATTTTTTAGAATTATCAATCAGAACGTTGAGAATGGGTGTCGGGAGCGCGAGACCTCCTGAAGTGATGTCTTGGGGAGGTTTTCCTTCGAGCATCTGCCAGACAAGTCCCGGGTGGAGAGAAATAAGTTGCTGAACAAATGCCTTAAATTCTGTTGGGTTGGAAGTGAAATACGCACGAACGGCATCTTTGATTGATTTGACTACTTTGGGAGGGAGTTTTTTACGAACCTCTATGCCATTAGGAAGAGCTGCGGGATTGATTAAATCAGCGAAGGTAGAAATGACTTCTTTGGAAACCTTGTTAATTTCGGTTTTAGAGTGTGTTGTAGAGGGTAAAGGGGGCATAATAACACATATTTTGGGGTTTAAATCGCGCTACGGGGCAAAAAGAGGGGGAAAATGGGTATTAGGACTAGTACCGTGGGCGGCGTTTTTTCTTGGATTTTGAGAGAAAATTTTTCATTACCCTAATTATATCACAAAAGTTATCCGCAAAGCAAACCCGTAGGGGGTGCCCTTAATAAAAATGAATACTATAAGTCGCGCTCCGTGTTGCCTGACATCACCCGTGGGGGGTACCGGTTATGATCGCAGAACTGCTCACAACGCACAAGCTCAACGCACTCTACATCGCAACGCGCGCAGATGAATCTTATTGATGTATATGATTTGCCCATAATAACCATAACAACGCAAAATCTAGCATATTGTTATGTCGTACAATGTGCAGTGTACGACATACTCAATAAAACCCTGTATTAACGCTGTTTTTTGTAATTGTGCTTTATGATTTTCAACTTTTCTTGACAATTTCGCTGTGTTGTTGTGAAGCGGGGGGGGGCTTGACAAGTTTCACGCTCTTGACAAATTCCTATAAAGGTGAAGCAAAAATACTTTTGCTATATGTAGTAGAAACAAAAAAAACAAAAATACATTATATTTTTTATTATTTTATTTTTCAATTATACTATAAGAAAAAAAAGATTTTTTGTTTTTTTTTATACCAATACATATAACAAGTTGATTTTGACTAACCCAAAACAACGAATATCAAGCAATAATGCGAATAATTGTCAATTTTACTATTGACAAAACTCCCTGCATATTTTCCAATTCATTTGTGGATAACTTTACTTGCAATATGTTTTTAATTGTTATAGTATGTTTATTATATCCCCTTTCGCCCCCCTCTCATAATTATCTCAAAAGTCTCAATTAAACACAAAACCCCATAAAACCTTCAAAACGCCATTTTTACCCGAAAATCCCCCATTTTATTATTACAACACAAAACCCATAAAAACATTGACAAGCCCATCAAAAACTATGTATAACGCATATCATCAACTCAAACGATACAAAGCCCAACAGCTCCGTAATAAATATATCGTTTCTTCCTGTAAAGTATTTTTTATGTTTTCAGCTTCCTACTTGCTTGCTCTTGTTTGTGATCTGCTTTCTCGTTCGATTATATAATCGGACAAAACAGCAGTACATAAACACTGCAAAATATAGCGCCGCACGTGGTCGTACGCGACGAAAAAATAAAACATAAAAAATAAAACATTATGAAAATCAACAAAGTACAACAAGCAAAAACAGCACAAGAAGCCCGCAATTACGCTATTGAATGGCAAAATTGGCAAAGTGATCAAATGCTTTCTCTTGGCGAATTGTCGGAATGGCAGGTAGTTTTTGTGGAACTAGCGGAAAAATTTAATCTAAAAGAAGAATTTAACGAGAACGGTATAATCTAAATAAATCTATGAAAAAACAAACAATGGAAGAGGTCATCAACGACACGCTCGCACAGTTTGAGTATGTCAAACGAGGCAAGGCGAGCATTATTATCTTGAAGCATGGCGCGCCGGAGGCATTGCGCGATAGCGTCCTCAACGCGCACGGCGACAGGTTGCCGGACGATTGGATATATAACAAGTACCACGGCGTTCTTGACGCATTCGCCGGCTATACCATAGAGGACGCGGACGGCTTGGACGATAACCGCGCGGAGATAGTGGACGGCTTGGTTGATGTCTACACAAGCGATTTGACGGCATGGTTGAACAGCCACAACGCGAATGTCTACTATTTAACCGAAGCGCAGGAAGAATACGGCGCGATAGAGGATGGTTTTAAGCTCTTGATGTTGGCGCAGTATAAAGCGATTGACGAGATAGCCGGCGAGGTTATCGCGTACTTGACGGCGCAGGTTGCGGAATAGATCGGCTCTTGCTCGCGCGCGTTTGCATAAGAGCGCAAGCGCGCGCAATGGAGGAGCTAACGGCTGGTACTTTTACAAAATGGAATTACAAGAAAAAGCAAAAAATCTTTTTGAATTTTTTGATAGCAAAGATAACGGGTACTATGGACATGGACAAGGTATGCGCGAGCGAATGTTTGAAGTCAATGTAAAGCTCGGATCGTTATATAACGATATTAACAATTCAATCGCGCGCCATCCCGTCCGGTTTAAAAAACGGATTAAAGAAGAATTTACGGAAGAACGGATTAACGGCGTTTATGACCAATGGATTGAAGACGAGCGGCAACAGCTATACGATGTTTTTCTTTTTCAGGGACAACAACAAGCAATGAGCAAAGAAGAATGGGACAAGCTTGCAGGCTCAAAAATTGAAACAGGAATTAATGATCTTAAAACAAAAAAAGCAAAGGAAAAGAAGCTCGCGGAATTTATCGCGACAGATAAAAAAATGCTTGATGCGTTTTCTATTGTCGCTGTAAAAATAAAAGAAAATAATACTGTTGATCATCGTTTTGTAATTACAGGACTCTCTAAAACTCAAATTGCGCTTAAAATCCGCGCACTGGAAAAACTCGGGTATACATATGATCGGCACGGTACGGAGGTTATGACGATGAACAAAAAAGAAACTACGCGCGAAACATCGGCGGGGTTTTACGGAAGAATGGGCGGGCATTTTTGTTTCGATATTGATTATAGCACGGACGATCTGGAGGGGATTATTGACAATGAAGTATCGGAAGAAGAAGCGGAAGAAATAATCAAAGAAGCGGAGATGTTCAGGGATCGTGTCGCGTACTTAAAAGAATATGTTAGAAAAGCAAAATCCGGTCTTAATTTTCAGGAGAATCTTAATTTTCGCGTTGAGGAATACGTTGATGAACTACGCACGGAAGAAAAAGAAAACAATCGCATCAAAAAAGAAGCTCAACACAAAACGCCAAATGCCACGATGACCAGCACGCTTGCCGATATGTTGCTATCAAAAAATGAACAGATCAAACGACTTGCAAAAGGAATATACAAAGAAATAACAAAATAAACTTTTTTTTCTTTATTTTTTCACGCTTCGCGTTTCATAACGCCACGCCTCAAAAAATACGCAATTAAAACGCTATATAAGCACGCGCCAGCCCGTGCGAATGATAGCGTTTTTTTGTTGGGAAAAAATAAAATAAAATAAGGGCAATCCCACAGGAGTCAAAAACATTCGCCCAATTATAATCCGACGGATGCACGGGCGAATCTCATTAAATCTAAAATGAAAACAAATATCATCTACTTAAATAAACCCCTTGAAGGTATCAAAGGAGGGTTAAAACTAGAAAACGGAAAACAAGGGGTGATTGAATGTTGCTTTGAAACAAAACTCTCTAAATCCGAATTTAAAAAACTAAAAAATAAATATGAACCACAAAGCTAAAACCTTTAATTTAACGCCTGAATTAAACGAGAAACTTGATAACATTCGCAATAAAATGGGCTTCTTCAGCATTGCTGAATCGTTAAGGTACAGCATTTCTTTTACGCACGACAAAATGTTCCCCGATTACATTACCGTACAAAAAAACCGCCTCGCTCCCCAAGATCGCGTAAAAGCTCGTCTTCAGGCACACGATGATTTCGCCACAGACAGAGCCACCGATCTTGTGAATCAACAAAAGGATTTCTGCGTAAATATCCTTAAAGGCGAACTAGAGCCCGCCGGAGACGGATTTATGTGCAAATGGAAAACATATTACAAGGTAAACGACAGAATGATAACCGATGGCGAATTAAGCGACGACATTATGAATCTCTCACAAGTTCACATTGACAAACAGTATCAAGGAGGAACAAAAGAGGAAATCCAAGCGCAGTTAAAGAAAAAGAAAAAGAAATAACTCTTATATTCCTATCCCAAACTCCTCTTTTGCCCGTTGAAACGCATCATCAGCTTGTGCTTGTTCCTCCAATACGAAACCAGCATCGCTTTCTTCGTCTCCGTCTTTTGCAACCAATTCCTTATTCTCTTGCTTGATGCTTTTATCGTATTTAAGCATAAGCGTTTTATATTCGGGCAATAAAAACCAGCTGTCCACCCTCCCATCACCTCCTTCGCTTTTAAGGAGGTGTTTGCGTTCGACAATCCCCAACATATTTAAGTCTTCAAGCCATTTCAGCACGGGGATAGTAGGGTACTTAATGTGCATTGCGATTCCCTTTGTGGAAGCCGCGGTATACGAGGATAAAATATTCAACGCCATTCGCTTTTGCTTTGGGATAATGTCAAGCGCTACCTTATACAGCCCCTCTTCTTGCTCTTTAGGAATCTTCCCGCCATACATTATCAAAAACATTTCGGCTACCATATGAATTTCCTCTGAAATTCGCATAGGTAGGGTTATAGAGGTGGCAAATTCCACAACTCCCTGATAATCCCGTTGCGTTCCGGAACTTGCCTTACTGACAAAATTCGCCAGCTCAAAAATGTTCTCCGAAATATCTTTCGGCACTTCTGGGAGAATGTCGGGGAGTTTTCCGAGTATCTCTTCAACATATTCAAGCACCATATCTTGCAAATGGATTCGCTTTAATCGGATTCCCTCTTTCGATCGGTTAGCCCTTGCCACTCGTGAGGTTTCGATTCGCTCCGCATCGGTCATTTCCGGAAGAACATAATAAATGTTTCTTTGCCCCATTGAGGCAATCTCATCGCTGTAAAGATAAATAGCCTCCGTAACTCCTCCAATAAAATTTGCCTTGCCTTTCCATTTCGGATTCTTACCGTTGCCGGTCTTTTTATCGAACTGACCGTCATGCACATCGCGAAACTGCGCTATGATGGTTTTCCGCTTTTCTTCGCGCATGGAAAGGATCGAAGTAAAATCTTTCATTACGATACACCCAAAGCTTCCCATTTGCAGGAGAAAAGAGGGTTCATTTACGGTATTATTCATACCGCTCAACAGCGTATTCTCGGTCATATCGGATATAGGATGAACGAATTTTATTTTGAGGAGAGAATTGATAAGTTCGGTCTTTCCGCTTGAAGGCGCGCCCACAATCATAAGCCATATAGGATCGTGGTGAATATAATGAGTTGAAATAACAGTGGCAATCAATAAATCAATGACAAAATCGTCTTTAATGAAGAATAGTTTCTTAAATTCGTCTTTGAGTTGATCTATTGTCATAGTTCAAGATACCACTTACAAAACTTAATACCGCTCTCCGCGCATCTTTCCCGATTCGGTAGGTCATAAAATGCGTTGAAAAACTGCTTGATTTCTTCCGCCTGTTTCATGGTTCTGCCGTGTTCGAATACAGTTTGAGCGATTCTTTTTTTATCCTTTTCAATTTGCAATATTTCTTCCTTAAATAATCCAAAATGTTTCTCCGCTATCTCTTTGAACCATTTAATTTTATAAGGAAGCAAGTCCCGCAACCAAAGTTGGTCAGTAAAAAAATCTCCTTCACCTACACTTATTTCAGCGTCTGGTATGCCTTCAAAATGATGATTTTTATTCCATTCTATAATCATAATAATAAACACAAAACCTCACCGAAACTCAGGGATTTCGATGAGGTTTATTGCTTACTATTATTATATTGTTAATCCCTGAGTTTAACATAGGGCTAATTATATGCTCAAAGGAAAATAGGTGCAAGTGAAAGTTATCCACATCTTTACTTGTTTTCGTTTGACGATATGTAAATAAGGTTTAAACTTAATAGCATTATGGAAAAAGAACAAAAATTTGAGTTTTTACCGCCATATTTGGCGGAGGAGAGAAATAAGGTAATGGTTCAGTTGCGAGGTCGAGGTCTCACATTTGGAGATATCGCGCTGATTTTTAGAGTTTCACGCTCATTAGTTCACGCGATATGCAAAGCAACAGATGAAGAAATTAAAGCAGAAAAATAACTAAATAAATTATATGACAAACATATTTGATGAGAAGAATGAGGTTAAGAGCTTGTGGGTAAAATGGGGGAAAATTAACGATCAGATTTTCGGGACTTTTATAGCTTCCCGCGAAATTGATTCACAGCTTCCGGGGAAAGAGGGCGAGAAAGTGAAGCTCTACGAGATTCTCGCGGAAGGCGGAGAATATCACGAACTTGATAAGAAGAAGAATCCCATTGACCCGGCGGTTAAGGTTCAGGTGGGAGAAGTGTATTTCGTGGGTGGTAAAATGGGCATAGACGCGCAAATGCGCCGAGTGAAAGTTGGTCAGCGTATAGGAATGAGATTCACGGAAGAGAAAGAATCAAATACGAAAGGATTTAATGCTCTGAAGATCATCAAAGTTTTCGCGGGAGACATGAACAAAGAATGGTTAGCAAATAATATGCCCGAAATAGGCGGACAGATTGATTTCTAATATATGGAAAAAACCAAACAAATAGTTACCGATTCTTCTGAACATTGGTACCCATCCTTAAAAAAGAAAGGCGTTTATTATCCTAGCGTTACAACATTGCTTTCCGTATTTCCTAAGGGTGTGGGGTTTAATATGTATCTTACAGCGCAATCTTCGTGGGAGGCATCTCAAGAAGCATTGTCTGTGGCGGCAAATAGAGGCACTCGCATACATAAGGCGTGTGATCGCTTAGAAGACGGCGAAGAACTGCATATAGACGAATTTCCACAAGAGGAATGGCTACGAATATGGGGGTTTGTTAAATGGAAAGAGGAGTATAAACCCGAACTTATCTATAAAGAAATAGGAATGGTATCGGACAAATATAAAACCGGCGGCACTATTGACAGGGTGTATAAAATTGACGGAAGGATGGTTCTCCTAGATATAAAAACAGGAAAAAGCAATTATGATAATTACTTTGCTCAAACTTCCGCATACGCGACACTTTTAGGCGATCCGAAAACGATGTTTTACGATAAGAGCGTTAAACATGTGGCAATTCAGGACACTTCCATTCTGCGCTTACACCATGTTTTAAAAAATTTCTACAATTATTCCATAAGGGATAAAGAAGAATGGAAAAACGATTTTAAATCTTTTCGAAGTTGTCAGAATATTTGGAATTATCTGAATCCTGACAAAAAAAGTCCCAAGATATTAGAAGTGCCCGAATCTTTAAAATTATGAAGTAGTTTTTATATAATGCGCCTTTACGAGGGCGTATTAGTATGGAAATAACTTTATACCAACATCAACGGCTCTTCCTTGAAAAAAATCCTAATAAATACCTCCTTGCATGGGCGCCAAGACTTGGAAAAACTTTAGCGGCGATCCGTTGGGCTAATGAAAACGCGCTTGTAATTTGTCCGCGGTTTCTTGTAGCGCAATGGCAAGAGCAATTCTCAAACGCGCTGATAATCGGCAAAGAACAATTTAGGATTACGCACAAACAACTCCCGCGCCATAAAACGATTATCATAGACGAGTGTCATACAATCGCAGGAAACACCTCGCAGGTCAGTAAAGCTCTTTATTGGTACATTAAACATCATGACCCCGAGCAAATACTTTTGCTATCCGGAACGCCCTACACTTCGTCTCCTTGGTGTGTCTGGCAGTATGGGCTTTATCTTGGAAGGTGGGAGAAAGACCGTTGGCTTGAGTTCCGTAATGCGTTTTTTAGAGAACAATATTTTGGTATTCGTTCCGTATGGGTTCCCAAAGATACCAAAGAAACGAAAGAAAAACTTGTCGCGATTATGAAAAGTTTTGGCGAAACGATTGCCGTTGAAGATGTTTTTGAACTTGAAAAAGACATTACAATTCCCGTGCATTTCTCTGAAACAAAAAAGCAAAAAAAACTAAAAGACGAAAACGAAGACATCCACCCGCTTGCCCGTTTGACGGCATTGCACCAGATAGAACAAAACGCAAGCGATAAAGACGATTGGCTAAAGGACATTATTCTTAAAAACAAAAAAGTAATAGTTGTGTGCAGATACAACGACCAGCTCTATCGTTTTAAAGGACTTTTTCCAAACGCACTTGTTCTTAATGGCGATGTAAAAGACAAAAAAGCCGTTATAGACGAAGCAGAACGAGCAAAGGAGTGCGTCCTTTTGGTAAATATAGCCATTGGTACCGGCTATGGATTGCCCTCGTTTCCGATACTGGTATTTGCTTCAATGGATTTTTCATATATCAATTTCGTTCAAATGTTTGCTCGTAACAAAGGGCCGGAACAACTCCAAAAAACAGCGACTTATGTTCTTATTACGAAAGACGGGATTGATGAGGATGTGTGGGATTGCGTGCAAAAAAAGAAAGATTTTACAACGGCAATATATGAAAGAACGCGATCTTTACTCTAAACTCAATAAACTGATTACGAATACTTGCGCGGTGGAATTGAAAATCTGCAAAGGCTTGTCTTTGCCGTTTTCAGCCGTAGTCGAGCATCAGGTTCGCGCGTTGAAAATCGCTAAACACGGAGTTTTACGGTATAAAATACCGGATTGCGGATACCAGAACCCTTTCGACATTATTGTTTTGGCTAAAGTCCCCGCGTTTGTTGTGATCGTATTCTATAAACCTCGAAAACCGATAGAGTTTCTTTTTATTGACATAGACGTTTTTATGCAAGAAAAAGAAATATCTAAAAGAAAATCCTTAACCGAAGAAACCGCTAAAAAGTTATCCACATCCCCTTTTGACAACTAAACCGCTTGGGTATAATATAAGGATATGAAAAATCCTAACGCAGTAAAACTTGGAAAACTAGGCGGAAAAGTAAAGTCCGAAAAAAAAGCAAAAGCATCTCGCCTGAA
>ERZ1292625.3050-Hain-H41-01um-R1-3050-length-14213-cov-7_pt1 | contig 13502 bp, 17 predicted proteins | sample MGYA00564400_ERZ1292625 | MGnify/ENA primary metagenome ERZ1292625 (study PRJEB36523, sample SAMEA6512639) | groundwater metagenome | collected 2019-01-08 | study: AquaDiva: Metagenomics assemblies of 32 groundwater samples | reverse complement strand
ACGCCTGGGGCAGTGGCGGCGCCTCTGGAGGACCATAGGCGGAATCGCCCATAGGAGGACCAGGATCGTCCGCCGTAGGCGGTTCTGCCCAGCCTGGGGCCTGTATCTCCACCAGGTTCCAGAAATAATCCGAGGCGTAAGTGCCCTGCTTGTCCTTCTTCAAGGCGCCCTGGGAAATGGTTACTTCGGGCGTGTCTCCCACGTTCCAGCTGGCAACCTTAGCAGGGTCCCGCTCGTAGAGGACAAAATCGAATTGTGACCCTGGCAGCTTCCAGTCGAACGTGAGGCTGGCGCCTCCGTTCGCGGTTTCGCCGCGGCTCTTAATCCTCTTGGTGAAATGATGCGTTGTTGCTACAGTTGTCATAGCAGCCCCTCCTCCGGGTACAACTCACGAATCTCCTTTTCAACTTTTTTATCCCATTCCGCCAGCCCGTGCTCGGCAATGAAGGCTTCTTGGTCTCGCTGCCACTTTGCGGCGCGGGCTTCGTATGCCTTGACTTTTCCGCTCAGGCGGGCCACCGGTTTATCCGCCATTTTTCCCATCATTCGCTCCTTGTGTAAATCTATCCAAGTCAGTATTCCACACCCATCGGCCAGCGGCCCCGTCCTTGAACCCAAGCTCCACATTCTCTGGCCAGTTGGCCAGAGGTGGATACAGACCTGGGCCTACCTCGGCGGTATGGAGCTGCCCGTCCACCAACGCGATAAACTTGATGCCGGGGTTCAGCCTTGCGCTCGCTTTAGTCCACCGGCGGGCATCACGTCTTACCTTTGTGCGGCATGCCTGGCTAGAGGATTGCATTGCACCCTTCCTTTGCTAAGGTTGTGAGCGGCACCTGATCCGCCTTTGTAAATCTATCCGGTATGAGTGGCGCATGACAAACTCTAGCTGTCATCAGCTTCGCGCATTGCGGTCGCTCGCAGCCCCACTTCAAGCATCTGGGGCACTGATTTAGCAGGATCGTGATTCTGTTGCAGATTGTGCAATGGTCTACTTTAATCGTTGGCATTGGCATCATCGGCTTTATCCTCCTGTCCCGGCCCTGGGGCCTGCGGGCTAGTTTGGCCGGTTGTCGCTTTGCCGTATCCGCCATAGGCGGACCATTCTTGGCGGTATAGGTCATTTTGGCCAGTGATTATAGCTGGGACGCCCAGCATTTTTAGGGCGAGCGCCATAGCCCTGGCGTCGTAGTTGAAGATGTCCTTGTACAGCATCCAGATTCTAGAACCGTAGACACCAGCTTCATCCAAGCGGCCAAAAGGTGTAGGCCAGAACATACCAGCCTTTGTCGCAAGTTCCATCAGCGCCCTTAAAGCTCCAGGGTTTCCTTCGGCCATCACCAATACGGCCTCTTTGAGGTTCATCTCCTTATTGATTCTAAGTGATTGGGCCATCGCTACTCCTCCTGTCCTGATTGGCTGGGCTTGCAACCAGCCTGCCGCTTTACTGGTCCGGGTGGGCCAGTGCTCAGCGTTACGCCCTCTAGGATAGAATCCGTCCATTGCCATAGGCCAGGTTGAGGTATTGAGCGTCCTGGCCCCGCTGATGTACTTGGATATAGCAATTCCACGAACCCAGGTTCTCCCTCGTCTCCCGGTCGGTGGATTCTTTGTACACTACCTGGAGCCGTTCCACCGCATTGTTACGGGCCAGCAGGGGTTTTAGCGCCACTAGTACGCTGTCAATGAATCGCCTTGACCCGGTAAGCCTGATACCGTCCTCGGCATAGGTGCTGCCCTCGTGCTTGTATGCAACCGCTTGCATCGTCTTGACTGCGCCGGGTGTATCATCGGATAGACTGGCCCAGTGTTCTAGAAACTCCGCCTTCTTGAGTCCCATCGTCTCCTCTCCTGTCGCTGATCCCTTGTCTACAGATACAATACCACCAATTTGGTACGCTGTCAATACCCCCAATCAACCAATTCTTGACAGTTGCGTTAATGCATGGTAGAGTGTTGGCATGAGCACTGTAATGGTCGAGGCCTACAGGTGTCAAAGGTGCGAGCACTACTGGTTGCCCCAGGTGAAGCGGCGGGCCATCAGGCCAAAGGTATGCCCGTCTTGCAAGTCGCCTATTTGGGACAAGGCTCGTGCTGTAATGCTGCCCCCCATTCAAGACCGCTCAGTGGTGGCACTTCCCGTTAACAATGGAGAGCAGGTTGGCTAATCCCCTATAGGCGGGCTCCCCGCATACAGTCGCACTGTCATCCGCCAAAGGCGGAAGGGACATTAACCCCGGTGGCGCCGGGGACCAATAAGGGACCGGCGGGAGTATGTTGGCTACGGACACTATCGTGGCGGCGACGACGGCAGGCACTAAGACCCTAAGAAGTCGGTAATCCATCGGTCGGGTAGGCGGAGGGGTATGCTTGATGTCATAATTCAAGCTGGTGGGGCCGTTAGGCGTTCTCCGTCTTAAGTAGGAGTATTCGCTATGCCTTTGACAAATAAACAAGAACACTTCGCTCGCCTCATCGCCCTTGAAGGCCTCAATCAGTCTGAGGCTTATCGTCAAGCCTACGATACTTCCAACTACCTTCCCTCAACTGTTACCGAGGATGCGTCTCGCCTCGCCGCTAATAGCAACGTCCTAGCAAGAATTCAAGAGCTTAAAGCCTCCCTCCAAGCTGAAGCAGTCACTAATGCCACTTCCCTTGTTCGGGAACTGCTTACTGTTGGAAACGTCAAGGTGCCGGCTGAACACGTCCGGGCGGCTGATAAGGTGGCTGCGCTGGACAAAGTAGCGAAAATCCTCGGGTTATACAAGGACAATGACGAAATACGTCAACGGCCGGTAGCGATAACCCAAATAACAGTTATCTTAGACCATGGGGATACTGCCAGGGCGAGGGTAGTGGAGGCTGCCACTGATGGGCCGGAGGTGGTCCCAGGGATGGAAGAAGAGCTCTTGGCCCCGCAAACCGAGCCGTAGTGCCAGTGCAAGCATTTAGGCACGGTGGCCCACAGACGGCTGTATAGCTGGGAGGGACAAGATGAGTAAGGAGCTTGACAAGGTGCTTGAGATGAAGCGCGCCATGGAGCGTGTGTTCGGAAAGACACCTGAGATAGAGTACACTGAGGAATGGGGGTACGGGGAGATTAAGGGCGAGCTACCGCAGTTGCTGTCCAAGAGCACAGTAGCCTGGTGGACCTGCCCTCATGGGGTCTGCCCTAACCTTGGCTGCCTCATTGCTTCGGACTGCTGCGGTGTGTCCGGGTCTTGCCAGTGCGACGAAAAGACAACATTCCTACCCCCTTCTGAGTCTGATGAGTGACTACTTCTGGTCCCAGGTAGATACAAACACCATTGATGGTTGCTGGCGGTGGCGCGGTGGTAGCATTGACGGATACGGGACTTACCGGCACCATGGTCACAAATGGGCTGCCCATCGGTTGGCTTATGTCTTGTGCTGGGGTGCTATCCCCGAAGGCAAGCAGCTTGACCATCGTTGTTTCAATACTCTGTGTGTCTCTCCCTGGCATCTTGAGGCGGTGACCCTGGAGGAGAACGTCCGTCGTGCTAAACTCCGGGGACATACTGGCAGCTACAGGAACCCCAATCGGTTGCCGACGAGAACCGCGCGTGAAACAGCGGTGGAGGTATGGAAGGCGTCATTCAAGCCTGGCTTCGTAGTCCGATGAGGCTAGTTTGTATCTGGGGTTGACATAATGAGTCTTGTGCGAACCAGAGGAGAATGTGATGCGCAAGCAAGATAACTTGCCCACACTGTTCCTCATTGTCGTGACAATAGCCCTGCTTGGTCTCGTTGGAGCAATGGCTTATGCCCTCGTGTCTTTCTAGATGCGCATGGTTGAACTCATAGTGTTGGGCGTGGGAGTGACTGTGCTCCTGGGCGTGATACTGGCGGTATTAGCCATTGGGTTGTTCCTTGTGTGGGTCTGCCCCGTGCCTAGACGCATCCGCCGCAGAAGGTAGCATGATGCCTCCCCCTGCCCCATGGCATGGCTTAGAGTATGACCTCAGCGGTTGTAGGGTCGCCGCGAACATTTTGAACCAGAATCAGGAAAGCCAGGGCGCCGACAAGAGGTAGTTTTATGACCATGTATCTAGCGGGGAAAGTTGGGGGTGCGAAGTGGGACTTATGGAAGGGACTTGGGGGGGTAGAGCACAAGACGGGGCATCTCCATTGGAAAGAGCTAGGCGGTCTAAAAGTTGAGGCATCTGATGGGACAAACCATTCGGAGCACCTATGGGGTGGTGGGCTGTCACTTAGTGCGATCGGGAGCACAGACTTGAGTAAAAGCGTCAAGGCATATGCACTACAGCCGATACGTCATTGCAGATTTCTATTAGCTTATTTAGACACGCCTGACAGTTTTGGGAGCATAGCTGAGATAGCTTATGCTACGGCACTGGGAAAACAGTGCTATGTCATTCTGTTAGTTCCGGAACAAAAGGAGGAGGTATCGGTTGAGGAGGGGGGGCACGAACACGTCATTTGGCCTTGGGAAGGGATGATAGACGCATATTGGTTTGTGTCCTGTTTTCCTGGGGTGAAGAGTGTTGCAGTGAAGAGTTGTGAGGAAGCAATAGACGTAGCGAGAGGCTACATTCTCCTTGGCAAAAGACTACCAATCCAGTAGGGTCGCCACAAACATTTTTGCATAAAATACTGATTCCGAACAAGAGGGGAAGAACGACATGGCGTTGGATGCATCCTAGCCGTCCGCCTCCGGCGGATTTTGGTGACAGTGCTATTCTGACGCCTAGGCGGGGGAATAAGCTGGTATGACCACCAGTACGGCTGGAAGAAGTGTTCCGCCATTCCGGGAAGTAAAGGTGCATGGAGACGGGAAGCGGGAGCTGTTATTGCACATGCACCGAGGGCAGACGCGAGCGTGGGAGAGTGGGGCGCGGTTCGTGATGGTAATATGCGGAACACAGTGGGGGAAAACGTGTTGGGCGCCGCACTGGCTGCACCGAGAGATAGCAAGAGAAGGAAGTGGTGACTATTTAGCGGTAACGGCGACGTTTCCGTTGCTCCGGCTGAAGATGCAGCCGGAGTTTTTGTATGTTTTTGAGACCGAGCTACAGCTTGGGAAATGGCGTGAGGGAGAGAAAGTATTCGAGAGTCACGAAAGAGAGCGTGGGGGACCGGCGTGGCGGGTTGTTTTCGGCTCAGCGACGAATCCGGAGTCGATAGAGAGTGCGACAGCGAAGGCGGCATGGTGTGACGAGCTGGGGCAGCACCAGTTCCAAAGACAGGCGTGGGAAGCGGTGCTAAGAAGACTTTCTCTAGCACAGGGGAGAGTACTTGGGACCAGCACGCCTTACGAATGGGGATGGTTCAAGAGCGAGATATACGACCGGTGGGCGAAAGGAGACCCGGACATTGATGTGGTCCAGGGTGATAGCATCGACAACCCAGCATTCCCGAAGGAGGAGTACGAGCGGGCGAGAGCGACGATGCCGAGATGGAAGTTCAACCTGTTCTACCGGGGGATGTTTGAGAAACCGGCGGGGCTGATATATGATGCTTTTGATGAAGGGGTATGCAAAATCAAACGGTTTGCCCTGCCTGGGGCGTGGCCAAGATACGTAGGGCACGACTTTGGGCCGAACAACACGGCGGCAGTATGGTACGCACAAGATCCGGGCACGGGGTATCTATATGCGTACAGGGAGTATCTAGCAGGAGGGCTATCGGCGTTTGACCATGCGCAGAAGTTCATTGCGATGTCTGTGGGCGAGACTGTTGTGCGGCGGACCGGCGGGGCCAACCATGAGGACGGATGGCGGGAGAGCTTTAGTGCGGCGGGCTGGCCGATAGTTAAGCCTAGGATGCGGGAGGTTGAGGCAGGGATCAACAGGGTTTATGGGTGGCACCAGCAGAACCGGTTGTTTGTGTTTGACGACCTGCAGGTATACCTGGACGAAAAGCTATCATACAGCCGGAAACTCGACGACAACTACCAGCCGACAATGGAAATTGACAACAAGAGCAGGTATCATTTGATGGACGCCGAGCGGTATATGCTATCCGACTTTGCGCCGGAGATGTTGCAATCGGGGCAAAGCGTGAAAGCCGTCCAGAACTGGAGCGAGCGTCCCCGGGGGCGCATAGGGCGGTTCCAGGAAAGGGGCTCGAGGTTACGAAGATGACGAATCAGGCGGAACGGAAGTCGGAAGTCACAGCCGCCGGGCTTTTCCTGGTAGAGTACGCATGCGGATCCTGTGGGTTTCGCTTTTGGCTTAGCCAGGGCGATATAGTGATGGATGATAGCTTCGAGCATCACCTCGCAAACTGTGCGCGGACCGGCCGGCAGACCCACATCCGGATGGTGGACTTCTAGATGGTGCTCCAGCTGGACCCCTCGTTAATCCTACCATCCGGTGGCAATGGCACCTATCTTCCTAGCTTCCCCGTCCCCACACCGGAGGAGATAGAAGCTCTTGTCACAAGCTATGAGCGGTATGCCAGCGAGCTGCGGCAGAGGATGGAGGACGACTGGCAGCTTATCGTTCTGACCGAAAGGGGGGACGAAGGCGGCAACGACGAGGGTTATCGCCGGTACACGTCAAACGAGCCTCGCACCTATTTCGACGCATTTGTCTCCAAGTTGGCGGGTGCTGAACTAAGATTTACCAGCCCAACGGCAAAGGCGCAGCGGCCGAAAAGGGACCGGGAGTCGGCTCACGAGCGGTTTATAGTTGGCATACTGAAATCAAACGACGAAAGGCTTGCTCGCCTGGGTCAGTTTCCGTTACAAGTTACGCTGGCGGCGTACATTGCGGCGCGGGGATCATATTTTGGCCGCTGCACATTAGTGAAAGACCCTATTACGGGTGAGACCTACCCCGACATAACGCCTTGGGATCCAATGCATGTCTCCTACGGCATGGGGGCAAAGGGTCTAAAGTGGGTTTGCTACAAGAGCAAAAAGACCAGGGCGGAAGTCCTAGCAGAATATCCGTACTTTCAAGAGAGCCCGCCTCTGGCGGGTGGGGAGGATAAATATTTTGCCGCTCTGAGCCAGGACGATTCTGTGGACCTGGATGTTTACGAGTGGTGGGACGAGGTGAATAACCTCGTCGTGATTGATGGCAAGTATGCCAAAGCGCCGACGCCACACGGTCCGCCAGGGTTGGCTGGAAGCGAACGGACTCCGATGTTCTTTGGCTCTGTGGGGCCCCTGCCGTTAATCCAGTCTCTTACTGGTTCGGGCAAAAACAATCTCAGGCACTACGGGGAAAGCATATTCGCCGCCAACCGGGGGATTTACGACAAGCTCAACTTAGTGCTCTCCATCATGTTGCAGATTGTAGCGCTCTCTCGCAACCGTGCGTTCATCCTGTATTCGGCCAGTGGGCAGAAAACACTGGAAAACAATCCCTTTTTGGAGGGCTCCCAGGTCCCGCTGGCTTCGGAAGATAAACTCGAGCTGGTTCAACTCTTGGAAGTTGCGAAGGAAGCGGGGGCTTTACTGGGGATTGTCTCGGCGGAGTTGCAACGCGGCGCTTTCCCATATCCGACCTACGGCCAGTTGCAGTTTCAGCTGAGCGGGTATGCTGTTAGGCTGCTGGGGCAAGCGACGGATGCGCCAATTGCCCCAAGGCAACAGGCCATGGAGGTGGCATACTTGCAGATTGCGGATATCATCCGGGACCAATTTGCCACCGGCGCGTTTGGCGCACTCGGGCTCCAAGGTATGGATAATAACCGTGATTGGTTCGATGAAACCTTTGAGCCGGAAATGCTGACGGGGCTTCCTAGCCTCGAAGTAAACCTGGTGGTAGATACCCCGCAGGACGACTTGCAGAACATGCAGCTTTATAATCTGGCTACCCAGGGTGTGTGGCCGGGTCTGGACCGGCGCTCGGCCAGGGAAAAATATCTCCACGTAGAGGATCCAGACAGCGTGGACGACGCAGTTAAAGAGCAGGTGGCGGAGACAATGCTGCCGATAGCGGCCATTGTCACTTTGATGATAGCGGCGGAGAACCAGGGAAGAATCGAGTTGGCGATGCTATACTACGGGGAGGCTATCAAGCAGGGTATAATCTTGCCGCCGAGACCGTGGATGGGATCTAGAGAGGGTGCTGAGGGTAGCGGAGGGGGTTCGCCTAGGACACCCGCCTCCGGAATGTCGCCCGAAGTGCTATCAGCGCCAGAACAGGGCGCTCCTGTGCCGAATCCGACACCACAGGCTGGGCCCAACGTGCCGCCGGGCAGTCCTAGGCCAGGGGCAGTAACACGGGGACAAAAATAGGAGGGTATGATGGCAGCTTCTGAGAGTTTACCAGAATTTATATTGGCGCTTGAAGCGGAGCTGCTGCGGCGGGACTACAAAACAGTGGCTGAGAGTTTACCAGACTTTGACGGTCTATCCGAAGAAAGCCAGAAATTCGTATTGGCGTTTGAAGCGGAGCTCGTACGACTGGGCTACAATGAACGCATTATACGGGATAACGTAGCGATGATGGTCGATGTACATAAAATCGCGCCGCCGTCGCGCTCGATTTTAGTCAAAAGAAAGGATGTGTCCTGGTGAAAGGTAGGGAGGAAGAGACATACTTAGAGGAGAGGAGGCTGGAATATGACGCAGCGCTATGAGGCCTACCCTAATGCAACTTCATGGGCGGATATTGAAAGAGAGATTATGGCTGACTACGCTGCCCAGCAGGCTGCCCAGGCCGCCGTTAGTCGATCGAATATTTCCACGCCCTCCTATCAACAAGAGACTGTCCAGCGTCCACCTACTTCACCCATGCCACCACCCGCCGCAGGCGGTGGACGTGGACCAGCACCTGGGGATCCAAATGCCCTGTTTGCTGCTTATCAAGCAGGGCAAATAACCCGCGAGCAGCTGGTTGACGCCATAGCCGCGTTAAACGTCTGGGCTGGCGTACCTGCGGATACCGCGAGGTCTCAGGCTGAAGCTCTCGTAAATCTGCAGCTGCAGCCGGACCCTGGCGCATCGTCACAAGCCGGTCCACCAACGGCAGATGATCTGATAAGGCAGTTCCGGAGCAGTCCGGGCGCAGAGGCAGACAGAACACGGCTGTACCAGGGACTACGGAACCTTGGAGTGTCCGCTGATGACGCACTGGCCAGAATGAACTCTGAAGTAGCAGCCAAGTCTGGCGGTGGGGCTGGTGCTGGCAATGTGCCGCCAGCGGTTGTAACCAATGTGCCTCCACCACCCAACGTTTTCGTAAGCCCAGAGGAGCGTAGGCGTCAGGAGCTCTCAGCTGGTCGTCAGGGGAGAGGACAGCTATTTGAAGAGTTCTTGGCAACACAACCGCCGGCACACGAGCTTACCCGCAGACAGCAGCGTGAGGCATTTGCCCCGTATCAGAACCTTTACGAGATTGGTCGCGGGTTCGGTGATATTGGGAATGAAAGAAGCTTCGATAGATATTTGTCTGCCGGATTTACCGGGAGGCCCGATCCTTCTTATTACCGAGGCCAGTTGGAACGGGTGGCAGGTCTGTTGGAGGGTGGCGAACCAGCGAACGCAATTACGGCGGATTTCCTGGAAAAACTACGGAAGGATACCGGCAGGCAAGCTGGTTACGTTTATGAGGGGCTGGAACCGGGTGTGCCTTTCGAGTTTCGCGAAGGAGTCAAACGCATTGGTGGGGAACGATATACCAGAGCGGGCGACATACAAGATATCCAGCGTGGGTTGGGTCAAACCCAAGGTGTCAACCCATTCCGTGATTATCTAAACTTGGGCACTTCTTTTGCAGGCCCGGATGCGGGTTCATATCGTAGTAACGTGGACGCTACAGCGGATTTTCTCTCGCGGATGGGGACCGGTGAGAGAGATGTGCAAGCAGCGTTCAGGAAGCAGCTCGGGGAAGACCAGCCACGTCAGTTTGGGCTGGCGTTAGAATCGCAGCGCCGTGATATTCCCTGGGAGTTGCGTGATGAGTGGGAAGACCTGGCGCGTGAGAGTTTTAATAGATGGTCCTCAAGGGCGCCTGCTGGAGACCAATTTCTGCCCTATATAAGGAGTCGTGGTTATCAGTTCGCGGGCGCAGGAAGGTAAAAGGTGGTTACACCCAATCCTTTTTTGGAGTATTTGGAAGGTGAACCGAAAGCGGCCTACTATAGCTATGGTGACCGCTTTGGGGGTGGGCGGAGACAGCAGAACTTCTACCAGAACTCTTTTGCCGACCTTTACAACCAATATCTGGGAACTTTAGGCACGCAGGTCCGCCAAGGGCTTGCGCCGTCCGGCACGTGGAACGATTACCTCGGCGGGTTCAACTTTAACGATTGGTATCGCCAGCAGACAACCTCTGAGCAACGCAATCCGGGGCAAGGCGGGTTCACCCCGCAGGTCCGGTGGGACGTCCTAGGACGTTAGTTGGTAACTCCCAACCCATACGAAGATGCCTATCAGGAAGAGCTTCGCAACCCATACGAAGACGCCTACCTGGAGGAACGGCGCAAGCGCGAAGCTGTGGGTGGGCTTGGAGAACCTGCTACTCCGCTTCCCACGGCTGTCCCGCCACGTCTTCTCCCGCAGCCGCAGTCAACTGCTCCCCCTCTCTCTGAAGACCGTCCTTCTATTGCGTTTCAGGGCGAATTGGAGCGTAGGCCAAGAAGGAAAGTAATACTCACCCTCGAAGAGCAGCGGGCTCGGGCAAGGGCAAGGACCGAACCAGATGTGATTGGTCCATTTCTGGGGAAGATCGGCCAGGGGGGTTATGAGGCCACTGGCCTAAAGGGCACCTTGGAAGCCCTGCAATGGGGGCAACGAAATGTCTCTGACCCGATCTCAGCGACGGCTACATCCGTACAGCTGCCTGGCCCGCGTATTCCTGGCTTCAGTCGCGGCGGGGGCTTTGAGTTCAACCCTGAGCAACTACCTTGGTCCGCCCCGGGCTGGCGGGAACGCTACGAGGAAAACGTCCCGCTTGGTACTCGTGTAATATCGGACATTGCCTTTGACCCGCTGAACCTGGTGCCTGGAGTTGGATTCACCGCCCCTGGACGGGCTGCGCTACGTGGTGGGCGTGGGGTTGCTCGTGGCGCTATAGGGCGTATCAGGCCGTCCCTTACTAGCCCTGAGTCCGCTTCCTTTGGATTAGCAGAGAAAGTAGCCCCAGTGGCGGCTGCGCCCCCGGCGCCCTCTATATTAGCAGAAGAAGCCTACAGACTGCCGCAGGCGGAGGAAGCAGTCCGCCTCGGCGGGTCAACAGTGGAGCGGACTGCGGAGGCCGCTATAGGCGGACCACCGCCAGGGATAAGCGCCAACCGTGAATACGCCCGTAGCCTTCGCGAAAGTGTTGCAGAAATTGATGCTCGATCTGTGAGACCTGATATAGACCGAGAATATCAGGAACTTCCGCAACTTGGTAAAGACGCAGAATATCGGACACTTCTCAGCACGGGTAGTAGACGTCCACTTGCTCCTGGGGAGACTTGGCGCGCCCGTGCCTTACATTTTGCCGATTTATCGGAAGCCTCTGCAAACCGGATGGAAGCGGAGCATTTAGTGGGCCAGCAGGCATTAACACCGCCAGAATCCGCCGCTGGACTCCCGGCCGCCGGTCAGCCCCCAGTACCCCCCGTTTCTGGGGGAGTACCCCCTGGAGGCGTGCCGCCTAAGGGTCCAGGTTTCGATCCAAGGGTGCCGCCGAATAAAGACCCCGTGATTCAAAAAGCCCTGGCCGTCCTAAAGGGAGTCAAGCGATTCTCTAAGACAGAGCAAGCTGCCATGTTCGCAGCAGAGCGCAAAGCAAGGTTTGCCAGGGGCATGGGAGCCTCCGAGGGATTGCCCATAAGAGAGGGGTTTCCCAGGTTCTTTGGTGCTCAGGCAGGGGAGTTTCCCAGGTCTGACATTGCACCAATCGTGGGCCAGTTCAGCGAAGATGAGGTGAATCATCTATTCAGCCGGATTGCAGCTCCTGGGGTGCTCCGGCCAGGCTATGACCGCTATGATGCGGCAGCTGCCCTGGCAGATTTGCTCCATCCTTCAACCGCCAAGATACCAATGCCCAGGGACCTGGCGCTGCTGGAACGGGCTTTTGGTGCAGACTTTGCGCGTACCTTGTATAACAAGAAACGGACTGCTTCGCAAGCGGCGTGGGATGAGTTTATCGGGGTTTGGAACCTGCCCAGGTCCGTGAAAGCAAGCCTAGACTTATCAGCGACATTGCGGCAGGGAGCAATGCTGGCGCCAGGGAACTTCACAGAGTGGAAGGCGGCGGTTGGTGCAGAACTCAAAGCCTATCGTAGCGAAAAGTACGCGGCTCAGGCATGGGATGACATCTATCTGCATCAAAACTTTGAGCGGTTAACCAACGCCGGTCTCAGCCTCACCGAACGGGGCGCCGTGGCCCCACTTCTAGCTCGGGAAGAAGCATTTATGAGCCGGTGGGCTGGCCGGATACCAGGTATCAGGGCCTCTGAGCGAGCCTACGTTACGATGCTGAACAAGCTCCGGTTCGACGTGGCCAATAAAATGCTGGTTCAGTTGGAAAGTAAAGGACTTACAGAGGGCGAGCTAGAGCGGCAACTTCAGGGAGTGGCCGACTTTGTTAACTGGACCACGGGGCGAGGCCCCGCGCTCGGCGGACGTGTGGGATCAGGGGTCCAAGCGGTATTAAATGGCGCGATGTTCTCGCCCAGGTTTATGACCTCTCGCTTCGCCACATTGACGCTTCCCTTGACTGCCTACCGTAATCCAGCCATTCGCCGGAAGTTAGCGACTGACCTGGTGGCGTGGGTGTCTGTGACCGCATCTGTGGTGGCTCTTGCCAAAGCTGCTGGCGCGGAGGTGGAGATTGACCCTCGTTCAGGTCAATGGGGCGTGATGAAGTTTGGGCATACCAGATATGACCCGTGGTCTGGGATGAAGCCGGTCGCTCGGCTCATTGCCCAACTGATGCTGGGGCAGAGCAAGTCGTCACTGGGGAAGGTGTACTCTACTGATGATGAAGACCTAATCAGCAAGCGCCAACGGCTCAAAGCTGAGGGGCGAGGTAAAGTATCCGATGAGGAATTTGCTGAGTCGGGGCGCTTTGTGCCTGCTCGGTTCAATCGACTAAAGAGCTTTTTGCGGTCCAAACTGCAACCTTTGGCCGGAGAACTGTGGAGTCAGAGCACCGGCGAGGACTGGATTGGCGGGGAAGCCAAGCCGGGGCAGTTCCTGAGCAAAGACATACGGGTGAACAAGTTCTTTCAGATGCTGGCGCCAATACTGGCTGAGGATATACTGGATGCAGTGGTGGCTAACGAAAGTCCTCTTGCAATCGGAATAGCTGCGGGTGCCAGTGCGGTTGGGCTTGGTGCCTCAACCTACGTCACAGCGGGGGACATCGCAAAAGAAGAGTTTCCCAACGCTACTTTGGAAGAACTACGGAATAAGTCGAAAACAACACAGAAACGATGGCGGGATGAAGCCGACCGGCGGCGGGGAGTTAAGACGGCGAAAGAAAGGCAATTTGAGCCTGCACTGCCTGGAACCTATCCTTCCTTCGGTCGGTGAAAGGTCATTATGCCTCGGAAGTTATCAAATATCT
>ERZ1292625.3258-Hain-H41-01um-R1-3258-length-13511-cov-7_pt1 | contig 13511 bp, 9 predicted proteins | sample MGYA00564400_ERZ1292625 | MGnify/ENA primary metagenome ERZ1292625 (study PRJEB36523, sample SAMEA6512639) | groundwater metagenome | collected 2019-01-08 | study: AquaDiva: Metagenomics assemblies of 32 groundwater samples | reverse complement strand
TCCTTACCGCGTACTTTAAGACAAGTACCGCAAGCGTAAATTTCGCCTTTCAACTCTTTGAATTCCGCCACTTTTGCGGAAATATCAAAATGCTCGCTGTCAGGAATGGTGTCCAGTTCCGATCCTTCGTTCATCAAGAAAATTTCTACTTGATGGCCGGCTTTGAGCGCGGTAATTCCAAGGCGGAAGGTATTCCACGCGTGCTCCGGTTTGTTGGATTGTAAAATGATGCCGAGTTTCATAAAATGATTTTATCATTTTTGGGACTTTCGTTCTAGTGTCCGCGCAAAAAAATCAGAGCGAGGACGGCGCGGAATTCCCCCCTTCCGCGCCGTCCGAGTTCCTCATTTCGTCCCGCCACACTGCCCGGAAACTTCACGGGCAGAACCCCGAAAGAAAAACACCCTTTCCTTTTTAAAAGAAATTTCACCCCCGCCAAAACAGAAATGCAAGGAGTGTTTTTTTTCGGGGTTGCCGCCGAGTTCGCGAGGCGGTGGTGGCGAGGCGTTCGTCGAGCGTACAATTTAGGTAGGGTCACCACGCGGAAAAACTGGCTTCGTCCAACGAATTTGATGAAATCAAATCGTTGGTGGAAAAAATTGGAACGAACCGCCGCCTGATTTCCAAACAAGTCCTCGTCGGGCTTCGCCCGCCCTTTGATTTAATCGCCAAACAAAAAGGTTTTTGCAAAGCGAGCCACACTCCCGCATCGCCGTGCGGGATAAACTCCGGCGGGGCGAGCGAGCAATCTTCTCGTCCTGAAAAATCGTTAAGTTTTGATTGGTCGGGCTGCTGGGAATTGAACCCAGTCTACCTACTCCCAAAGCAGGCGTACTACCGGTATACGACAGCCCGATACCTCTTTAAACTATCCGATTTCTGGGGTAGAATCAACGAAAATGCCCCTGTAGCTCAACTGGACAGAGCGAGTGGCTTCTATCCACTAGGTTCCGGGTTCGAGTCCTGGCGGGGGCACAAATTTTTAACCCAATAATTGCGGGAGTAGGCTTTGGCCGGTCATTTCGGGTGGTTGGGATATTTTTATTAATTCTAAAACCGTCGGGGCAATATCAGACTTGTGTTTATTTGCATTATAACATAAAATAGATACTGTAAGTAAGGTTTAAACTAACATACGGACTATATTTATGGAAAAAGGCGATTATATCTCAACAATTTTACGTTCAAAGCAGACAGTTCTATCGGCCAAAGACATAATGTTGTTTTGGGGAGAAGCCAGTTCCGATGCGGCCAGAGTTAGGATTAATTACTACGCTAAAAGCGGAGATCTTTATCGTATTCGCCGGGGTTTTTACGCCAAAGACAAAGATTACAATAAGTTTGAATTGGCGACAAAGATATTCACGCCCTCTTACGTGAGTTTTGAGACAGTGCTTGGCCAGGCCGGTATAACTTTTCAGCACTATAATCAGATTTTTGTCGCATCTTATACCAAACGAGAAATCACTGCCGACGGTCAGACATATTCCTATAAGCGAATTAAGGATGCCATCCTCACCAATCCGGCCGGCATAGAGACTAAGGATAATTATTCAATTGCCACTCCTGAGCGCGCGTTTTTAGATGTAGTTTATTTAAATAAAGACTATCACTTCGATAATTTGTCGGCTTTGAATTGGGATAAAGTGTTTGAAATTCTACCCATTTACGGTGGCAACAAACGAATGGGAAAAGCTGTCAAAAAATATCACGAAACAATTAAATCTGAAAATAAATAAATTTATGACTCTTGACGCAACAGTTCACAAAAATATTCTGATTAAAATCCTTAAGGATATTTATACCGATTCATCCATCGGACCGATATTGGGCTTCAAGGGCGGGACAGCTGTTTATCTTTTCTATAATCTCAAACGGTTTTCCGTTGACTTAGATTTTGATTTGCTCGATTCCGACAAAGAGGATTATGTGTTTGAACAGGTCAAAAAGATTTTAGAACATTACGGTACGATAAAACAGGCGGGAAAGAAGAGGTTTAATCTGTTATATGTCCTGGCTTACGACGACAAGATTCCGGGTTCCCAAAATATCAAAGTCGAAATCAATCGCCGGGAATTCGGTTCAAAATACGAAGTAAAATCATATCTTGGGATTTCAATGAGAGTCATGGTACAGGAAGACATGTTTGCTCACAAGCTTTGCGCTATGTACGAACGGATCGGTAAAACCAACCGCGATATCTTTGATATCTGGTATTTCCTGCAAAACGAGTGGCCGGTCAATAAGAAAATTGTGGAAGAGCGCACTGGTATGAGTTTCAAAGAGTTTCTCCAAAAATCTATTGATTTATTAGAGAAGATGAGCGACCAAAATATCCTTTCCGGCATGGGTGAACTTTTGGATACCAAACAAAAGGACTGGGTCCGGGCGAAGCTTCGGACTGAGACGATTTTCCTTTTGAAATTAAAATCGGAAAGCGAAAAATAATATGGTCTTATTTAAAACCAACCTTAAACTTATTTATAATCTTTAGTTATTGTTCCTATTTTATTTGATAATTCGTTGAATGGAACTGGTTTTATATCGTTCTTTTCCAGCCGGCCGATAGAAATACTATTTCCATCCTTTGTTATTCTCTTGATATCTTCCTTCGCAAGAATTTGGAGAATCCGTACCGCCAGAAATCGATAACGGAGAAATCTTTACCTCCTGCATTTCTGAAGGTTTCCGATCCTGATAGTTTTTTGACCGGTACTCGTTTGTACATTTGAGTGTTCCGGCCGGAGGACTTTGTAACACAAAGCTCCCAGCCAGTGATGGCCTTGCGGCCACCTATGCGAGTTTCCCCGCATAGCCAACGAAGGCGCTCTGACTAGGAGCTTAATGCCTTCGTTGGACTCACAGACCATGCTCAAAAAAGTTTTAAGTTTAGGTCCTGGGCTACGCCCTATTAAGTTGTACTTTTATGATACCGCCCAAACTGGATTAGTCCAGACTTTTAGAGGCCTCTAAAATGGTCTAAACTTGATGACATAAGCTTTTTCTTGCCATATGCATAATCTTTTTGAAAAGTATATTCAGTCAATTTCCTCCAAATTCTCTCATAGGGAAACAAGTGAGATGGGCTACCGTACCGACTTTGAGGTATTAATCAGGGGCATTTTTGAATCAATCAATGTTAAGCGTATAGACCATGACGCGCGGGCAAAAGAAGGCAATAAGCCGGATTTCGTGGTGCTTAAAAACGACGTGCCTATTTTATATATTGAAGCGAAAGATATAGGAATTTCATTGGATAAAGTTGAAAAATCGGAACAGATGGCCAGATATTACGGCTATGCAAACCTAATTCTTACCGATTATGTGGAATTCCGCTTTTATAGGAACGGCCGACGATATGAAGACCCGATAAAAATCGCCGATTACGATATTAAAAATAGGACCATAAAACCGGTTACGGAAAATTATGAACATGCCGCCAAAACACTTATTGATTTCACGAAATCACATAAGGAACCGATACGCTCCGGAGAGCACCTTTCAAAAATCATGGGCGGTAAGGCTCAGAGAATCAGGGATAATGTACGGCAGTTCTTGGCTTCGGAGAAATCCGATAGCAACGCCGAACTTATCCAACTATACGAAACGATTAAGAAATTGCTGGTGCATGATCTTACGCCGGATGCATTCTCAGATATGTATGCTCAAACCCTCGTTTATGGTCTTTTCGTCGCCCGTTATGACGATAAATCGCCGGAGAACTTTTCCCGACAGGAGGCCCGGGATCTCGTGCCGAACTCAAATCCTTTTTTGCGCCACTTCTTTGATCATATTGTTGGGCCGAATTTCGATAAACGGCTTGAATATATCGTAAACGAATTATGCGAGGTTTTTACCCACGCGAATGTTCAGGAGTTGATGAGCCAGTATTTTAAAGATGATTTGTGGGGCAAAACTCACGAGGGCCCGGATCCCGTCATTCATTTCTATGAAGATTTCTTGAAGGAGTACGATCCGGAATTACGCAAGAAGCTAGGCGCTTTCTATACGCCCTTACCGGTAGTGCGATTTATAGTGCGCTCCGTTGATTATCTGCTTGAGAAAGAATTTGGGCTCGTCGAAGGATTAGCCGATACTTCAAAATTGGAAAACGGAGTTCACCGGGTTCAGGTTCTTGATCCGGCCGTCGGGACTGGAACCTTTATCAGTGCTGTCATTCGGAGCATCTACGAAAGATTATTGAAAGCGGGACAAAAAGGACGCTGGCCGGCGTACGTTCATAACGATCTACTCCCGCGCCTGCATGGTTTTGAAATTATGATGGCGCCATACACGATAGCTCATCTCAAATTAAGTATGGCTTTCAAGGAAACTGGGTTTTGGAATTTCCACCGCCGATTGGGAATTTATCTGACGAACTCGCTTGAGGAAAGTCCCGTTCAGGACGACTTGTTCACAGGCTTCGGCTTTGCCGAAAGTATTGCAGAGGAATCCAAAGAGGCGGCGGTGATAAAGAATAAGACGCCAATCATGGTAGTGATCGGTAATCCGCCCTACAGCGTGAGTTCCTCTAATAAAGGAGAATGGATACAAAATTTGATCAAGGTTTACAAACAAGGCCTCGGCGAGAGAAAGATAAACTTAGACGATGATTATATAAAGTTCATCCGCTTCGCCGAGCATTTTATTGAGAAAAATGGGAGCGGCATCGTGGCGATGATCACAAACAATTCCTTCGTAGACGGCGTTACTCACCGTCAAATGAGAAAGCATTTGCTTGAGACATTTGATGATATCTATGTTCTGGATCTCCACGGTAATTCTAAGAAAAAAGAGAAAGCGCCTGATGGAGGTAAAGACGAAAATATATTTGATATTCAACAGGGTGTGGCGATATCCATATTTGTGCGCAAAATTGGGAATAAAAAGGGTCTAGGCGCAGTTCATCATGCGGAACTTTACGGTAAGAGAGAGGATAAGTTTGGGGCACTTAACGAGAGTGATTTGAAGACGATAAAATGGGAGGGACTTAACTACGCAGAACCATATTACTTCTTCGTCCCTAAGGATTTTGGATTGGAGGAGGAATACAATAGAGGATTTTTAGTTATAGAAATATTTAGAGAATACAATTCAGGAATTCAAACAAAAAGAGATGATGTTGTTATAGCTTTTTCGAAGGGTGAAATTAAGAAAATAGCCAGCGATTTTTTAAATTTAGATCAGGAAGAACTTGAGAATAAATATAAAAATGGTGCTGTATGGAGAGTTAAACAAGCTAAAGATGATATCCTGCAAGGTTTTTCTGAGCAGGAAATACTCTATCGTCCCTTCGATATTAGGGAAACTCTCTATACCGGAAGATCAAGTGGCTTTTTAGCTAGACCTAGAGAGAAAATCAACAAACATATTGTTAATAATAAAAATCTTGTTTTAATCACCTGTAGGAATCAGATTTTTAATACAGCGGCCCTAGTTACTGAGAGAATTTCTGACTTGCGCACTTTCTCCAATCCGGGATCACTTGGAACTGATTATGTTTTCCCTTTATATCTATACACCGAAGATGGATCAAGAGTTTCTAATCTCAAAAAAGAAATTGTCGGAAAAATAGAAGAAATAGCTGGCAAGGCATCACCAGAGGATATTTTTGACTACATTTATGCGGTGCTTCATTCGCCTGACTACCGTGAAAAATACAAGGAATTCCTGAAAATTGATTTCCCCCGAATACCATACCCAAAAAATGCGGGGAGTTTTAATAAGCTTGTTGTGCTCGGTAAAGAGCTCCGCGGATTACACCTTCTTGAATCGCCCAAAGTGAATAAGCCCATAACAACTTACTCGGTTGCCGGTTCCGATATGGTTGAGAAGATCATCTATAAAGACGGGAATGTCTTTATTAATAAAGACCAGTATTTCGGAAATGTCCCGGAAGTCGCCTGGAATTTCTATATCGGCGGTTATCAGCCAGCCCAGAAATGGCTCAAGGATCGCAAGGGCCGTACCATTACAAATGAAGATATAGGACACTATCAAAAGGTCATTGTTGCGTTAGTAGAAACGAGTAGAATTACGAATGAAATTAGCGCTGTTAAGAACAAATAAAAAATTATGCAAAGACAACACGTAAATTCATCGGATCTTTCTTCGGTCGGATATGATCCCAAATAGATATTGGAAAGAGATTCTTTCTCCGAATTACGAATCGCCGGACATAATCACAGTACCAATAGTTAAACACATGAAAGACATAGTTCAATATTCATGGTCATAGCCCCAGTTATTAAAAAATGATGAGCACTGAGATTCCAACTAATTATCTATCTGTAAATGATTATCTCAATACTCTCAATGAGGGCTTGATAAATTTTGCTGGTAGAGTAATCGGGGAAGTTACGGACATACAAGAATATCCTGGGAGAAGTTATTTATTCTTCAAAATAAAGGATAAGGATAATCCTGCGGTTCTGAGTTGTTTTATGTGGAAAAATGATTATACAGTTAGTGGTTTAAAACTTGAGGTTGGACTCGAAATAATCGTTTCAGGAACGCCAAGTGTTTTTAAGCCACTAGGCAGATTATCTCTAAATACCAAGACTATTGAGCTTGTTGGTGAAGGAGCCCTTAGAAAAGCCTATATTGAACTTAAGGCGCGGCTCGAAAAGGAAGGGATTTTTAGTGAAGCTCGGAAACGTCCGATCCCATTACTTCCTCAAAAAATCGGTCTTATTACATCCAAAGACGGCGCGGTGATAGGAGATTTTCAAGTAAATATCGGAAGATTTGGATTTAAAATCACCTTCGTAGATTCTCGTGTGGAGGGACAACTTGCGGTGCCGGAATTACTTGATGCTATTAAAACCCTTAAAAACAAAGATATTGAGGTGCTTGTACTAATCCGTGGCGGTGGATCACTTGAATCACTACTCCCATTTAATAATGAGGCACTCGTTCGAGAGGTGGTGAATTTCCCCGTGCCGGTGCTTGTGGGTGTTGGTCACGAGAAAGATATAAGTTTAATTGGTCTTGCCGCAGACAGAATGGTTTCCACTCCTACCGCCGCCGCTCAGGCACTTAATGAATCGTGGCAACAAGCCATCACTCAAGTGCAATTAGACCAACAAAACATATTCTCTATTTTTAGTCGCGCTTTAATCACTCAACAAACAACCGTACAGAAGAACTTTCAGAACATATACAACCAATTCCAATCAATTTTTGATGATTTCTATAAAGTTCAAGAAACCCTGTCGCGCGTTATAATCTCTCTTCTCTCGCAGACCGCAGAGCTATATCGCAACCTTAGTGAATATCCCAATGTTTTAAAGAGAGGGATGTGGGCGCTTCTAAAACGAACCGGTCTGCATATTTCAGAAATATTACGCTTTCCTCTCCAGCAATTGGAAGATCATATCCAAACCAACAAAAGATCAATCTCATCAATAGAGAGGTTCCTTAGAATCAATAATCCTGAATATCAACTGAGGCTCGGTTACAGTATTGTTCGTTCGCAAGGATCCATAATACGAAGCGTGGATAAGATAAAAAGGGGGCAAAGCGTTGAGGTGCGGGTACAGGACGGCTCTTTTAAGTCGGACATTACGGAAATCAATAAAGTGATATAATTGAAAGAAAAGATGACTGATAAACCCATCAACTTAAAAGATTCTCTCAAGAAGCTAAACGCAATAGTCGAGTGGTTTGAAGCGCAAGAAGAAATAGACGTTGAGGCTGGTTTGGAGAAAGTGAAAGAAGGGGCTGTGCTCGTTAAAAATTGCAAAGCGCGGCTTTCTGAGATTGAGAATGAATTCCAGATAATTCAGAAAGATGTTGAAAAAACAACCGGCGGCAAGAGTTCAAAGACAACCAAGGCTCCTGAAGGAGATTTAAAGCCTGAAGAAATCCCTTTCTAGTTCAACTCTTTCAATAGATCATCCTCAAAAGCGGTAATACCCTTAATATCTTTGGAATAGCCAGAGATGCCCGGGAATTCCAGTGCCTTTATTTTTTTATTTACAACGCTAATTAGATCCTCCACTCTTTTTACCTCCTCCTTTTCTATCTCAATCGGCAGATCCATAATTTCACCTCGAAGTGGTTCTATGAATTCTATTGTGCCTTTATTAACTGAATATTTACCCCCGAAGTCCCGCGAGTTTTCAATAAGCAGTTTATAAAATATAAGCTGTTGGCGATAACGCCAAGCTTTTATTTTTTCATAGGGGTCACTAGGCGACCAATCTCTGATTACCTTTCCTGTTTTGAAGTCACAAACCTCGATTTTCCCATCCAAAACTCTCATCCTATCAATTTTGCCGGTCAATGACACATCGTTCACTACAACGCCCTGCGTTTTAAAGCTTAGTTCAATAATATCCTGAGGAGAGAAATCATCTTTCTTCTCTGTATAAAAAGCCTCAATCGATTTTTGTCCTCTTTTCAGCAAAAGGCCGAAATCCCTCTCGTTTAATCGTTCGTCCATTAATAGTTTTTCAAACCACGAAAGAACATCTTTAGTGGACGGTAATTTCCCCCCGTCTTTCAGATGGATGTAAACGCGCTGAATGGTCTTGTATACGGCCGACCCGAAAGCACCACTTGGGGTTTTTGGCTCCGGAAACATCAGAAGATTCTTTTCTAAAAAAGTTAAAGGGCCAGCATCGACGACATTCAGGAAATTCTGCAAATGAGTTACGCTCAATTGATAATTTTCAAGAACCGGAGCAAGTAAAGCTTTTTCGTCCGGCACGAATGGCGGCGCGTGGCGCATAACCCATTGCTCATTCAAAACATCCCCGGGTTCTTTTCCCATGTCTTTAACTTCAATAAAGTCTGATTTAAATGATTGTGGGGCTCCTTCGGGCGCGAGAAAACCGAGTCGCGCGGATTCTTTGCCTTTAATGTCCGTTCGATAAGAGGTTAAGTATAAAATACGCCTTGCTCTTGTCATCGCCACATAGAACAGACGGAGTTGATCGTCAAGATTATCTCCCGCCGGAGCGATGGGAAGATTCATGGGTAGAGGAACACCATATCCGCGTCCGCCATCAGCCCAGGTATCCTCTTGGCAATTTATGACGAAAACCGCTTCAAATTCTAATCCCTTGGCCTTGTGAGCGCTCATAAACTGGACCGCGTTTTCGGAATTCATAAACGGGCTGATATTATTTATCGCCAAATTGTTTTTCACGTGCATATCAAAAAACTCAATCATCTCGGCGGTCGTTACCCTTTTCCCGCGCCGGTATTCCCGGAGCGATCCGATAAATGACTGTAACGATGAAAGGAAGCGCAAATAATCGGCCCTATGTTTTTTAAAATTATCTTTACTGAAATAGAAGGATCTGAACGGGCTAAACATATCGTTCCTAACAACAACTTCATCTTCGCTGTCATCATCTGGCAATATCTGCTGAGGACCGCCGATAAGTTCATGAAGAATTTCTTCGGTTGTGGCGTATGTGGCTTTCGCACCCAGTTCTATGAAAAAATCGGCAATTTCTTTAAGTCGGCCGCCGGACTCGCGCATCGTCATAAGCCAAGGTTTATGTTCTTGGCGTGCTTTTATGGAAAGTTCCCATATCTCGGCTCGTTCTAACGACCAAAATGGATAACTTAGTATTTCGGGGAGAAAATTGTCCGCATCCTCGTCTTTCCTCATAATCGAATCAACGAATCTGGCCATAGTAATGAGTTGCAGAACAAGAGGTTCTTGGATGACATTCTCCTGTCGCTCATAGGAGATTGGTATTTTTGCGGAATGGAAGTAAGGAACCAAACCCTCAAGATCTTTATGTTCACGGGCAATCACGGCAATTTGCCTGCTGGAAATCCCTTTCTCGATTAACCTTTTCACTTCCCCGGCTACCCAATGATATTCAACCTCGCGCGATGGAAATTCCTTTCCGTGTATCGCTCCCTCCTTAAGTTCCTTGTTGGATGCCACAAGCTCTTTCTTTATTTCAGGGAGGATTTTCTCAAGCTGATTGGTGCCCTTTTGAATGATGTGCCGCGCAGAATCCAATATTTCTTGAGTGGAACGATAGTTCTCTTTCAAGACGATTATGGTCGGGTTCTTATAAGATTCTTTGAAACTGGTTATATTCGTTATCTCCGCTCCTTGAAATTTATATATAGCCTGGTCATCGTCTCCAACCACCATTACATTCGGCCTACCTTCGTTTACCGGATGGTCGGTCAAGAGACGCAATAGTCTCATTTGGGCATCGTTCGTATCCTGAAACTCGTCAACGAGGATATATTGATAGCGTTCCTGCAGATCCAGCCGAACACCGGTTTTCTTCTCAAGCATTTCAATCGTATCCAGAATCATGTCATTATAATCGTAATAACCTTCTTCGTGCATCCGCGCCGCGTATTTTTCATATATATCCGCGAGTGCCTTAATTTTTTCCTGATTGTTGAAATCTTTAAGGTGCGTTTTTTTATCATCACCTTTCCCGGTCCAGTTTTTCTTCCACTCCGTGATAGGTGCCGTCAAACCGCTTTCTTCAGCATCTTTAAGAGATTTAGCCAAGGAAAGTGCAACTGACTGGGATAATGATTTAAACATCCCAGGCATAGTGCCAGATTTATATTCACTTATGCTTTTTATGGCTTTTAATACCGACGGAAAGATACTTTTTGATATCCTATCTTCAAAAACCGATTGAATTATCGGATCTATATGGGATGTATTTTTCTCGTTTTCCGCAACGACTTTTTTGAATTCAGTGGGGTTAAGGCCGGCTTTCTTCAGATACTCCACCGCCTTCTTTGCTTTGTACAAATATGTGAATTGATTGTTGTGTTCTGCGCGGAGAGGATTCCCGTGATCCAGACTACTAAAAATATCCTCAAGAATTTCGGTCTGAGTGATGTCGTCGGCCGGTAAAAACGACGCCCCGTTATAGAAATGTTCCGGGTAGCGATTGATTATCTCAACTCCAAAACTATGGAAGGTGTGAATTGCCACCCTGTATGCTTCGCGACCCAATAGCCCGGCTAGTCGCTGTCTCATATTGAAAGCCGCCGCATCGGTAAAAGTAAGACAGAGAATATTTTGAGGGGCGATATCAACCTTACTGAGGATGTTTGCGACCCGCAGGCTTAATAACTCCGTTTTCCCAGAGCCGGGTCCGGCAATAACCATGACCGGTCCTTCAATTGCTTCAACGGCCAGCTCCTGTTGTTTGTTTAGTTTTTTGTATCTTTCCTCAAAAACTCCCATGTTATTGAAAATGGTGGCATAAAAATAATGGGGTGTCTATCTAGCTAAAAGTTGTTAAGGTAGATTTATAATTCTAGGCTGAAAAATCAAAATTATGGACATCGAGGCCTCTAGGGATTTTATAAATAAACATCGAGACCAAGTTATTGATCTATTTTTAACATATCAAATGATCGAGATGCTGCTTTTTCTCAAATTACATTTGCCGGATATTCCCGAAATCAATAACAGAAGTGACTCCTTAGAAGAAACAAATAAAGAAATGAATTCAAAAACCTTGAGCAAGTTGAAAAGAAAGTATTTAGAGAAATATCCGAACGATGATCATAATTTAAAATCTGATTTAGATCTTGTAGCTACACAGCGTAATGGTTTTATGCATTCTCTTTGGATGGTTATAGCATTAGGTCAAGACAGAGAAAAAATAGCAGGAATAGGAGAAATTCTATTAAATGATTTTATAAAACAAGCTCATGATCTTCTTGATAAAATACAAAAACTTCCAATTTAATAAGATGTTTGGATAATTAAAACAATGACATCTTCTACTTCACCATTTGGTCCAGAATTTACTAAAGAACTGATAGATAAGCTCTTTAACGCTGTTGGCGAAGGAACGAAACAGGCGGCCCACATACTCTGGGGCGCTTTAATCTCTTTTCTCATCGCGCATTGGCTAGCGGCGATGATAGCAATTTTCATAATATTCATTATTGCCACCGCTAAAGCCATGTTAGGACGATGGGGAACGCTTGGTAGTTTGATCTATAATTTTTTATACTTCGGGACTTTACTCATCATTGGGTTGATCTGGGGACCAGAGATATTTGTTGATGATATCTTTAATGCGGCCTGTGCTGTCATTCTCTACCCAATTTGTTACTACACAACGGGATTTATCCTTGATAAATTCCGACTACGGCGATAGTTCTTATGTCCAAATACTTTAAACCTCGCCAAGAGTATATCGACCGCTATGACCTCATCACCGTAGAAGATTGCCGCCGCCGGGAAAGTTTCCATAAAAACTACAAATCTTCGGAACCTCTCCCAAAGAACATATCCAGTGATTTTGTTAAGGCCGTCAGTGAGATGGGCCTTCATTATGATCTCCTTTTTGCCACGCTTCATTGGTGGGAAGAGAAGGAATCAACAATCCAGAAATGGATAGCGGAAGACACGGAAAGGGATAGATTATTAGAAACCACTCCCGCTCCGGAAAACATCCGCTGTTTGAAATGCTACAACCTCCTTAAACCAACTTTCAAAGATGTTCACGATTGGGGTAATGACAAAAGAATCCGCATTTTATTCATGTATGACTGCCCGGCAGGCTGTATGCCCCGCCGAGCGTTTTTTGATGACGGCGAGGAGTATAAACCCAAGCCATCGCTTTGCCCGAAGTGCCAGACCGAGCTTCAACGCGCAGATGAAAAGGTTGATGGTAAGAAAATAATTAGTACGGATACGTGTCCAAAATGCGGATACGTAAATGTAAATGAATTAGACTTATCCCCCAAAGAAGAAAAGTCCGACCCCGATTATGAGAAAGACCGAGTGCGTTTCTGCCTAACAAAAGAAGAAGCCGAAAAGCGACTGCGGGAAAAATTCCAGCTCGAAGAAATGGGCAGACTTGGCAAGAAATTTGCGGAGCAGGAAAAGCGGAAAGATGAATACGATGAGGTGAAAAAGATAAAGAAACTGACTGCTATTGAACTTGAAAAACTTCTCTCGCCGATCCTTGAAAAGGACGGCTACATACGCCTCCAGTTCGGCACCCCGGATATGGACAAGGATCTCTTTCTTCCATTTACCGTCCAGGACAGCAAAACAGGACGAGGAGATATGGAAAGCTCCTATGATCTCACTGGGCTGATAAAGAGGGGTCTAGAGCCCACCAATTGGCGGTTAATGACCGACGGCGTCTCTTATCGCGTCGGTTTCCTTACGGGAAGACTTAGGGCGTATGAACGCGAGGAAGACCTTCTTGTGCTAGCACAACAACGGCTCAAAAAGACCCAAGTAGTGTCAAAGGTGTAAATGATTCATCGTAAATGTTACATCCCCGAAAACCCGCTTTTGGGGTAACATTCGTAACATTCGGATTTTGAGTTCCTTCCCCCAAATGCCGAAATTGGTTAAGATGTAAAAACATCCCTGACCGAGGTGCTTGGAATACGATTAGAGAAGAGTCCCAGAAAACGCTTACGGGGCCTTACTCAGTGAATTCCAAGACCGCACAAGGGCACAAGAGCGATACATAAAAATAAAGAAGCTATCCACAATGGAGTGAATAGCTTCTCAAAAATATAACGCA
>ERZ1292625.2259-Hain-H41-01um-R1-2259-length-18536-cov-7_pt2 | contig 13511 bp, 16 predicted proteins | sample MGYA00564400_ERZ1292625 | MGnify/ENA primary metagenome ERZ1292625 (study PRJEB36523, sample SAMEA6512639) | groundwater metagenome | collected 2019-01-08 | study: AquaDiva: Metagenomics assemblies of 32 groundwater samples | reverse complement strand
AACAACCCCGACTATGTACTGGAGCATTGGGCAACTGGTCAGGTTGTCGTTCACGCAGACAAGGAAGGTGCTGCCGACTACACAGGACTGCTTCCGTGGTCAGAAGTTCGCCAGCATATGCTTAGTAAATTCCAGTTACCACTTATGAGTCGCAATCCTACCGGTGGTATCTTTACTAGGGGGGATGATCTACTTGGATCGTTAGAGCAAATTTATATATATCACGACGAGCATGAGTCCCGAATCGCGCGGCTGGAGGCTTTAGTTTCCTAATGCTAATCCGTTACCAGTTCGAGACGCCTGTCCGCGAGGCCACCCACACGCAAGTCCTCGTGGTTCTCAACCATCCAAAGGGCTGGAACCGCGCAGGTATCTATTTTGAAGAGGGTGAGCCACCGGACGTGCTGTTTCGGGTTGACCCGTACGATCCTGCCTGGAACGATGTAATAGCAAGTGCTTATGGCTTGGCACGGTGTACGGCTTTTGGTAGCCAGCCACCCTCTGGTGTAGACACAATAGTCCTTCGATTCGAGTCGGCTATCTACTCCCACTTCATCATCGAACACGAACTAGGCCACGTGTTTGGGCTAGACCACACGCCAGACGGTCTGATGGGCTACAAACAATCGTTTCCTACGGATGAAGAAGTAAAGCAGGTGCGCGAGTTATTCGCAGGGGTAGCCATTCCCGAAACTGCAACAGAAGCAAGCGCGGCTCCAGAAGACTATAATGAAAGCAACTAGCAGTATTCTGTCTGTTGTGGTATAATATAAATTGGAGGAATGATGGGAAAAAAGTCAAGTACCCTGCTCGCACTTCCCGAGTACCATATAGACAAGGAAGCACAGACTGCTCTTCGCGCCTTGGTATATCAAGCTGGCGGAGCCCGTATGGCCGTAAACGCTGCCTCTGTCGCACTGCAGAATTTGGAGAATCAGTTTAATGCTATCATGCTGCAGTTGCGGGCAGACTTCGGAATAAAAACTGGTACGAAAATTAACGTCGATATAGAGAAGGGCACCATCACCGTTTTGGAGTAAGCTAATGGACTTTAGTGATTTGAAAATTTGGCTACTTGGGGCAGCTGGAGTAGCCGTAGGCCTTTGGGTAGGCCTTAGCCCCATAATACAAATACTCTTGGCGCTGATGGTCCTTGATTTGGTAACTGGCGTAACTGCCGCCTTTATCGCTAAAGAGGTCGATTCCAGGGTGTCCTGGGCAGGATTGGCTAAGAAAAGCCTTGTTCTTATGCTAGTGGGCACTGGCAGTCTCCTACAACCCTATGCGCAGGGAGTCCCGCTTGGGGAGATTGTTGCTGGCTTCTATGCTGCCAATGAAGCACTCAGCATATTGGAAAATGTGAGTCGCGCTGGCGTCCCCGTTCCACAGGTACTAGTAGATGCCCTAACTCGCCTAAACAAAACAGAAAAAGCTAAGGTCGAGAAGCTATAATGGAGTGTGTCCAATGCAGCTTTGTTGGCCATGGTGTCGTTGTCCCCTATACCCCGACTTGTACGATAAAGCCACCAAGAAAATAAAAACCTTGGAGCGGCAGAACGCTGCCCTACGAAAACTTCTACAAGAGAAGCCGCCTGCAAGCTAAGCCGCGCTTGGACTGGCCGAGAGGTCTGCCGCCGCTCAGCGGTTGAGGACTTCGACGCCGTGGTCACGGTCGATTAAATTTTCTAAAGCATAGCATCCGCCGAGCGCAAAAGCAAGGCAAAAATTAACCCCGTCTCAATTGAGGCGGGGCTAACTTTATATGGCAGGCAGAATTAGCCTCCGGTGTGAATCTCCTTCACAAATGGGATTAGATACTCAAAAACCTCCTCCAACACCCCAACATCGGCCACGCAATGTTCAACCACATAATCTAATGCAGCGGAGCTTCCCGCTGCGGCCATATTCCACTGCTCAGGGTCAAGCCGAGTCTTTTTTGTATCCAGCCCCAAAAATTCCTGTACGGTAATCAGTCGGTTGTCCGACAGCGCAAAGGCAAACTTTGCTGTAAACAATAGGTCCTTATGAAGGGGCTTACGCAATACCTCCTGCCCATGCTTCATTAGCCTAGAGTTGAGGTATTTTACGTCAAACATAATCCCGTTGTAGCTGACTATCATAAATTGACCTTGGATGGCATCTCGCAGAGCCACAGCCAATTCACCATCATTCCAGGGTTCCTTCTTCCCTGCCGTAGTCTCATCTATTCTAAATGTTTGTACAGGTTGTCCATAGGGCTTTATGCACCCGCACAGTATCCTACCAAAATTGGCACTTAGATTAGTCATTTCTAAGTCTACGAAAGCTGGAAGTAGGTTGAGGTTCCTCATTTACCCTCCGTTTTTAGTGTGTTTACTAATGTTTCCAAGTTAGCTAGGTATTTACCTACCTGCCCCTTTCTCATACTACCTCTTCGATTTTGCTCTTGGCGTATCCCCAGCATGGCCTTCTCAAAGTCATCTGCCAAGTCTCCCTGCAGGTAGCCTAGCAGGTTAACTAAGTCGTGGCACGGATGCGGAGCAGCGCCGCCTTTAAGCATGCGTAGTGTTTCATAGCCCATGGCCCCTACAATTCCCCAGCGGAAGATGTCAAGACGGCCAAACTCCAGCGCGTCGTTCCAGGCAGCTACGTACTCACCTGCCGACAGGGACTGACTCTCTGGCGTAAACATCTCCCATACTGGGACAATAGGCTTAAGTAGGCCAGCATTTGAATAATCAGTTGCCGCTATTGACCCCGTTTCTGTGGGAGACCAAACACCCCCATAGGCAGAAAATACCTGTGGCATAGCTCCGTCGCAATGCTGGTTAAAGGCCTGCCAGGGGAAGCGGGGGTGAAAACGGGGGTAGGCAAAAGACGTGTACCACAGCGGCTTATCTGTAAACGCCTTTACAGTAGAACATAAATACTCTGCTGCAACTGCGTTATCTTGTAAGTCCCTAAACTCTGCCTCAGCATCCAGTACGTGCCCCGCCGACCCCAAGTCTATGGCCTTCAGCGCCAGCTCGGCCTCTCGTTGCGGGTCTTCCCCGTAGCAGTATGACCAAGACCAGACCTCAAAACCACGATCCTTTAGCGGGTTTATCACCTTAGCAAACTGTGTCCACTCGTAGATTCCATCAGCCGCCTTGACATATAGCCGCGAGACCCCGTGCTCCGCAAGGAAGTCTAAGCTCTCCATAAGAGAGCCTGAGAATTCCTCGCGGTTGCCTATGCCCCAAACCCAAACTCCAATTTCCACCGTTACTCCGTTAGGAAATCGTAGAATGTCCGAGCCGTGCCCAGGACATCTCCATGCACTGCTCCATTATAGCTGTGGTATTGAATAGCCATGCTAAGTGCCTTTGCCCTTAACTCTGCATCAAACTGCATGAAGTCTTCGTCAGAAAAGTCGCAATCGCAGTCTTCACAGCTTACTTCCTCTTGACCTATGTCGCCTTTGTTCATCATATCTACCAATCTGCTACCGTCTTAGCTAGGTCTTCCACATCGTCGTCGTCTGCCGCCAACTCGTTTCCGCCAGTAACCGGCGCAGTCACATTAGACTTCGAGCGTTCTGCAAAATCTTCAGCAGAGTAGGTTTCCTGAATATTGCTGTACCTTCTGCCCTCGTTGGTTGGCTTGCTTAGTACAACTAGTGCACCTAGCTCACGGCCCGTAACGGCTTTCATCAGCTTATCGAGCAGCTTATCCAGGTCGGCTTCCTTGCTAACCTCAGTGCCTACCAGCTTTGTGGGATCAAATCCCACAGCGTTAAGCAGGCGGCCTAGAGCAAACTGGGCTCCAGACTTAAGGGTGGTCGTCATGCGGAGGGTCTGCCCAATACCGGTAGGGCCATCCTTAATGGCAAACTCCCAGCGAAACTGGGTGTCGTCAGGCCACTCCTTGATATTAGTCTTAGCACTTTTGATGGCCAAAAGGTATTCCCCATCGGGTACTGTGGCTGAAGGCGCATCGGTGTTTAATATTGAATCGTCAAAAACTAGTCCCACTTAGAACTCCTCTTTCGTTCTCTTTTTCTTTATTGTATCCGTTGATGTGCAGCGGCTCTGCAGTCAATGAGGGCAGGAGCTTATTCCAGCTGGGGTTTACTATCGAGTAGCCTAGAGCATGGACTGGCCCCTTCGCAAACCAGAATTCGTTCTCTCCCAGCAATAGGCGGCGGCGCTCTGTGGCATTGTCTGGGATTCCGCTGTCCAATTGAAGTGAATTGTTTACCGTTTCTGCAAATAACCTCCCAACAAGCTCAAGATGTTTCTTGACGCCCCGCAAGGGCTGTTTAGGCAGTAGCGGTCCGCCCCGACGGATAACTTCTCCCTTCTCTACCTTTGGATCATCTTCATCAAACGTAATAACCAAGTGAACTGGCAGGCGAAACCAAGCTAATAGGCCCCAGTTGCTAAGGGCTGCTACATCATCCCACTGCTCCCAGCTATCTGGGTAGGTATCTGGGGGCTTCTTCAGCCATTCTCGCTCATCGCCGGGCTCTAGGTGGGCTCCTGTAACCTTGTTAATTATTAGGCGCGCTGGCCACCCATCAAAGCCTACAACTGTTGGACCTCCACCTAGGGACTTTGCCTTCAACACTACTTGGTAGGCCTCTATTACATCATCCCACGTATGAAGAGTAGCCATTTTTATGTGATTGGCTGTCTTGTATGGTCGAATATTCTGCCCCTCCTCAACAAGCACTAGCAGCTTTTCGGTATCTGGTATACTTGCCATGAGGGTAGACTTGCCCACCCCGTTACGGCCATATATTCCCCAGCGGGCTAACGCGCTTTCAATAAACTCCTCGGCTGGGCCTATCTGTAGAGTCAATCTTCCTCCTCCCTGCCCGCAGCAGCCATGGCTCTAGCTACTGTTCCTTCCCTGCTTCCATCGTCAATGTCAAAATCAGCCTTCCTCATGTGGACTAGTTCCCTTCCTGCCAGGTACTCACTGGCATCTAGATCAGCAAAGGCACACTTGATTGAGTGCCCCTTGCAGCGGGCCGGATTCAGCGAGCGCGGATAGTAGCCCGCCTTCTCACAAAGTTTAAGGTGTAGGATTGTGTGGCGCGCATCGTTCAGCGTCTCCTGTAGCTGTCCCTCGTCCCGAGGGACCGTCCACCGCTGATAAAATTCGCCGTCCCGTACCAGTCTCTCTCGCTGCTCGGCCAGGTAGCGCGTAGCCTCCTGCTGCGAACCTCTCCAAGAGTTTAACACTTCTGGAACGCACTTGTCAAATGCCCACGATGTAGTCGTGCCCGTGTTGGCGTAGAAGCCGTTCTCGCGGACCTTCACTCGGGGCACAGCAGGGTGCTTGGTGGAGAGGTAATCGAAGATTGCTCCTGCTACGTCGTAGCCTGCCTGGCGGGCGGCCACAATCTGAAGGGCCGTCTGCGGGTCCACGCCTCTCCATAGGGCATCAGGAATCTTGCTAGTGGATTTAATCTCGACTACCCACAAGTCGCCATTGTGCTCCGCCAGCTTGTCTAGTGTGGCTGTTACCACATCGCCGTTGCCAAGGTCTACCTCTAGCTCCTTCTCCACCAGAATGGGCTTGAATGTGTCGCCCTTCCAGTGAATCAGGTAACCGTCCATAACCTCAACCGTTTGCTGGCGAATGCTGGCTACTTCCTCTACAGGCATAAAGCGTAAAGCCAGCTCCTCTAGTGCGTCTAGGGTAGGCTCCATTGGCTCTTGCCAGGCTACGCACTCCATACACGCATGAATCCAGATACCCAGACGCATGGCGCGAGGCAGCATTTCGGGCTTTGGCACGAGCCTGAGGATGCGCCTGTAATAAAATAGCTTAAAACATATACCAGCGTCCGAGAGCCCAGTTGTGCTAATCCTCATACGTATGTTCTTCCTAGCCAAATTATCGCCCACATTGTAGCCCACAAATTAGATAGGAACATTCCGGGCCTACGAATCAAGAAGGCTAACCAAGCAAATCCTCCCCCTACCCCCAAGGAAGCCCAAATAGCCAACTCGTTCTGCCCTGAGGCTAGAAGTGGATACATCCACAGCAGGCATAACGTAGCTAAAATCTCTGCCACAATAGCAGGAGTTAGTTTATTCTTAACGGTTGTCACCGCTCCCATGCAGCACCCCCCTCCTCATGCGACTATCTAACTTGGCCATATTATCTGTGGCCACGTCGCCCAGACTCACGCCAAACTGCCTTACTACCTCGGAGAGGTACCACAGAACATCTCCAGCCTCAAGGCGTATTCCGTCAATATCAAGTGTACCGTCTCGCACGTACTTCTTAACCTTCTCGGCTAGTTCCCCGACCTCACCTGCCAGACCAACCACCGTATATAGTTTCGCCACGCCCTCGGGATAGACTGCCATAGACGCCGCCCAATTCTGGTAGTCATCAAAGTCTTGCATAAAGGTTCGGTCATTCACTGTCGTCTCTCAGTTCGGACAAAACATCCGCTAGGCAGTACTCGCAAATCTCTAGCCTCACGTTTAGATAATCGGAGTCCAGAAACAGTGTACCTCCAAACTCGTCTAGCTCTGGCGTAACATAGCCATAAAATCTAGCTATAGGCCTCTGCCTACCACATAAGTAACATTCTCCGTCATCGTAGGAGGTTTCCACGTTGTAAATCAACTTTTTGTTCCCCACGACCCCACTGCTATCTCCGTCTTGAGTAGGCCATTAGGTAGTTGAAGCCCAAGCCCACGCAAAGCCCCCGGTGCAGCCGATGTATATTTTCTAACCAAGTCAACCGTCTCCTGTAAATAGTGTACTGCTGTTTGCACTTGTAGGGAGTCATGGTGCGATCCTACCACAAACGCAAAACGCGGGTCCAGTTTCTGCTCCAGTAAGATATGAGCCGTTTCGTTGATATCGCTAGCCAGATTTTGTGGCACGGCGTTTATCCCTGCCCGAATAGATTCCATAGTAGCAGCATCCCTACGGCTGCCCACTACCTCCGGTAGGTGTCGATATCTTCCTGTAGGAGTGCGGGCATATCCCCGTACTCGTAGAAATCGCTCCTCGCGCTCGTGCCATCTGTGGATTTCGCTCCATTTATCATGGAACAACTGCCATAGGTGGCGAGCTTCTGATATTGTATAGCGTAGCTCGTAGTTTGTCCATGCATATTCCTGCAGCCCCTCTGGACTAATCTTGTAGAGCATAGCTAAGGTTGGCACTTTGCCCATATCTTGTCGCTCGTCGGAATCTTCACCTTCTCTCCCCCTGGTCACCTCTGAGACCGACTTGCGTAATGCCTCAGCAGCAAACTCTATGTAGATATCCCTACCATCCAGAAACGCGCGCAGCATCCCTATCACGGAAGGATCGCTCCAATCCTGCGGGCACCCGCAGGCAAGCCAAGCCACAAGGCGGGCCTCTATTTGGCTGTAGTCGCAGGACACAAGTTCCCACCCCGGCGGGGCATGGTATATGCCTCGAACTAGCTTGTCCTTAGGGTTAGTATGAAATGAGCTTGACAGTCGCCCTGTCTCAACCAGCATTTTGTAGTCAAAGTGCATGCGGCCATCCACAGTAGCTTGAATTATCTCTCTCGGCGGAAGCAGCCAGGTCCCAAGGCGCTTAGCGTGTTTGCGGAACTCTCTTACAATTTTTGCCTGCGGGAACCGCAGCGCAAGCTCGTTAATGGCCTCTTTGTCTGTAGATGGCTTTCCGCCATCCGTCTCGTGTGGAGCTGGAAGGCCCTCTCTATCGTAGAGCCACTCTGCTATCTGGTCGTTGCTCGCTGGATTCTCTACTGGAATCTTGGAAGCAGCTTCCTCCATAAGGGAGATAGATACCTCTATTGCCTTGCTAAGAGATTTTTTATCTACATACATGCCCCGCCGCATTATGGCAGAAACCGCACGAGCCTTTGGCATCTCTAGCGCAAGGAAGTATTTTCTAGTATCTGGCTCCATTTGCTCCATTTGGATTTCATCTAGCGCAAAGGTAGCTGCCGTGTCGTATCCATTGTATTCTGCTAACTCGGCAAGAGGATGTGAGATAGTAGAGTCAATGTCCCAGTTTGGCCATCCCAGAATAGCCCCTCCCAGCCACTTAAGCCGCTTGGGCCTATTTTCGTCGTTAAGGTGAGCCTCCAGCATTGTGTCCCGTTTGACATATATTGGGTAACCGGCCAGACGCCACCAGACGTTAGCATCAAATAAGGCAGCATTGTGGCCAATGGCATTGCATTCTGGTATGGAAACATAAGGTTCTACTTCCTTGAAGAAGCTGTGGGCGCGTGGCCCCATAGTAGACTCTGCGTGGTCGATTGGTAGAACAAATGCCTCTTCCTTGTTCCATGAGAAAGAGCACGTGTATGCAAGCCAATTGTGGTTCCACCAGGAGGCTGGTATCTTTATCTTGAAAACTTTTCCACTTATATCTATCTTTTTCTCTTCCTTGAAGACAGATGTCTCAAAGTCGAAGGCAAAGGTATCAAAGCGCTTAGCACGCTCGATGAACATCTTACGGAAGTCGTTGAATGACAGGTCAAGCCCTACAAGGCGTACGCTAACGGGCGGCTTCTCTGTTATCTGCCCCTTGACTAGGCGCACAAAACGGTATATATCTGCCTTCCATGCGCCTAGTCGTCCCATCTGCCGCAAGATGTAGGCAGGGTGCCATGTAGCAACCACTGTACACTGATACTTCTCTGACCAAATTTCTTTACCTGCTATCTCAGATACCCTACCCTTACCTAGTAGGCGCTGGACAGCCTCATTTCCTAGGGCCAGAATGTGAGTAGGCTTCTGCTCGGCAATCTCCTCGTCTAGGTATGGAGAGCAGGCTTTGATATGAGCTTTGCTGATCTTCTGAGTAGAAGGAAAACAGCGGACCGTATTAGTAATATAGTATGAGTCTAATCCGGCCTCCTCGAGCGCCTCAGATAACAGTCTACCAGAAGGTCCAACAAAAGGACGACCTGATCTGTTTTCCTCTAGGCCAGGACTTTGGCCCAAGATCATTATTTTGGTAGGGTACGGCCCCCTCTTTTCTCCCCAGACGCAAATACTATCCGCCCCCGCGTGTAGGGGACACAGATTACAGCTCGAATTGCGTGGCACAGGGACACTGGCCTCCGTTTATATGTTTAGCTGCGTTACAATTGTAGCACAACGCTTAGAATCCTTCAGGGAAGCCATTTCTTATGGCTAAGTATACCCATCGCTGTGGGCATACCTTCTCCGTTGGCAACAATGGAATCTATCAGCCCCAGTTCTATGGCCTCATCCGCAGAATACCACACGTCGCGACGCCGGATGGCTTCCTGCCAGTATTCTGCATCGCGATTTGTTTTATCTCCAAGAATGTCGCAAATCATACCCTGCAGCAGCTTCATCTCTCTGGTAGAGTCTTCCGCAGCAGAAGAGGCGATCATTGTCCCATGGGTAAACCACGTCCCTACCTCGTGGAGCATAAAGCGCGTCCTAGCCGTAGCTTGCCTATGGTCCCCTGCCTGCAGAATGATTCCTGCTGCCGCACTAGCCGCAATGCCGGAAACTACTACGGTAACTTCACCCACTGCCTCAGAGTAATTACGTAGGGTATCGTATAGGTAGAACGCCGGATAAACCCCGCCACCCCCACTAAACAAAGCCACCTTAAGCGGAGCCCTGCCTCTCGTTCGGATTATATCTCTTACCTCGCGGCCTAGGGCTACAGCATAGTCTTCACCGATTACTCCCTGGACAACCAGGATGCCATCGTCCATATCCTTTCTAATAAGACTTGTACCAAGCTCCAGCCTCGTTGAGTAATCTTGTCCCTCTGACATCACATCTCCTTAATCGTCAGCACGCTTAAAGTATACCCCATCGCCAGCGCAAATTTCAACCACAAGGTATCCCTCGCGCCCGCATTTTTGACACCGCCAAAGGTACTTCCCGCGCCTCGTGCGGCAGGTATCTATATTATAGCCGCAGGCTGGGCAAGCTATTCCTCTATCGTCTTTCTCGGTATAGCCCAAAGTCCCTCCTCTATTTTCTCTCCATATGTAACTGACCGCCACTCTCCGCCAAAGTGCTTGATTGCATCCCACACAACTGGAGGATCAGCCCGCATTACCTTGCTCATTTCGTTAACGAGGCGGTTGCCCCTAACGTATACGTAGTCGTCATCGCCCCACAGTATGTCAAATTCCTCTTTTGCTTCTGGTGGAGTGCCTATGTTCCTGGATGACTTTATGGCCCGGCGAATCTCGTTGCGTACTTCAGTACGAAAGTGCCCGGCCGTAGTGGCATCTTCTGGGATTTCCTCCACAGACGCCATCTGTAGCAGTAGGTCCGAAAACGCCTCAAATTTTTTCCTGCCCGTATGCTCCACTTTCATTTTTGGCAGCACGGACATGCCCCTGGCCAACTTCTTTCTAAAGCCCAGCTCTGAGAATAAGTCATCGTGATCAATAGTTACTTTACGCTCTTGTCCAGACTCATCTGTAAAGTGAACGTCGTACTTAGGCTCGTCCCAGGCTACTTTTACCACACGCTGAACCTTAAAGTTTTCTCCCTCAGCTATGCGGGCTGCCTCTCGTGACCTCTCCACTTTTTCCATTGCTGCTCCAAGAGTGCGGACCAAATAGTCCTGCCCCGGTCGAGAGGCATCGCGGTAGTGGTTCGCGCCTATTGGGAAGTAATGAAATACCGCCTGCACTTCCTCTGGACCCAAGTCACACTCCAGCAGAGCAGAAGTAACTGCGTAATCAATTTCACTGTGGGTGTGAACCCTAGTCCATTCTCCCGTACCAGCTGTGGCATCTCGATCTATAGCGCGCCGTATCTTGCCTGTTATTCCCCTTTCACTGGCTAGCTTTTCCGTTATGGACTCTCTGCTGATGCCCACCATAGGCGGCAGGGTTACTGGGGCAGCCTCGGTGTTTCCCCTAGCCGTCAAGTGAGCGCTGCCCGCAAACTTCTTCCCTATCTCGGTGAATATAAAGTGCGCATTCTCCACCCCACGAATCGCCGGTGGACTTCCAAACAAAGTTTGGTAGGGCCGCTCGGTGGTGGGGTGTATGGTAGGAGGAGCAGCAAGATAGCTAGGGCCACTAAGGCCTTGTCCGTCTCCCCGAATGTCGGCAAGAAACTCCTCCTCAGATTTAAGTTCTGTAGTAACGCATTTCTCTTTTGAGCGCAGATATATATGAATCTTGCCAGAGCCCGTCTTCACTACCCAAGTATTAAGAGCATCGGCTCTGGCCTCCAGCCACTTACTGAACTCAAAGTGGTCTACGTCCAGTACAGCTAAGCCTCCACTAATTTGACCTGCAATTATAGCTACCCCTGCATCGGGATAGTCTGACCACCAGGAGGCTATAGTCGCCTTGTCAGCTTTCTCTTTTTGGTAGCGGCCCCACTTTATGAGCGGACGCTTAGACTTGGGAGTAAGCGGAAAGACAGAGAAGCCTTCGTCGTGATAGGCGAGAGCTGCGGTTAGGCTGTCCATTTAGTACATTTTCTTAAAGGCCATCCAATACGAGTGGGCAGATCGAACATGTAGAATCCTTTTCCAGTTTCCGTTAGGGGAGCTTTTACGCACCCGTATCATACAATCAACTACCGTAAAGCCACCGCCACTGGCCGAAAAGCACACATCAGTATGGGCCATAGAAAACAAGCCCCTATGTACACTATCAGCTATTTTTGTTAGCAGCAAACCTCCAGGCCGCAGTACGCGCCTAGCCTGCATGATAAACCACGGCGCACTGGCACTTACGCTAAGCGTAGCATGGCCATTGTACTTCGCCATCAGAGAGTTCTTGCCTACATCTTCCAGATGTGGGGGGTCCCACACAAGTACATCGGCAGTTTCTGCAAGGAAGGGAAGATTAAAGTAATCTGCCAGTAAGTCGGGCTTGCCGTAGGGATCAATATCTGATTTTATGATATGGAATGGAGGATCGCTCCACCCCCTCCATATTCCCCCCTTACCCCAAGTGCAATCCAGAAGCAATTTAGCCTTAGGGGCGTGTATTTCCGTCAAGGCCCTTAGAGCCTCATGGTCTTTTGTACATACAGACAAAGGTCTAGTGTTCATGCTTCCTCCGGCCACGGGTAGCGCTTGCCCCAGCCGCCTTCAATAAGCTCAAATGAATAGCGATGCCGCGTACCAGCAACGTAGGCGACCAGCGCCTCTCTCTTTCTACCTTGATCTTCTCGTAGAGAGCGCGAAGGCAACCATCCCCAGCTAGCAACAAGCTTAACCGAATCGGCCTCTCGGCCCTTTGCACTATGTATTGTTCCTATCATCGTAGATGGCCGCAGCACTAGTGCGCGCGGGCCATGCTCGCTCTCTACCTTGCTAAGATAGTCGTAGCTTGGCAGCCTCTCTCTTGCTACTGCTGCGTCCCCCAGCCACACATTGGCATCGGTTAGCGTAACTGCACTAAAGGGTGCTTTGGCGGGCACTGCACGCCTTGGTTTGACCCCTGCGGGCATGTACCTCCTGGCGTAGGTTGCAGCCGCCTTGAAGTCATTCCAACCTACCACTTGACCCCCTAACAGGCGAGAAAAAACAAGGTAGGCGTCGGCGGCTACGGTTCGAAGAGGAGACTTGCGGGTGTAGTCCCCAAAGGGTTCTCCCTCGCGGATCAGCCTCTCTCTTACTGTGGCTAGGAGCTTGTGCGTTCGCGCTAGGTATAGCGTAGTCTCACCCTCCCCCTCGCCTCTTTCACCGTGCCAGGCGTCAAAGAATGGATCGTCCCATCCTCCTTGCCTTAGTATAGTCTTAGAGTATTCTGCTGTAGCAGGAGTCAGGCGATGGGATACCTCTAGATTCAACCACTTCCCAGGACGGTTCCGAAAGAGGCTGGGGTCGGCCCCAGCAAATAGATATATTGCCTGCCAGGGGTCTCCGGCCGCGACGAAAAGCTCAATGTTCTTAGCCCAAGAATCTAGCACTGCCCAGAGGAGCGGACTGTTGTCCTGACTTTCATCTGCAAACAGCACATCAACCGGCAGTCGCTTCCGCATTCCCTGCACAAGCAAATCCTCAAAGTCAAGCAATCCCTCGCGAGATTTCCACTCTTTGTACTTGTCCGCAAGATAGACCATGCGGTCGCCGTTCACTCCTCTGTGGCGGGCGGCAGCCTCATCCACAGATACATGGCGGTGCCTAGACTCAGCCACTATACGACGCAGCAGCGCGCCTTCTTCTGTCTCTGTGGTGTCCTCGTCCCCTACATCAAGCGCGGTCTCTTCGCTCCGGCTGGAGCGGGGAGCCTCAATACCATATTGGCTACAGAAGCTACCATACTCTTTATTTCCGACAAGGGGAGGTTTTCCGAGCAGGGCGTAGGCGAGCGCATGGATGGTCCCCACATAAGGTAGAGAGGCTTTGGGATCGCGCAGATTAAGCGCGGACCCCGCCCTGAAAGAGAACTCTCCTGCTGCACTTCGCGTATAGGTAACCGCGCCAACCTTATTATGTCCACGTTTCTTTGCCTCCTCTATGAATCTCTTTACTAGCCAAGTCGTCTTGCCTGTGCCCGGCGCTCCGTGCACGTTTCCGAGGACCGTCAAGGTGTGCTC
>ERZ1292625.3257-Hain-H41-01um-R1-3257-length-13520-cov-14_pt1 | contig 13520 bp, 14 predicted proteins | sample MGYA00564400_ERZ1292625 | MGnify/ENA primary metagenome ERZ1292625 (study PRJEB36523, sample SAMEA6512639) | groundwater metagenome | collected 2019-01-08 | study: AquaDiva: Metagenomics assemblies of 32 groundwater samples | reverse complement strand
GGCGGTATTTTTAATTTCCGACGGTGTTCTTCCTTCAAATATCGAGCGGGGATACATTCTCCGCAATCTTTTGCGGCGTGCCGTTACGCATGCAAAAATATTAAAATTACCCGATGACTTTTACCGCGCGCCGATCGAGGTGATCTACGCGTATTATCAAAAGCACTATAAGTTTTTGCCGATAGAAACGATCATGGGCGTGGTAGCCGATGAGCACGGCGCATTCGCAAAGGCGTTTGAGCGCGGGATGAAGGAATTTCATGCGAGCGCCGATATCGCACGAAACGAAAACAGACCGATACGCGGTAGTGATGCATTCAATCTTCAGCAGACATACGGATTTCGGCTTGAGCTTATGTTGGATCTCGCAAAGGATGCGGGAATTGTTGTGGATGAAGCAGGATTTTGGGAGGAATATAAAAAGCATCAGGAAGTATCGCGCGCGGGGGCGGAGAAGAAGTTCGGCGGGCACGGCATGAAGCTGCAAACGGGTGAGTTGAAAGCGGCAGACGATACGGAGCTTGCACACGTGACGCGCTTGCATACCGCGACGCATTTATTGCAAGCGGCGTTGCGCGAAGTGCTGGGCGATCATGTGCGTCAGCGCGGGTCCGATATCACGGCGGAACGGTTGCGCTTTGACTTTATCCACACCCAAAAAATGACCGATGAAGAAAAAAAGAAGGTAGAGGATATCGTGAACGCGCACATTACTGAGACACTACCGGTAATGCATAAGGAAATGGCGATCGATGATGCGGAAAAAATTGGGGCACTGATGTTTCAAAGGGAAAAATACGGAAATACGGTAAGCGTGTATACCATCGGTAATAAGGAAAAAACAGTTTCTCTGGAATTGTGCGGAGGTCCCCATGTGCAGAACACAAAAGAAATAGGAATGTTTAAGATCATTAAGGAGGAGGCATCATCCGCAGGCATACGGCGTATTCGTGCGACCGTAGCATAAGCATATGGAATTTTTATCACATGAGGCGAAAGCAAAAAACAATAAGCCCGTAGTTCTTGTCGGCGTATACACAGACAAGATAACTGTTTCTTCGATAAAATATGAGAACGGAGAACCGATCGTTATTGCTACTGCAGAAGAACAACAGGAAGGCGCCTATGCTCATAACGGCATACTTGATGTTGATCGTGTCATGCTGAATTGCCGGAAAGCGCTTGCGGCATTGCCGCGCGCCGCAGAAAGCGTTGCGCCGGTTTTGATTTTTGCGCTTGGCGGAGGTGTGGGAGCATTTTCATTTACACAGGAAAAGAGTATCCGCGAGACAAAGGAAAAGAAAATTTCCATAGAGGAAATTACCGCGCTTAGTAACGCGCGTGCAAAAGGAGACAATGAGGAAATGACGCGCAGTTTTATCGAGAGCTTCCTTGTTGATGGTTTTGCGGTTGAGAGTCCCGTTGCTTTGCATGGCGGCGAATTGGTTGCTGGTATCGTGCGCGTATCGTGCGGAAATGTTCTTGCGGCCGGCCTTTCGTCTGTTGCGAATGCCGCTGGATTTTCAGTAAAAGGATTTCTTGATATGCGCTATGCCGCCGCAAAATATAAAAAATTATTTGAAGAAGACCGTGATAGCGCGATCGTGCTGTGCGTATTCGAGCATGAAACATACACAGTGCTGACGCGTGATCGCGCGGTTGCGGGTGTTGGTGTCGCACCCATCGGATATGGTATAATGAATGTACTAGTTGAAAAGACTTTTTCTGTAGGGCGGCAAGAGGCACGAGGAATTATGCGGGCATTCGCGAATAAAGAACTTGATGAAGCAATCGGCGGGCGCATACGGGATGCGTACGGCGATGCGGGGAAGGAGTTGATCGCGGGAGTCACGCAAACCGTTGCACAGCTTGATCCAACTCGTTTATTGCCCGGGAATGTGTGGATAGTATCTTCGGGAGATATGCCGCAGATCGACGAAGCGTTCCGTGCCTCAGCATGGCTCGCATCGCTCCCTATAGAACGAAATGCCACAATACGCATGGTAAGCGCAGAGAACGGATTTTTGACCCCGCTGGACTATATTATCGCACGATCATTATAACTTTACCCATGAAAAAAATACTTTATATTCACCCCGAAGAAAGCGTTGCGTATCTCATTGATCGGCTTGAAAATACAGAGGACAATGCGTTGTATTTGGCGGCTGATGAGCATCAAGCGCTTTTTACCGATGCGGTGAATATGAAGCTTTTGGCGAGAGAAGCGAATGTGCTCGGGAAACGCATCGTCATTATCTCTCAGAATCCCGCGGTACTTGAAATGGCCCGCAATGTTTCATTTGATACTGTTCCCGCAAGCGCCGAGGAATTTGAGCGGCAAGAAGCGGAGGCGGCATCGCCCGCACCCGCGGCATCAAACAGGGACGAGAGCGGCGAACAGGAAGAAGAGGTGCAAGTGCGCGTCATTCGCGATGAAAATATCCGCATTCCTTCCTCATACGACGAAGTGCTTATGAGCCCTCCGCGTGATGATGAGGATGGCCATTATGAACACAATGCGCGCGAGCGCGGCGAACCGGTCGTGCAAGAAACCGATCCCTCTCCGGAACAAAAAACGATCCGCGGGAAAATGCTCAGTACGAAATTTGTGGTTATTTCCTTCACGGCTGCGGTAATCCTTGCGGGCGGTGCGTTTTATATTCTTTCCCCAAGGTTATCGGTAACGGTAGTGCCGAAAAAGGAATCATTGCGATTTGATTTTGCCGTGGTGGCAGACAGTAAGGCGTCTTCGCTTGATGTGGATACGTCAAAAATACCCGGGCAGATTATTCCGATAGAAAAAAAAGTAAGCGGTGATTTCATCGCCTCGGCAAAACAGAACGCGGTAACGAAGGCGGAGGGGAAAGTGGATCTGTACAATGAATTTGGTTCAGCCGTTCAGCCGCTTGTGCGAAATACCAGGCTTCGCGCGCCGGACGGGAAGATCTTTCGGCTCAAAGACGCAGTAACCATTCCGGGGGCGACGGTGAAGAACGGCGCAGTAACCGCTCCGGGTACGATCGGCGCAACCGTGATCGCGGATGAGGCGGGAGTTGCATACAATATTGAGCCATCTAAGTTTGTGATTCCCGGATTTGAGGGAACGGCGAAGTTTTCCGGATTTTACGCGAAGTCCGCGTCAATGATGACGGGCGGCAGCGCAGGGGAAGGATATGTCGCGACCGCGGAGGATATTGAGAAGGCAAAGGCATCGTTGCGAGGTAAGCTTACGGAGGAGCCGGAAGGATATGTCGAGGCGAATATACCAAAAGGGTTTATTGTTCTTGAGGGTGCGACAGAGCAAAGCTCGCCCGAGTTTTCCGCGGATCAGCCCGATGGTGCGGGGAAGTTCACTGCGCACATGAGCGTTGCTTATAATGTTTTCGCGTTTTCTGAAAATGATATTGCGGCGCTCACCGAGCATTATCTCTCAAAAAGATTACAAGACGCACGAAAAGCATTACCGGGAACGCGCGTGATTACCTATGAGAGAGTGGCATTCGGCCCCAATAAAGAAACGTTGAGTTTTACGGTAAAGGCGAGTGAATTAGTTACCGGGTCCATAGATGAGGAGCAGATTAAAGAGCTGCTCGCAGGGAAAGGAGAGGCTGATATTCAGCAGATCCTGAGTGCAAATGATGCGATAGAAAGCGCGGAAGCGACGTTTTGGCCACTTTGGATATCACTCGCACCAAGCAATAAAGACCACATAACGATTGTTGTTGCCGAGCAGTAATAAGGCGGGGTAATATGTTTTTTTCCGCTCATAAAAGCGCGGGGGGTTGACTAATGTTCGCCGATTTGTTAGAAATAACTAATATTTATGCCACAAGAGAGAATTCGACGAGATGGGATAGCTGAAGAGAACCTATCCAATGGATTGTTTCGCGTACAGCTTCAGGATGGAACTATCGTGTTTGCTCATTTGGCTGGCAAGATGAGACTGCATCATATTAAGGTGCTTCCCGGGGATAAGGTGACGGTTGAGTTAAGTCCGTACGACCTGACAAAAGGACGGATCGTTTTGAGAATGAAATAATAATTATGAAAGTAAGAGCATCGGTAAAAAAAATCTGCGCGAAGTGCAAGTCGGTCAGACGATATGGCCGTATGTATGTCGTTTGCGCAAATCCGAAGCATAAACAAAGACAGAAATAATATGGCTAGAATCGTCGGCGTCAATATTCCAGATAAAAAACGAATAGAGGTAGCACTTACCTACATCTATGGTATCGGCCCTACGCGGGCGCGAAAGTTGCTTGCGGAAACAAAAGTGGATCCGGATAAGCGAGCGCAAGAACTTACCGCAGACGAGACCAGCCGGCTAAAGGAAGCGATCGAGAAGAATTATAAAACGGAAGGGGATCTGAAACGGGAGATCATGTTGCACATCAAGCGGTTGAAGGATGTGAAATCGTATCGGGGCATTCGACATATGAAGGGGCTTCCGGTGCACGGGCAAAGAACGAAAACAAATTCCCGCACGCGACGCGGCAATGTGCGAAAGACCGCCGGATCAGGACGACGCGCAGTTGAGAAGAAATAATAGCGAATGAATTTATTATCATGGGAAAGAAAAAGGTATTAACACAAAATGAAGAACAGTTGATGAAAGAGACCGAGGAACGGGAATCCTCGGTGAAAAAGGCGTCAACCGTTTCAACGGCGAAACGAATCATGAAAGCGGGGCAGGCGCACGTTCAGGCGACATATAACAATACCATCATTACGGTTGCAGATGATTCGGGGAATGTACTTGCATGGTCTTCGGCCGGTTCGCTGGGCTTTAAAGGTGCAAAGAAGGCGACGCCGTATGCGGCATCCCAGGTTGTTTCCATGGTTGTCGAGAAGGTGAAGAAAATGGGGCTTCAGGATGTTGCGATTTTTGTGAAAGGAATCGGATCAGGGAGGGAGTCCGCGGTGAGAGCGCTTGCGGGAAACTTCAATATTATTTCTATTTCAGATGTGACGCCTATCCCTCATAACGGATGCAGGCCTCCGAAAGTCAGGCGCATCTAACGTATCGATATATTATGGAATCAAAATGCAGAAAATGCAGGCGAGCAGGAGAAAAGCTTTTTTTGAAAGGCGAGCGATGCGCTATGGCAAAATGCGCGGTTGCGCGGCGCCCGGGACCTCCGGGTGTACATGGCGCAAAGCGGAAAAGAAGGGGTGGATCTGAGTATGGCGTCCAGCTTGCGGAGAAGCAAAAAGTGAAGCGCAGCTACGGCATCCAGGAGCGTCAGTTCAAGAACTACTACGAGGCGGCATCAAAAAAGAAAGAGAATACGTTGAATGCGCTCGCGGCATTGCTGGAGACGCGGCTTGATAATATTGCGTTTCGGCTCGGATTTGCCGGATCGCGGAGCCAGGCGCGGCAGATGGTTGGGCACGGTCATCTTATGGTGAACGGAAGAAGAGTTGATATTCCTTCGTATCATATTACCAAAGGAGATGTTATAACGATCCGCCCGGGATCGGCTTCAAAGAAGATATTCCAAGACATCAAGGCGGTATTGAAAAAATATGATCCGCCGCAGTGGCTGAAGATGGATAAAGAAAGCCTGAAAGGGGAGATGGTGCGTTCTCCGGAAGCGGAAGAACTCGATGTACCGTTCAACCTGCAATTGATAACTGAGTTTTATTCGCGCTAATACTATTAACGACTTTGGCGAGGGGGTGTAACTTCCCGCCGAGTTTTTTGGAAACATGCCAATTACATTACCAGAAAAACCCCGCGTAGTGACGAAGGATGGGTTCCGCGCTGTTATCGAGATCGAGGGCCTTTATCCCGGGTATGGTATGACGCTCGGCAATGCGCTGCGGCGTGTTTTGCTTTCTTCGCTTGAAGGGGCGGCTGCGACCGTGGTGAAGATTAAAGGGGTTTCTCATGAATTTTCGACGGTCTCGGGCGTCATGGAAGATGTGGTTCAATTGCTTTTAAATATTAAGCGTCTTCGGTTTATCAAGCAGACGAATGAGCCGGAGGTGGTTTCGATAAGCGTACACGGAGAACGGGAGGTAACGGGAGCCGACATTAAAGGATCAAGCCAGATCAAGGTTGTTGATCCTTCAGCGCATATCGCGACGCTTACCGATAAAAAATCAGAATTTGAGGTTGAATTAACGATTGAAAAAGGGTTTGGCTATGTGCCCGTCGAAGAAAAGAAGAAAGAAAAAACAGAGATTGGCACTATTGCGCTTGACGCGATTTTTACACCTATCCGAAAGATCAATTATGAGGTGGAAAATATGCGCGTCGGCGAGCGCACTGATTATGATCGTTTGCGTCTCATTATTGAAACCGATGGTACGATTGACCCTGAAGAAGCATTTACGAAGGGCGCTCATATTTTAGTTGAACAATTCTCGATGCTCGTTGGAATCAATGAAGGCCATATACAGGCGGAAGAAGGAACGCACGCATCGGCAGAAGGTAATGCTTCCGGTGAGGAGAGCGCCCTTAGCGCATTAGAGCTTTCCGCGCGCGTTGTTCGTGCGCTTGAAGAAGCGGGCATTATTTCCATTGCCACCCTTACGGAAAAAACCGAAACGGAACTTCTTGCGCTCGAAGGAATGGGAGCGAAGGCGGTTACTGATATTAAAAAGGCTCTTAAAAAATCTGACCTGAATTTGAAAGAGGAATAGCATATGAAACATTTAAGCAAGACAAGAAAATTCCATAGAGAAGCAGGGCAGCGCAAGGCGTTGCTGAAGGCGCTTATCACTGCGCTTATTACGAATGGAAAGATAAAAACAACCGAAGCAAAGGCAAAAGAAGTTCGTCCGCAGATCGAAAAAATGATCTCAAAGGCGAAGATAAAGGATATAAACTCGATCCGCCTCATCCGGAGAACGCTTGCCGAGAGCGTGACAAAAAAGTTGTTTGATGAGGTTGCGGTAAAATACAAGGAACGCAACGGCGGATACACCAGAATTATAAAACTCGGCCAGCGCAGATCCGACGGGTCCAAGATCGCACAGATAGAATTCGTATAACATATGCATATGGAAAGGAAAATACATACAATAGATGCATCAGGAAAATCACTCGGAAGACTGGCGTCTGCGGTGGCGGTTCTGTTGCGGGGTAAGAATAAAGCGACATTTGAACGGCATATTGATGCTGGCGATGCCGTTATCGTGTGTAATCTTGACGCGATCAAAATAACAGGAACCAAAAAAGCGCAAAAAGAGTATTTTTATCACACGGGCCATCCGGGGGGACTGAAAAGAACAGTGCTGGGAAAAATGATGGATAAAAATCCGGGCGATGCTTTCCGTCTTGCGGTATATGGAATGCTTCCTAAGAATAAATTAAGAGCTCCTATGATCAAGAGGCTTACCATGTATCGTGGGCAACTAAAATAAAAGAATATGAGCGCTCCAGCAACAAAACCAGCGGCAAAACGCATTCCAAAAGAAAAGAAGGAAGAAGAAGTAGCAATTACTCCTGTAATGGAACCGACCGCGGAAAAGACCGCGGAAGAAATTGTTGCGGATCTTGACATCGCGAAACTGATGGAGGAAAAAGACGCGAAGCCGGGGAGATATTATGAAGCGGTTGGTCGGAGAAAAACAGCGACCGCGCGCGTGCGCATCTTTACGCGAGGGACCGGGATGACCGTGAATACGAAAGATTACAAGATCTATTTCCCGCACGCCGACCTCCAAAGGATCGTGGATGGCCCATTGCGCAAAATGAAGATCGCAGAACGGTTCATGGTAAGCGCGATAACGAATGGCGGAGGCATACATGGACAGGCAGAAGCGGTGCGTCATGGTATTGCGCGCGCCCTTGTTGCATTTAATGCTGATTTTCAAAAACGATTAAAGAGATCGGGATATCTTAAGCGCGATCCGCGCCGAAAAGAACCAAAGAAATTCGGCCTCAAGAAGGCGCGCAAGGGACCACGATGGAGCAAGCGCTAATATTTTACGAAATAAAACAACACCGCGTAAGCGGTGTTGTTTTATTGTAGGCGATTTGTTGCAATTCTTATAATTTAAACAGAGATACTTTTTTAAGAGTGGTGCCGTCGAGAAAATAGAGGTAATCGTCATAACTGCTGTATGACATTCTGAGCGCCTGTACGGCGTCGGCGATATCGTACATATTGCGATGATCCCGTCCGTCAAGTTCGATGATCCGTATCTTTTTTTCCGCGGTGAAAAAGATGTGCTCGTTGTCGTACGAGAACCAGGTGATTCCGGTAATAGGACGTGAGAGGCGCGTAACAAGCTCGGTATCCCCGGCATTCTTTTTTGGCTGGATAAGCATGTCTTTCAGATAATACACATAGATCTCATTTTTATTATGCCACGCGAGTTTTTTATTGTCGTCTGAAAACGCCGTCGCGATGACGTTATCGGCGATATGCTTGAACGCAAGCTGGTTGCCGTCGTAGAGATAGAGCGCATTACCCGAGTCGATGATCGCAATGTGTCCGGCAGCAGAGCGGATGATGCGGGAGCCCGTGTCGAAATAGTCCAGAGGTGTCTCGATGATCTGGTTCGTTTTGCCGGAGAGAAGGTCTTTTTCATAGAGGATCGTAGGAGCCGTGGTTGCATATACCGCTTTATTTCCAAACGTTTCAAAGTTGATGATATTGTCCGCAATAATTGCTTTTTCATGAGGCACGCGAAGGTCGATCGCATACAGCGTGTTTGTGGTTGAAAGCGCGATTATTTTCGGTTCTCCTTTACTGTATTGGCGTATTTTAACGTACCGCTCAACCTCATCCTCTATGATCTCGGTTCGCTCCCGTGACGCGATATTAAAAAGATATTTCCTGCTTTTATTTTTTTGAAGACTCTCAACAACAAGATAATTTTCATCCGCTCCGAAGCGCACCTTTCCGATCCGTTCGTCTTCCTGCGCCGCAAGTGGAATTATTTTCGGCGATGCGACGTCTAAGATCGCTACCCCGTTTTCCTTTATATATGCGATCGCCGCGTTTGAGTCTGACATGATCATATCGCTGACCTCGGTTTCTATGGTTTGTATCTTGCGTTCCTGCGGGACAAGAAAGATATTGCGCGCCTCCGTGACGAGCTGCGGCTCGACGCTCAGCTTTTTATCCCACGGAAAATATCCGCTCTTTTCTATTGCGACCATATATTCGTTCGGAAGGAGGCGAGCAATCAATTTTCCTTGCGTGAGAGGTAAGGAGCTTGTTGTGGCGGCGAGTTTGTTGTTAACGCGTATGATCACCCCTTTGGGCGTCGTGGAAATAAAAACACCTCCCGTTTTCACGAGGGAAAATGTTTTAAGATCAATCGTGTATCCTTGCGAGTACGCGATCACTGCCGGTGACACCATAAGGAACACCGCGAGCAAAAGGTAGAAATAAAGTTTTCTTCGCAAAACGGTCATGGTACAATCATACCATACGTTGCAAGAATCAAAAGAGAAGGGGGAGAAGTATTGCTTTCAGCTGGAACAATGTGGTATGATATCGTCTATGGAAAAGAAAATTTTTGTTACGCGGAGGATCCCTGAACGAGGGATCGAATTGCTAAAAAGTAAAGGGTATGCGGTCGACGTGAGCGAAAAAGACGGCGTCCTTGCGAAGGACGAGCTTATTACGCGTCTCAAGGAAGGCGCATATGACGCGGTATTATGCCTGCTTACCGACAAAATTGATGAAGACGTGTTTGCGGCGGCGGGATCCCAGTGTAAAATCTTCGCCAATTATGCCGTTGGTTTTGACAACATCGATCTCGAAGCGATGAGGCGCCATACCATGATCGTTACGAACACCCCGGGCGTGCTGACGGAAACCGTCGCAGAGCACACGTTTGCGCTTATGCTCGCGATCGCGCATCGTATCGCGGAAGGCGATGCCTACACGAAGGCGGGAAAATACAAGGGGTGGGCTCCGATGTTGCTTTTGGGTACTGATCTTGCCGGTAAAACGCTCGGTGTGGTGGGGCTTGGGCGGATCGGTTCGCTCGTTGCGCACCATGCGGTGAAAGGGTTTGGCATGAAAGTATTCTATTACGATCCAAAGCCGAATGCTGATTTCGAAAAAGAATACGGCGCGACCTTTGCCGATCTGGAAACGCTTTTGAAAGAATCTGATTTTATATCTATCCATGTGCCGTTGTTGCCGGCCACGAGACATCTTATCAGCGAGCCGCAATTAAAACTGATGAAAAAAACCGCGTATCTTGTGAATACATCACGCGGGCCTATCGTGGACGAGCAGGCGCTTGTGGTCGCGCTGCGCGAAGGACTGATCAAAGGGGCGGCACTTGACGTTTATGAGAAAGAGCCGGAACTGACGCCGGGGCTTTCTGAGCTGGATAATGTGATCCTTACACCGCACACCGCTTCCGCGACGGAAGAAACACGGTCAAAAATGGCCGAGCTTGCCGCGCAAAACATTATTGAAGCGTTAGAAGGAAGAACTCCCCCAAACCAGATCGCATAGCGCGCCACAGCCTATAAAGTCAAAACCGGCTGTGCAACGGGGTTGATTTACTTTTGCGCCTATGGTACGATGATACACCGTAGGGATTTTTAAGAAACATATGACGAAAATACAAGCACAATCAAGAAATGACCAGGATAATGTCGGTCGCATTCGAAAGGCGGGCGGCGTTCCCGCGGTGATTTACGGGCATAAAGTAAAGAACGTGAATCTTACTGTTGAGAGCAAGTCTTTTACCAATATATATAGAAAGGCAGGAGAAACGACGGTGCTCGATCTTCAGATCGAAGGGGAAAGCGCGGATAGAAATGTTCTCATTCATGATGTTGCGGTTGACCCTGTGAGAGGCCAGATCATCCATGTTGATTTTTATGAGGTGAAGAAGGGTGAGAAGATCAGAACACATATCCCGCTTGTGTTTGAAGGGGAAGCTCCCGCCGTGAAATCGGACGGAGGAGTTTTAGTGAAGAATATTTATAAGGTGGAAGTTGAGGCGTTGCCGAAAGATCTCCCACATGAAATTGTCGTTGATATTTCAAAGCTTATTACCTTCAGCGATACAATAACCGTTGCCGATCTGGCTATTTCTGAAGGAGTGAAGATTTTTTCCGATGCGAAAGAAGTTATCGCAAAAGTGATGCCGCCGCGCACCACCGAGGAACTTGAGTCGCTTGAAAAAGTTGCCGAGGGGAAGGTGGATGAAGTGAAGGTGGAAACGGAAGAAAAGAAGAAAGAGCGCGACGCGGAGAAAATCACCGAGAAGGAAGGAGAAAAATAATCTCTCAGGAAATGGGTTTCTTATTTCCTTTTGTGCAAATTACAAATAGAGCTACGATGATCACAAAAGCCCCGCGAGCGCAGATATGCGTGGGGCTTTTTTGTGTTTTCGGCATGGGTATATGCGTGATAGCAACGCCTCTCTTTGCGCAAGAGAATACGCCGGAGAGCGAGAAAACATTGCTTCAGAGCCAATTGAAAGAGGTTCAGGAACAGATCAGCAGTTATCAGCAGAACATTGAGGAGGCGCAACAGGCGCAGAAATCGTTAAAAAATGAGATCGTGATCTTGGATGCCGCCGCGCAAAAACAGAAACTGCAGTTAAAGGAGATCGAGCTCAGCTTGCGGGAGGTGGAAGTGGACTTAAGCGAAAAACAAAAAGAGATCACTTCGCTCGAGAGCCGTTTGAAAGAGAAGCGATTGCTGTTGCAGCTTTCGGTCCGACAACTGCAGGAATACGACAGCGTGAACTGGGTGAGCGTTTTATTTTCCGGAGAGAGCCTCTCTGATTTTTTCAGCCAGGTACGGTATGTAAAAAGTATTCAGGCCGATATCAATGATTTTATCGCGAATATCGATAGTCTTCGCGGAAGCCTTGAGTCGGAGCGGGAGAATTTAGAAGATGAGAAAGCGGATATCACCCGGCTCAAAAACCTCAGTAGTCTGCAAAAAGCATCGTTCGAGCAGAAACAGAAAGAAAAAACGACGTTACTGGCAAAGACAAAAGGAGAGGAGAAGCTGTATACGGCAAGCATAAAAAAATCGCAGAAGGATATTGCGATGATCCGTCAGCAGATCTTTTCACTTGAAAGCGTCGGCGTTTCTATGTCATTTGAAGAAGCGATCCAAAAAGCGAAGTTTGCGGGAGAGAAAACAGGAGTTCGTCCGGCATTTTTGCTTGCTATTTTTCAGGTTGAGTCCCGCCTTGGCACGTATGTCGGGGGAGGATCATGGCGAAAAGACATGAAACAGGCTGAACGCCCACTGTTTTTAAAAATTACAACCGCGCTGGGGCTTGATCCGGATACGATGCCGGTATCTAAAAAGCCGTGGTATGGATGGGGTGGCGCCATGGGGCCCGCGCAATTCATTCCATCAACATGGCTTTCGTATGCGGACCAAGTTGCTGCGCTTACCGGACATAATCCGCCATCACCATGGAACATTGAGGACGCATTTATCGCGTCAGGACTTAAATTAGTAAGCAATGGAGCGGGAGGGCACACATACCTTGGAGAACGCACTGCCGCCTCAAAATACATCGCGGGAGGCAATTATAAAAAATCAGTAGGACAGGCGTATGCCAACAATGTGATGGATTGGGCGGAACACTATCAGAGTCAGATCGATATACTTTCCGGTGTCAGCGTAAAACCGGAGCCTACTTCGTAAACGAGATAGGTTTTACTCCTCAGCGGCTAATGTCTTTTTAATATCATCAAGCATGGCGGCGATATCGCCATCCATGATGCCTTCTATATTGTGCCAGCTAAGCTTTGCCCGATGGTCGGTGACTCTGTCTTGCGGGAAATTATACGTCCGTATCTTCTCTGACCGGTCTGCGGTGCCGATCTGTTCTTTACGCATCTTGCCGCGCTCTCCCTGCTCTTTTTCCTTCTGTGCTTCTGTTATTTTCGCCTGCAATATCTGCATCGCTTTCTCCTTGTTTCGCGCTTGTGACCGCTCTGCCTGCGAAGCGACGACAAGTCCCGTCGGAATATGAATAAGACGCACAGCGGTTTCCACTTTATTCACGTTTTGTCCGCCGGCACCGCCGGAGCGGTATGTCTCCATTCTGATATCTACCGGGTTGATAGTGACTTCTGCTTCTTCCGCCTGAGGAAGCACCGCAACAGAGATCGTTGAAGTGTGGATACGCCCCTGTTTCTCGGTGTCCGGTATGCGCTGAACACGATGTACCCCGCTTTCACGGCGCATGTCATCGTATACGCCTTTCCCTGTTATTTCAAGCACGATATCCTTAAAGCCTCCGAGAGGCGTCTGGCTTGAATCAATAAGCGCAATACCCCATCCTTTTCGCTGGGCATAACGCATATACATGCGATAAAGTGCGCCGGCAAAAAGAGCCGCCTCGTCGCCGCCGGTCCCTGCGCGGATCTCAATAATAGCGCACCTATATTTTGCGTATATATTCGGGGAAAGAAGCTCCGCGAACTCTTTTTCTGTTTTTTCTTTCTGTGCGCGCAAGGAAGCGAGTTCCTCCTGTGCGAGCTCCGCAAGCGCGGTGTCATCCCCCGAGGTTATAAGCGATTCGTTGCCCTGTATCTCGGCAGAGATCTTTTGTAC
>ERZ1292625.3255-Hain-H41-01um-R1-3255-length-13522-cov-4_pt1 | contig 13522 bp, 13 predicted proteins | sample MGYA00564400_ERZ1292625 | MGnify/ENA primary metagenome ERZ1292625 (study PRJEB36523, sample SAMEA6512639) | groundwater metagenome | collected 2019-01-08 | study: AquaDiva: Metagenomics assemblies of 32 groundwater samples | reverse complement strand
GGGTATGCCATAGCTGATGGTCTCCGTTGCTTTGGGTGCAGCTTTTTGAATAATCAAATCTAGATCGTCATGCTTGGCGAGCACACCCTCAAGGAGAGATTCCATAAATGGCCCTTCGGTGTCATCTCCACCAAACTCACGAGTGTTACGTGCAAGGATGTTCTTCACCTCTTCAGCAGGAACACCAGCCGTATCCCATTCAAAGAGGGACTGGAGCACAAGGGAACGCGCGAGATGCCGATTGGCCATATATAGAAAGAACTCTCTTGAGAGTAACAAACGACAAGACCCACGCAATCGCGTGGGCCTGTGTACAGTGGGGATAGGATTTATACTCCTCCTCCCATTCCTGAACGTGCTTTTGCTCGTCCCTGAGTCATACGGCCGAGAAGACCCTTCTTCTCTACCTTTGGTTCATCTACCTTCTCAAGATGCACCTTTCCTTCTGCAGGGCCTACCTTATCTGCCTTGGCATAGTCCTTCTTTGCCTTCTTTACCTTTGCAGGGACGATAAGCTTACCTCTATACATACCGGTCTTTTCATCAAGCCGGTGCGGAAGACGAAGATTTCCGGTCTCCTTATCCGTCACTATTTTCTTGTTCTTAAGAGCATGATGACTCCGACGATTCTTCGTGTGGGAGCTCGTGTGGCGCATTCGTACAGACATAGGCGCTACCTTACCGTATATAGGCGTTTCTCGCAACGGGGCTACGTAAACGACCGGCAAAAGCTCCTGCGATGGAGTGGTGAAAGGCCGTGGGTACGGATGGCTGCCTGGTGTGCCTTGGTGCCATACCCTTTATGCGCCTCAAACCCATACTGAGGGTATTCAGAGGCCAAACGGACCATGAGCCGGTCCCGAGAGACCTTCGCGGCAATGGATGCAAGCATGATCGCGGGGATGAGCGCATCTCCTCCCACCACCGTCTCCTGCTCGTACTCATCGGGCGCATGTAGAAGTCCGTCTAGATACACCTTCACTCCCGTAGGTTCTGGTGCAAGTGTACGAACGCCGGCATGTACGGCACTGCGTACTGAAGGACTAATCCCTGCCTTATCAATAGTCCCCGCATCCACTGACTTCACGCAAAATGACACACTCCCCTCTTTCTCACAGACGAGAAGCTGCTCAAATATTGCTTCGCGTTTTTTCTCGGAAAGCTTCTTGGAATCATTGAGGTGTGGGAATGTTGCAAGGAGATCAAATCCCTCTTCTACGAGAACGACACCTACTGCGACGGGACCCGCGAGTGGTCCGCGCCCTGCCTCATCAACGCCGAGTATGAGGCGCGGCATGATTACTCTCCTCGGAGCTGTGCGCCAAGGCGTGCAATCTCTGCCTGAAGTGTGGCCAATTTATTCTTGTTCTTAAATGGGTTCATTCGCATCAACCGTTCAGCTCCCTGGAGGCGCCTCAACGCTGCCTCAGGAGTTTCGTTAAGCTTAAGAGGCCCTGCACCTGATTCCATTGCATCAGACATAGTCTATGAAGATATGAATATAGGGACAGTATACCAACATTAGGCGCATGCCTCGTTGGCTTGCTATTCTGTGTCTATGAGCAAGTTTGTGCACCTCCATACCCATAGCCACTATTCCTTCCTTCAGGCACTCCCGAAGGCAGATGAGCTGGTAGAGGCTGCAAAGAAAGCAGGGATGCCGGCAGTCGCCCTTACCGACGCCGGGAACCTTCATGGCGCCATTGATTTCTATAAATCCGCTATGAAGGCGGGCATCAAACCAATTCTTGGAGTGGATGCGTATCTCGCACCACGTTCACGACACGAAAAGAATCGTGACGAGAAACGCGCGCGTCTCGTGCTTCTTGCAGAAAATGAAAAAGGATACAAAAACCTTCTTGCACTTGTCACGAAGTCGTTCACCGAAGGATTGAATGAGAGGCCGAGGATGGATAAGGAGTTACTTCGCGAACACAAAGAAGGAGTCATCGCCCTCATCCCTTCTTTCTCTGGAGAAGTCGTGCAAGCGGTTGCAGCAGGAGATCTTAAAGCTGCGGCTGCTCTTCTAGAGGAATACGTGAGCACTTTTGGGAAAGATAATGTGTTTCTTGAGATTACCCATCACCCGAAAGTAGAGGGGCACGAGAAACGCATGGAGGCACTGATCACTCTTTCAAAGTCTTCGGGTGTGCCACTCGTTGCCCAGCACGATGTGTACTTTCTTGCACCAGAAGATCGTGAAGCCTGTGCGGTCCTTCGTCGCATCCAGCATGGGGAGAAAGGATTTAACGAAGACGAAGACTTCTCCTTCACCTCCGAGAAGGATATGCGGAAGTGGTTTACGGGCATGGAAGATGCGGTAGATCGCAGTGGTGAGATTGCAGAACGCTGCAACCTCTCGTTCACACTTGGCGAGTGGGTGTTCCCTGAGTTTAAAGTGGAAAGCGGTAAGACCCACGACGAAGAATTGAAAGATCGTGCCTATGCCGGCCTTTCTATGCGTGGAATGGAAAAGGCGAAGGAAGTAGAAGAGCGCATAGAGTATGAGTTACAAGTCATTAAGGACAAAGGCTTTGCTCCGTATTTCCTCATTGTCTCCGACCTCCTTACCTTTGCGCGTAAGGAAGGCATCCTCACCACCACTCGTGGTTCTGCAGGAGGATCCCTCGTTTCTTACCTCACCGGTGTGACGAACGTGGATCCTATTTTCTACAAACTTCCCTTTGAACGCTTCTTGAACCCTGAGCGTCCGAAAGCACCGGATATTGATATGGACTTTGCTGATAATCGGCGTGGTGAAGTGATCGCGTATGCAAAGCGTAAGTACGGTGAAGATCGTGTCGCACAGATCGGTACCTTCGGTACCATGCTTGCTCGTGCCGCCGTGCGCGATGTCGCACGTGCCCTTGGACATTCCTATGGCACCGGAGACCGTATCGCCAAACTCATTCCTATCGGCTCACAAGGGTTTCCCATGACCATTGACCGCGCTATGACGCTTGAGGAGGATCTAAAGAAACTCTACGACGAGGATGATGACGTGCGCGAAGTAATAGATCTGGCTAAGCGCATTGAAGGCTGTGTGCGTCACGTAGGTGTGCACGCGGCCGGCGTGGTGATCGCTCCTTCCCCGCTCATTGAGTGGGCACCGCTTCAGTACGATCCGAAGAGTGAAGACGAGAATGGCGCGCTCATCACCCAGTACGACATGTACTCCATCACTGATGAATATGGTGGTGTGGGACTTCTCAAGTTTGACTTCCTCGGTATTAAAAACCTCGCCATTCTCGCTGACTCCGTGGAGCGCGTAAAAGACACGCGCGATACCTGGATTGATATTGAGAAGATTCCTATTGATGACGCAGAGACCTTTGCGATGCTTGCGCGTGGAGAAACCGAAGGGCTCTTCCAGCTTGCAGGAAGTGGTATGACCCGATACTTAAAGGAGCTCCGTCCTACCACCATCCACGACATTAACGCCATGGTGGCCTTGTATCGCCCAGGTCCGCTTGAATCTATCCCTTCCTACATTGAACGAAAGCGAAATCCGAAGCTGGTGAAGTATCTTGACCCTCGCCTAGAAGAGATCCTAGATCGTTCCTATGGCGTGGTGACATATCAGGACGATGTGCTTTTGATTGCGGTGCGCCTTGGTGGCTACTCATGGCTTGAGGCAGACGCCCTTCGTAAGGCTATGGGTAAGAAGATCCCAGAACAGATGGAGGCACAGAAAGAAAAGCTCATCGCAGGCTTCATGGATCATGCAAAGCTTTCTAAATCGAACGCTGAAGCACTCTGGAAGTTGATTGAGCCGTTCGCTGCCTACGGATTCAACAAAGCACATGCCGCATCCTACGGAAAAGTGGCGTACCAGACTGCGTACATGAAGGCTCACTACCCCGTGGAGTACATGGCCGCCGTACTGACCGCCGACTCTGGAAACGTAGATCAGATTGCGGTCATGGTCGCCGAATGTGAGCGACTCAAAGTTCCTGTGCTTCCGCCTGACGTGAACGAATCCCGCTCTGTGTTTACGGTGGCCGGTGAGAACAAAAATACTATCCGTTTCGGACTTTCTTCCATAAAGAACTTCGGAGAAGGAATCTCAGAAGCCATCATCGTTGAGCGCGAAAAGGCGGAACCTTTCGCTTCCCTTTCTGATTTCCTTTGTCGAATTGGGAACAGAAATCTAAATCGAAAGTCACTTGAGTCACTCATTAAGTGTGGTGCGCTTGATCGTTTTGGTGAGCGTGCACATCTTCTTACTTACATTGAAACACTTCTTACCTTCCACCGAGACGCGACCGCCCCCACCACCCAGGACTCTCTCTTTGCCTCTGTGGCACCGAGCTTGATTCTTCCGGAGAGTGATCTTAAGACCACCCTTCGCGACAAGCTCAGATGGGAAAAGGAGCTCCTTGGTATTTATATCTCCGGACATCCGCTTGATTCGCACGGTACGGTGATGAGTAAAGCCACCATGACAATCGGGAAGATCAAGGAAGAGCCCCAGCAGAATCTTCCCGTTATCCTCCCTGCGCTTGTTGCAAGTGTCCGTACTCTTCTTACAAAAAACGGAGAGAAGATGTCCTTTGTGCGCTTTGAGGACAAGACTGATTCCATTGAAGGAGTAGTCTTCCCAAAGCTCTATAAGGAACAGAATCCTGCACTGGTAGAGGGTTCCTGCGTCCTTCTCAAGGCCAAGGTATCTATTAGAAACGGGGAGACCACGCTTGCCGTGGATAACCTCAAGGCACTTGCATAAGTAATGGGGCGTCCTATACTTCTCCCTATGGTATTCGTGACCACGACCACCACTACTACCTCGTAGCGCCCATGGCGGTGGTCCTAGCCTCACACACTATTACCCCCGCCACCTGCGGGGTTTTTTATTTCAAACGGTATACTTACACACACTATGAACCAGGACCTAGAACACAAACGCCATACGCTCGCCCACCTTCTTGCCGCTGCGGTACTGAAGCTTCGCCCCGATGCCAAGCGCACCATCGGTCCTGTCATTGACGATGGTTTCTACTTTGACTTTGAGTTCCCCACCCCAATCAACGAAAAAGATCTCGAAAAGATTGAAACAGAGATGCGCCGCATCCTTCCGTCCTGGACCTCCATGGATCGTCACGAACTCTCTCCTGAGGACGCGAAAGCGGAATACCCAGAAAACCCCTACAAGCATGAGCTCATTGATGAATTCTCCAAGGATGGTGGCACGCTCTCCTTCTACAAGTCTGGTGACTATTGGGATCTCTGTCGTGGTGGACACTGTGAGAATCCTGCGCATGAAATAACTCCTGATTCTTTCAAGATAGACCGCATTGCAGGTGCGTACTGGCGTGGAGATGAGAAGAACACTATGTTGACCCGTATCTATGGTCTTGCCTTTGATACCAAGGCAGAGCTAGACGAGTATCTCGCAAATCGTGAGGAAGCAAAGAAGCGTGACCACCGCAAAATCGCACGAGAACAGGGCCTTCTCGTCTTCTCAGATCTTGTCGGCTCCGGCATGCCTTTGTTTACTCCTAAAGGCAATATCATCCGTTCAGAGATCATCAAGTTCTCCCGTGAACTCAATACTGAGCTTGGCTTTGGTGAAGTCCATACCCCAAACATCAACAAAGGAGAGCTCTTTAAGATCTCCGGACACTACGACCAGTACAAGGAAGATATGCTCCAGGCGAAGAGCCAGTACGTAGATGACGAGATGTTCTTGAAGCCCATGAACTGCCCGCAGCACACGCAGATCTATGACAGTGAGCTCCGTAGTTATCGCGACCTTCCGATTCGCTATTCAGACTTTGCCGTCCTCTACCGTGATGAGCGCCCAGGTGAACTATCAGGACTTACCCGACTTCGCGCGTTCTCTCAGGACGATGGCCACATCTTCTGCCGTGAAGACCAAATAGAGTCAGAGATCTCAAACGTCTTGAAGGCAATCCAAAAAGCACTTGCCGTATACAAGATTGATTACTGGATGCGCCTATCCCTTCGTGATCCCGCAAAGAAAGATAAGTATCTTGGCGAAGATGCTACGTGGGAGAAGGCAGAGGGTATTATGCGCAACCTCCTGGTATCACAGAAGATTCCACACAAAGAAGCACTTGGTGAAGCAGCCTTCTATGGCCCGAAGATAGACATCATGGCAGTGGATGCGCTCAAGCGTGAGTGGCAGATCTCTACTATCCAGCTTGACTTCAACCAGCCTGCACGCTTTGAACTCTCCTATGTCGCTGAGGATGGGAATAAGAAGACACCAAGCATGATTCATCGTGCGCTTGTGGGCTCACCCGATCGCTTCATGGGTATTCTCATGGAGCACTATGCGGGCGCCTTCCCGACCTGGCTCTCTCCTGTTCAGGCCCGCATTCTCCCAGTGTCAGAAAAATTCAATCAGTACGCATCTGAAGTTGAGAAGATTCTTAAGACAGGAGGTATTCGTGTGGAAGTAGACGCCGCAAACGAATCCCTCGGAAAGAAAATCCGTGCCGCCAAGGAGAAAAAGATTCCGTATCTGCTTGTGGTAGGAGAAAAGGAGACGACGGATGGTACGGTCTCTATAGAGAGCCGTGACCATGGAAAGTCAGAAGCTGCAGAAGCAGTGGGCGCATTTGCGGCACGCCTTACAGACGAGATTAGGAATCGCTCCTAGCCTACCTTTGGTTCGGGGAGGAAGTATGCACGCGCCTCAGCGAGTGTCTGTGGGTATAGTTTCTTTCGTTCACGTAAGAGCGACGCACCGAAGTACAAATTCTCTCGTTCCCATAGCTGCCCTACGATGTGCATCCATACTCGCTCACCATCTTCTTGTTGTTCTAACTTCCGGATAATTGCCTCACGATACGAGCGCATGTCGTTACCCAGTGAGAGGAGAAATGGTTCATACCGTGCATAGCTATCTGATCCTCCTAATTCGTAGTATTCAAGCGCAATATCTTTCTTAGTAACGTTAAGCACCTTTTGTAGATAGCTCTGTACCTGATCAACGACTTCAGCGCTCGTACGCTGGACCGCCTCAAGCTTTGCAGTATCAAGAGCGAGCCCCAGATCAAAATCCGAGTTCGGACTGGCATATCCCTTCGTGTGTGACCCAAGGATTTGAATACTAATAATCTCAGGAAATTGAACTTGTAGCTGTTTGAATGAATCTTGAAGCATGTGAAGTTTCTCTCTCAGCGCAGGGTCTTCGGAAAGAAGAAACCGGTGATGCGCAAGACGAGTGTCTTTCTCTATAGCATCTATTCGTTCAAACTTGCCTAACCCTTCGTCGGTCATATATTAGTGCGACTCCTATGGAGAAAGTCTCTCGTATTCTTTCCTTCGCTCCGGCGCGTAATACGCACGCGCTTTCTTGAGCGACCATGGATACAAATGCACCCTTTTCTCCACAAAGTCATCAGAGAAGGTGTGGTTCTCGTGAAGAACAAGCTCAAACACAAGTCGCTGCCATTCCTTCTCTCCATCCTCTCCTTTTTCTTCGTATGAGCGAATGACTGCTTCTCTATATGGGCGCAATTTGTCACCTATCGCGAGATGAAAAAGTCGTGGCGTCTTGAGGGCACTGATACTCTCAAGAGAAATACTCACCGCATCCAGAGACAGGTGTTCAAGACCTACGTCAAGTTCTTTCATAACAGTTTCCTGCACTATGCGCCGGAGCTCTTGCTTATTAGTTCCCAGTCTCTGAGCTTCTTCAAAATCAATAAACACAACTCCATCTATGTCGGAGACGAAATCTGCGTACCCTTTCGTATGCGAACCGTAAAGCGAGAGACCAACAAGTTCAGAATGTTCCTTCTGCAGATCCATGAATACTTTCTGTAGACGAAATATACGTTCGCGAAGTTCGGGCACTCGTGAAAGTACAAATCGCTGACGCTCAAGACGAGGGTCCTTTTCTGCATCTGACACTCTCTCTTCTTTTGACCGTCCTGATCCAGGAAACTCAACTGTTCTTACTACATCACTCATAGATCCTTTTCTTCCCGAGACAATCCTTTCACAATATCGTTTGGGGTAAGCTTCCCATCCTTATCCGCAAAGGACTTGAAGCCACTATAGACCGAGTACCCACTCGGAACTTCAGGCGCATGGTCGTCATGCCCATGCCCTCCCCCATGCTCCTTCTTCCCGTGCCCATGACCAAAGAGAAGCGGAAAGAGGTCAAAGATGATGAAGTAGGCAACAACAGCAACCCAGACGAGAAGAAGTATCCAGTAGAGAATCACAGCACTCATGATGCGTCTATTGTACTTGGCATAGGCAAAAAGAAAACGCCCCCTGTGCGGGAGCGTTTTCTTCTGTGAGCGCTGGCTTAGGCGCGAGCCTTTGCCGCTGCCTCAAGAGACTCTACAAGAGCTTCAAGAACTGAAACGTCAATACCGAGAGCAATCGTAGGTGTTGCAACCTCAGAGCGAAGCATTGCGCTTGCGCGGTTAAGGAACACTGACGCACTTGCACCATCCTTCGTTGCGTCCTCAAGGATATCAGAGGCAGTATCATTGTCGGCGGAAAGAAGTGCCCCAACAAACTTCGTGATATCTGACTGAGAAGCAATGATGGCGGTTCCTGTTGAAGTCACTGCGACCGGCATGGTCATCGTTGACTCCTGGATCGGAGAGGCGTTCTCTTCGGAGAGCTCTGCCTCTACTTCCTCGCTGAGTGCACCTGCACGGCGGAGGACAAAAGGAAGGCCCATGAAGAAGAACACGTAGGTTCCTGCGGCACCGAGAGCGGCAAGCGCTGCCCAGTATGCCCATGCGTATGGACCCATATCAAGACCCGTGTACGGAATGTCTGAGAGGTACACACCGGAGTAATACTGGGGAGGAACGTAGGTAGGCTCCTCGTCAATGACAATGCTAGAGAATTCATTCTCGTCGTTCACACGCACCGTGACTGAACAATCCTCTTCATCACCATCCTCGTCTTCAACCGTAAGGCGGAAGGTCGTGGTGCCGTCAATCTCAACACGTTCGGTACCACCATCCTCGTCTACTGCACCGATACCCTGGTTGATGCGAGCGTCTTCTGCACCGCGAGTATCCCATTCAAGAGTGATGCGATCGCCTTCGTCTACTGAGGTATCAGAGGCATCAATTTCACACCAGAGGTCGTCGTTATTGTTGTCGTTATCATCATCGTCGTCATCGTCATCATTGTCCCTGTTGCTGTTGAAGATGTTTGACTGGTGGGTATTGTTGCTCTGTCCTGCGTCCCCACTTGAGTTGCTGTTGTAGCTTGAAGAGCTATTGAAGCGACGGAAGTAGTCGTAGTACGAACTGCGATCACGATGCTCATAGTATCCACGGCTGGTGGTAATACCAGCGTTCTGATTGGTCTCCTGGCTGTTGTTGATACCAACGTTGTTGTTGTTACCGTTCACATTCACGTTGTTCGTGATGCTGTTGTCAACGCTCTGATCAATATCGTTGTCAGAGAAGTCGAGGGAGAGGTAGAGGGAGCGCGTAGAAGAGAGGGAACCATAGTTGCTGTAACTACCACCACAGGTGTAACAGTAGGAAGAATAGCTTGGCTTCTTCTTATACGAGTAGGAAGAGTACGGTGCAGAAGAGCTCCAGTTACCAATGCTCTGTGGCTTAGAGCTGGTCGTAGTGTACGGCGCGGATGAACTCCAGCTTCCCGTAGAACTTACCCCATCTGCAAGCGCAAACGAAGGCACAGCAAACGAAACTGCAATGGTCGTCGCAACGATGACGGGCACGAGAAGTGCGGCGACACCGGAAAGAAAACGATTCTTGTTGGTTTCCATAATGTGGTGAATAAGTGTGTAATTAATAGTTTTTGCTCCCCCTACAGATTCCTCCATAAGTTATGGCCATACTAGCACACAGCATAATATTTGTCAAGGGGGTATAGACAAAACCACCCGGGCGTGTCCCAGGTGGTTTTTGGTGTCCTATGTACGCTTCTTTAGGTTCGAGGCTCTCCGAGTACCTCGCGAAGTGGCACAATCTCTCCGTCCCCTACCCGTACACGGGTGGTGTCGGGATTAATCGTAATCGTACGACCCCTCCAGGTAACCTGTGCAGGAACAGAACGACTAATCATGCGCTTGTTTGGCTCACCCTCAGGAACCACTACTGCAAAGACCCCGGTGAGTACTCCTAGGTTCGTAGTATTTGGAATTCCATCAAGCGCGTCTGCACAACCAAGATCTCCTTCACAGGCGCGGAACTCGGCCTGGTTCTCCAAAAGAAGAGTGACCATGACCTCCTGGTTTTCTGTATACGTACCAGGAAGCTCCATTTCAAGCTGGCCGATATTTCCATCTACCGTAATTGCACCTTCGTGCTGCTCAGTAACAGTCTCCACGCCATTGTTCCGTGGAGTTTCTGCGGGTGCGGCTGCTGGAGCTGCAGAACCTCCGTCCTCTGGACCTTCCCCACGAGAAGGTTCACCAGCGTTCTCAGCATTGCCTGCCTCTACTGCACGACCACCGTAATATGCTGCAGCACCTACGCCGGCCATGGCACCAATAAGGAGAAGCGTCTTGCCCCAACCCCAACGTTTTCCGTTGTGGTGACCTGCTCCATGTCCCCCATCACCTCCTCCACGTTCATACGAGATGTTGGTATTGTAGCTACCACCTTCACCTTCGCGGTGATTAATGTTCGTATTTGTCCATTCGCGTGGCACTCGATCTCCTCCGTGTCCTGATGACATAAGTATAAATTTTAGGCTTGTTTAGTAAGTATACCTCTTCCTCCGCTCCGTCAAACGGCCTCGGTGAGGACGAGTGTGGCAGTGACCACAAACCGGGCACTCTTCGCCCGGAAGGTATCACAGGTAGAAAGGGTCAGTTTTGAGCCCTCTACCGCAAGAGGAATGAGATCAGAGTTGGCATCTGCCTGCTCCACCTTTTCTACCGCGTAGATATAGCGATAGGTGTCGCCATAGACGATAATCGTGTCCCCTTCTACGAGCTTCTCAATGTCGTTAAAGGCCTTAAACGCCTGGTTGTGCACGACTGGAAGGTGGCTTGAGTGACCGAAGATTACGACATTTCCCTCTTCACCAAGGGTTGCAGACGTAGGATAGCGCACCGTGCCGGAAAGAAGTGCCTCATCAAGTATCGCGATATCGGTGGACTCAGGGTTCCCAACTGAAGCCTCAATGCCTACCTTTGGAATCTCAATACGAAGTGGACTCTGCCCCACTGCTTCAACAGGCACGCGAATTTCTTCACTGCGATCTATGACGATCGGAGTCATGTTTCGTGCATCTACGAGCTGATACGGTGCGACACCAAGTTCCTGGAGCATTACGAGTGCAAGAAAGAGTACGAATGAGTACACACCAAGAAAGAGATACTTCTTCGCGTATGAGCGACGTGCGGCCTTGATCACCTGTTTTGTAAGGGTGGCCATAAGTAAAAATAATTATACGCATAAAACATAGTATTGTCAAGCTTGTCTGGGGACAGTTTAGAGAATTCTGCCATGCTCTTGACAAATCGACTTCATGTGGTAGCCTGGTAATCAATGAACGCGTCACACGAAGAAGTACACACAGAAGAGCACACTACAAAAGAAGCAGCGAAGCGTGCTGCGGTAAACGGCCTTGCAGTCGTTGGCTTTCTTGCGCTTGTCTTCCTTGGCATCTTGCTGGCTATTTATGGCGCACGTTTTGTGCCTGACACCATCTCCCGTCTCACCTCTACGGTGTATCTTTCGTCTGAGCCAAACACTGAACCTACAATCACCGCCACGCGCCCTGCGACCACGACCGTAACGGTGTTTGTTCCAGTGCCTGCAACCACAACTCCAACCGCAACCACCACGCCAACGATTCCTCCCCCATCAACGGGTGGGCCAAACATCGTGCAGTACCCTACGTACTACTACAACTATCCTCGTATCCCTTCCTACTACGGACTTCCTGATCTGACCGTAGAGATCATTGAGGTCGGTTACCTCCGCACCTCTTCTGCGTCTTCATTCCGCGAGGATGATGAGGTGCCTAAGGGTGAGCGTGGTGCCTTCCGCTTTACTGTACGTAACACCGGTACGAACGTCTCTGGTCTCTGGCGCTTCCGCGCAGAGCTTCCTACAGAGGATAACGACGACGATGTCTACACTTCCGCATGGCAGTCTTCCCTTGTACCCGGTTCCTCAAAGATTTTCACCATCGGCTTTGATGATCCAGATGAAGGCCGCAACCGTCGCATAGAGATTGAAGTGGACTACAACGACGCCGTCTCTGAATCAAACGAACGAAACAACGACGACTCCGCAACGATTGACGTAGAGAACTAAACAAACACCCGCCTGAAGCGGGTGTTTTTATTCTCCTTTCTCAGCCGTAATACGGCGAAGCTTATATAGCTGTGTTTCTGAACCAATTTCGGGGGTGAGATCACTCATTGTCACTTTTCCCTTCCCCGCAAACTGCTGACTGATAAGTCCTGAGAGGTGTACTGACCGACGCACCCACGTATCCTCCATTGCACGTATCTTTAGGTTGTCTGCCTCTGCCTGAGTAAGATCAAACGTATAGTCTCCTTTTTCCTTTGGAACTAGAACAGGAACAATTACCAATGTACCGTTTGGTGCGAGAATACGCTCTACTTCTGCCACTGCCCCTCTAAGTTTTTCTTCTGTCAAGTGAGTGAAAAGGTGCACCGCAACAATTTTTGTAAATGTACCGTCTCTAAATGGTAGCTTTTCTACATCCGCGGCAACCACTCCTTCCGCACTTCCAGTCTTTTCTATAAGGTTTTTTCGTATCTCAGGATCAGCATATCCAAGACTCACTGAAATAACGTGAGGAAGCGGACTCACTCCGGCCTTTTTTGCCGCCTCCGCAAGCTCATCGCGAAAACGTGCTTCAGGTCCTGCGCCAAGATCAAGAATAATATCTGCAGTGAAAAGCTCCTCAAGAGTAAGGCCGGCACGTTCAAGATACCGTTCAAGTGAACGTCCGCGACGACCATCATAATCTTCTACTCCATACGGAAACATGGACGTAAGAGCCGTCTTATAGGCGGCGGGCATTTCAAGAAGATTCCCTCCTCCTATCATTCGTGGTGGCCGATGCGCGTCTAGATTAGACATCAATGTTGGCGAGCTTGGCGTTGCTCTGAATAAAGGACTTACGGCTGGCGACATCATTACCCATGAGCACATCAAAGATACGATCTGCTTCTGATGCGTCTTCTACGGTGACGCGTTTCAAAATACGGCGTGCAGGATCCATAGTGGTTTCCCAGAGCTCAGACGCATTCATCTCTCCGAGGCCTTTGTAGCGCTGAAGTGAGAACTTCGCAGGCTTCTTACTCTTTGCCTTTGTCTCCTCCTCTTCGCCTTCTTCCTCAGGTTCCTCTTCCGCTCCTGCCTGTGGCTCTTCAATCTCAGCATCTTTACCAACTATCTTGAACTTCTCTTCGTCGGTGTATGCGTAATGCACTTCTTTGCCACGTTTAATCTTATACAAGGGTGGCTGGGCAATATAGATAAATCCTCCATCAATCACCGGACGGAAGTGACGATACAAAAGCGTCAAAATAAGCGTACGAATGTGTGCCCCG
>ERZ1292625.1525-Hain-H41-01um-R1-1525-length-26916-cov-4_pt1 | contig 13522 bp, 10 predicted proteins | sample MGYA00564400_ERZ1292625 | MGnify/ENA primary metagenome ERZ1292625 (study PRJEB36523, sample SAMEA6512639) | groundwater metagenome | collected 2019-01-08 | study: AquaDiva: Metagenomics assemblies of 32 groundwater samples | reverse complement strand
TTTCGCCCCTGCATAATATCGCCCCATCGCCGCCCGCACATGCGTAAGGTCATGTACCGCACGCGCAAGGCGTCTCCTGCCCCGTACGATGCCGACACAGTTCCACATGATGTTCTTTATCGATGTCCAGTCCTGCGTTATCATATCGGCCTCAGGCACTCGGCTGCCGTTGTCATGCCACGGAGCAATGGCCGGCGTTGAACGCATGAACTTCTGCTCCGCGATATCCTGTGCGGCTCGTCTGCCGAACGTAAGACCCTCAAGAAGCGATGTACTCGCAAGCCGATTGGCGCCGTGCAGACCCGTCGAGGATACCTCGCCGACCGCGTAGAGCCCGCTCACCGCTGTGCGCGCATGCTCATCGACGGCGACGCCCCCGCAGGAAAAATGGAACGCGGGCACCACCGGGAGCGGCGTCGTGGTGATATCGACACCGGCGGCGAGCGCCTTCTCGACGATATGCGGGAAACGATCGCGAAGCATGTCCGCGCTGATGCCCCTGCAGTCGAGGAGCACATAGCCCTCGTTGCGTTTGACGAGCTCAAGCGCTATCGCGCGTGAAACGATGTCGCGCGGGGCGAGCGAAGCGGCGGGATGATACGACGGCATGAAGTCATCGCCGTTCTTCGCCAGTATGCGTGCGCCTTCTCCGCGCACTGCTTCGCTCACAAGGGCGTTGTTCGTACGCGGGTCGAACATGGTCGTGGGATGGAACTGCGTATATTCCATGCCGCGAAGCAGAGCCCCGGCACGAAGGGCGAGTGCAAAACCGTCGCCGGTGGCCGAACGGGGGTTCGTCGTATGCGCGTAGATCTGCCCGAGACCGCCCGCGGCCAGTATCACCGCGTCTGCGGGCAGAGCGGCAACATCGCCGTCGTCCTCTTTGGTGTAGACGCCGACGGCCCGTTTCCCTTTCACGGCGATACCGGCGATCATCGTCCGGCGCCGTATCGATATGAGCGGATGCTTCTCGGCATGCGCATAGAGCGTGCGGACTATCCCTTCGCCGGTGGCATCCTTGATGTAGAGTATACGCCGTGTGGAATGCGCGGCCTCGCCGCCGAAGCACAATTCGCCGTGCCCGTCGCGGGCGAACGGCACGCCGTATCGTTCGATGAGGAGCTCACGCACGGCAACGGGGCCTTCCGTCGCGACCAGATGCGCTATCGCCTTGTCGCCGGTATTGCCGTTGGCGGTCATGATATCCGCGACAAGGAGCTCGGGGGAGTCCTCGCGGCTGACATACACGATACCGCCCTGCGCATGATAGGAATTGCTTTCGAGGGGGTCCACCTCTTTGGTGATGAGCTCGACGGATATGCCGCGTTCGGCAAGTTCAAGTGCGGCGGTGAGTCCTGCGATGCCGCATCCGATAATGGCTGTGTTCATCTTTTATTTTCTATGCGGCGAATATCGATTGAAAGAGCGGCGCCCCGCCGGTGCCGCCGAGTATGGATTCGCTCACCCGCTCCGGATGGGGCATCATACCGAGTACATTCCCCTCGCGATTGATGATGCCGGCGATATTCCTGCACGAGCCGTTGGGGTTCGCCTCGGGCGTCACATCGCCCGCTTCCGTGCAGTAGGTGAACACTATCTGTCCGTTTTCAACGAGCGATGACAAGAGCGCATCGTCGGCACGGTAATTTCCCTCGCCGTGGGCTATCGGCACCGATATGACGGCGTTCTTTTTGTAGCCGCTCGTAAAACGCGTCTTCGCGTTCTCGACACGCAGACAGGAATCCTTACAGACGAATTTCAGGTTCGTGTTGCGGATGAGCGCACCGGGAAGCAGATGCGCCTCGGTAAGCACCTGAAATCCGTTGCATATGCCGAGCACAAACCCGCCGCGCTTTGCATGCGCTATGACGCTCTGCATGACCGGCGAAAAACGGGCGATGGCGCCGCAGCGCAGATAGTCACCGTAGGAAAACCCGCCCGGGAGTATTATCAGATCGTACGCTTTTTCATCGAATTGGTCCTTGTGCCAGACGAATGACGCCTGTTCGTGGAACACCGTGCCGGCTACGTGGCGGCAGTCGCGGTCGCAGTTCGATCCGGGGAAGACAATGACGGCGACCTTCACACGATCACCTCGAAGTCCTCTATCACCGGATTGGCAAGGAGCTTATCGCTTGCTTCGGCGAGCATTTTCTTCACTGCTTGCGGGTCGTTGCTGTCGACCTCTATCTCAAAGCGTTTGCCGATACGGAGCGAGGAAACGCCGAAACCGAGCGAGGACAGCGCTTTCTGCACCGTTACGCCCTGCGGATCGAGGATGTTCTTTTTCAGGTACACATTGACAATGGCCTTCATGGGGACCGCCTCATATCGGATGTGCGGATTATACCCTGACACAATGCAAAGTCAAGGAAGTGCATCGAACACGGCGTTCCTTCCGCCAAGAACATTCTTGACAGCACGCCCCGGTGCTGTATCATACGGGTAAGAAAGGAACCTCATGCACGACCCCTATCCCTACCCCGCAGTGTTCGGCTCGCGCTATTTCGTCACACTGCGATATTCCATCTCCGCTGTCAGCAATTGTGCGCTTGCTGCGGCCATGTTCGTTTTTCCGCAGTATCGGGATATTCTCTTCCTGTATTTTATCGCCGCCGTGGTAGAGACGGGCATTATTGCCGTGGTCGACGCCGGCTTACACCTTTTCCGCAGGAAGGACTGTAATCGCGATATTATCCTGCATTTCCTCTTGCTCGATATCATCTATCTCCTCGTGCTCGATGCCATCACCCGTGTCTATTTCCAGATACAATTCTCGCCGATATTCCTCATCCCCATCGTGACCATACAGGGGGCATATTTCTATCGTTCCATCACCCCGGCTTTTCGCATCCTGCCGAACGCGTTGTGGATAACCGTCTATTTCCTTGCGACCATGATCGCCACGGATGCCGTGCTCTATTTCCGGTACGCTCATTCCAATATCGTGTTCTTCCTCGTCAAGATTCTGATAATAATCTCCGCACATGCCTTCGTCACCCGGCTCTACAGCCTGCTCCTCTCATACATCGCCGAACGCCTTGAGGAGAACACCCGTCTCAATGAACGGCTCATCGGCTCGATGAAATTCATCGTGAGCGGCGAGATATTTTCCGTCATGCTCAACGACGTTAAGAGCATGATGCACACGATAGTCACCTCGCTGAACAGCATACGCGCGCATGCGGCGCAGCCGGCGGAGGGTGAACGCTTCTACCCCATCATCGGGCAAAGCGTAACAGATACAGAGACCATCGTCGATCAGTTCCTCTCATACATCAAGCTTGACCCGCAGTTCGTGGAGACCGTCGATGTGCGGGAGATCACACGGGAAGCGCTCGCGTTCATCCGCATCAGCCGGAAAAGAACGGCGCTCATCGAGTTCGTAACATCCGGTATCGATGAGGGCGACCCGATATACCTCACCGCATCAAAGTACCGCCTCCTCTCGGTGTTCCTCAACCTCATCACCAATGCCATTGACACGCCGGCCATGCAGTCTTCCGCGGAAAAACGCGTACGCGTATCGGTCGCTGCCGGCGAGTGCATCGAGGTCACTGTCGAGGATAATGGCCCCGGCATCAGCGCCGAGGACATCACGGACATGTTCTCGCTCTATTCGAAGAAGAAGACCGGGCTTGGCCTGTATTTCGTCCATGAGTACATCGTGGGCACGCTCGGCGGCACGGTCACGGCGGAAAGCGTTCCCAACGAACGCACCGTGTTCACCGTCCGTATCCCGCACGTGGGGAAATGAACGCGGTGAAGGCACGATATTCCACCGCCGGTGTCTTGACAAGCGTACTTCATACGGTACTATTGCGATACGTAAACTTCATTGGGGGAACAATGAAACGGAAAACCATCGCGGTCATCAAAGAGCTCTGTGTCATCGGCATCATCGGCTTGGGCGGCCTTGTTGGCGCCTTCTTCCTGCTCAACCACTATCATGAATGGAAGCTTTTCATCTTCTTCGCCGCGCTGCTCTTCGTCATCGGCATGTGCTTTGAGATATTCACCGACAGGCTCTGGGAATACGATTTTCTCATGCTGCGCATCCCGTTCGTCAAGCGCGACCTTTCGTTCTCATTACCGCTCGCCTGGTCGGGTCTCATGTCCTTCTGTTTCGCCGTAACGCACTGGCTTGAGACGGATATCCTCCGTTTCACCTTCGTTCCGCTCGCAGGCCTCCCCTCGGTCATCTACTACGTGTTCCCGTCCGTGCTCGTCACCTTCCTCATCGGGAATATCATCGAAGCGCTCTTTCACGCCATCCATTATTTCAAGTATACCAATTCCTTCTACAAAATATTCGGCAAGGCCATGACGCCGTGGAAGATACCCGTCCCTGTGTCGCTCGGCTACGGCTGGTTCTGGGGCATCGTCGTGTTCGCCGTACTGCGTACCGCCGCATGGCTCTTCCATGTCTGAGGCACTGTATCCCTGGTTCAGGCCGCGGCAGTACATACTCCTTCGCTATCTCCTTGCCGTCATCGGCAATGCAGGGCTTGTCGTGGTCGGCTTCATACTGCCGCAGTACCGGTCGCTGTTCGCGTTCTATATGGCGGTGTCGTTCGCGGTAGCTTTTATCGTCATCATACCGGACATCATCTTCCACATTCGCCGCGTCCGCGGATACGAGTCGGGTCTTGTCATATTCTTCGGCATCCTCGATGTGATAAGTCTCACCGCCCTCGATGTTGCGACACGCATAGAATTCTCGATCACGTTCTCCCCGATATTCCTCGTACTCCTCGTGACGCTGCAGGGGATGTTCTTCTTCTGGCGCTTGCTCCCGAACCTCGCGATGCGGAAAGCAGGCCCCGTCCTCATAACGTCGTTTTTCCTCGTCGTTCTGGCGGCGGGGGATGTGTTCGCGGCGCTTCGCTTCGGGAATTTCAGCGTGCCCATCATCTTCCTCAAGGTGTTCACGATACTCACATTCCATCTTTTCATCTCGTACTACTACGGCATGCTCATCGACACCATCACCGCGCAGCTCAATGAGAACCGCTCGCTCAACGAGAAGCTCATCGGCGCGATGAAATTCATCGTGAGCGGTGAGATATTCTCCGTCATGCTCCATGATCTCAAGAACATGCTCCATACCATCGTCATGGCGCTTGAGGGCGTGCGCATGCATGCGAATACGCCGGAAACAGGCAGATACTACCCGCTCATCGGGAAGAGCATTGACGATATCGAGAAGATCATCAATCAGTTCCTTTCGTATATCCGTCTCGATCCGCAGCGCGAGGAACGCATCGATGTACGGAGCACCGTGCGCGAGGCCGTCGACTTCGTGCTCTTGAGCAGGAGCAAGACCGCGCAGATAACGTTCGACTGCTCGGGACTTGAGGGGGGGGTGATACCCGTCGTCACATCGAAATACCGGCTCCTCTCCGTATTCCTCAATATCATCACCAATGCGGTGCAGAGCCTCAATGCATCGCAGGTCACGGAAAAACGCATCGGCGTCTCGGTAGCGCATACGGCGGACACGGCCGTGATAGTCATCAACGACAACGGCCCGGGAATATCCCCCGATAATATCAAGAGAATATTCACCGTGTTCTCCACAAAAAAAGAAGGGCTGGGCCTGGGCCTTCACTTCGTACACGACTATATCGTGAACACGCTCGGCGGCGATGTGACCGTTGCAAGCACGCCGCTTGATCGGACAACGTTCATGATACGGCTCCCGCTCACGCCTGAGGAGAAATGATAATGGCGCAACGAATGCATCGCGCCGCGGCGCATGTCCGCCGCGCGGTATACAATGTGTCGGTGCCGGCGGACGCTGCTCGCGCTGCCGAGATCGCACGCACCCCGTTCGATGTCATCATCGCTGGTGCCGGCCCCGCGGGACTTGCGATGGCGCATGAGCTCTCGCAGCGTAAGATCCGCTCCGTCCTTTTGGAACGGGGACGCTTCCTCGAGACGGACAAGGTGTTCGCATTGCCGTACCCCATCGTCGAGCGATACGGCCTTGCCGCCGCGGTACAGATGCGCCATCGCGACACCTACTTCCGCAATTACTTCGGCCTGAACGCGCCCACGCATATCGACTACTGCCTCATGGACCAGCGGAAAGTGCTTTCGCTCCTCGCATCGCGCATCGATGATGCGTACTGCACGGTGGTCGAGAACTGCGAACTGACCGCCTTCGCGCGCGATGGCCTCGTCATCGGCAAGACCGTCGTTAACGACTACCGCACCCTGCGTTATAGCGTTGCTCGTAAAAGCTTTCCACGCTCGACATCGCGCCTGAACGTGGATGACGCCTTCTTCCAGAAGCATGACCCCCTGGTCACCGTCAATGCCATGGACGAGCTCGATAATATCGAAAAAGAGCGCGACAACATGGCGTTCCGTGCACGGATGATAGTCGATGCGGGGGGATATCATTCGAACCTCGTACGGTCGTTCCACCGCCAGCGTTCCTGCACGGTGCTCAAATGCCTCATGTACGAGTTCAGCGGATTGAAACGGCCGCAGCCGGAGATAATCTGGGACCTTGCCATGCCCACGGTGACGAGCGCCAATTTCTGGGTGGACGTTTTCGGTCCGAAGTCGGCAGGCGCGGGCGTCATGGTCTTCACCGAAACGACGCCGGGAGATCCCGCCGGTGAGCCGCCGTCGGAGGAGATGGAACGCTACCTGTCGAGCTGGCTCAATATCAGGAAACTTTCGGGAAACTTCGAGCGCGAACGAAAAGGCATCATACCGATGACGGATTTCCGCGAGGCATCCGCCTACGACAATATCCTCTTCATCGGTGCGAGCGCCACACGGCAGATACCGGATACCGGCTTCGGTTTCGCACCCTCGCTCGAGGAAGCCTCCCTCGCAGCCCCCGTCATCGAGAAGGCGCTTGCCGCCGGTGACACATCCGTACGCATGCTCCGTGAGTATGATATCGCGTGGCTCAGGTCATGCGAGAAGAAGATGGCGCTCAATAAATTCTTTCAGGGCTTTCACTACGCCATTCGCCGCGATGAATACTTCCATGAGTTCGCGAAAAGATGCACGGAGCTCCCCTCGGAGATAATACAGCGGCGCATTGCGAACGACCTCACGGGCGGCGATCTGCGTACCATAGCGGCCATGTTCGTGAAGAACCCGTATCTCCTCCATCCATCGCGTTTTGAAAGCGCGCGCATGCCGGAGCTGAAACGCGATCTCGCGCGATTCCTCTACTGTCTTGTATCGCAAGCCTTGGGCTTCTACGTCCCCGAAGGGAGTGAGATGTTCGACCGGGAGCCGCTCTCCGGGAGCATGCTCAAACGCATGCTTTTATCAATGAGAATATACTTCGGCAGGCGGATACCGGAGACTATTCTCTGTAAGATCGGATCGCTCTTGTTCAAGCCGTGCGTGCAGGCGGTGATAGGGATTATTGGCGGTCAAAAGCGGTAGTATCTCTTATTCAAAGCAGTTGCGATAATAAAGAACAAGGGCTCATGGGCCCTTGTTCTATTTCATCCTATTAGCTTTTTTTAGACCCGAGTCAATCCACGTAACTATTTCCCTGTCTTCGCCGGAGTTGTTGTCGCCGGTTTCGTATCCGCCGGCTTTACCGGTGTCGTCGTTACGGGTTTCACCGGCGTCGTCACGGGCTTCGCATCGACCGGTTTTGTATCCAGCGGCTTGACCCCCGCCTTATCCGCCGGTTTCGTATCGAGGGGTTTGGTATCCACAGGCTTTGTATCGACGGCTTTCGGCGCTTCAAGCGGCACGGTATCGAAGCGGTATGAGAGCCCGATGGCATGGTCCGCTCCGAGGTCGGCCTTGTTCACGAAGGCATACTGTATCGCGATGCCGAGTATCTCAAAGCCCGCACCGAAGCGGAGCGTGCCGAGTATGTCGCCCGCGTAGGGGAGACCGGCGCCCGCGCGTGCGGATATCTTCATGCCGAGGGGCAATCGTTCGTAGGAGAATTCCACGCCGTAGCGCATATCGAAACCTATTTCCGAAATCGGCAGCACATCGATGGGGATGCGGAACGATGCGAACTGTCCCGCATTGTCGCGAAGCGGCAGGGTATAGCCGAGGCCTATGGCTATGGTCATGGGAAGGGTGACCGCCTTGCCGCCATCAAAGGCGGGGCCTACGCCGAGGTTGCGCGCGACCACGCCCAAGTCTATGCCGTTCAGCCATTCATTGTTGACGAACGCGCCCACAATGCCGCGCCAGAGTATGCCCACATCGCCGGCAAAACCGAATCCCTGATACGTCGGCCCGAGGCTTTCCATCATCACCCGGGCGACTATGCCTGCCGACAGGTTCGACAGAATGGGGGCGAAACTGAGCGGGACAGCGTATCCGATATTGGCGACCACATCGAACGGCATAAGCGATCCGGAAAGCACGCCTTCGACATAGTTCGGTATGTCACCATAAGTGAATCCGATGACATTCACCCCTATCGCACCGAACGGCAGCGGCATACCCCAGGACACATTGCCGTAATGCATGCCTTCGATGTGCATCGTATATTGTCCGGCGATCTGCATGCCTTTCATCGACGAGAGCCCTGCCGGGTTCCCGAATATCGAACTTAACGTGCCCGAGAACGTTGCATTGGCGTCCGCCAGTCCCGCCGAGCGCGCGTCGGGTGCAATGGAAAGCGCCGTAACGCCGGTGCCGGTGAACTGCGCGAGAACGGGTGATAACGCGATCGCTGCGATGCAGAATATCTTTGTTATTTTCATGGTACTATCCTTTCTCCCTGGTTACCGCAGTATCACTATTTTATACGAACCGACAAAGGCACCGCTGTTGCGTATCTTCACGATATAGACGCCCGAGCTTAAATTCGCCGGTATCGTCCAGTACGTCGTTGCGGCCACATACGGCACAGTGGCGAGTTTGTATCCGCTCGCCGAGTATATCCATATCTCGTCGCCGGCAACAAGATTATTGAAGCGCACCGATGCATCCGTCCTTCGAGTTATGGTGTTATATGGCACTCCGCGGTTGGTGGAGATCGCCTCCCCCACGGTGAATTGCCATGTGTTATTTGCAGCTATGCCGTCATACAGGTTGCCGCTTCTGTCCACGAGAAGTGTCGGCCCGATAAGGACATATAGATTCTCCCTCGGCAGCTCGGCGGACGGATCAATGCTGATGACGTTCCCGCTGATAACAACCGACGGATCATTGTTCGTGAACGTGTAAAGTGTTGTATTATCAATGAAACGCTTTATCGTGATCGTATCACTCCCGCCGGCCCAGAGTATCGGCTCAACGAACGTCATGATGAGATTCGACGACATGCCCGCGTAGCGATCGCCGTTGGTCGGTGAAAGACTCTGCACGGTCGGAGGCAATGTATCGGGTGTTTCGAACGACCACACGCTCTTCGAGCTTATACCCCCGTAATTATTGACCGCGTTCGCCATATCCTTTATCGCGCCGGCATCGATGGTCACATAATACTTCATGTTCGTCGCAAGTCCGCCAGGCGGCGTTATCGTCACCCTGTTAAGGGCGATGGCGACATTCGCCGTCGTCACATCGATGGTATGTGTCACCGCATCGGTCGCGAAATTCTTGATATAGATATTGCCGGCCCCTTTTTGCACTATTTCATCGAATGTAAGCCGGAGAAATTCACCGACAGAAACGCAGATCTGTGTGTTCGTCGGCGTATACGCAGTTACCACCGGAGCAAAATTATCAAGAATGCTGAAATCCCAATCCGTAGTACCGGTAACCCCTGCATATTCATTCGCCGAAAGGTCCTGTATCACGCCGGAGGCAATATTCACATACACGTTCGTATCGGGGATGGACAATGGATGCGTGATGAGCACGACATTCGATGCTACGAGCACGTTCGTGCTCTGCACATCGATCGCCAAGAGAAGCACATTGTCGTTCGAGCGTTTTATCTGGATAAAGCCCGATCCTTTTTGAATATCCTCACTGAAGGAAATAGCGAGCGGCGTGCTCGGCACGACGGCACTCGCACCGTCCAATGGGTAGAATGCGGTCGCCGTCGGCGCGGTCGTGTCCGCAGCGACGAATGACCACACGGTTTTTGCGCTTATCCCGCCGTAATTATTCTGCGTTGTCGCGGTATCTTTTATAGCGCCTGCGTCCATGGTCACATAGTAGCGCACACCGGCGATAAGATCGCTCGGTGGATTGATGGTTGCCTTATTCCCTGCTATCGTCACCGCTGCAGTGGCAACATCGATTGTCTGTGCCATGCTGTCATCGGAATATTTCTTGATGTATATATTCCCCGTTCCCTTTTGTATAGCCTCATCAAATGTTATTTCAATATCTGCAGTCAGGTTGAAACCTGCCGAATTATTCGGCGGATTCAGTATGAAAATGGTCGGTGGTGTTGTATCTGCGACGGTAAAATTCCACGTCGTATTATTCAATATACCCCCGTACGCCATTTGACTGAGATTGCTTATCGCTCCGGAATCAATGTTCACATATATCGCTCCCTCGGGAAGGTTGCTGGGAGGGTTGATATAAATGGCATTATTTGAAATAACAACATCACTGGACTTGATCTGCTGAAGCAGCGTCGGGCCTGCCGTCTGATAGATCGAAAAATACCGATAGGTTCCGCTTGCGTCATCACCGGGATACAGGCATATGTTCTTATCGAATGCGATCACAAGGTTCGCCTCGGACGATACACCGGCCGCCTCATCCGCAGGGCTGAGTAACAGTATCCCAGGGGCGGTCGCGCCGGTCGTCAGGAACATCCAGCTGTTCTTACCGCTTATACCTGAATAAAAATTGGCGACAGCGGCAAAGTCCTTTATCGCGGTAGCGTCTATCGTAACATAGTATTGCTTATCCACGAGCAGTCCGCCCGGCGGCGTTATCGTCACAACCGTGTTGGCGATTACAACGCTGCCGCTTGTCACATCGATGGTATGGGTGATGCTGTCATCTAAAGAATTCTTTATGTAAATATTCCCCGTACCTTTTTGTACATTCTCAGTAAAAACCAATTGCAATGTGCTGGCGGTGGCAACGCCGAGCGCCCCGTTGAGCGGAGTTATCGCTGTTACTGTCGGTGCAACACCGTCGAAGACCTGAAAGTTCCAATCCGTTTTCACCAGGAAACCAGCATGGTTGTTCGCTGAAAGGTCTCGTATAGTGCCGGCAGGGATGTTCACATATACATTTGTTTCAAGAATATCATTCGTCGGATTTATGGTAACGATATTGTTCGATACGGTGACCTCCGGGGAAGTCACGGGTATCGTGAGAATCGTCGTATCGTCGACATAATTCCTGATAAGGATGCTCCCCGCCCCCTTCGCTACACTTTCATCGAAGGTGAGGACAAGGCTCCTGCTCGGCATGATATTTAATGAACCGTTCGTAGGACTGAGCGCGGTCACTGTTGGAGGGACAGCATCCGTAGTTACAAATCTCCACGTTGTTTTTGATGATATACCGGGAAAATCGATCGGCACGGCCTGTGTGTCTTTTATAGCCCCGCTGTCAACCGTAACATAGTATTGTGTTGCTGATGCAAGATCGGCGGGAAGATTGATGGTAACGCTCGTCGCGCCCATGGTAATAACGCCCGGAGTTGCATCGTTTATATCAATTGTCTGCACAATACTGTCATCCATATATTTTCGAATATAAATATAGCCCGAGCCCTTCGCGACAGCCACATTGAAAGTCAGAACGATATTCGCCGTCACCAGAACGCCCGTGGTATTATTGAGCGGACTGAGCAATGTTACAACCGGCGGTATGCAGTTGATCAAGGTTATGTCGTCAAAAAATATTACCTTTCCTCCGTTGGCGGGGACTTGTCGCGGTTCAGCGGTGATATAAAACTTCGCCGTGCCTGCCGGACTTGTGATCACATTACTGGCATTCGACCACACACCATCTGCCAGACCGGTAAGCGACAATGTGGCGCTTCCATTGGCCCCATCAGCAGCCGTGAGCCAATTGACCCGCAAATTTCCCTGCAATTGACCCCCTCCGCCGTAGTTCTTACGCAATATCCACGCTGAAAAACTGTATCCTGTTGCTGCGGAGGCAGCGTTAGTTCTGGACTGAAAATGCATCGTCCCTGCCGGTTGTACGGCATTTGATATCCAATATGAAAAACCGCCGTTCTTTGAAAACAAGCTCGACCGGCCCATGCGAGAACCCGAAATCGTCGCTCCCACATTTGAGAACCAATCTGTCGTTTCCCACGTCGCCTTTTCGAAACCACCATTCGACACTATGTCGGTTGCGACAGCAGTGGTGGCGAAAAGCAGCAATGTGGTGATCGACGCGAAAATTTTGTTGCGATTCATGACATGACTCCTAATGATGACGTAACGAAAATTCGGATGGGATCATCCGCCGTGATACACGACACCCCCCACAGAGATGAAAAACGATGTCTCCAACAGAACACAGAATACCGGGCATGCACACCTCGAGGGCTGTCTAACAGTATATTGAAACCATGTAATATTGTCAATATTATTTACACTAATACCCGAAGGTTAACAGAATATCCTTATTAATACCGTGATCATGAATTTCAGGCACAGCGGGCTTTGCAGAAGAACAGGTGCGATGAAAATAATGGGAATTGAACCATGAAAGAAACGAAAAGGGAAATAATCATTGATTCCCCCTCCCCTTTCGTGCCTTTCGTGGTCGGTTCTTTCAATAATTCGCTGGGCGGCCTTGGGCTTCGGCTCCATGATCGAAACCGGGACCGCCATTTTATTTCCTATAGGGCGTATCCCATCTGTCATCTTCCGGAAGCAGTATCGCCTTCGCGCTCCGGAAGTACCCGCCGCCCTTCATGTGCGCGACGATGGCTTTCTGCACGGACGTCGTCTGCGGGGCTTCCTCGATATGCTCATAGCGCTTGAGGAAGACGCGCTCGAACATCTGATCGTCATTCGCCTTTTCGAGCGGAAGAAGATAGAACTCGCGGAGGAATTTCACGATGTTGGCCGCGGGCGGAAGCACTTTTTCAAGCTCGCCGTCATAGAGCCACGACGTCGAGAAGAACGCTTTTGATCCGTACTCCGGAAAATACTTTGGAAAGAATTCATTTGCACGCGCGAACGATGCGCCGCAGGCCCCATGGTCCATCGGCCCGCTTGCGGGGATGTGGAAGCTCAGCGCATTATCCCCTTTGGATACGACGCGGCGATATTCGTTCTTCGGAAGAACTGCGACGGTGTCGGTGATACGCCCTGTCGGCAGAATGACGTTGCCTTCAAACGCTTTCTCGCTCTCGCGAAAGACCGTTGTCCTCGCATTCGCATCGATGATGCCGTTCGTGCCGTCGTAGAGGCCGTCGGCGCGGTACTTCATTCCCGCAGGTGCGAGCACGGTCACCGAGCCGTCCCTACGGTGAAGGATGATATCGTCGAAGGAGAAATGTTCCATCAGGAACTGCAGGCGACCGAGTGCGAACAGCTTTCCCGTTATATGATTGCACAGCCAGCCGACCTCGCGGAAGCCGAAGGCACCGTGCCGCTCTTTTTCCGTGTGTATCCAGCGCTCG
>ERZ1292625.3250-Hain-H41-01um-R1-3250-length-13534-cov-295_pt1 | contig 13534 bp, 15 predicted proteins | sample MGYA00564400_ERZ1292625 | MGnify/ENA primary metagenome ERZ1292625 (study PRJEB36523, sample SAMEA6512639) | groundwater metagenome | collected 2019-01-08 | study: AquaDiva: Metagenomics assemblies of 32 groundwater samples | reverse complement strand
GGTAAATCGGCGCACAAGGAAGTACGTACGGTGGAGTCAGATGTTAATGCGTAAGCATCTCGCGAATGTTTTTGACGGGCGTACGAAGCCTGGGATGGAACACAAATGAGCGGACTATCTTGGAGTGGAAGATGACACCTGCATTCCAGCGTTAGGTTTTGATATTTCCGCGATGATCTTTTCAATATCGGGAAACTCTTTCTTAAAGATCTCACTGATTTCTTCTGCGTTCTCAGGATCTCGCTGCGACCGCTTCTTGTCGGGAAAGAAATTATTCATAGTGAGATCTACGAGCCTTTCTTTTGTCCAATGAGGAATTTTATATTTCTCGATTAGATCTTGGATAGTTAGGTGAACCATCTCGTGGAATGTCACATATAACACACCTCGATTGGAGGTATTGTTCAAATTCAATTGAACGAGGTTCGGATAGCCGTAGCTCCCGCCCGTTCCATATTTAGTGAGAAAGACGGTGTATTGCTCAACCATAGGTCGTCCCAATGTCTTCAATTTCTCCAAGAAATATCCAGACTCTATTTCCCATGCTCCCCTGATTTCATTTGCCTTTGCTTGGTACATCTCGTTCTGATATTCCCCCTCAGTAGCAGACTTGATTTCATCGTCTGATATATCATCGCCATTCTCTAGGCGATCCTTTATAGCTTGGGGCAACCTGGGTTTGTAGCCGTTTTCTATAAACCACGAATACTTATCAATCGTTCTCCGGATTCTCGACACCTCATTATCTACAGAATACTGCACTTCTATGGGGATTTTGATTTCTTCGGGCGATTTGAGACGCTCGCTCCCATTTGGTAGGCTTTCCATAAGGCAAGTATATCGTAGCTTGCGGCCACAGATATTTCGCTCGTCATCACTCGCAAAATTCCGCGACCCCGGCTCGTGGATTTCCGTGCTCGAAAATCATCACTGCGCCTCCCGCAAATGAGAAAAGACTGGAGCAGTCCAGTCTTTTCTCATTTGCGGGCTTACAAGGATTAGAATGGAACACCATTGAGGAGACGATTCTGAGGTGGAAAGCTGTATTTGGGACACGTAGCATCGCATTTATATGACTGCACACAGTGGCAGATTTACTTAATTAGGCCTTTTTTTATATCTTCTTTCTATAAGCCACCATCCGTTGGGGTTTGTGTTTCTTCGTGTGTCTGAACTCGGTTAGTCCCATGAAGAGTTTTAAGTGTCTTTCACTGGTGAAGTTTCCCAGCGAAACTGTGTAGCAACAATCGCGTCCCGATTCCACACACTCGCACACACTCCTCACACACCCACCACACACCCCGCCCGCGCCAATGCTAAACATAAGATATAAGCCTATATCTACCCCGATTAGTGTGAGCGTATGTGCTAGGAAGGGCCTTTTTACGCTTTTAAGCCATATTTTCATCCTTTGAAGTGCTCCGTGAGTAGGCTAGAGTCTAGGCTCTGGAGCTATGTCTCGTTTTTTAAAAGGTGAGCACGTATATAAGCCGTAAATTGACTGCTCTATAAAACACTGGAAACGCTCGAATAAGAAGAGTAGGATGACCTTATGAAGAAACAGTCTCAGACCTATTTGACCGATAATCCCATCGAAAGTAAGTCATTCGACCGTTTTGATCGATGGTCTTTTGCTGAGCGTATAGCGCACACAATCGGTCAGCGCGAGGATACCGGCGGTCTCGTCGTTGCCATTTATGGGGAGTGGGGTGATGGCAAGACTTCTGCTCTAAATATGATGGAGAAGGAATTAAAGGGTTACGACGATATTATTGTGACTCGTTTCAACCCTTGGTACTTCCAATCTGAAGCCATGTTGGTGAAAGGTTTCTTTGACCACCTTGCTGAGGTAATGGATAAATCCATACCAACTGTAGGAGAGAAGGTCGCAGGATTCGTAAAAAAATATGGTGGCATGCTCGCTATGGTCGCAGGAAATGTGGTGGTAAGAGGGGTCGGTCTTAACATAGACCCCGGTGCCATACAAGACGCAGCGTCTGATGCCGCGAAAGAATTAGGACTAGAGGAGTTACACAAACGCATTCAGGCAATACTGAAGAAGTCAGAAAAGCGGCTCGTAGTACTTATCGATGATATTGACCGTCTCGATAAGGCCGAGATACACCAGATGTTCAAGCTTGTGAGGCTCACAGGTAACTTTGAGAGAGTCACGTATGTGCTTGCATTCGATGAGAAAATGGTTGCGGCCGCTCTCCGAGAAAAGTATGCGGCGGGCAAAGGTGACTCAGGCATGAAGTTTATCGAGAAAATTGTGCAAGTACCGCTTCATCTCCCACCCGCTTACAAGGAGCCGTTGCTCAAGGCCATCTTTGCTGAAATTCAACGGACGCTTGACATAGAAGAAATTGAATTGATTGAGAGAGATGCCAGCTCGATAGGTTATGAGTTTCAGACAAGCCTTGGCTACGCTTTGCGGACTCCACGACAGGTGAAACGGTACGCGAATGCCATCATGTTTGCTCTCCCTGTTTTGAAAGAAGAGGTCTGCATTTCCGATCTTTTGCTTATTGAAGCGATTCGGGTTTTCTACCCTGATTTGTACGAGTTAATTAGGGACAACTACGAAGCTTTTCTTTCGGGAGAATCAACACTGGGAACGCGTGATAAAGACCGTACATCGGTTTTAGTACAAATAACCAAAGATATAGAGGGAGAAGGGTGTCAAAGAGCGATTAAGCATCTTGTAGGTCAGCTTTTCCCACGAGCAGAGGGGCACGGGTCATATGGTGATGAGTGGGAGAAGATTTGGGCCGGTGAGAAGCGAATCTGCTCTCGTGCGTACTTTCGACGGTACTTCACGTATGGTGTGCCTCAAGGGGACATTTCAGATATAGATTTCAACGCATTCGTCACAGAAGTGCATAGGACGAGCGGTAAGAAAGAAATAGCTGATTTGGTGGGGACATTCGTAAAAAAATATGGCCCACATTCTTTCATTGAAAAGCTTCCACTTACAGAGGGGAGTTTGAGTAACGAAGTTGCGAAAAAGATTGCTCTTGGTATCGCCGGACACGGCAGCCAATTCAACGACAATGGTGACATCTTTTCCTCTGATTTCTCCCGGGCTGTGACATTCATAGCAAGGACTCATCTACGGCTACCACAAGTAACTGATAGGGACGCCTTTGCTACTGAAATTATTGCTGCCGCGAAGTCTCTTCCATTTGCGGTTGAGGAGTTTTTGTTCATGTCGCAGGAAGAGAAAAAGACGCCGGAAGCCCAACACTCGATGAGTGAAACTGAGCAAGAGCGTCTTGGTAAGACACTTGCGGAAAGAATTGCTAAACAATCTAACAAAACACCCCCACACACTTTGAAGCATGGCGCTGGTCGCCTGATATGGCACTGGAATAGATATGGAAAACTAGGAGAAGCTAAAGCCTATTTCAAGAAAAGATTAACAAAGAAACCTGGAGAAGTGGGTGATTTTCTCTCCTGTTTCGTAGGCACTGCTTATAGCGCTGACGGAAGACATAAAAGCGACTTACGTGGAAACGAATACGATGCTGTAACTGCTCTTATTGACGCTGACGACTTGGTAAAGATAATCAAGAAGAGTCACTTTGCAAAACATATTGATACCGAAAAAGTATATTTCAACCGCACGCTTTCCGATGCTCAACGAATGGTCAACCAATTCATGTCTATCCACAAAGATAAGGGAGCAAAAAAACTAACAGAAGCAGCGAGCTAGTCGAGAAGAACTTGAGAAAACATTTCTTGCCTATTCAGAAATGGATCTCTGAGCAGATTGCTTTCCTGGTTTAGAGGAGTAGGGTGCGTCCGTAGACGGCGACGAGGTACATTCGCCAGCTTATTCAGATAACGTGCCTGCCGGAGCCTCAGCACAGTGCAGAGATGGAGCCTATAGCTTCAGTCGGCACCGATCCGGCACCTGTTCGCATCATGGCGGGGTGGCTAGGTGGCTTTAGTTTGAATAGAGTTAACGTTCTTTACTCGGAAGTTGTTCTCAGTGTCTTTATTGTTTCCCTTGCATAGTCACAAGTAGTATACTATCGATATAAACTATTAACTTATGGCCGTAAAAAAAGGTACATTTACAGAAACTGAAGGTCAAATAACCATCACTAATGGTGATTTTCAGGCACTCAAAAAAATCGCCCAACAATATAACATCTCTGATGAAACTGATGTTATAGCATTTGCTATAGGTGTATTAAGTAGAGCCAATGGTCGCGGAGTCAGTGTAGAGCAAGATGATGGAAGTGTCGTAAAGTTTATACCAGCCGATAAGCTCCGCACGAGACATTAATGATTTTATGGCAGATAAACAGAACACGACTCCAATCGTAGTCGACGAAGAGTATAAAGACGCAATACAGCCAGTGGTAGACAATAATATGCGAACCGATATTCTCGGCCCTCACTTTTGCAGAGTATTAGAGAATCACACCCCAGCCAGCACGGCAATCATCCAATTACTTGCAACTGCTATAGCGAAAGAACCATCCCTCAAAAATGCCATAGAGGGAGTGATTACAGAATTGGATACCAAACGCAAAAGTCGTTTAATAGATAAAGGACTTGGGGCGTTAGGTGGTATTGCTTTGAGCATAATCGCAGGTGTGGCCGTTTATGTATTTACTCACTGGCCGACATCAAACACTGTTCCCATCGCCAATACTTCGTCTACACAACTGCAGATAAAATAGGCTCTCTAATGAGAGTCATTAGTTGACTACCAAGCAAGTGCTCAATCGACAGTGTGATGAGTTGCTCTTTGGTAATGTCCTAGAGATTTTTCATTTAACCATTCAGCAACCAAATATGGTCGGAAGCAATCCAAATATAAATCCTGTCATCGTCTCCGAGGCCGTGAATATAATTATTGTCTTGCACCGCAATTATATTTATAATCTTGACACCCGCTGACTTTATCTTTTTTTCGTCTCTCATACTCCGATTATACCACATCAAGGCCTACAGAAAATTACGCATGTTCAGATGGTAGGTTATTTGAACATCATTCCCCAGAGATTCTTGAACGGTGATACTACCTTCTGCCAGAAAGTACTGGATTTTTTTGCATACGAAGTTGTCGTAGCTGGCGAAGATGTTGCTTGGGATGTTGTTGAGATTTTGTTAGAGACGACTTTTTTTACATCCGGTGATTTGGCAACAGAGACTACCTGATCCTCTTTCGGAGCTTTTTTCACAACAGGAACTGGCTTCTGACATGTATTCGTGCCAGTTATCCTTATTGTGCCTGACAAACATGTATCGCAACTTTGTTTATCAGTGTTATAGAATGTTCCAAGACTGAGCTTCACACAGCGTTCGTCTTGAGTCATTTGTGGACCCGTATCGATATTTGTTGACTGTGCCGACGGGAGAGTTTGAGAATATGATATACACGAGGCACCGTTCCATGTATACCCAGATGCACAACTACAATTGATTTTTCCTGTTGAATCCTTAGTTCCAATTATGTTGGCATCATTATTATTCGTAGCCTGACAGCTCTTGGTGTAGCTTATACAAGTGCTCCCGTTCGCAGAATAACCCGAATTACATGTGCACTGACCTGAAATATAAGTAGCGTTTGCAGGACATGTTGGTGTAGTTACAGGCGCGGAGTAAGTAGTAGGATATCCGCCATAACTAGTATCAAAATAAGTTGAAATGCTTCTGTCATAGCCACACTTATCGATCAATTTCTTTGCCGCACTATCCTCGGATAATAGCCAATCATCTATCCACACACGGGTGCTGTTATCTCTTGAGATGTTATATAAATCCTTAAATCCATACGAATGCAGTTCGCCAACGACAGTATCACCGCTATATGGAGTAGAACCCCCGTACCATTCGGCGAGGGTATAATCGCCATAAGAAACTTCGATTAAATAATAATCACAGTTAGAGAATTCTCCCAACGACGTTCCTTTTATCTGGCCATATGCATCGGCTGTAAAAGGAAGAAGTACTGAGAGAAAAAGAAATAAAGTAAAGAAATATTTATTCATAATCTAGTTATTACAAACATTCTTCATAGGTTGCTTCGGCTGATTGATATTCCTCGCATCCTTCTATGAAGGAGCTAGAGCTTCCATTACAGTCGTTTCCTTCTTCGCCCCATTGCCACCCTGCATAGTGCCCCGATCCTTCATCGTAAGGATTCTCCGGTTCAGTACAGCTGCTATTTGAGCCACTACTATACGAACTTTGATAATCCGAGTTTGAGTCGCCAAATGCCCAATTCCAAACTGAAAAACCGCCCCAAATCATCAGTCCTACGACTACGAGTGAACCTATTGATTCCCCGAAGTCATCCATGGATTAGTATCTATAGGGATTTTGAGTACCTATTTTGCCTGTGTAGGGGTTGTAGTTTCCCCTCGTTGAGTAGTTGTCTAACTTGGTTTTGTTCGGAGAGGTTCGATAGGAAGGCATCACATAAGACCGTGTAGAGGGCTTATAATAACTCTTAACTGAAACGGTTTTTGCCTCTACAGATCCAGCAGAAACAAACAGCATAAAAACGAGAGCGAGTCCGGTGATGAGTTTTTTCATATTTATTGGTTATTAGTCGAATGGTACGCCTAAGTGGCTTGGGTGCAAGTGAGTCATTGCATAACGGTGGTTATCAGTGATTAAGGATTCATCCAGCCGTTGCTGGCTGATTCCTTTTGTTTCAACCAGATTCAAGGATTAAAAACGAAAGACTCCGTAACAATACTCATTTCGGTGAAGAGTCTGTCGTTACTCTTACTCGGTAAGTCAGCAATACTTATGCGGTACTTGTCGTCGGGAGTATTCACGACCATCCACATCCCGCCGTCGGTGTATACCGCGCCCTGTCCATCAATAGTCGTTTTATAGTAGTTGCCGTAATTATCTTTAGATTGAAGGTAGCCAGAATCTGGTGAAAGGAACCATTCCTCAGCAGTCATGTTTTCGTCATTAAGACCAACGCTAACGACGATATATCCACTATCGCTCTCTTCGTCCACAGGCCTTAGTACGATGTGAGATAAGATGTCCGTCACTTTCAAGTGCGGGGGGTAATTAAACGAAAAACCCAAGCGGCTCGCGTATGTCTTGAAATCTTTTCCGTAGTCGGAACTTGCTCCAATGCTTGGAATGTCGAGATAGCTTCCGTTTTCTACAATATTCCCTGGTTGCGCCGGTTCTTTTGATGTAAATGAAATAAAGATACCAGTCAGAAAAAGCAGAAGAAATACAATAAAAAGACCGATTAAGACGCCATACACAATTTCGCGAAATACGCGCCGTACTTTTCCTTTCGATGTTTCTTCTTCCATAGGTTTATTTCACGGTGAAACTCCAGCGCAAGCCTCGGAGTTCATAAATGATTTGAGCCCACGGTCTACAAAGCCCTGTTCGGCTGATGAGTTATTCATCATTGATGCGTGATATAGCGCAGCGATGGCTGCCGTACAGTCGCCCTGAGAATAGATGGCATATCCTTTGTGTATCCAGCAATCAAAGTTCTTGCTATCTAGCTCGATGCACTTGTTGCTCGCTGTCAGAGCCTCATCATACTTCTCTAAGACGTTGTAGGAACGTGCCAAGCCCTCATATGCAGTAGCAAGGTGTGGGTCGAGCTTAATTGCCTCGATGTATGAATTAACCGCCGATTCGAAAAAACCCCAGTCGGCACTTTCATCGCCGTGTTTTACCTCTGCAATAACGACTTCTTTTTCTTGTAAATGGTCGTATATCGATACTGCTATTACCAACACCACGAAACAGCCCAGCAATGTTAAAAGTATAATCTTGAGATACTTCCAAATCATAGGGATTGTAACCATATACCAAGGATATACATTAGAACAAGTAAGGCTATGGGTATTCCGATGATCCACATCCCGACTAAATCACTGCGAGTGGCGAGGAATTGTTTTAAGCGTATGTATAAGCGATGCGTTTTGTACTTTTCGTGGATTGCCTGGCTAATGCCAACCGGAATCATTACTATTATTGTAAAAAGAAAAATCTTAACTAAGTAATCCCAAAATATAACTATCGCGATAAGCCCTACTAACAGTAGGCCTCCAGAAATAAGCACCAGCAGCAACACACGTCCTGGTTTACTGGCGAGAAGTATTCCTATCGCAATTATCGCTAAAAGAAAGTACAGCATGACTTTGTTACCTCAGGCTTGCTGAAGCAGCTTCTTGAGATGGGGGAGACAACTCTTAAAGAGTCCGAATGCCCCAATAATGACTAAAAAGAAACCAGCTATTCCTGCTATGTTGGCAAAAAGATCTAAAAATCCAGCAAATAATGGTGATGAGTCGAACGAAAAATAAATTACATAACAGAATAAACCGAGAGGTAGAGAGACATACCATGGCTTGATATTGGAATTAATGAAAGGTTTGTTTTTGGGAGTAATTATTTCATGAGGAAGTTCTACTGATTTTGAAGTATTTGCATTTGAATCAGAGACTGGGGGAATTAGTAGCAACACTATAACGTATAGGAAATTCAGCAGAGGTACGAGTCCAAACCACCAATACTTATTCCAACCAGCATCTTTCGAACGACGAATAAGAGATGGGATATATATGTAACCAGCAAGAATAAGAATGACTAATTGAACGACCAGATAATAACCGTGTTCCCTCCACGAGAAAATATCGAACATTGCTCCAATAACAAAAGCCAAAATAAGGTTTACTAAAAATCGTTTCCGTCCCATCACCAGTCTATCAAAACCAAGAATTTTCTTCAGGTCTTTCATATTTGCAGTCTTATATTTTAATAAAACCATCCAACCAATACGCAGCGCCAAAGAACACGCTTCCGGCAACAAAGGCCATGATTGCGAGAAATATAACCGCAGGTACCATGCTTCCGAAAGTAGACGATTTATCTCCGGCTGCATAATTTGCAAGCCCAATCATTTGTATCGTAAGTAGCCCCGCGATAAAGGCTAGAAGTATAGTGTTCATACTTTCCTTCGTTGTTTAGTTTTAGTAAACCAGTGGCAGTTTTGTATAGACGCACAAAACCCACCACATGGGTGGAGACTTTCGCCTCCCATACCGGTTTCCCGATATGGCTGGATACAGCAACCCCATATGATGGGTTTTCTATTCTGTATCCAGACTTTTGGCCATGCCCAGGGATTGCTCCCGCAGGTTTAGGCCTCTTTATTCGGTTTACTTCTTAAGAGTACCGCAAGTAGGCACGATGGGGAATATGCTGAAAAGGGGTAAAATAGCTTATATGGTGGCATCCAAAAAAGGCAAAAGCCCTAGCTTTAGGGACGCAATAGATGTAGAGATGGCTTTCGTCTTATCTCACGACGAGAATTTTCTCGCAGATTTACAACACATACGAGAGAGAGAAGGAATTCCGAAACTCAAATACTCGTCTGACCGCTGGCGACATGACACTATGGTGTATGACGAGATTATCGAGATGATAGATTCTAGGTGGCTTGATGCGAAAGTTACCCAAAAAAAGAAGGAACGTATCGACAGAGATGTTGAGGGGCTAGTGGTTAAATACAATCTCCCCTTTTATTTTAATGAATGGGTGCGACATTTCATTCTATATTGTTCACCACCAAAGGAACGGCCAACATTTATGGATAATGATCTGATATCAAGCATTGCAAGAGGAAAGACTCTCCATTTTTCATTGAGCACTAAAGAGAAGGCGTTTTGGCTTGGGTATTTCAGAAGCAGACTTGGATTTGAGAAAGGACGTGTACCAAAGAAATATGCCCGCGCATATCGGGAGCTTCGTGAGGCTCTAAACAACCGAAAGAATACACGTCGACGGTCACATACCTATCGGGACACCATTAGGGTAGAAAACCTCCTGAAACAACCACTTGTGTGGTCGGACTACGGCATGAATAAGTCGCAAAAAAAGACGTATATGGACGTGGTGGTCGAGCTAAGCCCAATGAATGATAAGGAGGATCTTTCTGGAGAGAAGGACAAACTAGCAGTAGCAAAGCTCCGTCAACGAGTATCACGGCTTAAGCGTCGTAAATAAGTCAGAAAATAACGTCACATCCAAAATAGGGGTGAGGAATACGATAGCTCTGCAATCATATGCAGCGGCACCAAAACCAATCGTATTCGGTATCAGACACCGGCCCGTCAATAGCGGGTGCCGCTCGTGTCGGCGGGCCGTTTTCTGAGCCCGAGTCTCTTAAGGAGATAAAGGATATAAATCCGTTTGGAGCATCTGAGGGCTTGGAGTGGGCAGAGGAACTCGCACGTGATCCGAGTTGGTGGAAACCGAAATCGCGCCGATTTGACGACCGCTCGGCGGGAGAATTTGCTGCGGGAGTGCCTACTGTGGAAGGCTCTGGCAATAAATCGAAGGCAATGACTGTCTGTATGGCAGATGTGCAATCCGAACCAATTAGTTGGCTGTGGCCAGGGCGCATAGCATTAGGAAAACTCACTCTGATTGCAGGAGACCCAGGGCTTGGGAAAAGTCTGCTAACAGCTTTCTTCGCGGCAGTTATCTCAAAGGGTTACACATGGCCTCTTGAAACCTGTCCTGCTCCAATTGGAAGCGTAGTGTTGCTCTCTGCCGAAGACGACCCAGCAGACACCATTAGACCTCGCCTTGACGCTGCAGAAGCCGACTGTGGGCGTATACACGTGTTGCAGGCGATTCGAGATGTTGATGCCAAAGGCAACTCTACAGAGCGCATGTTTTCATTCAAGCGCGATCTGGTGGCACTTGAAGAACGGCTATCCTCTTTACCGGACTGTAAGCTGTTAATCATTGACCCAGTTTCTGCGTACCTAGATGGCACTGACAGTCATAACAATACAGACGTACGAGGATTACTTGCTCCACTGGCTAAACTTGCGACAGACCACAAAGTAGCGGTTGTCTTGGTACAGCATCTCAATAAGAGTAGCGGGAGTAGCGCGATGTATCGGGCGATGGGGTCTGTGGCTTTCATCGCTGCTGCCAGAGCCGCTTATGTTGTTACAAAAGACCAGAAAAATCCTGAACGCAGGCTAGTGATGCCAGTAAAAAATAATCTTGCAAAAGATAGCACGGGACTGGCCTACTCGGTTATTACAGCAGAGAATGGAGCGCCAGTGATTGTGTGGGAGTTAGAGCCAGTAACGATTACGGCAGACGAAGCACTAACCCCATCTGAGTCCAATGAGGAGAAAACTGGTACCGACTGGGCAGTGGAGGTTCTACAGATTGTACTTGCGGACGGTCCAGTGCCAGCAGCAGTAGTTCATAAAGAGGCGAAACAGGCGAACATTTCACCAAAAGCATTGCGCAGGGCACAGGAGAAACTTGGCATCAAACCCAAGAAACTTGATTTCAAGAGTGGTTGGGTATGGTCGTTACCACATTCCGAAGATGCCCATGAAAGCGAAGATGCCCATGAAAGCGAAGATGCCCATGAAAGCGAAGATGCCCTGTCTGGAAATGAGGACATCTTGGGTGAGGAAGGGCATCTTGGGGCGTAGAGGGAGCAGGAACGGCTATGATTGATTTGGTTAAATTCAGGCAACTTCTCGGCCCTGAGGCCTCTGATCTTTCTGAGAAGGAAATCAAGCGTATTCGGGACGTTGAGTACGGATTTGCCGATGCCATATTTGAGATGTGGCTCAGGGACCGCAATGCTATATCCACAGAAAATGCAGAGGTGACTAAAATCTGATACAATGGAGAAGTACACAACTCATAAGCAGGGACCTTTTTATTGTCTGACCGGTGGTCGGGCACAGAAAGGGGCTAGGGTTGTTCAATGTCCTTGCGATGTTGTGTACACCAACCTTAGTCCCTTTTTGTATAAAAATTATGAAACCTACTGAAAAAATAAATGTCATCGGCCACTGTCGAGTGAGCTCCTCAAAACAGGCACAAGAGGGCGAGAGCCTTAGTGTGCAGGAGGAGATTGTCCGTATTCATGCTGAGCGAAACAACTGGAACATGGTAAAGCTGTGGCACGAGAACTACTCGGGGAGAAAGGATAGTCGGCCTGTATTTAATGAAATTCTTGCATATCTTGATGCTCATCCTGGACGCATCGAATATTACGTATTCCGCACGATAGATCGATTCACGCGTGGAGGTACTGGCATGTATGACCAAATGAGAAAAGAACTCCTAAAGCGTGGAGTATCAATGATTGACACCAGTGGGATGATTCAGCCGACCAAGAATACCCTTGAGGATTTAGACTTCGAATACTCATGGAGTCGACATTCGCCAAGCGAGATTACAGAGGTCGTTGTCGCTACTACTTCAAAGCACGAAGTGACGACGATTGAGACTCGTATGATTGGGCAGGAAATCCGTCTCACACAGCAGGGATACAAGGTCCGGCAGCCACAGGACGGCTTTCTGAATGCAAAGATTTACGATGCTGACGGCAAGAAGCGTACCGTGATGGTTGAGGAGCCTACTCGTGCAAAATATCATCGAGCCATGTTTGATCTGCGAGCTGAGAGCCAGTTGAGCGACCCTGAGATCGTGAGCCGTGTTAACGCGATGGGCTATCGCACTCGGGCGCACAAGAGATGGGATAAGAGCCACACAAGAATTCTAGGAACCGGTGGCGGGAGACTGCTCACCGTGAAGCATTTGCAGGAGATCATTCAGCGACCAATTTACGCTGGATTCATCTGTGAAAAATGGACAAGGTATAAGCCGATAAGAGCAAAGTTCGAAGGTCTTGTTTCTTTGGATACTTTCAATAAGGCAAATCGAGGGAAGGTTTTTATTGAAGAGCACGACGACCGTACATATGGTGTTCTGTACGATTATCATCCCGATCGCCACGTGGTGAAAAGAATGCGTGATAATCCTCTGTTTCCTTACAAATCTGTTGTGCTGTGTGCAGAATGCGGTATGCCGTTTATGGGCAGTCGGTCACGAAGTAAAAGCGGTCGTCCAGTGCCTTATTACCACTGCAACCGTAAACATAAATGGATTGGCTTCAATAAGCCTGCGTTTGAGAAAATAGTTGAGAATTATATGAACAGTCTTCTTTTCCGTTCAGATGAGACGGATAGTATGAGAGCGGTGCTTATTGATCGGTATAATGAGCGTAAGTCGGAAATCGCCAAGGAGACTATATCTATGGGCCAGAGCGTAGTTGAGCTTGAGGTCCAGAAGCAACAGGCTGTGGATGCGTTTAAGGTCACTACGAGCGATGTTATGCGACGTGAGCTAGAAAAGGGTATTGAGATGCTTGATACCCAGATAAACGGCTCCAATACTGAGCACGCGAAACTCAAGATAAAAGAGTCCGATATAGATGCATTTATGGAGTATGCAAAAAACATAATGGAACACCCTGCAAAAGCACTACTGAATACAGTGAATACGCGACATCAGGAGTCTCTGTACTCTGTCGTCTTTGACGAACTACCGACCATTACCCAAATGGTTAATGGAACACCTAAACTATCATGGGTTTTCAGGCTTTTTGAGGATTCCGGAGATGCAGAATCCCAGTTGGCGGGCCCACCAGGAATCGGACCTGGGCTGTCGGTTTTGGAGACCGATGTACTAC
>ERZ1292625.3249-Hain-H41-01um-R1-3249-length-13535-cov-5_pt1 | contig 13535 bp, 12 predicted proteins | sample MGYA00564400_ERZ1292625 | MGnify/ENA primary metagenome ERZ1292625 (study PRJEB36523, sample SAMEA6512639) | groundwater metagenome | collected 2019-01-08 | study: AquaDiva: Metagenomics assemblies of 32 groundwater samples | reverse complement strand
TTCTGAAAAATCTCATGATCGAAAAATACCAGAATATCTAATTCCGAAATATATTGGCATAGATAAAAGATTTTATCATCACGGGAAATGATGGATTTACACTATACCATTTTTCTTCATCCGTTCCAGAGCCCTCTTTGCGCAGTCTTTTATGCCTTGTGGATTCGGAGCCTTATAAGCATATGCTATTGCTATTTTCGCCCTCCCAGGGGTGTCAACTGGATATGATCTCGGATCTGCTCCACCATACTTACCGCAGAACTGGCGAAGCGGTATCTTCATTCGATTTGCAGAAGATAATCTTTTAATTTGTTTCTTTCCCGGAGTCGGCTGTTTCACTTTCAGATACTTTTTTCGGGGAGATGCGACACTTTTACGTTTCGCTATTACTTTCCGTTTTGCCACCGTCTTTCTCCCTTCCTTTAATGATATAAAAGGAGGGTTCTTTTTAGGGATATTTTTCTTTATGATCCTCATTTTATGTACCAAACAGAATTTATATTTAGCGTCAACCATGGCCGAAGGGCATTGTGTAACTTTTCCAAATTTTTCGTTAAAAACAAGCGCGTGGCATTTCATTTTTTAATGGTACTCATTTTTAGCGAAATTGCGATTCTTGAGATAAGAAATATTGAAAGTTTTGAACATTGAGAAAAATGGTTTTTCGCTAAAAATGAATTTTTTGATTTTTTGATTTTTTCTTGTTTCATGTTAAAATATATTTTGATTCAATTATATTTTTGACTTGAACCCGAAAAATGAGAATTCCAAAAAACTCGAAAAATGAGAATTCCAAAAAACTCGAAAAATGAGAATTCTGAAATATTCGAAAAATGAGAATTCCAAAAAACTCGAAAAATGAGAATTCTGAAATATTCGAAAAATGAGAATTCTGAAATATTCGAAAAACTTAAAGACTTAAAATTGAAATATCATCTAAAAAATGACGGAAATGAAAGATTTTAAATATCAAAATGTGGTTATGATTAGATCAATCGAATCTCAATCCAGCTTTCTCCACGCGTTTTTAAATGGATTTTCATTGGTTTATCGCGGGGTAAAAGGTAATTGTCAAAAATTAGAAGCATTGGTAAAATCTGTTCGAAAAGATCTTTCGATAGAAATTGAGAAACGATGCGAATTTTCGCAAGACGTGAGATGGTATGATTTTACAATGAATGGAACTTTACCGAGGTTAGGGGCAGAGTATTCGTTAGAAAAGACTAAAGCAAAATTAAATTCAGAAACTGCCTTGGATCCTGATTTTTACGAATTCGTTTGTGACATCTTTGGGTACGATTTATATGTCGTAAATTCTGAAACGAAAACAATTACATTATCTCGCCTCCGCCATCGGCCCGGAATTGTATTGTTACAAACAAAAGATAAATTTGATCTTTTAGGAATCAAAAGAGAAAGTGGTAATGTTGATACTGTTTTTGGCGAAGATGATGATTTTATCGATTCACTGCGGCAAAGTCCGGTTCCACCGTCGCTAAATCGAGAAATGATGAAACAGTGAAGTTTTTAAAAACTATGATTTTATCATTTCTTCATGAATACAAATATAAATCTTATCCCCTTCATAAGTTTGAAATAACGCAAGTGTACACGAATCCGATGTTTTCAGCTCTTTTGGAGTAAAATACAACGACATAAGGTCTTTCTTCACAGCTAAGCGGCATAGTTCAACGGTCCTTAGACACTCTGGAATATGCTGCATTCCTTGATCATTAAATTCAATTATTATCCTGAGTAATTCCTGTGTTTTCAAATGATCGGGAACATAACGCAGTGCATATCCGCTATTCATCACAGCAATGGTGCAAATTTCTTCAGTTTTGAGATTTTCTGGAACATATTCTAATGCCATCCCCCAACAACGAGATACAGCTAAGCAACATAGTTCCGGTGTTTTCAACCGATCGGGAACATAGCACAGCGCCAATCCATAATGAGCCACAGCTAAGCGGCATAATTCTGGTGTTTTCAGCTCTTCTGGAATAATTTGAAGCACACGTCCATGATTTTCGGCAGCCATGCGGTAAAGTTCTGGTGTTTTCAATTGATCGGGAACATAGCGCAGCGCCAATCCATAGTTACCCACGGCTAGACGGCAAAGTTCTGGTGTTTTCATCTCTTCTGGAACATGATAAAGTATTTCCCCACTTTTCTCAATTGCGAGATAAAAAAGTTCTAGCGTTCTAAACTTTTCTGGAATCCACCGAAAATCTCTCGTATCTCTTTTTATAATATGAAGGCACATTTCCTGTGTTATATTTTCTATAACACTAAAAAATCTATTGTCTCGACGAACGCATTCCATCTGCCATTCCGGTGAAAAATTATTTACGTATTCGGAAATAAGTCGATAAAAATCGGGCGTTCCCGGAATATCGTCGATTAAAAAATATTCGAAAAATTCATCAACGCTTTTGAAATTTAGTTTTATTTCTTGTCGACAATATGGACAGGTTGAATCAATATCTAACCATTCCCCGATACAATCGGCATGAAATTCGTGTCGCGATGGGCAATTTGACTCTACGAAATTCCCGCCGCCTTCGAGGCAAATAGGACACGTCTTTTCTGCGGACATTTTTAATGACTATTTTTAGTTTTTGGATAGATTTTTGGAAAGTCATTAAAAATGAATTTACCTATAAAAATGAATTTGGTTGAGCAGGTCGTAAATTTTGGAAGAGTATTTTATTTAATTGAATTGAGAAAAGATCTATTGGACGATTTATTAATTTTTCTGAAGGACAAAACATCGGACAATATCCGCTATCTTGTCGCATGGAGAGAACTTTGTAAAATCGATCATGTTTACTTCAAAGACGGGTCCCATTTTTTGACTGCTAATACAGATCGTTATTTCAGAATAATGAGATTTTTATGCCATGTCCCGGATTTTGTCAACAAAAATGATACAACAAAATTACTTCCGAATATTTATCCGCCAATGACAGCAGCGGAAACGAAATACGTTGCAAGAATAATGTCTGCTTCATCGAGAAATAGAGAAAAATTTGATATTGAAAGTTTGAAAGCTATCGGATCGATACATTCGCTGAATACCGAGGGCAAAATATCGGCAGATCTTTACGAACATGTTAAACATATCAAATTTCCATATATTTACAAAATATTTATCGATAGAATAAATTTCATAAAATTAAATGCTCCAGATTATTTTGAAATGATAAAACCGACATTAACTTCCTTCTTTGAAAGAACCATCAATACCGGTAAAAACTTCGATGTTTATAATAGTACTATTATTAAATTGCTTGGGCTGGGCATAAATGTCGATCATGTTGAATTTAAACTTTTGGGAACTACGCCAGAACAGAAACTCTATCTTTTAGGATTTCAAATAATGGATGGTGTCGTGTTTTCCGAAGAAGAAATGAAAAATAGATTAAAACTAACAGAAAAAGAACTGACAGAACTGGTTATTTCGTCAAATAAGAAATGGATCTCAGAATGGATTGATGTTTTCGTTGGCACAACAGTTGACGTAATTTACAATACCGAGTCTGTCGCAATGGAAAGTATTTACAGTTATCTCCCGTTCGATATTATCCCCTTCTATGACGGTTTAAAAGTTTATGTTTTTTTAAGACATGACATTGAACATATTTTGAAGTCTGGACGAAATATTTATACAAATGCAACTCTTCCAAAATTTTTTATCGCTTCATTATATTCTAAATTTGTTATTTCTGAAAGTTTAAACCTCCCCGAATGTCGGTGTTTACCATATTGTTTTGAAACTGAATCCCCCCATCGAGAAAACAACGGGTTTGGAACCGACGATGACCACAGAATTGACGATGAAGACGGACTCGTCGACGAAGTTGTTGTCGATTTATTTGAAAACTTTTTTAGAAGTTTAGGAATTGAAGGAAATATCATTTCCCCTGGAGGAGGTCATCGACTTTTTCTTGAAGGTGGACGATTTTCTCATTAAATGGATCATCATTGTCAGAAGACAGAATTAGGGTTCTTCCAACGATATAACCTGATAATGATGCGAAAAACGCTCCGGCTTGAATGATAAAATCGACCTTCTTAAAAATAACAAAATAAAGGCCGGAAACTATGATGTAAGCAAAGAAAAATAAAAATCCTCCACTGAAAGGCGAAAAGAGCACACCCAAACAGAAGCTGAAAATTAATTGTGGTAAACCATATTTTGGACGTTTACTTAACATTTTCTGTTTTTAGAACACAATACCATTTCAAAAAATGGAGTTACCATTTTTGATGAAAACGATCTCAAAAAAACAACTTTATTGAATAAAAATGGATTGGAATAAACCAGAATCGATCTGTTTTCGCTGTTTCCAAGAAAAGAAAAATAATTTTCTGAGCATAGACGAATTTTTCGATTACTTTAAATTTGGATTGAATTATCGCGATATGTTTTATCGTCAACCATTTGGAATTTATGAATATCTCGCAAAAAAATATGTAAATAAATTCCCCACAGAATGGCAGAATGAATGCGTTCGGCGTGATTGTTACTTTTTCGATCATTTGAAGATTAAAACACAAGAAATGTGGCGGATTATGTTGTCGGTCCAAGATCTCTGTTTGAATGAAATTCCGGAAAATTTTAGAACACCAGAATTATACCAATTTTCTTTCGAGGTAAATCCGTGTAATTTAGAATATTTTCCAGAACATATGAAAACACCGAAATTGTGCCGCTTAGCTGTAGAAAAAGCTTATTATATGATTGACAATATTCCAGAAAATCTTAAAACTCCAGATTTATGTACTATAAATTTACACGGATATTATATGGCGCCTGAATGCAACTTAGAAATTTATGATTGTGGTGTCAAAACAGACGAAATGCTGCTATTAGAAGCGAAAAATTAGTTTTCATTTTAATGTTTTCATTTTCTCGATTTAAAAACTAATTTCTTGAATTCTCATTTTTCGAGTTTTTTAGAATTCTCATTTTCGCGAATCGCTGTCAAAAATATAATTGATTGAAATATATTTTAACCTGAAACCAGAAAAAATGAATTTTCGTTTTTGAAAAAATCAAAAACGAAACATTAAAAATGAAAAAACTCAAAAAATGAATTATGGAGGAGAAAATTATGAAACAATTCCACAAACATTAAAAGATTTACTTGAGAAACTCGAATTTATATCCCTCACCAAGCCCGGAAAGAAGCAAAATATTTCATCAAAGAGTTTTATCGAATCAACCGGCTTTCTTTCTTCTATTATCAGAACATGGTATTCTGAAAATCAGGATAAAACTGTCGATTTTTTAGATAAAGTTATTGAAGATACGATAGAAGCATTAAAACATCACGAAAAATACAGGGACATTATAAAGGAAAAATTGAATTGTGCAAAAATTGGAATAGAAAATCTCAGAACTACCTACAAAGATTCCGCATGGACATGCTCAAGATTAGGAGTTATTTTGACAAATATAGAAATTCAATTAACAAGTTAACTGCAATCTAACCCATAAATTGCCTCGGTGAAATCTTCTAGCCGGCTCATGACGTGACTGGTAATCATATTATTATGTTCCCTCCAACCCTGGTCCGAAATGGAATATCCGTCCTTACTTTCGAGTAAGCTTGTAAAAAAGTCTCCTGATCCGGCAAATGTTGATTGACCACTTTTAGATAATCTGTCAAATTCTACTATAAACGCTACAAAAATAACCGTCAATGAAAGCAATTCGTGCGATTGTAAAATATTATTTTCTTTTCCTCTAAACATTGTTTCAATGACAGTTTCGTATTTTCGATGAAAAGATTTTATATTTTGGCATAAAACTTTCGAATTATCTGATATTTCAAAATATTCAAGATATTTATTAATTTCTTTTTCGTACGGTATTAAGGATTTAATCAATTTCTCTCCGGAACCGTCTATGCTGGGGATTTTACAGAGATACATAATAATACATCTTATCAAATTTGACCACTTTGGTCCAATCATCGTTGATGTGAGATAATTCGAGAAATCGTTATATTTGTTGTTGGGGTTGCAAAAACTCGAAATATTTTCAGTACCTGTTTGTTGTAATTGCAATGCTGCCGGTGCTGCCGCTGGTTGTGGCCGTAGCGCCGCCATTCCGGCAGCCATTATTGCCGCAGCTTCATCATCATCGCTATTCCAATTCACTGCTGGTCTTACTGCTGCCGCTGCTGGAGGTGCCGCCGCTGCCGGTGGTCTCGCTGCTGGAGGTGCCGCCGCTGCCGGTGGATTATTTAATTTATTTTTCAAAGTAATGATTTCATTCAAATAAACGAAATTTTCGTCCTTGCATCTCGGATCACAATTTGTCGCATTGAACATTTTCGTGATAGTGTCTGCGATCAAATTCATTTTATCTGATGTAATTGTATTCCAATTGATTGAAATATAGCATAAACTCAGCAAAAAATACGTTTCTCTGATGAGTCCATGTAAATCACTTCCGTTCATTGTAGGAATCAATTTTTGATTAATATATTTCTGAATGATATCTTTAAATTCTTTTTGAATCATACTTGAAGTATAAAAAAATACAATAGAAACAGAGAAATTCGCGACAAATAGATAGCTCGAATAGTTGTCTGTATTGTATCTTTTATAAAAAGTCTCCACTTGATTCAGCAATTCGATAATATATTTAGAAAACATTTCTTTGAATTCGATGTCTCTCAATTTCAAAAATTTTAATTTATTTATCCAAAATGTGCAAAAATGTGAAAAAAGATTTTCCAAATTGACAAAATTTCTCGCAAAAAGGATTTTGTAATTTTCTTTTTTCTGAATATTTACGGCAATATCGTCGATATATTTCAAAAATTTTAAATTTGCAGAAAAACTATCTTTCAATGTTGTTTTATCGAAATCTGTCTCTTCGTGTAAAATTGGAATAATTAACTCCAAATCTGACGATTCCAACGAATTATAGCGGATAGATTTATAAATAGATTCTCTCGATAATGATGGATCGGAAAACTGTTGAAGATAATGAAGTTTGCAAATCTCCAAAAGAACAATCGTTCTTCGTGACAATAAGTCAATTTCTTTGTCTTTAAAAAGATTTTTTGTCAACAACGGAGTCGATTTTATTCCATTTAAATGTTGAAATAAAGAATTTCCGATATGTTCGATTACTCTTCTGATTTTATCATTATCAGTAATATCAACAATAGATGAACTGATATTTATGGCAAGACATATTATTTGCAAATGATTGATCATATCTTCTATTCTAATCACTTTTTCTTCAATATCTTTTCCAGTGATCTTTTTTCCTAGATTTGACACTAACAAATCTGCAAAAAGATAATTTGTATAATTTACGGACGCTTGAAGATCTGACTGTCTGTTTGTATTATATAACCTTTTATATTCTCCAATCATCGCAGTTGTGAAATTTATTAATTGATTTTCCCAATCTATTTGTTGATTTTCAAAAAACTTTCCATAATTATCGACAAATGTACTGAGGTATCTCGGTACAGTAGGAGGAGTTCTTACAGAAGTTGTGGCATGTTGAGGTGCTGTCACTACTGGCTGCGTACGACTTTGAAGTACAACAGTCTGAGATGCTGTCGCTGGCGCTACTGGTGCAGTATGACTTGGAAGTGAAACAGGCGGTGTTGCCAGCACTGCAGCCGATTGTTGTTGAACTGTCGTTTGTGATGCTATTGCAGGCGTTGCCGGCGCTGCAACTGGTTGTTGTTGAACTGTCATTTGTGGTACTATTACCGGTGTTGTCGGCACTGCAGCTGATTGTTGTTGAACTGGTGCTCCAGTTTGTTGCGGAGAAATTTGTCCCGGAGTACGAAGTCCTTGCGGTGCTGCCACTGTCGGTGTTGCAGCTGATTGTTGTTGAACTGTCATTTGTGGTACTATTGCAGACGTTGCCGGCACTGCAGCTGATTGTTGCGGAGGAATTCGTCCTGGAGTAAAAACTGGTGCCGAAGTACTAAGTCCTTGCGGTGCTGCCACTGTTGGTGCTGACACTGGCAGCGCTGCAACTGGTTGTTGTTGAATTGTCTGTCGTGGTACTATTGCAGGCGTTGCCGGCACTGCAGCTGATTGTTGAACTACTGGAATTAATGGTTGTAACATAGTTGGGGGAGCTACGGCAGAACTCTGTAAATTCTGGAAAGGACGTTGTGGAATGGTTGAAATACCGCCAATTATCGGCATAACGCTCGATTGTAAAACGGCTCCACCGAAAAATCCACCAACTTGCGGAGAAGGTTGAAAAGGAGGTCTACTACTTCCGCTTTGTAGACCCCCTCCGGCGTTTCCCTGGTCCGGCGCGACAGCGAGGTAACCCGGCGCAACTGCTACGGGATAACCCGGCTTCGTTTTCGAACATAAATCGTCATTTCCTAAAGTCAAATCTAATTTCATTTTAATTCGTTGTTCCATTCTCGGACAATCCTGCAATAATCTCGTAAGACATTCAAATTTTAATGCCTTCGACGCCGGTCCATCTGTCGATTTCCAATAACCAGACTCTTTCAAACTCTTCAAATCTGTTATCTTTAAGTTATTTTTCTCAATTTGAGCTAAATCTAACTGACTGAGATGGAGAAGTATTCGTTTTGCTTCAACACATAAATAAAAATTATGAACGTCGTGGTATTTCTTGGTTACATAATTAGTTAATTTTGGATTCGTAATCCATTCGTCTAATGCGACTCCTGCAATTTCTATTTTCTTAATTAATGGCTTCGGTAGTGGCAAGAATGTAGCAAACACCATTGTAACACTGAATTTTAGCGGTTTAATTTCGACATCTTCTACACCCTGAATAAAAATCGAACCAGGTGGCAACATAATTTCGCCCTTTCCCCATTCGTTGGAATAATCCATCAATGGAATAATCTTGTAATCACCGGGATTGATGGTTATCGCAACGACACAATTCTTACAAGGATAAACAATATCAGGAATTTGACCAAGGGCCACATCTGCATCTTTGTAAACTATTGGGTATTTCTCTCCTCCATAAAAGTATTTTGCAGAAAGATCGATGGTTTGACCTTCAGCTGGCGGCTTAATATTCATTGGTGCATATAAAACTGTGCTTAACATACATCGTGGCTCAGTCAAAAATTGAGACATTATTAATGGCTTAAAAACAGATTCGTCGACTTCGGGGGATTCGAAGTTAGGATTTCGAATATTACAAAGAGCGAATTTTACCGCATCTGATGCGGTCTCATCCAGTAATTGCGCGTAAGGTTCAATGAGATGATCATGACATTTCACGAACCTTTCCGAAAGTAGTTTCTTTTCTCGATAATAGTCACTGTATTGACATTGGCTAGATATCATCTTTTACTATGTTTTTTAAATTTAAGGAAAGGACGAAATCTCATTTTTCGAGTTTTTCAGAGTTTTCAATTTTCGAGTTTTTCAATTTCTCATTTTTTTGGAATTCTCATTTTCGCTTTCAGCGGTCAAAAATATAATTGAATTGAGTATTTATACGAACATGAAATCAGAAAAAACATAATTTCCATTTTTGAATCATATCCTCACGAGTTCATTTCGAACGTTTTGCGGAAGTCGATAAAAAATTGTCATATTTTTGCTGGCAAGAAGCTGGTACACTTTGAGAGTCTTCAACTCCTCTGGAAGAAAATCTAAGAAATCGACATCATTACACAAAAGAGAAATTAAAAACTCTGACGTTATTATCTTTTTCGGAACACAAAAACGGAGAAAAGAGGGAACTTTTGAAACAGCCTTAAAACACATCATTGGCGTTTTCAGTTGATCGGGAATAAATTCAAATGCATATTGAGTTTGATCTAGGGCAAGTCGGCATAATTCTTCAGATTTCAGCTCTTCTGGAACATATTTCAACATTTGTCCTCTCCCTTTAACGACTAAAATACACAAATCCAATGTTTTCTGATTTTCCTGAAGAAGTGTAAATAATCGATAATCTTTAATAATGCATTCGGCCTGGGCTTTTTGGGTAAGATTATTGAAAATTTGTTTTGTTTCTTCGTAATAGGTGCTCCCAGTAAAGCCTGCGTATTTTACTTCCAAATATGCCATGAAAACATTGGACGTTTCAATTTTAATAGATAAGTTTTGGCGACACATAGGACATGAAAATTTAATTGTTAACCATGCCGCGATACAGGCACTGTGGAATGAATGTTTTGCCGGACATCCAATATCTATGAGAATGTCGCCTTGTTCGCGACATATAGGACACACTAATTCTTCCGTCATTTTATATCATCAGTGTGTTTTTTTGATGTGTGATTCTCATTTTTTCGAGATTTTTCAATTTCTCATTTTTCCGAGTTCAGTCTAAAATTCAAAAATGTGACAATGTGACTTCGAATCTGCCTAAAAACGGCCCTATTTCCTTCATTTCTATTATAAGATGCAATTTCGCGAAGATTAGTTCCTTCATACCAAAAAATATTCGATACTTCTTTTCTTTTGGGATCTTTTTGGAGGGGTAGGAGATGATCAAAACAATTGGAAACTTTTTTCATATAATTTTCGTCAATTTTGCCCAAAAAGTAGAATATTATTACAATTCTTTTTGTCATCACCACATAATGCCCATAAAAATCTTCTTTATAGAATTGACCGAATGATCCGATCGATTCCTGTTCAAATTCTCTCATTGCAGTTTCAATATAGTCGTCATCTTCTTTCTCAATTGAACCGCCAAAGTCAGTTATATCTCCGTACTTTGCATCAATTCCCGTCCCGAACCAAAGTTTACCCTCATTGTCGATTCCATACGGAATGACTCCTCCGCGTCGTCTTCTGTCTCTTATTGATTCCATCTCTTCTATCACCCTTATTAGCGGCATTTGTGTCGCTACAATTGAACCAGTAGGACCAATTAATATTTCGGGGTAGCAATTGTGTGATAACCCAATATCCTGTAAAAAGTGCTGTGATGTCATTTTGGGATTGAGTCAAACGTTTCCCTATTATATAATAAAAAAATTCCATTTTTGATGTTATTAACTTTTTTATACTATAAATATGATGTCGACATAGAAAATGACAAATTTGTCACTTAATCGCATGAATTTAGTTGGTAACACAATCGATGAGGATACACCAGTGGTAGTTCTCCACGAATTGGCCAGATCAAAAACTTTACCATTTGACGAAAACTTACTCTACTACAACAGCGAGTATCGCGCCAACATTAGATTGAGAATATTAGAGATACCATCGTATTCGATAAATTTCCATTCAATGACAGATACAGATATTGGAATGATAGCTCGTTATGTGAGCCCACTTCTGTCCTCCCAGGAATGGATGAATAAAACACGAGAATTATTTATGGCTGTTTCCTATATTGACAGATTTATTCTGAATCCGGTGATTCCGATCGATTTTCAATTGGGGAGTATTACACCAACGTCAACTTTGCCGGTCTTGGACGCATGTATGATGTATAATTTATTGATAAGAAGAGGAGTTAGAACGAGATACAGCGATAATATTTTTAAGATGGCGAGAATGATCCGAGAATTGAGAAAACCACTTCCCGAAATAATGACGAATGCAATAGCCCTGATCAGGGGTGGTGGCGCCTCTTTTAATAATCTGATGAATTTTATCGGAGATTCGCGGGAAGAAGCGGTTTTAAATATTGAATACGATATTGACGACCGAAATAACGCGCCAGCAGAAAATTATAGAGATGCATATAATTTAATCGCAAATTCGATGAGGTTAAGGCAGCGAATACCACCACTGAGTGATATTGAAGCAATTACATTTGCCGCCCTCAATAACGGTATAAATATTAGACAATCTTCAAATCCTATTTTGGAGTATTCTCTGATCAATGAAAATGGAAATTGTTATATTCCAACAGATGAAAATCTTCGGCTCAAAGTTTTTAAATGTAAAACTTATCTCAATTTGAATCGATTTTTTGATCCTTACATTGACAGATTATTGTACACAGATGACCGGCTCGCCGATCTACTTTCCTATCAAGGAATTTCCGATCTCTCAAATCAGGAACCTTATGTGATCGCGCAATGGAATTGTGTAAGACCTATTTTTTATGAAGGTTTAGTCGAACCTCACGAGAGCGTAAGTTCCGTCTATGGCGAAAATATATCCGATTATGATCCATCTCGACTGGTTAGTTTTGGATTATTAAATGAAATGAAGAAAGTTTTCACATACAACGAACTGGCATCTTCATTTGAGACTCGCCAAAACTTTAACAATCCAATTTCTGAAATAAATGAATCTTTTCAGAAATATCACATCAGACAGCTCCAAAATATCTGCAATTCAGATTGGGGTGATAAAACAGAAAAAGAGAGATTAAGAATTTCAATTGAAAGAATTATTGTTCTTCAACATAATTTGAAATATCAATTAAAGAAGTTTAGAGACTTATATTTTTCTATCCCTCAAGAACGGCAAGAAATAATAAAATCGCTTCTCATTATTATTTACAAAATGGCACTGACGATGTGGGGATGGCGAGAGACAGATAGAAATTTTGATAGAGCGTTTTTAGGAGCCGATGATGATCCTGAAAATACGGAAGTTTTGTCTTCTTTGAAAATAGAAGAAATTTATCGAATAAGAGCGGATCATCCGGTTGAATCAGATATCGTGTTGTTGTTACCGTTGATAAAATACATACAACCTCAACAAAGGCCATCTCCCGAAGAAGATTATGAGTTAAATAAAGATCCATCAAAAGGACTCACATTGGAGGATAGATTGAGAATAGTTTTGGATAAAACGAATATTTATGCATGTATTCGAATGAGTTCAAATATATTTTTATCGACGACTTATTGTTTTTTGGCTACTATAGGTCACGATTTCTCATCTCAATTTATTTCATTTTCATCATTTCGAGAAATTACATAATTCTGAAAAACTGGAGAATGTTGAATTTCAAAAAATTTCTTCAAAATTTTGAGATGATTTTTTTCTTGGTTTAAATTTTATTCAAAAAACGGCTTTTTGGAATTTTGCGATGATTTCGAAAAATCGTTTTATAAAAATGAGAACCACAAAAATGAATTTTTGTTTTTCTTGTTTCATGTTAAAATATAATTCGATTCAATTATATTTTAACATGAACTCGAAAAATGAGAAATCTAAAAAATCGAGAAAATGAAAAATCAAAAAACTCGAAAAATGAGAATTCCAAAAAACTCGAAAAATGAGAATTCTGTTTTTCAAATTCAAAAACATTTTTACTTAAACATGTCAATTTTTACTAAAATGACATTTAACAGTTTTCTCGATTTATACGGTTCCGATTTGGAAAGAATTTATCATGATTTGAAAATAAAATATAGTACCGAAGTATCCTATAATGAATTTATCCTTTTTATATACAAATGGAGTACGACGAAGAGGAATTCTATAATAACACCACTGAAGCCGATTTCAAAGAATCTTCTGTAATAGAATCGGAAAATGCGCTGAAGATTAAGGCTCAACAAGATGATTTAAAAGAAGAGAGAGAAAATAAAGTTGATGTTCTCTCAGAA
>ERZ1292625.3248-Hain-H41-01um-R1-3248-length-13536-cov-22_pt1 | contig 13536 bp, 19 predicted proteins | sample MGYA00564400_ERZ1292625 | MGnify/ENA primary metagenome ERZ1292625 (study PRJEB36523, sample SAMEA6512639) | groundwater metagenome | collected 2019-01-08 | study: AquaDiva: Metagenomics assemblies of 32 groundwater samples | reverse complement strand
GAAATCGTTGCCGCACTTGCGACATCCGCGCCTTGTTCCCAGAGAGCCGCTAACGCATCCGGCGTATTAAAACTTGAGGTCGAAGTCCCCGTTAAAACATTTGTCGCAGTTGACGCTAAAGCTGAAAGCAAAGCAGTTTTAAGATTTGCCCACGATAGTTTTTTCCAAATATTTGAAGCGGCTGAATCCATCAAAGGAATCATATCTGCGTCAACCGGCGTAGTTTTGGAAGTTGCCGCATTGGTTAAATTACCTAAACTTGTCGTGGTTTCGTTGCCCGGACTTGAAGCGTGGCGAATAGCATTAAACCAAGTTTCGGTTGAATCGCCTTCGATGGTTGCTGTTCCCGCCGTTAAGCCCACGAATTGAGCAAATATTTCAAAATAATCGCCGTCCGCCACATCTACCACCAAACTTCCGGTTAAAACAGTTTCGGTTAAAGTTGTTAGTTTGGCTAAAGTTTTGAAAAGACTCCCGTTTTTGTAAAGCATTAACAAAACTGAGGTCGTGCCAGTTCCGAAAGTCGTCACTCGACAAGATGCGCCAAACCAATATTTACCACCTGAAATAACCGTAAATCTATCGCTGGCAAACTCTGAGTTTATGTCAAAGACCTCTGTGCCAAATTCTATTTTCGTGGCAGTCGAAGTAGTAAAGTTTTGGTCAGTCCCGTTTTTATGCGCCTGAAATCCTGAAATCGGATTTATCGTGCCTAAAACATCCGCCGCCAAAGTATCGCCTGACGGCGTTTCCTGAATAGTTCCCGAAACATTTACAAGGGGTCTGCGGACTGCCATAACAATTCAAATCTTTACTTATCAAACTAAAACAATCGGTGCATTATTTTCAAAATTAACATTAGTTGCCGATGTTGCGACCCCGATTCTTTGAACTACGTTCCCTGCTCCTGACGGTGCGGTTGCTGTTCCGCCGCCTGCCGTTGTTGAAAGATAAACTACGCCAGGTGTTTGACTCGTTACCCCTGTATTTGAGCCTTCAAAATAAACTGTTCCGTTTGCACCGGAAGTGACGGCGGACAAAACAAATCCGTGTGCCTCTTTTCCGCTAGTCGTGGCATCTGCTTTGCGAATCCGAAACGCTCCAGCAACATCGTGAATATTGACATAATTTCCGGCTGATAGATTTTCAGAGGCTTGAATTGATGCCGTATCCGCGCCGATTCCAACGGGCATAAAAGAAGTATCAAGTTTTCCGCTTCCGTCAAGATGCGGAATTTTCGTTGCATCTCCCGCCCCTGCCGATGATGCAATACTCGATTCTTCGGTAATTACTCCGGCATTGTTTTTTAGGTATTTTGCCATTTATAAACTTCTCCTTAACTCAAAATTATCGGATCGTGAATTTCAACTTTCAGCACGGTTGCCGAAAGCGCAATTCCGACTCGTTGCAGAAATCCGGTTGTGTTCGCCGTTTGGGTTAGCACCCCGTTTGCGCCTGCAAAAATTAAACCGCCTGTTGTCCAACTCCAACTCACATCCGTCATTTCGCCGCTGATTTGAACGGCAACGGTTGAAAGCGCGTCCGCCGCGTGTTGCGTAATGCCTAAAACTAATTGGACTTGAGCAAGATTTTGATTGTCAACATAATCAACCTGCGTAGCACTTGATTGATAAACTACGCGGTTGCCGCCCAAACTTTGCGCCGCGATTTTGTCAATCGTATCAACTTCGTCTTGAATGACCGAAGCCAAATTCGGTGGTGCGCCCGGTGCGGGACTTGCGCCTAAATCATCCGTTACCCAAATTCGTAAAAGAACGCCCGTCATCCAAACATTTCTATCCGAAACAACTTGGCGGACTTCGGGCAAATCCGACCAGCGCATCACGCCTAAACAAACGCCACCCGTTAAAGTTAAAGTTTGCCCAACGGCTGTAATCGCCGCGTTAATAATTTCTTCACCTAATCCAAGCGGACTTTTTGCCGTGTTCGAGTCCCTATCGCAAAAGGCTTTTAACGCCCATAGACTTTCTTCCGCTTGCAGAGTTAGACCGAATGACCAAATAGGTTGATTGGAAACTTTATCAAATATCAAAGCCTTGTAATTTGTTGACTCGGTTGCTTCACCGTAGAATACGCCGTCCGTTGCCAGACTTGTCACTCCGGCAACATTTAATTTGCCGTAAAGAGCCGTGCGAATTTGTTCGGATAAATTACTGATAACAACCTCATTTAATTTTCAAGTTTGCAAGCGGCTTCCAAAACTACTCCGCTATCGTTTTTTATTCCCAAAATCTTAAAGGTTTTGGCTAATTGATTGCCTCTCGCTATAACAACAATTCTGTCATCGGTGCGAATATCAACTAAAGTTTGCGATTGGTTACTCGGTAACGTCACCGCATAATCTGCTAAAGCTATAATTTTCCCGCCGATTTCATTTTTGAAATTGCTTGATTTCGGCTCATATACACAAGGAATGGCAGTTCCGTTGACATTTACCCAAGTTGCTTTGAGCGCACCGCCCGTGTCTTTCGTCTCGGTTGCCCGTGAAATAAAACAAGTGTCGGGAAAAACTATTGCCGCTACTTCGGGAATAATCGTTTCGCCTAATTCGTCTAAAATTTCACCTAAAACGCTCATAGCCTAACTAATTCGCCTTGTGACATTCCGCTCGTCATTCCGCCGAAAATATCGGTTGCGTAAAGCAAAGCCGCTAGTTGTTTGCGAATCTGAGTCTTTTGCCTGTCGGCGCGAATCTTAGCCCCGAAGTTTCTTTCTTTCGGTTCAATATCGGTGAACTTTGCACCCGCCGTTACCCATTCCGTTACTTTCAATAAGATTTTGGTTTTGTCAGTTTCGGTTATCAAACTTCCAACGTAGGTTAAATGCTGTCCGAGAAAGTCCGAATTAGTTTCCAGAATCTCGCACAAATCCGTTATCTGACTGTCGGTAAAAGTTGCCATTAGTTTTTACGCGGTCTGCCTTTCGGCTTCGGTGTCATAATTTCGGTATGAATGGCTTCGGTTTCATCCTCAGCGATTTGAGCTAAGGAATCTTCCATTGTGTAACTAATTTCGCCAAGATTATTAGCCCATTGTGGTTCATCTGCTTTTGCTTTGCAGACTACAAAACCGCCGAGTTGATAATTATTAACTTCGTCCGGGTGGACATCTGCCAAATAACTATCCGTTTCTCTCATCATTTTTACCGTTTCTACTTCTGCCATAATCAATTAAAAGCAGGGCTTTCACCTGCTTTGTTTTTTTAACTTTATCGCCCATCAATCATCCCAAAACTAGGGCGGTATGGGCAGGTTTAATAACCGTTTGCCCCCAACACGCACTAATTTCATACTGACTGCGATAGTAATTAGGATACTGCGCCAATCTAAAAGAAATTCCTGAACGCGGGTCGCTGATAATCTCTTGATTGACGGCAGAATCACCTTCGGGAACATACGGAGTTCGGGCGGCTAAAACAATAGAACTTTGCGAAAAAGCTAAATTTGCCGTATGCGTTGCGCCTAATGTGACGGCGGCATTATCAGCAACGGCTTCTTTAAGTCCGGGTTTGTTAATCGTAAAACTACCACCCGACAAAGCGGTTGCCACCACGTATTTATGATTTCCGATAGCTACTACGTTTCCGGCAAGAACTGTTCCTGTTCCCGTGTCAACTACAATCGTGGTCGCTCCGACTGCCAATGCGCCGTTGATTAAATAACCTGAGCCTGTGCCAGCCGCAACAGTAGAAACCGCCGCCGATTCTTTAACCGATAGTCCGAACATATCCAATAGTTCGCCGTCTCGTAAAGTCATCGCAGTTCCTGCCTCATTTGCTTTAGTTAATTGCGTCAATGTGCGGAGTTTGACACCCGCCGTTGTGTTGATAATTAAACTTCTTGCGCCATCTGCGCCGTTGTCATCCAAAATCTTACGGGCTTCTGCCGCCGCTTCTAAAGTTGAAGCAAAAGGTGCAGTTCCGGCAGTTCCGAAAGCACGGGATGCGCCAACGTAAGCCGCCGCCCAAACATCCGCTTCCATTTGATTAACAATAGTTCGGATTGCTTGTTGAACTTGTCCGGCTTGAATTGCCATTGCTCCCGCGCCTCGATTCAATGCGGCGGTTTCCTCACCTGTCCATCGAAACGGTGCGCGTTTTTGCGAAGTAATAGAAATGGTTTTGGAGGCAATTGTTTGGTCACCATCATCGGGCGGCGTAACCGCCGGAGTAATGTCGCTGATTGTGGTGGTCGGGGTTTCAAAGCTATAAAGCGTTTGCCCGACAGGAATAGCCGATGCGTCAGCATCCAGCGTTACGGAATTTACAAACCCGACAAGCTCGCGTGAAACTACGTCCAAGCCCTTGTAGGCGTTTGCTACTAAATTTGAAAATGTGTTAGCCATATTGAAAAATCTCCTAAATGTTGCTATTGATTAAATTTTCTCGCCGCCATTTAGATAGAACTCTCTTTTCTCAGTAGGCGACATTGCCGCTAATTGTTCGGCGGTAGCTTTCTTCGGTGTTCCCGTCGCTCCGCTTTGCCGATTGGTTGCTCCCGTGCCGCCGTTATTCGGGGCATTGAACATTGCCAAATACAATTTCTCTTCCTTTAGTCCGTTCAAAAACTGTTCATCCGTAATCGGTTGACCGGCTTTTAAGATTGGTTGCCCGTCTCCACCGTAAATTTTCGTTATCACCCGTCCGTCTTCTGTTTCTTCGGGACGATAAAAAGTCCGCAGCACAAAATCTGACGTATCATTCAAATTGAATTTTTCGCGGATGTCTGCCAATTTAACGTTTAATGCCATTTGCAAACTTTGGTTACGATAGCGTTCTTTCGCTTGCTTTTCGGTTTCCAGACTATCGGTAAAAGAATCAAATTTAGTTTTCCATTCGGTTTCTTTATCCGTTATCAGTTTGGCGATTTCTTCGGGACGATTGGACTCCAATGCGTCTTTAATTTCATCTGCCGATTTACCTAAAGCCTCAAAAGGTTTGTATTTTTCTTGAAAATCTTTCTTTTCGCCGAGAAGTTTTTGATTGTGCGTTTTTAGTTTTTCAACCTCAGTTTGCAGATTGAATGCTAAAGACTCGGCGTTTTCAACGTCTAAAAAATACTGCTTCGTTTCCGTGTTTTGAACATATAAAGTTTTCAAAGTTTCATCTTCAATCGTATTGAAGATGGCTTCCTCAAGCACCGCTTGTAATTTAGCCATATTGTTATTGTTTCCTCACCGAGAATTTTGTTTGCATCACCGATGCGTTTGGTTTCATTTGTGTAAAAAAGAAAACGCCTTGTAACTCAAGACTTAACTTGAATCACAAGACGTTACACTTGTCGGCGGGGATTTACCCCAACTTTTTATTTACACAAATGACAGACAAAGAATGTCTGATTAAAAATTTAATGCTTATTATCTAAATTGTCAATTAAATAATTAGTTTGGGTAACAACTACCTTAAAAGGTTTCTGTCGGTTTAACTCAAAATCTTGCTCCGCTCCGCATCCAACAAAGTGGCAAGTAATCCGTGCAGTTTTATTAAACTTTAATTTTAATCCGCCTTGATAGAAATCACCGCCGCGCCGTTGTCCGATCACCCGTTTGCATTTTATACAAATCACATCGGTTAAATTGTTGAGATTGATTTCACTTGGCATTTATAGTTTTATTTCTTCGCCTTCTTTACCGAAATTATTGGTCGGCATCGGTGCGGACGGAAGCAAAGATGCTTCACCTTTCAATCGTTCCAATTCGGTTTCCGGTGAAAAGTCTTTCGGCAAGCGCATCACTTGAGGCAACCATTCCCAAAAAGTTTGCAATGAAAGTTTATGAGAATCTACCAATGTATTAACGAAATTTAATTGCTCAATGCTGAAAGTCAAACGGTCATAATTGATATTCAACTTAAACTCCGAGTCTTCCGTATCTGTCAGATTAGTAGTTGAACTACCTTGAATGGAATTGTTTAATTCAGCCGTCAAATATAAGGCTTGCTCAACCGCGTCCTCAAGGTTTTTTGCCATTAACGCGACTTGCGACATTTCTTTTTGATTGTCGGATGAAATTTCAAAGGCGGTTTTATTTGATAAGTCTTGTAGTGGTGCATATTTTTCAATCCCCATTTTTGCCATTCTCATTTCAGCCGATTCAATCCGTTCTTTCAAAACTTGCACGCTAGAGCCTTGTAGTTCAAGATATTTTGCATCAGCATTTTCGCCCCAAAGAATAATTGAACGATTGGCAGAGGCTTGAATCTTGGCGAACTTTTCCGCGTCCGATTCATCCGAGACGTGAAAGACGGGCATCGGCGCAACAAAATCTAAAGTGAAGTCAAACTTGGAAAGTGAATTGTAATGTTTTAAGTTTGTCCGTAATAATTCCAAATAAGGCGGAGTTGATTCCAACATTCCTTTTCGATTGGCGTAAATAACAACTATCGGAATATGGTCGGAATTTGTAAATCTTTCGCCGAATGAAACTAATACTTTTTCGCCTTTTTCATTTTTACTTTCAATAAATAACTCAAATGATCCGCGCCGTAACACTCGATAACGAATAACTTCTCTTTCGCCGAACATTCCATCGACTTCAATTACGCATTCCCGAAAAGTGATTTGCGATAATTCGGTTTTACCGTTTATTTCCTGACATTGCCAATTGATTGCTTGAGCCGCTTCGTAATTTACCCAAAACGGTCGGCGGTCAATCACGTCTGCCAGCGTTAATAATTCGTTGTCTTCAATCTCAAAAGCTGGCGGGGTGTCAACAAAAATAAACGAATGACCATCGCGCACCGCATTGGTAAAAGAAACTCTGAGAAAGGACGCAATATCGTTTCCACATAAATCTATATCTTCAAATAAGATTTCAAGCGATGGCGGAATATCATTGGAAATAATGTTTTCGCCAAACACCGAACCGACTACGCCATTGATTGTCCCGGCAAAGACGTTAAAAAATTCTGAGGTTTCTGCCCGTTGGCTGTAATCTTTTTTATCTTCTTTCGTGAATGGTTTCAAATATTGCGCTGGTGATTCATTCATTGCGCGAACACCGCAATAAACATCCCGCGTTAATTGCCAATCTTGCGCCATATATTGATAGGCACGCGATTCATAATTGGCTTGATTTTTCTTGTTGTCGGTTTCCATTCGGTTAGTAGTATTAAAACTTATTCAACTTTCTTAATTTATAATAACTTTTTATTTTAGTAAAGCAAAAGATTAAATCACCCGAAAATCAAAGTTTTGACGAAATCCGCTTTCAATGTGTTTGGTAGCTTCCAACGAATACCGAAGGCTGTCGAGCGTGTGACATATAGAATTCGGCGCGGGTTCTTCTTGCCAAATGCCTTGCACTTGTTTTTTTTGATAGTTGTTGATTTCCTTCGTCATATTCTTTGAACCGGCGACAATCTGAATATCGTATTTTCTAACTTCATTGATACCCGAAAGAACTGAACCCGCGAATTTTTCAGTTCCTTTTACTTTATATCCCGCATCCGTTAAAGATTTTATCATTTCGGGACGGGCTGAATCGGCAATGATTTGGACATCCTTTCTAATCCCTAAAGTTTCAAATTCTTTGACTAATCCTATGCCGTCTAAGCCTGATTTGTAAAGCAATTCTTTATTGATAAGTTTCTTTTTCGGTAAAGCGTCTTTGATATGTTGGGCAACTAAGGCGGTTGGGTCGCTGAATCCAAAGTCTAATCCGTAGAATTGAACATCATCAATGAATTGTCCGTCTGCAATTTCTTTCTGAGGAAACGCATCAATTATTTCATAGCTGGCATAAATCAAACCTTCAATCAATTGCCCCCACAAACCCAAGCCATAAACGCGGTAATAATTCGGATTGGTTTCTTTTAAGGATTCAATGTAATCGGCATAGTGCGGGTCTGCCGCCAACATTTTTTCATTATCTTTATAAGTCGTATGAAAAAAGAAATGATTATTCGGGCGGTTATGATGGATTTCAGTATTAAGCCAATGATGCTCGTTAATAGGATTATAGGACAGCGTAATTTGCACATCTTGAAATCCGCGAAGCCGCAATCGTAATTGGTCGAGTTCGTTTTTCGCCGTCAGTTCCGTTGCTTCTTCAATCCAAATTCTATCTACGCCCGAAATTGATTTGACCTTTTCGACATCATCTAAGCCGATGAAAAGGATTTGCACACCTGAAAGTTTATTAGTAATTGAAAGCGGAGATTTGAGAATCTCAAAATCTGCCTGTAATTTCCAATTGTAAATCACCTTTTTCAATTCGGAATAAACAGAATCTTTGAGAGTTACGCCAACTTTACGGATAACCAAAGTTTTTCGATTACGCCTCTGATTCAAATAAGATTTGACGATTTCTTTCTGAGCAATGAAGCGTGATTTACCACTCCCAGCCGAACCCCATAAATGCAAAAACTCCGCCTTGTTTTTGAAAAGCGGAAGATAAGCACGATTATAAAGTTGCGGGTTGGAAAAGTCCCGCGTGAAATTTACTTGGTTAGTCGCTGTCATCCGGTTCAATAACTAAAGTATGATTGACTTCAATCGCCCCGCCGTTTGCTCCCGTGACTTCGCTACGTTCAATATACCCGCGATTTTTCCCTTTGGTTTTCAGATAAAAAATAGTTGAGGACGGAACGCCGTCTTTAATTTGTTTGTGTAATTGGCTTTCGGCAAAATCAAGAGCAACATTTTCAAGGTCGTCAACCGCCGCCCGAAACTTTGGGTCGTGATTGTAATAGTCGTAAAATGTAACGCGAGCAACCCCGACAATTTTACAAGCCGTCGTCACCACACCGAGCGATTTTTCTAGTGCTTCAAGCAGTGCTTTTTTATTATGTAAGGATTTGTTAGTCATTTACTTAAATCTTTATAAGAAAAATAGGCTACTGAATTTTGATTTAAAGTGAATAAATCAAACGGCAGTTTATAGTCATAAATAAACTTGATAATTAAAAAATTAAAAACGCTAGTTGCATAAATTAGAATCGCGTCTTTGCCGAAATACTCTAAAATCATTTTATAGGTCATCATTTGTGCCAAACCTTGAATATTTTCACGCATATTAAATGTCGGATTTTTAGCTTCAATTAAAATATCTTTACCTTGTTTAGTATTTATCCAAAAATCAACTCGACATTTTGAAAATCCGTATTTAAAATAATCGAAAACATATTCTCTGTGGATTTCCGTAATATCAAGACCATAAACAGTTTTAATTAAAAACGGCAATTTATCCTCAAGGTGTTTGCAAAGTATTTTTTCAGAATTAAATTTAGTGGCATCTGAAAACCAACTTTCAGCCTGTGTAAAATTACAAATTGGTATGTTGTATGTGTCATTCATTTCTTAATTATACCATAAACCTTACCATTTATTATACTTATCCTCAATAAACACAAATTTATGCTTTTGGATTAGCTCAAGGCTTTGCTCTAGTAAATCTTCTTTGTTATATGCCATTTATGTTTAATCCTGTTTAATTAACTGTAAAAATTCATTACGCGCCTCTTGTTTTTCTAAAAACACTCCTAACATTTTGCTAGTTGTAGTATAAGTATTAGGTTTGTTCACCCCCCGCATACTCATACAAAGATGTTGGGCTTTTAACACTACTGCAACCCCTTTAGGTTGTAAATGTTGGTCAATATAATCCGCCACTTGACAAGTTATGCGTTCCTGATTTTGAAGTCGCCGCGAAAACTTTTCTAAAGTCCGGGCAAGTTTTGATAAACCGACAATTTTTTCATTCGGGATGTAAGCAATTGCTCCGGTTCCGAAAAAAGGGATGAGATGATGTTCGCAAAGAGAATAAAACGAGATATTGCTTTGCACTATCATTTCATCATAGTTTTCAGTGTTAAAAGTGGTAAAATTAAACTCCGGCGGTGTAAGAAATTCAGTTAAAAATTTAGTATAGCGTGCTGGTGTTTCTTTTAAACCTTCGCGCTCCGGGTTATCCCAAACATTTATAATTTGTTTTACAGCACTTTCCATAATTTATGTTGCTGAACTGACAACCGCCATTTAGGATGTTGTTTGATTAGTTCAATACAATGTTTCACATTCTCCAAGTTAATTTGCGCCCCGTCTGAATGGGGTGAAAGAAAATAATAATCTGCGGTGACACTAGGTTGCGGAATAGATTGTCCGGCGTGTCTGACATAGCGTAATTCATTTACTTTTTGAAAATTCTTTTTAACAATATGTTCCGCAACTTTTGGTGAAACGGCGATATAATCAAGATTATCTGGAACAGGGAAAAGTCCGCTTGTTTCAATGGCTTGATAAAACCCTTTAGATTGAAAGTATTGAACAATTTCAACCGTTAGTTGTTGAGCGGGTTCGCCACCTGTCCAAATAATTGATTTTGTTTGAATATTATTAACCAGAATCCAATCCTCAATTTCTTGAACTGACATTGTTTTTCCACTTTCAAATTCAGTATCACAGCGCACACCTAAAGCGTAACACGCATCTTTAGTTTTACAACCCTGAAGGCGAATAAAAATATTTACCGAGCCGCTTCGCGCTCCTTCACCTTGTAGGCTATGAAATATTTCGGTTACATTAAGGTTCATACGTTGCACTTGTTTTGTCTGTTTCTTTAACCGTGACGCTTTTTAATTGTGGGTATTCGTTTTTGAAAATATTAAATAAATATTGGGCAATTAGTTCAGCCGTTGGGTTAAAGGTAAATACTTCGTTCAAATGTTTATGTTCTACATTTTCATTAAGCCAAATTTTAACATTATCAAGTTCGCCATAATCCTTCACAAATCCCGTTTTATTGATTTCCCCTATTAGTATTATAAAAACAGAATAATTATGACCGTGAAGGCGCGAACATTGATGATGTTCCGGTAATCCTTCTAATTGATGAGACGCAGAAAAATCAAAGCGTTTTGAAATTGTAAAACTCATTAAATCCACCCCGCCGCTTTTGCTTCTTCAAATCCTTTAACCCTTAATGCAGTTGCGGGATTATTATTTACCCCGTAACCCCATTCATTTTTGGTTAAATCGCCGTTGTAATCCGTCATTGAATAGTCTCTAACAATGTCAAAACAACCTAAATCTTGAGCCATCTTCCACGTTTGGGCTTTAGTTAAAAACATTAAAGGTGTGTAGATTTTAATTTCTGTTTCCAATGCTAAAGACAAAGTTTTTATTTGAGACCCAATAAACTCTTGCCGACAGTCTGGATAACCGGAATAGTCAGTTTGACAAGTGCCAATTACAAAATTTTGAATTCCTTGTTCATAACCAAAACTAGCCGCTAAGGTTAAAAATAAGGCGTTTCGACCAGCGGTGAAAGACGCAGGTAAATTGTTGTTTTTTGTGTGTGGTTCGTTATGGTCTTTGGCGTGGTCAGTTAAACTTGAACCTCCAAGCAACCCTTTAAGATTGAAGATTTTATACTCAACTTTCGCTAAATGTGCGATTTTTTGTGCCTGAACTAATTCCTGACGATGTTTTTGACCGTAATCAAACCCAACCGCCAAAACTTTGTTAAACTGTTTTAACGCCCAAAATAAACAGGTGGTTGAATCTTGTCCACCGCTTAATAAAACTATTGCTTTTTTCATAAGTATTTCTCCGCGTATCTTTGAAATTTCACCCATTCATTAAAATTATGAATGGCGGTTTCCTTTGCTTTCATTTTTGACCCCTGTTTTGCTTTTATTTTTTGTAAAGTTTGACCGTCAAACCATTGAACAAAGCCGGAACGATTACCATACGTCCACGCAGTTGAATCCACACTATCAAATTTATATTTTTTTAATCCTTCTAAATTGGTGTAGCCTAACCCGTGAACTTTTGTTCCTTGTTCTTTAGCTAAGTTTATTAACGGGGTAAAAAACTTATGTTCGTCTTTGGTTATTTCACCCGAAACAATTCCACCGATAGCAATATAATTATAGTTTTTCACCATCTTAACCCAATAATCTTTTCCCCGTGACTTATGCCAGACCGGGATGCTTTGCTTGTTGGTTAAAGTTTCAAGTTTATCCCGTAACCTTTCAACCTCTTTTAATCCTACCACTGAGTCAATATCCAATTCAAAAAATAATTTAATATTGTTTTGATTGATAAAATCAGCATAACGCCTGACATATTCATCCCAATTACAAATAAGGGTAGAATTTTGCATAAAAGAAAATGCGCCTGAGTCAAGCATAAAACTCTTAAACTTTGGAATAAATTGTTTGTGCCAATCCGTTACATAAACAAAAGACTCTAACACAAATAAGTCAGATTTAGGAACGCTTTCCCAAAAACCTTTATCTTTCACATAACATCCTTCACCAGCTAAATATAATTGCACAGCTTCCTTTTTATAGTTTGCACCAGCTAAATATAATTCAAAAACATAAGGACGACTACCCCCCCCCCTGCCAGATATAACCTCATATTCCTAAAAGATTCCAAACTGCCGATTCATACGATTGACCGTGTTTAAGTAGTTCGGTTTTAACAGTATTAAATTCGTCTTCCGTGTAATGTAAAACGAGAGAATGTTTTTCTTCGACTTCTTCGGGATTTTCAACAAACAAATCATCAAGGTCGGGTGGTGGTAGAAAATTCAACCCCCAATCGTCCAGAGGGAAGTCCGTCCATTCATTTGCAATCAAATCCCAATCATTCTCGCCAAAGCTGGCATTATCTTTAATTGCAAATTCCGCAAGTTTTTCAATCGGAAAATCGACGGGCAAAACTTTGGCTGGAATTTCTGCTAAGCCTAAATCTTTGCAAGATAAGTAACGCATATTCCCGCCAACTACCACATATTTATCTTTGAAAGGAAAAACAACGACTTCGCGTAATTCAAGCATTTCGGGGAAATCTTTAATAGACTGTTTGAGTTTCTCGAATTTATCATCACGGATAAATCTTGGGTTTTTCGGTAGTCCGTCAATTTGACCGCGATTGGTTTCAATTTGATTGATGTTGATATTTCGATAGATTATTTCCGGCATAGTGCAAATCAACTATAAAGAAATTTAGAGATTTATACAAGATTTAAGTTTTGCGGAGCGGGATGGATGTCTAAATTTTCTTAATGTTTTTTATTATACATCAAAGCAAATTCTTTGAATATAATTGAATCAGAGTAGTAATATCCATCGGTATTACGCCTTCATAATAAATCTTTTCAATCGTTGCCCGACCATCGCTCAGGATGATTTTATTATTAAATGATAAATTGACTATTAAATTTGTTTCATCAGTCTTGAGTTGAAACATCCTTATCTGCGACTTTAATTGTGGATATGAAACGTCCCGGAAGCCTAAATCTAATAATTGTTTTTCGATATTATTCATATTTAATTCCTTCCAAACTTCTAAAAGTTCTTTATCCCAATTTTCTTTTGTTTCGGGCTTTCCGTGTTTTACAAAACCTGCCCGGCAAGAAACTTCAATGTTAGCGTCTTTGTCGTCCAGACTTCCAGATGTTAGTTCCATTTTAGATGTGATTATTTGCCAGCCTCTTTGACGCATTATTTTCATCGCTTGACCCGGTAAGCCATCGTATATTATTTGCAACTCATTCATAATATTAGTTT
>ERZ1292625.3246-Hain-H41-01um-R1-3246-length-13541-cov-4_pt1 | contig 13541 bp, 9 predicted proteins | sample MGYA00564400_ERZ1292625 | MGnify/ENA primary metagenome ERZ1292625 (study PRJEB36523, sample SAMEA6512639) | groundwater metagenome | collected 2019-01-08 | study: AquaDiva: Metagenomics assemblies of 32 groundwater samples | reverse complement strand
GAGTCTGGGACTCCTGACGATTAATGGCTTGGTGGCGAGCGATGAAGTGATCATTCCCGTGCAGACGGAATATTTCGCGCTGGAAGGTTTGAGTCAGCTTTTGAATACGATAAATCTGGTCCGGGAAAATCTCCAGCCCGATCTCAAAGTCATGGGAGCGCTTCTCACAATGTATGACAAGAGAAACCGGTTGGCCCGGCAAGTCGTCAAAGAAGTCCAGGACCATTTCCCCGGCCATGTTTTTGACAGCGTCATTCCGAGATCCATCCGTCTGGCGGAAGCGCCTGGATTCGGAAAACCAATTCTGGGTTTTGACGCTTTTTCTAAGGGAGCGAGAGCCTATAAGAATTTGGCAAGGGAAATAATTGAGCTGGAAAATGATGAGAAAAAAAGTTTTTCAGTATAAAAAAATAATTTTCAATGATCAATGATCAATGATCAATTTACAATAAATTTCCAATGAATAAATTTTCAAATATTTAAAAAATTGAAAATTATAAATTTATGACTAACAACTTCGGTTTAGGCAGGGGATTAGCCTCTCTTATTCCGCAAAAAAAAGCCAACTCTTCCGAGAAAGATAAAAAAATAAAAGATTCGCGGGATGATATCAGCCAAAAAGGCGAGAACCCGTTTTTGAGAGGATCCAAGGAAAACACCGCGGGGGAAAAGCCTGGCAATATCGAAGAAATCGATATTATCCGGGTGGCTCCCAATCCTCATCAGCCAAGAAAAAATTTCAGTCCGGAAAAGTTGCAGGAGCTGGCCGATTCCATTAAGCAGCACGGAATCCTGCAGCCGATAGTCGTTTCCAAAAGCGGCAATCAATATGAATTGATCATGGGAGAAAGGAGATTACAAGCGGCCAAACTGGCCGGACTCGCAAAAATCTCTGCCATTGTGCGTGAAGCGACAAACCAGCAAAAATTGGAAATGGCCGTAATTGAAAATATCCAGCGCCACGATCTGAATCCGGTCGAGGAGGCAAAATCATATGCGAAACTGGTTCAGGAGTTCGGCTTAAAACAGGAAGAAGTGGCCGATAAGGTCGGCAAAAGCCGCAGCGCTATTGCCAACAAGTTAAGACTCTTGGGTCTTCCGGTTGAAATCCAGCGGGCGCTTGCGGAAGGCAAAATAACTGAAGGGCACGCCAAAGCGATTTTAGCGGTTGAAAATGCCGAGAAGCAACGGGCCTTGTTTGATTTGATCATTAAAAATAATCTGACGGTACGCCAAACGGAAAATAAAACAAAAGAAATTTCAGTCAGGACGCACACTAGGACCATCAGCATTGATTCGGAAATAAAAAAAATAGAGGACGATCTAACGGCAAAATTCGGGACAAAAGTTAAGCTTTCAAAGTCCGGTTCCGGCGGGAAAATCGTCATTGAGTATTATTCTAAAGAAGAGTTGACGAATTTAATTTCAAAAATATGTTGATCACGGAATATTTTATTTGGCATTATTCGAAAGGACTTAAAAATGTCTTTCTGATAATGAGGAATTTTGTTAAATTTTTTTGGAAATTTTTTTCAATCAAAATTTTATTCAGAACGCTTTTTTCGCCTTGGAGAAAGGACATCACTTTTTCCAACTGGCGCGGACTTCATCCGCTTTTGTTTCTCCAAAAACTTTTTAACAATCTCTTTTCCCGGGTCATGGGGTCTATAGCTCGTAGCGTGGTCATTCTGCTGGGACTGTCAATCGAAGCAATTACTTTGACACTCGTGCCAGTCATTCTGATCAGTTGGATAATTTTACCCGCGTTTTTGCTTTCCTCTTTTTTTGTCTTCTCGAACCTTCTTTTTCGGAATGACAGCTACGGCCTTCTGGCGGTGGTAAGCTCTGCTATTTTCTTTCTTTCCTCATTATTTTTATCTGCCATAGCTATCTCGGCGTTCGTTGATTATAAAAGATATGTCCAGTCAGACAGCGAAGAAAAAAATTTGCAGGAACTTTCTCAAGAAAGGTGGTTTTTGCGAATCTGGAACCGGATGGGATTTTCTGGAGAAGAGGCAAGAATAAAAACACTGTTTGCCAATAAAAAGGCGCTGGAAAAGGAATTGCAGAATAGCGGACTGAGTCTGGAAAGCTTCAATGAAATCATCACTTGGGAAAAAGGAAGCGAGATAAAGAAGAGGAAGAAACGAAAATTCTGGACAGAAGAAAATTTGGCAGCTGTAACTCCCATCGGAAAATATTGGCATTTCGGCTATACCGTGGAGTTGGACAAATATGCACTCAATCTGCCCAGGGGAGCGGATCGTTTTAAGTATTCATATATGATGGGACGGAATAAAGAGATTGAATTGGCTGAAATTATTCTCTCCCGTCCGAGCCAAAACAGTTTTTTATTGATTGGCGAGCCCGGAGTTGGAAAAAAGACCCTGATTAATTTACTGGCCAAAAAAATAAAAGAAGAGAAAACCAATCCCGCCCTAAAGTATAAGCGCCTGGTTGAAATCCAGCTGGATCAGGTAATTTCCGAATATAACGGCAATGAGCTGATGATCGAACTGAACAAGATCTTTGTCCAGGCCGCGTTTGCCGGAAATGTAATATTGTTCATTGATAACATCCATGAATTTATTTCCGGCGAAGGAAAATTGAAAGTCGATATTTCTCCAATTCTATTTGATTATTTGGCCATCCCGACCTTCCAGCTGATTGGCACAACCACTTCGCAAGATTTTCACGTGAGTCTGGAAAAAAAGACTTCCCTGATGAAATATGTGGATAAAATAATTCTGGAAGAGCTATCGGGTAAGGAAACCAAGCTGGCCATGCTTAATTTTTTGGAAAAAGAAGAGCAAAAAAGGATTTTGGTCACCTACCAGGCGATTGAAGAAATTGTGAAGCTGGCTGATCAATATATAACCGATACTCCGATGCCGGAAAAAGCGCTTGACATATTGGAGGAGGTGCTTGTGTCCTGGGGGCAAAACTCAAGCAATTTTTTTGTTCTCAAAGAGGATGTAGATAAAGTTTTTTCTGAAAAAACCAAAATTCCTCTGGGAGAGATAGGCGCTACGGAACAAAAAAAGCTCATGAATCTTGAGGCGATTCTTAAAAAGCGCGTTATTGGGCAAGACGAAATCATCAAACAGATATCTCAAGTGATGCTGCGGGCCAGATCGGGAATATCCGACCGGAGCAAGCCGATTGGAAGCTTTCTTTTCCTCGGTGGCACCGGAGTCGGCAAAACAGAAACGGCAAAAGCTTTAGCTGAGGCTTATTTCGGGCATGAAGACAAGATGATAAGGCTGGATATGAGCGAATACCAGTCAGCAGATTCAGTAGAAAGAATTCTGGGCCAGGAAAAGCTAGGGACTCATTCAAAATTTCTCGCGGAAGTTTCTGAAAAACCATTTTCCGTTTTGCTCTTGGATGAAATCGAAAAAGCTTATCCGGAAATTTTAAACTTGTTCTTGCAGATCCTGGACGAAGGCTGGCTGACGGACGCTTTTGGAAAAAAGATAATTTTCAAGAATATGATAATAATCGCTACTTCTAATGCCGGAGCGGAAATAATAAAAGATGGCATTGAAAGTGGCTATTCAAATGAAACGATCCATAAGCAGGTGATTGATTATGCCATTTCTTCCCGAATTTTTCGGCCGGAATTTTTGAATCGTTTTGAAAATGTCTTGTTCTTCAAAAGCCTTGAAGGAGACGAACTTACGGACGTTGCCAATCTGATTTTGAAAAATATGGCCGCCAGGATTTATAAAAATAAAAATATCAAAATAAACTTCGGAGAAGACTTGATTTTGAAAATAATTGAAAAAGGCTACGACCCGATATTCGGCGCCCGCTCCATTAAGCATTTTGTTCAAGATAAAATCGAAGATATTCTGGCGAAAAAGATAGTTGAGGGAAATGTGTCCGAGGGGGAGGAAATAGAACTGAAAGCCGAAGACATGGACTAGACCAGGTTCTTCTTTTTCTCCGATTTTTTTATCTGACTTTTGGCGAGTGTTGTCCTGACGAACCTCAGCCAGTCCTGGCTGGGGTTTTTGTTTTCTTTGGAAACGATTATCTCAATCACTTCGCCGTTTTTTATTTTATAATCAAGCGGGACCATTTTCCCGTCAGCTTTGGCGCCTAGCGCGCGATTGCCAATCTCGCTGTGGACTTGGTAGGCAAAATCTATGGGAGTGGCTTCTTCGGGAAGGTCGATCACATCGCCGCGGGGAGTGAAAGCAAAGATGTGATTTTTAAAAAAATCAAACTTGAGACTCTCTAAAAATTCCTGGTTATCTTTGCCGATTTCATTTTGCCACTCGCGGAGCTGTTTCACCCAGACCAGTTCCTCTTCCGGAACCTTGCTCTTTTTCTTGAAAAAAATCGATTTCCAGTCTTTTCTTTCTTCACTGTAGACCCAGTGGGCGGCAATTCCGAATTCCGCTTCATCGTGCATTTTTTTCGTCCTGATCTGAACCTCCATGATTTTTCCGTCCAGGCCGAAGATGGTCGTGTGGATGGATTGATAGCCGTTAGGCTTGGGCAGGGATATGTAATCCTTGATCCGGCCGACCAGCGGGTGATATTTTTTGTGGACTATGCCCAGCGCCTCATAGCAGTCGGCCACTCCCGGAACGATGATCCTTATCCCGGCCAAGTCGTAAACTTTGTCTATATTCATCTCGTGCTTTTTAAGCTTTTGAAAAAGGCTGTAGATCGACTTCACCCGGCCGTAAATTTCAATTACCTTAATTCCGTCTTTGAGAAGTTCTTTTTTTAAAACTTGCACTGATTTCTCCAGGTTTTTTTTCCTTTCGCCAAAAACTTCGTCTCTGATCTTTTTCGTGTATTCGTAATTTTCCGGATCCAGATATTTGAAACACAAATCTTCAAGTTTTGATTTAAGCTCTCCGATTCCCAGGCGATTGGCAATGGGAACGAAAACCTCCATGGTTTCCAAAGCAATCCTTTTTCGTTTTTCTTCCGGGAGCGCTTCCAATGTTTCCACGTTGTTGAGCCGGTCAGCCAGCTTGATGAGAACTACCCGGATATCCGAGGCCATGGCCAAAAACATTTTGCGCAAATTTTCCAGATAGAGCTCTTCTTTTGTCCCTCGCAATTTTATTCTTCCCAGCTTAGTGACTCCGGAAACAATGAAGGAAATTTCATGGCCGAATTTTTGTTCCAGTTCTTGCATGGTAACCTCGGTGTCTTCGGGAACATCGTGCAGGAGTCCCGCGGCAATTGTTTTTGAACCCATTCCGATCCGGGCTAGATTAAACGCAGTGCCTAAAGGATGCTGGATATAATCTTCTCCTGATCTTCTTTTTTGTCCGCGGTGGGCAAATTCTGCAAATTCATAGGCGCTTTTAATCAGCGCTTCCCGTTCGGGCGTGAGCGCTACTCTTAGGTTTTTAAAAACATCTTGTATGCTTAACATGCTTTAATTTACTACAATCAAGATCTCAATATTTTTCAACAAAAATTTGCCCGATTATTTTTCAAAGCGTCCCCAGCACCAACCTCAAAAAAGCTTTTCTGTGGGTATAAAATTTTGGCACTCGGGAATCGTCTTCGGCTTGGATTCAGACACTATTAGGTTAACTGATCAGGTTGGTGCGGGGCTCCGCCGTTTTTATTTTTTATCATTGGCCGCTTCGCACTCCTTGTTTGAGCATTTTGTCTTTCCCTGGGCGGCGAAGACCAGAAGCGATCCGCACTTTGGGCACTTTTCTCCGGTCGGCTTGCTCCAAAGGGCAAAATCGCATTTAGGATAAGTGCTGCAGCCATAAAAGATTCTTCCACGCTTAGACTTTTTTTCTACGATGTCACCCTGCGGGTGATCAGCCGTAGGCTGACATTTCGGGCACTTCACGCCGACTTTTTTTTCAATCCTTTTTATGCTCTTGCATTCCGGATAATTAGAGCAGCCCAAAAACACTCTAAATTTTCCCCGTTTTACTACCATCGGCGCTCCGCACGTCTCACAGATCTCCCCCTTGTTTTCTTCATCAACTTTTTTTTCTGCCTCAGTCTTTTCCGTATAACGGCACTCGGGATAATTGGAGCAAGCGATGAATTTGCCGAAGCGTCCGAACTTCATGACCAGATATCCCCCACAATCGGGGCAATTTCGCCCGATCTTCTCGACGAAATCTTCCTTTTTAACCTCCTTGGTTTTCTCTTTCAGATTTTTATGGAAAGGTCTGTAAAAATCCCGGATAACCGGCACCCATTTTTTGCGTCCCTCGGCAATTTCATCCAGGTCACCTTCCATTTTAGCGGTAAATTTATAATTGACGATTTCGGAAAAGTGCTCTACCAGAAGGTCGGAAACTAAAAACCCGATCTCCTCCGGAAAAAGTTTTTTGTTTTCATCTTTGGCCACGTATTTTCTTTCAATGACGGTGGAAATGGTCGGCGCGTAGGTCGAAGGGCGTCCAATGCCGAACTCTTCCAAAACCTTGACTAGTGCCGCTTCGCTGTAGCGGGCGGGGGGTTGGGTAAATTTCTGGGCGGAGAGGATTTTCAGCAGTTCCAAAATTTCATTTTCCTTGAGTTCGGGAAGAATGTTTTCCGTGACGGGAATTTTGTCTCCGTAAATTTTTAAATATCCGTCAAACTTGATAGATGAGCCATTAGCGCGCAAAGTGTAAAAATTTTTCAACCCTTTTTGTCTGGCTTCAACGTCAATCATCACGGAATTGAGGATGGCGGTGCTCATTTGGCTGGCCAGCATCCTTTGCCAGATGAGTTTATATAATTTATATTGATTGAGCTCTAGATTGTCTTTCAGCGACTCCGGATCTTTTTCCGGGTAGGTCGGTCGGATCGCTTCATGGGCTTCCTGAGCGCCTTTGGATTTGGTTTTGTAAAAACGGGGATTATCCAGAGCGTATTTTGACCCGAATTTTTTTTTGATCGCTTTTCTGGCGGCGAGCATCGATTCCATGGATAAATTCACCGAGTCGGTCCTCATATAAGTGATGAGACCGATCGGGCCACCGGAACCGATATCAATGCCTTCATAAAGCTGCTGGGCGATGACCATGGTTTGTTTGGAGCTAAAACCAAGCTTATTGTTGGCGTCCTGCTGCAAAGTGGAGGTTGTGTAGGCAGGTGAAGGAGTTTTTTGAATTTCCTTTTTCGCCACGCCCAAAATTCTGTAGTCGGCTTTTTCCAAAAATTTAACGATTTTTTCCGCCTGCCCCTTGTTTTTTATTCCCATCTTGCCCAAACTTTTTTCATTTTCTTTGCTGAGTCTAGCCTCGAATTCTTGGGCGTTCGAAGCGGAATTTTTCAAAAGCGCACTAACAGCCCAATATTCTTCCGGCTTGAAATTCTGGATTTCCCTTTCACGCTCCACGATGAGCCGGAGCGCCACTGATTGCACCCGTCCGGCGGAGAGGCCCCGGCGGATTTTTTTCCAGAGAAAGGGCGAAAGCTCATAGCCGACCAGACGGTCTAAAACGCGCCTGGCCTGCTGGGCGTCCACTAATTTTAAGTCTATTTTTCTAGGATTTTCCAGTGCTTTTTCAATCGCTTTTTTGGTAATCTCGTGGAAGACGATCCGTTCCGTTTTGGCCGGCGCGAGACCGAGCGCGCTTACCAAGTGCCAGGAAATAGCTTCTCCTTCGCGGTCTTCGTCAGTAGCGAGAATCACTGTTTCTGCTTTTTGCGCTAATTTTTTAAGTTCCGCCACCCTTTTTTCGGCGGTCGTCGGAATGATATATTTTGGCTCAAAATCGTTTTCAATATCGATGCCCATTTCCTTCTTAGGCAGATCGCGAATGTGGCCATAGGAAGATTTGACGGTATATTTTCCGCCAAGAAATTTTGAAATGGTTTTGGCTTTGGTCGGAGACTCGACTATTACTAGTTTCATGATTCTTATTATTTTTGATGTATCAAATATTTTTTTATACTTTTTTTTGAGCTTTGAGATATTCAATTTCTAATTTCTAAACAATTTTCAATGCCCAAATGTCTAATATCTAAATTTTTGGTCATTTGTCATTAAGAAATTGGGATTTGATTAGGAATTAGATATTAGAAATTAGGAATTTAAGTTAAAATATAATTTTGCCCCCCGATATTTTTCGCCCAGCCTTTTATCTCCATTAAAGAAAGCGTAGAAGCGGAGGTGGCTGTTCCCAGTTTAGATATTTTTGCGATATTGTCAATGTGAAGGGGTTCGCTGCTCAAAACATTGAGCAAAGCTTCCTCCTCTTTGCTGGCCGGTATTTTCGGCTGGGCTGGGGCTAATCCCGTTTCGCTTTTCAGATTCAGTTCTTCCAGAATATCTTTTATACCCGTCACCAACTTGGCGCCTTTTCGGAGGAGATTATTGGTGCCAACTGATTGCGCTGAAAAGATCGGGCCCGGGACGGCAAAAACTTCCCGATTGTATTCCAGCGCCATTTCGGCGGTTATGAGGGCGCCACTGGTCTCTCCCGCTTCCACGACTACTGTGCCCAAAGACAATCCGGCGATGATTCGGTTTCGCGCCGGAAAAGTAAGCGGTCCGGCGGAAGTTTCCAGCGGATATTCGCTCAAGAGCAATCCATTCTCCAAGATGTCGCGGGACAAATTAAAATTGTTGCGAGGATAAATGTTTTTATCATCCAAGCTGTTTCCAAGCACGGCGATGGTTTTTCCTCCGGCACTAAGCGCTCCGCGGTGGGCGAAAGTGTCTATGCCGAGTGCCATGCCGCTTACTACCGTCATTCCCGCGTTGGCCAGATCACGGGCCAGAGTTTCAGTGGCCTGCGCTCCGTAAGAAGTGAATTTGCGTGATCCGACAATCGAAACCAGCGGAGCGGGATCCTCCAGAATAGATATGTCCCCCTTCATATATATAATGTAAGGCGGATTGGCGCTTTCCTTCAGAAGGCGGGGATAGTCGAGACTTTTCAAGGTTATCATCTGAATGTTCTCTTTTTCCAGCTTTTCCCATTCCGTGTCTGGATTAAGCGTTCTTTTTTCTTCAAAAACTTTTTCAGCTAGCTTATCGCTGATGCGCGCCTGGATTAGATCATCGAGGCTAGCCTTCCAGATATTTTCCGAAGCCCCAAAAAAATTCAAAAGCAGCTTGAATTTCTGCGGTCCGACGCCGGATATTTTATTTAAAGCATTGAGATATTTCATTATTTTTCCACTATAACAGCATTTTCGGCGATTGACAAAACTCCTAAAATCTGCTATACTAGTCCATCGCACCTTTAAAGTTAGAAAAGCTCTTTTAGAGCATATAAAACGAGGTCTCTCGCTAAACTCGGGACAATTCCGAGGCGGAATTGGTTTCCGCGATCTCGTCCGTAAGTTCCGAAGCAAAACATCCTCCTTAGTTTTGCCAGGGTAAAACCCCACACCAATTGAGGATTTGACAGTGTGTAATATGAGTGTGAGTATTCTATATAATTATTTCACTCGCTGTTTTAAAAAGTGAAAAAATATTTACGAGCTTAAAGCTCGTATCCTCAATTGGTGTGGGGTTAAAACGTATCTTTTTTGTGATTATTCACGAAAAGATGCCACTTACGTACGGGATCGCGGAAGACAAATCAAAAATATATAAGGAGAAGCCATGAGCCAAAGATAGTATGTAGTGGGATTTTGGGCTTGTGTTATTCTTGGCATTATAACTTTGTTCGGGCCCAAAGATTTAATGTATTTTTCGTCCCACTGGACTTTACCGTATCATAACCACTGCCATGTTTTGGTTGTTTGCGTACTTGCTCAACAAAAAAATACGGGCTGACAAAAATTCTCAGGAATAAACCAGACACAGGCCGAAAAGGAGAACTGTATGGAAAAGAAAGGGTATGGAATCGCATTGTTATTTGCGCTCGGGGCCAGTGTCGTGCTGTATCTGTCCGCGTATCTGTCAGCCTTAGCTTTTCCTTCTTTAGAGGGAATTCTAGCGACGCTCTGGTCCATACTACTCTTCGCGGTTATATTCGCGATTTCGGTCGCGAGCAGGCGGTTCGGAGAGCGGACGATGATGAGGGAGTTTACCCAGGATATCGTCTTGGATATGATTCCTCCCGGGAGAATGGAAAAATTCAATATGGTGGTTGTGGTTAGCTGTATTGGTCCCAAGCAACAGGTTGTTCGTTTGGAGCGAAACACAACCCGGCGTCTGGTGAAATGAAAAAAGGGCGGAAGGGAAACATCCCGACCGCCCTTAATTTTTTTTCCAGTTAATTATAGTAATTTTTTTATCGCATTCAAGATATCTTCCGATATCTTTTTTAATTTCTCCAATTCCTCTTCCGAAAATTTGCCCAAAACGAAATCACCCGCCTCCGCAGGGCTTCGGACGGGCAAGTGCGCATCTCCAGTTGATGAAATTTCTCCAGCATTCTGATTTATTCCTACGCGAATTCTTTTAAATTTCTGGGTGCCGAGGGAGTCAATAATGTTTTGCACCCCGTTATGCCCGGCCGAGGAGGAGTCAATGGCGACTTTGTATTTACCGAGGGCTATGTCCAGGTCGTCATGGACAACAATGATGTCGTCTGGTGTCAGCTTGTAAAATTCCAAAATTTTGCGGATCGCTTCACCTGACAGGTTCATGAAAGTTTGCGGTTTGACTAATAAAATCTCTTTTCTTTCCAAGCTTCCCTTGGAAATTTCGACATTGAATTTTTTGTTCATTTCCCAGCCTGTGGCTGATCCGCCTTGGGCGGAAAAATCTTCTTCTAATTTATCGACAATTTCAAAACCAATATTATGGCGCGTACCGGTGTATTTTTCTTCCGGATTGCCGAGGCCAACTATTAATTTCATGGAATTTTAAATTTTTAATTTTAAATCAATTTCAAATGACTAAATTTTAAAATTTAATTATTTATATTTCATTTAAAATTTTGAATTTAGCCTTTAAAATTTACTTGCTTTGCAAGTTGACACTTTCCTGATCATCCCGGGCCTTATTCAGGTCTTCAACCGTTCCTTCTTCTATATTATATATGTCCACCAGATCTTTTCCAAGGCTGACTACCATGTCGAATTTTTGACCAGCCGCCAAGCCTCGGACAAAAGGAGTGGCATTGTAAGACGGGGAAGCCGGTAATTTTTCAACCAGTTCGTCCAAAGTGAAAGGCCTTATGCCATCGGTCAGATCATAGACAATTGATTTTTCCGCCAAGACGCTACCGGGGTTGTTTAGCATCATTATGCTTTTGTAACTGAGATTATCTGCGAGCAGTTTTTTGATTTTTCCGGTAAGGGCAATGTTTCCGCTCTGGTTGACAATCGCAATTTCGGCGTCTTCCTCGATGATGGCCTCTCTTCTTCTCTTTATCTTGTTCAAATCGAAGATATTTTCGGCCACCTCTTTTATTTCGCTGTAATTACCCACCCGGGGGATAAGCGCGAAGGTCCGCGTATTTCCCAAAAAAATGTGGGACACCTTCAAAAGACTCTCTTTGTTCCAAGCGTCCAAAACGAGGTTATTGATATTTCGCGTATCCAGCTTTTTAGAAAGTTTCATAAAGCTCCCGATTTCCTCCGCTTTTATGTTGGTCTGGATCGTTTCCTCCAGGACATTAAAAAGATTGTTAAGGGCCACGACATTGAGCATGGTTCCGGTGGAAAAAACTTTGTTTTTGGTGGCTTGAAGCACCTGCTGTTGGCGCTTGGCCCGGCCGAAATCTCCTTCCGGATCATCGTGTCTTTCGCGGACATATTTCAAGGCCGTAGCTCCATCCAGCTGGTGGAAGCCTTTGGCGAGGGAGAAAGTTTCGTAGCTGTAATTCGGTCCGGGATAACTGGCATCGTAAATGTCCCTTTCGTTCATAATATTGATCCCGCCAACGGAATCAATTATTTTCTGAAAGCCGTCGAAATTCAAGACGATGTAATAATCGATGTCGAGAGATGTTATATCTTTTATCGTCCTGGAAACCAGTTCAGCCGCTCGGCCATTGTCTTTGTAATCGTTTATTCCATATTGATAGACCGCATTGATTTTACTCTGGAAATTCAGATCTGGGACTTTCACGTAAAAATCCCGCGGAATGGAAAGCAGGGCCACCTGATTGTTCTTGGGGTTGATGCTGGCGATCATGATGGTGTCAGTCAGATTCTGTCCGGGCTTCCCCTTGCCGGCTATTCCCAAAAGCAGGATATTGATGCGTTCTTTTTCCATCCCTTTCAAATTTATGTCTGGTGGGTTGACCAGCGACCGGGCAGTTTTGAGAAAATTCGTTTTATTTGATTCGGCGGGATTTATTTTTTTTTCGAGCGTTGAGAGCTTATAAACAAAAAAAGATCCGTAAATGATTCCGGCTGCAAAAAATAATATCCCCGCTCCAAAAATAATTTTCAGAGCCAGTTTTCGCCTTCTTCTTCCCCGGTCGCTATAATAGTAGCTGGCAATACTGTTCTGGTTTTTTCGCATAAAAATGGAATGCCGCGTATACCCTTTTATCTTACTAAATAAAGAGAGAGTCTCAAAACGCCGCGCTGACTTTTCAGCATACCCCAAGAGCCGGTTAAAAAACAAAATTATAAAAATCCGAACAAGGCGACCACTAACAAAAATTTTTAGCGTTGATAAATGAAAAGTTAACCCGGGGAATTATTGGCTCTATAAAAGGCTAAATGACTCTTGCCAAAGAGCAAATTATGTGATACCCTAAGATAAGTCCTAATTATTAAAATAAGCAAAAAGCGGTCTGCGAAAATCTCGCAAAAAGGCAAGCGTAAATCGCTAATGCTAATCAGTTTAAAAGCGATGGAAGAAATAGATGATGTTGAAATAAAAAAATATTATGGGATCGGAGGATTCCTTCTGGAGATAATCAAAGTAGTTATTCTCGCTTTTGTCATCATTGTTCCTATCCGAGTGTTCTTGTTCCAGCCTTTTTTTGTCCAGGGAGCCTCCATGGAGCCCAACTTCGAGAATAGCAACTATCTGATTGTAAACGAATTAGGTTACAAAAAAACATCTTTCAGTCTGGACGGGAAAAACATTTTTACGATCGCCCCCTATAAAAAACTTCAACGCGGAGAAGTAGTTGTTTTCAAATACCCCAAAAATCCTTCCCAGTTTTTCATCAAAAGGATCATTGGTTTGCCGGGAGAAAAAGTGGAGATAAAAAAAGGGCAAATCCTGGTATACAATCAGGACAATCCGGAGGGAAAAATTTTGGATGAAAGCGCCTATCTTTCAAAAAACGTCAAAACATCCACGGCGCTGGACGATTTTGTGATAACGCTAAGAGATAATGAGTATTTTGTCATGGGCGACAATAGGATGTATAGTTCCGATTCCAGAGTATGGGGGCCTGTTCCGGACGCGGACATTATGGGCAAAGTCATCATTAGGGCGTGGCCGCTGAATGCCATCGCAGTTTACTAAATTTTAATTTTGAACATGGCGAAAGAAAAAAGAAAAATTAAACGCGGAACAAAGAAAGCCGGAAAAAAAGTCAGGACGGGCAAAAAAGTTATCCACAAAAAGGCGGCAGAGATGAAAGCTGACGAACCGATCTTGCTTCAGCCCCCAAGAGGGATGAAAGATATTCTGCCGGAAGAACAGCCTTACTGGGAACAGATCAGAAGAGTCG
>ERZ1292625.3244-Hain-H41-01um-R1-3244-length-13545-cov-6_pt1 | contig 13545 bp, 4 predicted proteins | sample MGYA00564400_ERZ1292625 | MGnify/ENA primary metagenome ERZ1292625 (study PRJEB36523, sample SAMEA6512639) | groundwater metagenome | collected 2019-01-08 | study: AquaDiva: Metagenomics assemblies of 32 groundwater samples | reverse complement strand
CCAAACGCTCACTACCAGCTGCTAGCCCACTTTCGTTCGCCCTTAGTACAAAGTATGTCGTCGGACGCAACTATCACACTGGTGATCCCCGTGGCGGCCCCAGCTGCGCCGTCGACGCCGCCGACATGGACGCGCGTCTGCCCCGACGGTCGGCCCGTGATAGCCGCGATGTTGGACCCCTTGGACCTGACCAATGTGAGCCGCATAGTCATCGTCACGCGGGAGTCGCACGTGGCCGCCTTCGGCCCATCGACGGAATGCGTCCACAACATCATTCGGATCGTGGAGGCAGCGGTGCCGCGTGCCGTCGCCAAGGTGTGCGTGTGCGTGCTGCCCTCGGAGACGAAAAGCGCACCGGAAACGGTCGTCGCCGCCATTCAACGCATGTCGATTGAAGGACCCATTTTCGTCAAGGACGGCGATGGCGCGTTCGGCTTAGCCGATGACGACCGGTCCACGACGGAGACGAGCACCCTGCCGTCGAGCAATGGAGAAGGCGTCCCTTTGGTGCGGCTTCTCCGACTGGCGCCCGAAAACACGGTGGCTACGCTTACCGTCACCTCTGAGAACAGCGCCGGTTTGAGTGCCCTGCCTTCCAAGAGCTTCGTCGAACACAGTAACGGACTGCTGATGAACATTGAAGAGAAGCGCATGGTGAGCGACACTATCTGCGTCGGGGGCTACGGATTCCGCTCGGCGGCGGAGTTTTGCCGCGCGTTTCATGCCGTGCGCCAAACGCAGGAGTGGTGCGATCGCGCGACGGACGTCGAGGGGCGGCTGTTTATGTCGCACGTCGTGTTTCATATGGCACTGACGGGGGGAGGAGAGCCCTCCGCCGCCGCCGACGACGAGGGCGGCATCCGCACGACGACCGCCTCCGCCAGCGGTGGTGGTGGCGACCGCCCCGTCGAGACGTGTGCCGCCGCCGCCCCATTTAGCATCCTCCGCGTCGACTGGCTGGAGGACTGGAAAACGGACGCCGCGTGGCGCCGTTATTGCCGCTCCTTCCGTCACGTCCTGGTGCACTTTGCTGGGGCGCTGTTCCACCAAGTGAGACCTTCCGCTGGCGGCGAGGACGCGCAATTTGGAGGAGGCGCCCAAACGCACGCCGCGCCGAGCATGAGCACGCTGTGCGGCGACAACGAGTCGTTTGAAGCGACGTGGAAACCGATCGCCGACAACATCGAGGTGCTTTCCGCCGCGCAACGCGATGCGGTGCCCCATTACCGACGTCACCTCGGGTCCGGGTGGTCGTCGGGAGGATCGCAGGAACGACGGCCCCTCGCGACGATAGCCACTGACCGGAAGGCTGCGGCGCTGAGGTTGCACAGCCGCATGCGAATTACGGTTATCACACCGCCGTTTCGAGAGTCACAGCGGCCGCAGGTGCTCTCCTTTTTGCGATCGCAACTGCCGTTTCACCACGATGTGCTCTACGGAGGCTTCGTGGGGGAGGACGCGGCCACGATCCTACTGGCCGCAAGACACGCCGGCGAGCCGATTCTCGCCCAGCCGTCGATCCAGGCGTTGACGTTTCCTCCCCCTTGTTGAACTCTTCTTTTGCGATTCTGTTTCGAGTGACTCCAGACCGGTGTCGTCCAGTACAATATTATTGTTCTGCTTTGCTGCCGTTGCTTCCCCATTAGTGTTCGTTTGAAGGGGCCTCGCCGCTGAAGGAGGGGCGATGCATCAGCCACTTCTTTCATCTCCTCGAAACGGAACCGCCGCCTTCGCGGACGAGACGTTCAGTTCCTTACAGCGGCGGCGTTTCCCCCCGTCGGCCGCGTCTGCGGCCGAGATTCTGCTGGTGCCGGCAGATGGGGAAAGCACCGACGCAGCCGTCCACGCCGCCCCGCCGCCTCCTCGAGGAATCTCGCCGGCGAGCACCCGTCGCTCGCCTCGGGCCGGGCAGCCACCCCACCTCTTTGCATCGCCGACATTCATTCCGAAGCGCGACGACTTCCACGCCGATCGCTGGGCGGACACACTCCGACTCTTCGACGAACCGCAGCGGCCGTCGACGCTAAACCGCGGCAAGCGAGAACCTGTGTGGCAGCCGCTGCCGATCGCGGTGCGGCGACGACTGCCACCAACTGCGGCATTAGGCCAACTGGCGCTCGCAGCGGACGACGATGTGTCGCCAGCCGCGGTAGGACGGTACTCCGTGCGGTTGTCGCCGATTCGGCCCCGGCCGCAGCGCCGTGCGACGGAGAGCCCACACTCAGTGACCGATGGTCCCTTGTTAGTGGCCACTCACCTGACGCCAACAGTCCTTCGCAGGCTTCTGGGCGAGCGGCCGGCCGCTGAGTCGCCGCGGAGCCCGTTGCGCGCCACAACGATCTCACCGTTCCGACACCCCACGCCGACTCGAACTCATCGCGGTTCGACGCCTCCGACAGCCCACGCGGCCAACAGCGGCGACTTTGACGCCGAAGGCGGTGACACCATTGCGACGACAACAGCGCGACATCGGCCGGGCCAGTCGCCACACCACCGCTGCGCGGTCTGCCCGGTGCCCGGGGGCCGCATCATGGTCGGCAACGACGGCCAGCTCTGGCACGTCGACGGGGTGGTCGTGCCTCGCGGAGCCCTTCCCGGCGAACCCTCGGCGGGCGATGCTGAAGAGGACGAAGACGCGGCCGGCGGGGAGGAGGAGATCTCGCTGCGGCGCTCAGCACCGCTGATGGGCAACGACGGCGTCGGTGTACCCACCGTGACCATCGCCACGGCCAACATGTCAACAATTGAGAAGGCCTCGATGGTGTTCGCGGCCGCGCTCGACCTCGAGGCCGCAGGCGAAACGGAAAACCACGAGGGAGACCGCCGCGGCACCAGCAGCAGGACACGCGGTTCCTCCCCGCTTGCCGCCCGCAGCCCATATGGGACCGCGGGTTCGTCGCCGTCGCCGACCCGCCGTATCGAGGAGGCGCACGGGCCCATTGCGACCATCCGCCGCAGCCCGTCGCGCCAAGTCAGCAATGGCTATGGCGATGGTCTCGACGGAGGCGCGCGGACTTCGGGCCGCGCGACGCCTCCCATGGAGCTTCACCGACGCGAGCCGCGGCCGTTCCTTCGCGCCGACGGAATCGCAGATGAAGGCGACTGGTTGCAGGGCGAAGATGGGGTACCGTCCGTGTCGTCACCGGCGCCGTCCGCCGTGGCCTTGGTATCGCTTCCCGCCCTCACCCGAGCCCTGACGCCGCCAAGAGCCGGCGGTCGCATCTCGTCGTCCCCGTCGCCCAGGCAGGAGCCGCCCCCGCGAGGGGGTCGGCATCAATCGGCCGATTCGCCTCTCACCACTTCGCTTCAACGAACGGATGTGGCCGGCGACGAGGAGGACGCGGCGACCGCGGGGCCGCCCACCGCGGCATCTCCGTTGCAGGAGTGGCCGCGCGCCTCGGACTTGCCTCACGTGGCGGAAATAGACGCGGGGGCAGAGCTGAGCGGCGCGGATATGGCGGACCTCCGGTTGCTGTTCGCCCGCTGCGGCGTGCCGCGGAGCCACTCCTTTCCAGCCGCCGACGACGGTGTCGATCCATCGGCGTTGGCCATCGACGAGGCCACGTGGTTGCGCTTCGTTCACGACCATCCAACCATCGTCGAGCGCGTCGGCCGAGTCTCCATGTCGCCCACCACCGCGCAACGGCGACTACTCGAGGTCTTCGTGGTGGCTGGCAGCCGCGGTGCGCGGTGGTCGCCGTCGCCGCGCACGGTCCTCGTCAACGCGTCGCCGGGTCGCCCAGCAGCGGACCGGTTCGGAGCGGTGGCGTCGTCTCCGTTGGTAACCCGATCGTCGTCGTATCAAACGGTCGTGACGGGAAAGGCTGAGGAACCAACGACCACCACGCCGCGCGGCGAGCGAGGGGACTCGCCGGTCGCAGTCGATTCGCCGCGAGGGCGTCATCAAGCGAGCCCCGCCGCCATCACGGCCGAGGACGCCACCGAAGACAGCCGACGAGAAGGCGCCGTGACGAGCCAACATCCATCGCTAGTGCCACTGCTGGCCGAGGAAGAGGAAGCGTTGCCACCCGGCGAGGATGCCACCTTGGTCGACGGAAGGCTCCCGGGTAAGAACGCAACGGCGCCTGTAAGGGGCGGCAAACGCGTCACACTCCCGCCGGATGCCTCACGCCATACCGCGCCGCCGATGTCCGCCGCAGTTCGCGCGCTGCAAGAGGTGCAGCAGGGCCGAGGCGATGAGGAAGCGTCCATGCTCGGACGGCGGCGCAACACCGGGAAGCGGCAGGAGAAGCGAAATGCCTTGCGGCGTCTACTCGGCGATGACGATGATGAGGACGACAGGATGAAGGCGCTCGAGTCGCGACCGGTCACGTGCGCCCTCGAGAAGAACACGCACCGTGTGCAACGCGGGGAGTCGTGGTCCTCCATCGCCGAACTGCACGGCGTCACGGAGGACGAACTCAGGGAGGTCAATCCCAACGCGGACGTTGGGCGCAGACGGCCGGAGGCCGGCACCGTGCTCGCAATTCCCGCGTGATCGATCCGACGGAGGACGATGTGGTTTTCTGAGGTGGGCGCTCGTCTGTGCCAACTTCGCAGCGCACCGTGTTGTATTCCACTCAAACTCATTTCACATTTTTCTGCTGACTGGCGGCGGCGCGCCGTGATGGCCGTCCAGATGTGTGTTGTGTTGTGTTTTGCAAGCCACATCTTCTCCCTCTTCACTGGACACAGCCACCACATAGCTGCGGATCGGGGACGAAACGACGAGTTGTGACCTTACCATTGCTGCAATGACGACCGTCGTGTCCCAGCAGCCTTATTTGTCGGTGCTGAACCCACGTAACCTCTTTGTCGGTGCCGACCGTCCTGGCTCGCCCGAGGAGCGCTGGGCTCACGCCCTCCATCGGGACGTCTCTCCGGCAGCCGCTCGACACCTGAATGCCTCTCCTCCGTCCCAGTCGCGGTCGCCGACCGGCGTCCCATCGCACCGCGTCAGCTTTGTATCCACATCGCCCAGCGGCGGCGGCCCGGCGATCCCTCCGCCCCCACCGCCTCGGGGGGCCAGCACACCCACTCAACATCGCCCTTCCCCGTACCACTACGTCACCGTGTCGATCGATGAGGGGGCCGTCGAAGGGTCACCCGCCGTGCTGGACTGGTCTCGCAGCAGTAAGCCGCCTCCGCCCCCGCTTCGGCGTGTCGTGATACCCCCTCCGCCATTACGTGGGACGCCCGCTGCCGGAGAGGGGCTGTGGCTGAGCATCGATGAACCGAGCAGCACGGGGACGTCACGCAGCTACCACCCCACGAAGGAGGGAGGCCGTGACGTTGAGAGGCGACGAACCGAACCGTCGTCTGTGATTGACTATTCTATCGGCGCAGCCGCTGGGCAGCAGGACGTCGACGTGGACGACGACGACGGCGACGACGACGAGGAGAGGTTGCGAATTGTGGAAGTCATCCGTTTGCAGCGACGATTGGCGGAGGTGCAGCAGGCGATCATCGAGGCAGAAGCGTCACAGCAGCATCAAGAGGCCCCACGAGCACACCGCGAGTCAGCCGCACAATCGGCCATCGCCGATGCACCAAGTCGAATCGACCGTCCCTCTTCGGCGGTAGCCTCACAAGTCTCATCCGTCCCAACTGCGGCTCGAACGGGCCGCGACGTTCCGACCGAAACAACAACGACAATGATGACGACCAACCGAAAAGGCCCACCGCCAGCTAGCTCCCCACGGCCAGCCACAGCCGTGACCGTCGAGTCGAGGTCGATGCTGGATCGTCGTCATGCCGACACGCAGAGAATCGCGCCATCCCAGGATTTGTCCCATGTCACCGCGACGCCATCGGCGGGACGGCCATCCCATCCCGTCGTGAGAGGGGGTGCCGACGACTCGACGATGGTGATGTCGCCAACGGAGGGGGCAGACACCCCCCCGCCGACGTGGGCCGTCGGGCGATCCGCAGTCACACACGGGCATTGCGACCGGTCGTTCGCCGTCGTGCAGTGGGACGAATCCTCGGCGCGGGCGAGGCTAATGGACCTGGAGGCGTTCGGCCGCGCGGTCCTCATGGACCGCGAAAGCGCCGGATGGACGCTCGCGCTCGGCACCGCGGCAGTAGCTCCCCCCGTAGTGTTGCAGCGCAGTAGGATAGACGCGGAACGCGCAATAAACGCAGAGCAGAGAGCCGCGGAGGTCGCCGCCTACGATGAGCGGCGCCACGACGCCGTCCTCAACGCCAACCGACGGGCGGTGCTTCGACTGCAGGAGGACGAGGCGGCCAGACGCATCGGTTGTGCGGATTCGGAGGCAGATAGACGGGACGACCTTTTCGCGACGGCCGCAGCCGCTCGCCGCGTCGTGGTCGCGACGGCATTAGAAGCCGACGCTACGCGTCCCTTGCCGGCACCTCAACCTACGACCACGACGACGACGACGAGCGGCCGCGGCGTACGACCAACCGCCGACCCCCAACCACAGCCGCCATCAAATATCGCCGCGAGACGGCCCACTCTTCCTCCTCCTTCTGCATCCGCAGCGACGGCACCGGGGGGTGGCTCCGGGACGAAAGGACGGCGTCGACTCGAGGAGGTACCTCTGGGGGGAGAGTCGTTGGCCCCTCCTCCGTCCCATAGCAGCATCGCCTTCGTCATCGCCACCCTGCTCTATGAGACGGAGCTGCAGGAATCGCACGAACGGAGCACCGTGGCAGCGGCCGAGAGCGATGGCGCAGGCGTCCTGCGGTCTCTCGCGGCGCAGTCACTCGCGCAGTCTGCGAGAATCGACCAGCTGCGGTCGGAGGCGGCCGCCATTCGGAGGCTGTTCGACGCCCCTTCTCCCGTGACGCCCCCTCATGCGGCGCAGGACGACACGTCGACGATGACGGACAGTTGTGGTGCGGTGCCTGTTGGCGCCCCTACGGCGGGAGCGGAGGAGGGGACACCCACTGCGGGCGAGTCGGCTCGACCTGAACCGACTGCGGACTCCCACACGCCCTCTTTCGTCGCTGCATCACTCCTTCTCGCGGAGCTCGAGTCCGCCAGACGTGAGGGTCTTGAGCAGTCCTACGCCACGGCGCGCGCAGGGTGGCAACTCGACTTGCTGGAATGGCGCCAACGGTGCCGACCCGTCAACGCCGCTACGGTGGCGACGCCAGCCGCAAGAGGAGCCGCCACCCCCTCGCCGACGATATCGGACGAATCGTCGCTCCATGGGGAAGGCAGCAGCCCACATCGCCTCCCCAACGCCCATGATGGTGGTGGTGACGACGGGGGCTCATTCGCTGATGACTTGCAATCGGTCTGGGACGAGGAGCTATGCGCCCGAGAGGAAATCATATCGGCGGAGGAGCCGAAGGCTTTCGAGGCGATCGTTCTTAGCGAAATGGACGAATGGGACGTGCTCATCGCGCGGCTCACGGAGCAGTCGGCGGCGAGGCAACGGCGCGACGACGTATCCAACCGTTCTGATCCACTGATGCATCCTCCCTCCTCCGGACAGAAAGAAGACGACAGCCCGACGAAGGAGGGCTTGGCCGCCGCCCGGACCGCGGAGCAAGACCACCGCACGGTACGTCCCGTCGCAACGATCGACGCCCACGACAGTGACGACCATCGATCGCACGCCCGCGAGTCCGACGGATCCCACCCCCTCGAAGGCGCCGCACCCGTCGACATACCACCAACAACTTCTGCGGCTCCCGCGACGTCGCCAGCTGCGAGCGCGGCGGCTGACACGGGACCCACCGTTGCGGCCCCCGTGGCGAAGCAACCCACCGCTGCTGATGTATCCTGGCACACGAGGGTGAAGAGCGAGGAGCTGTGCCGGCAGGAGTCCATCGATCGGTCGCGCCTCGTCGAAGCCGAGCGACGTTCACGGCAAGATGGCGGGCTCGCCGCCAAAGCCGCGCTTCTGAATCAGCGTGCGCGCGACGCGGCCTTTGCACACGACAATATTTCCTCAAAACCGCAACGGGCCGCCGCCACGCCTGATGGCGCCGGGCCCGCCCCCACGCCAGGGAGCGCTGCGCCCACCGCGCCAGGTATGGATGACGCCTTCTCGCACCTCGCTGAAATGCTGCACATGCGACAAGAAAGCGACCGCCGCAACGTTGAGACCGCCGAGATGCAGGAACGCTTCCCGCTGCTCGAAGCCCACTGGAAGGCTCAGACCCACGCCAAGGAGTCGCAGCCACCACCGCCACCTTCATCCTCAACGACCGCAACGAACGATGCCACCGTTCCACCTGCTGCGGATTCCACCGCTGCCGTCGGGGAGGCATCAAAGCTTTCCGAAGCGGGGAGGCCGCGGGTCCGGCAGGCCAGTCTCTCCCCGATCGCGGGAATGCGAAGGCCGATTCCGACCGGTGGCTTCCTTCCGCCGCCGTCACCTCCACCACGTGACCCACCGGCGGCCCCTGCCACTCCCGACGTGGCGCACCCCCCTCCCCCTCCTGGTAATGCGCCGCCAGGCGACCTCCCGACGTGGCGCCGACTGCAAGCGCCTTTGAGTAGCCCGGGAGAGCACCCGCGGCCGCCGCCGCCGACAAGCACTCCGCCGAGGCGCGTCGGGGCCCCCGCGCTGTCACCTGCAACCGCGTCGTTATCACTTCCGCCGCAACCAGACGACCGGCCCGCCGCGACCCGCACCGGCGCCCTCTCAGGTGCCAGCGACTTTCTTGCCCGCCTGGAGCAGTGTCGCATTTGGTGCGAGGCGTTGGCCCGCGACCTCGGGAGTGCCGAACCGTTACTGGGTCATCCCCGCGCATTGGATCAGGCGGAGGCTCCGAACGCCGCCGACGCGTCGGATCCGCCTCTATTGGCGGTTCTGTTTCTCGCGGCGGCTCGGTGGGACCGGGACGCGGTGGACAGCATCACGGAGATGAAGCGGATCCTGCGAACGGCCCGTTCGAACCCGCAAGGGGCAGCTGGTCCTCCCCAGCAGGCCTACAGCAGCGTGATGGCCGTGAACTTTGTGTCCACGGTGCTATCCGCCGAAGTCGTCGAAGTCAAGGCCCTGCGACGAATGGTTGAACTGCAGCAGTGGCTGCTTTCCCAACTCATTCCCAACGACGGTCACAACAGAGATCCTTCCGACGGGATGCCGGAGGACATCAGCCTGCCGCTCACGCACCTCACCGCCACGCTAGAGACCGAGTACCGCGAAGCGCGTCGCACGGCGATCCACGCTAGCTGTCAATTAGCCGTGTTGTGGCGGATGTCAAAGCTCTTCCCCAAGGCAAGATGGAATCCCGACGAAGCCGTGAAGGCGACGGCGGGCGGCATGCTCACGGTGTCGACCCTCTTGCACGACGTCGTCGCTCGCATGGCGGCCGCCGAACTTCGCCGGCAGGACGGCGATGGTGACAAACGAGGCGAGGAGGTCGCGGCAGGAAGGTGGTTTCCGTCACCGCTGCCGCTCCGCTACTGGCGGATGACCCAATTGAGATGCGCGAACGACTACGCCGTGTTGGAGCAGCGACTGTTCCCACGCGCCGTCTGCAGTGCCTTGGACGCGGCGTGCCGCGTTTTCAGCCGCAAGCATGATGATCACCACCAGCAGCGGCGGGTCGCGGACGCGTTTCTACGCGACTGGGATACGCTGGCACTGTTCGGTGGTGATCCCTACAGCTGCGAAGGAGAGACCTCACACGCGTCCCCTCCCGCTCACACAGCGACACCCACGGCGGCCGCCGCCACGCAACGTAGCTGCTGTTTCCCACCGCCGCCAATGATCGACGACGATGACAACGCGACGGGCGGCGGGAGGGGTGACGGCGCCGTGCTGCTGAAGGCGGTAGTGCGCAGCTGCATCGCCGAAGGTGAAGACGCCGGCCGCCTCCATGACGGTGTGGATCGTGTGGGTCGCGTCGTGGCGACAACGCTGCTGCCGTGCGTCGTAATGCGGTCGCGCGATACCCGCCAGATGCGCGCCGAGCGGCTGCAATCGGCCGTCCCCATCGTCGCCGCCGTCCCATCAGCGCGCGACGGAACGCTGACGCCGTCGCATGGGTCCGATGGGCGGCGACACGGAACCTCAGGGGGAGGCGGAGACGGTGCCGTAGGATCTGACTCCGCCGCCGTGGAGGTCATCGACGACCTCGACGACGAGGCGGCCGTGCTGCTGTGCCATGCCCTCCGCCGAGCTCACTTCGCCGGGCAAGCCACCGACGCACACGGCACAGCCTTGCACACGGGATCCGACGCCATGGCACTGGCGTTCGCGCCGCTCAGCAATACCGTCGCAGCGAGGCGGCAACATCGCAACGTGGCGGACGGGTCGTCGTCATCGTCGACGAGGGGAGGCGTGCCGGTGGTGGTGATCGGTGACTTAGTGCGAGAATGCTGTGCGACAGCTTTACAATCTTGGTCGCGCGCAAGCCACCTCGGACAGGACGCGCTGCTGACCGAGCACTATCAGCGGGCAGCGCATTGGGCAGAGGACGTCGACGACCGGCAGAAGGACCATCGCGCCGCCAATTCGATCGTTCCTCCTCTCCCGCAACTGGAAAGCAGCGTACAACAGGGACGTCCGATGCCGATCACAATGCACCGGCATCGCCGGTTAAGCGGCGGCATGGCGGCAACCCATCATCATGGGCCGCTGACAGCCAACGACCTTCAAAAGGATGTCGCCGATAATACCATCGTGCTGCGTGCCAAGGAAGCCGCGATCAAGGAACTGCAAGCGGCCTGGACGACGCAGCGCCACGAAGTCGAGGCGCACATCCTCCAACCCGAGGCCGGCTCAGAATGTAGCAGGCTGTCGATGTCGGCCATTCGCGCGCTGTTTCGCACGGCGCCGGAGCAAGCCGTTTGTCTAGACGCGTTGACGCAAGCCCAGAGGGCCGTCGCGGCTGTCATCATGGTGACGTCTCGGCTTCGCGCCAACAAAGTGTCGCTCGGCTCTCTCCGTGAAGACCGTTCGCGCCACCTCCACCCACACGTGGATTCCACATGGAGCCTTCGTGCTGAGCAGCTGCGCGACCTGCTGGACGCCATGCGCGGCGGGCCGTCGTAGCATATGCCCCGGACGAGTATGTGATTCCTTTCTCCCTGTACGATTACGACCAGCACCCCACCGACCATTCACCCACACTGCCGCGGCAGCGAGGAGAGGTCGCGCTGCCATGCGGCCTCCCCCCGGAGGGAACTCAATCAATACTGCCAAAATAGGACAACATAGGTTGGATCCCTCCCCCTCAACCACACAGCCAAGCCTCCGTACCTCTTGTACTGACACATCAGCCGCATCTCAACCAAATGTCCGTTCGTTTCATCGCCACGCTCTGCATCGTCGCCCTCGTCGCGGCGCTCCGCGTCGAGGCGGCTTGCCACAACATCACGGGCACGTGCCTCAAGGAAGGGTTCGTGTGCGCCAACACACAGGTCGTCGCGCACGAGAAGCGCTGCGACGGCGTCGAGGACTGCGCCGACGGCACCGACGAGTTCATGTGCAACCACCCGCTGTCGACGCCTCTGCACCTCGAGCCGACGACGTCCCGCCACGCCAACGCGCTGCAGATGTCGTGCATCAAGTGCGGCTGCGTGATGAACACCCAGACGATCGCGACGGCCAATTCGTGGTACGCGTTCGCGAAGAACGCCCCTCTGACGGTCGCCTTCCAGGCCGCCCCCACCGGCACCTACGTCGGCCAACGGTGCGACACGAACGCCGCGAAGATCGCGTCCGTCTCGGTGACCTTTTACAAGAAGAACACGATTTGCCGCGGCTGGCTCTGCTGCATCCGCCAAAACGGCTGCGGCTGCCAGGGCGGTTGGCTCGCGTCGAACCGCTGCTACGCGTGACGCGGTGCCCCCCCGTTAATGTTGTCCCCCCACCTCTTCCAACGTCTCTCCCCGACAGCAGCGCCTCATCCTCCCTTTCCCACCCTACAAGCACAGCTGACCCCGCGAGGCGGCGGACATCGTCCGGCGCAATGGCAGACAACTCCAATTTCCTCTCGTACTCCCACCACACCGTGTCGTTGTGTTGTGTGTGTGTCGCGTAGTCCGATGTGTTCCTCAACGACAGCGGGGACGTTGGGAACGTTCACTGCCGCTGGAATGCCTCTCAACAATGGATCGTTGTTTGGTCAGTGGATCGACGGGGCGACCTCTTTCCGACAGCCCGCTCGCATTCCGTTGATTTTTTGCTTTCACCATCTACGCTGAACGAATGTCTGTTCGCTTCATCGCCACACTCTGCATCGTCGCCCTCGTCGCGGCGCTCCGCGTCGAGGCGGCTTGCCACAACATCACGGGCACGTGCCTCAAGGAAGGGTTCGTGTGCGCCAACACACAGGTCGTCGCGCACGAGAAGCGCTGCGACGGCGTCGAGGACTGCGCCGACGGCACCGACGAGTTCATGTGCAACCACCCGCTGTCGACGCCTCTGCACCTCGAGCCGACGACGTCCCGCCACGCCAACGCGCTGCAGATGTCGTGCATCAAGTGCGGCTGCGTGATGAACACCCAGACGATCGCGACGGCCAATTCGTGGTACGCGTTCGCGAAGAACGCCCCTCTGACGGTCGCCTTCCAGGCCGCCCCCACCGGCACCTACGTCGGCCAACGGTGCGACACGAACGCCGCGAAGATCGCGTCCGTCTCGGTGACCTTTTACAAGAAGAACACGATTTGCCGCGGCTGGCTCTGCTGCATCCGCCAAAACGGCTGCGGCTGCCAGGGCGGTTGGCTCGCGTCGAACCGCTGCTACGCTTAGAAGCTGACGTTCGCCACCACAAGCGGTGACGGAGACATTGTTCTACTTACGCCTTCTGTGTTACATTGGTGGTGCTTTGTTGTGTCGACATGACACAGCTGCATTCATCCAATCTGTTTACTTCTTTCTTTTTTTTCTCTCTCCTTGCCCCACCGTTTCCCACCCCTCCGGCGGCTTTCGTTCATTCCTCCATTCAATCCCCGTTTCCTCTGTCCAAACCAAAGCAGCTCCCTCTCTTTCCCACCCCCTTCGCACCTTCCGGTCGCGTCCGGTGTAGCGACGACAGAGTGCCATCTGTTTTGCTGTTGGGCGGATCTGAATCCGGCGATGGCCGAGGAATGGCTGTTCTGTTTGAGGACTGTTGTGGTCGCGAACAGGCAGCAGTGCGTGGCACTCAAACACTAATGTGCGACGCGTTTGAATTCATTCTGCGCTCTTCCACTCACCACGGCGATGATGACACCCACCACCGCCGCCAGGCCACACAGGCCGCTGTGGCGCCTCACTCAACGACCGCGACAGACCTCTTCTTCGTGGAGTATTTCGAGAAGCAGTGCTGGCACATTGCGCGCGGAGATGCAACCTACTTTAAACGCGGCTTCACGGCCCCGGGTTCGATCGAGGCCGACGAGCGCAATAGCATCACCTGCCAATGGAGCAGCAAGGCGATGCGAGCCGCCGTCGTCCGTGGCCATGCGGCCGCGACGTCTGGGGATGGTTCACCGCCCACTGCGATCGCCGCAGACGACGAGGGGCTCTCCGCGCCGCGCTCTCCGCTACAATACGGCACCGACATTAACGTTGTTCGGTTCGACGAGACGCTTCAGCGCCGCATCGCGATGAAGACAGCGGGACC
>ERZ1292625.3243-Hain-H41-01um-R1-3243-length-13551-cov-4_pt1 | contig 13551 bp, 10 predicted proteins | sample MGYA00564400_ERZ1292625 | MGnify/ENA primary metagenome ERZ1292625 (study PRJEB36523, sample SAMEA6512639) | groundwater metagenome | collected 2019-01-08 | study: AquaDiva: Metagenomics assemblies of 32 groundwater samples | reverse complement strand
ATCTCCGACTACTGCAGCAGACTTTCGAAAACGAGCAGAGGCGGTCAGGCCCATCTCATGCATAGTAAATAGAATTCTTCGATGAACAGGCTTTAACCCATCTCGAACATCTGGCAAAGCACGTGAAGTAATAACCGACATGGCATAAGCCAAGTAGGATTCTTTCATTTCGGTAATTATATCTACCGGCAATATTTCATCATTAATTTTTTCCTTAATTGGTTCTTCTGATTTTTTGGCCATAAAAATTATTGTGTATCAGTATTCGCTGAAAACTCAGAAACACTCTCATCATTATTTACTAAATTTTCTTTCAATTGATTAAAAGGTTGTAAATCTTCTTTTATTTTTTCTTGAGTCTCTGGGTCAGAAAAAGTACTTGCTAATGTTTACGTCCACAAAATAAACATTATAATTGCAAAAATTATAGTAAAAAAATGCAAAAGATGTCTTCTCTCTTCTTCTGGTTTATTTCTTATATTTTTAATTATTTTTTCCATATTGTATTAAAAAAATTATGAATATTTTAAAACGACCACCTCACCTTCTTTATTATCTAAATCTTTACGTTTTAATGTAAGCTTATCTACAACTTCTGCTTTTTCATCTCCTATTTCTTTCAAAAATGCTTTTAGAGAAGCTTCGTCGTAGTCCATCGGTATAATCATTTTTGGTTCAAGAGAAGAAGCCATCTTCGCAGAATCTTTTGCATCAAGAACACCATTACTTCCTACTGGCACAAATAAAATATCTGGACCATCGATAGCTTCACGAGCCTCTTTAGATATATCAATATTAGATAAAGCTCCAAGGAAACAAATATTTATATTATCTACTGTTAAAGAATAAATACTGTTCACATAAGTTTTTTGAGTATTTGGTCCTTCGGAAAGTACACCTTTTATAAATATTTCTTTCACTTCATAATCTCCTGGACCAGACACAACAAAAGGAGCACGTTCTCCATGAGTCAATTGATCGACTCCATTATAGTCTGGGTTGTTTGTAGTAACTAAGGCAATATCAGCACCAAAATGAGCGGATATGCCGGTCTTTGAAGACTTACTAACAGGATTGAATGCTATTACCATCTCCCCTTGCTGAATCTTAAAAAATTGTTTTCCGAAATATGTAATTATCATTGTATATAGTATACCAAAAATATTAATAAAAAGGTATAGCAAAATACACCAAATAAAGTTGCTATTTTGAAGTTTTTATAGTATTGTGTCTATGCAAGTTTTTTATTACAAGCATGGATTTAGGGTAACCCTGAATAAAGCCTCAAAACTTTAAACAGAACCTAAGCCTTATATCCGCTTCAATATACATTGGCGGATTTTTTAATTAATATGCAAAAAGAAGAAATAATACAAGAAAACGTAGTACTAAAGTCTATTACTGACAGAAGTAGCAATAGACCAGAGATAGATACTCTCGTAGAAGGACCAGTTATCAGTGTTTTAAAATCATCAGTTTTTGTTGATTTATCACCACATGGTACAGGTATTATTTACGGAAGAGAGTTTATAAATGCAAAAGACATCATCAAGAAAATAGCTCTTGGTGACATCATCAAAGCAAAAGTAGTCGAAGCTGAAAACGAAAATGGTTATGTTGAACTTTCATTAAAAGAAGCAAAACAAGCCCTTACTTGGAGTGAAGCTGAGAAAGCTATCAAAGCAAAGACTGTCCTTGAACTTGAAATAAAAGATGCAAACAAAGGAGGACTTATCCTAGAATGGCAAGGAATACAAGGATTTTTACCAGCTTCACAGCTTAAAGCTGATCACTACCCTCGTGTCTTAGATTCTGATAAAGATAAGATTCTTAAGGAATTAAAGAAATTAATCGGACAGAAAATCTCTGTGATGATTATCTCAATATTGCCTAAAGAAGGTAAATTGATATTCTCTGAAAAAGACAACAATCCTGAAGAAAAGAAAGAAATACTAAGCAAATACACTGTCGGAGACGATCTTGATTGTGAAATAGCAGGTATCGTAGACTTTGGTATATTCCTTAAATTAGAAGACGGACTCGAAGGCTTAGTGCACATCTCTGAACTAGACTGGGGCCTCGTAGAAGACCCTAGAACAATGTTCAAAGTTGGTGATAAGATAAAGGCTAAAGTTATCGAAATCAAAGAAGGTAAGGTTTCCCTATCCGTAAAAGCCCTAAAAGAAAATCCTTGGAAGGAATTTGAAGGCAAATTAAAGAAAGGTGACATTATCAAAGGAGTAGTCATCAAATACAACAAACACGGTGCACTTGTATCTATCAAAGAAGGAGTAGCTGGACTCGTCCACAACTCAACATTTGGCTCTGAAGCAGCGCTTCGAACTAAATTAGAGCTCGGAAAGACTTACAACTTCCAAATCACTCTCTTTGAACCAAAAGACCACAAAATGACTTTAGTTCACTTAGAACAATAAGACTGAAATATAAAAACCCTCTCATTTGAGAGGGTTTTTATATTAGTTAATATTTATATATTTAAAGCTAAATCTTGGCTTATATCTTTAACAATATCTTCATTACCAATATTAGCCATTATTTTTAAAACTCTTTTATTATAGTCGGGTACTATTGAAGGAGGATTATACTTCCTTAATATCTCTTCAGTAGTTTTACCATCATAATAATGGGCGGTCTTTGGGTTATTACCTCCTAGATTTTTGGCAACTATTTCAATAGCATGATCGAAACTCTTAAAACCAAATTTACATGAGCCCCAACCAAATGGATTAAATGGTGCTTTTGGATTCTTACATATATGTCGGCCACCAGTAGTCTCAACCACAGAAATAGCAGGTAAAAGTCTCCAATCAAGGTCATTCTTTTCAGCTTCTTCTACCATCTTCTCTCCATAACCAGCAAGTGGCATGTTTTTGGACTTAAAATAAGCATCTATGGCCTCGGCCTTAGCGGTCCTTATTTCCTCAAGTTTTTGAATTTCGTCATCTTCTGCATTGTTAAATGCAAAGAGAGACAAAACATCAGTATTTTCTTTTTGAAATGATACGATTGGTGGAGGTAGCTCAGTATTGACTTGATCTTTGGGCATAGCACCAAAAGGCAGTGTTACTGTTACTATCGGTAGAATTACAAATGATTCCACGAATCGTATTAAATTTTTATTTTTCATATCAAGCAGTTATGCTCTGCTAACCCATATCTGTACCCGTATTTTCATCCTAGATAAACCAGAAACGAAAAAACCCTTATATATAAACACTTAAACAAGTAAGTGGCTATAACTAAGAGTTATACTTATATACTATCACACAGACAGATAAAAGTCAATAGTTATGCCATATTTTTACTATCTGTCAAATCCAAAATAGCTTGTCAATTAAGGATATTTTGAGACAATACTATTGACAAAAATAGTTAAAATATGAATAATTATATCTATCTAGACAGGTTTTAAATAATTTGCAAATCACCTGAAATGGAAGTACTATAAACAAATGCCCAACGAACTGCAAATACAGATAGAAGATCTCATATCTAAAATAGAAAAACAAAATAAACCTTATTTAGCAAGACAAATAAAGCAAAACTGGAACAAAACAGCTCTCTCCTACTCCCAAGAACTTAACAATTCTTGGATACCTATAATGCCTATGGAAGAAGAATTGGAACAAGCTTTTAACCTAGAATTGGAAAGACTAACAATAAATGAAGAAAAAAGATCCACTATATTAAATTCACTAAAGACAAAACGAGTACTTCAAACAGGACCACACTTAGGTGCCACAGAAAACCCTAGGATGCTATGTATCAACTGGTTAGGTTCTTTGGGTTTAGGGTCAGAGGATTTTTATGTAGTTGCAATGTTCTCGGGTATACCTTTCTCTAATAGCTTTCATCCCGGAAGGATCAATCAAAATACTGGGTCCATCAATTTGTTTAGTAGCAGTATGCAAGACGCCCTAGTATACAGAAGTAAAATAGAAAAAAAATTAGTTGAAACGATAGACACACTTCCAAAAGAGTTAAAAAATTTAACACCCAAAGCAGATATTGGAGATTCGTACACAAAATGGGCCCTCCAAACATGTCAGAATATCGAAAGGTCTATTCTAAAAAAAGAAAACTTAATATTCCTAGACTTAAATGAAGTAGTAACTAATTACCTCATCTTGGTTTTAAAAAACACAGAACACCCTCTTTATAAGATATTTTTTGACCGAAATACACAGAAAGAATTCATAAATATTTTTCCAAAAGAAACTTTATTCTACACACCCATTATGAGTGGTAAATACGAAATCATAGAAAGTTTTATACTCGAAGATGGTAAATTAAAAAGTAAAAACAAAGAAATATCTCTTGAGAATCCTGATTTATTAATAGAAGCATTAAAAGAAGAGAGGTTATGCCCCGCTTTAGTAACAGGGTTTTTAGGTCTTGCATTTATAAATCAATTCAAATGCCTAGGATCTTTTAGACAAGTAGAATACTTGCCTATGTATCAAAAAAAATTAGCAAATCTAGCATGTCTCAAAAAATTTGAAATAGAAAAAATACCAACAGAAAATTTAACTACTGGAAACTTCCCTGCTAATATAGATACATACCCAATAGACATATTACTGGGTGCCAAATTTACTCCAAACGAAAATACTTTATTTGGTGAACTGCTATTACCAATGAAAAATATGTTACTAAAATAATGCAAAAAAAATCTATAAAAAATAAAAAAGTTCATCTTATTGGTATTTGCGGCAAAGGTATGTCTGCCCTCGCTATAATGCTGAAACAAAAAGGATACGTTGTGACTGGATCAGATGAAGGGTTTTATGATCCAGTGGCTTCACTCCTAAAAAGAAATAAAATAAATTTTAAAACTCCTCATAGAAAAGAAAATATCCCAAAAGATGCTGATCTAATAATCATAGGTAAACATGCAAAATTAACTCCAGAAGAAAATGAAGAAGTAGCATTTGCCTTCAAATCAGGAATCAAAGTACAATCCTTACCAGAAGCACTAGGTGAACTCGCGACAAGTACAGAAAATACAGTTATAGTTGGAAGTTTTGGAAAATCCACCGTAACAGCTATCATTGCATGGTGTTTAGAATATGCAAAGAAAGATCCATCATATTTCATAGGAGCGGTACCGCTTGGTTTTAAAAGTAATGCAAAACTCGGTAAAAATAAAAATTTTATTTTTGAAGGTGACGAGTACCCTTCTTCAAACTGGGATAATACTTCAAAATTTCTATACATGAAACCAAAAAATGTTGTTCTTATCTCAGCAGAACACGATCATGTTAATGTCTTTCCTACTGAAAAAGATTATATAAAACCATATAAAAAACTAGTAAATTTAATTCCAAAAAACGGACTCCTTGTGGCATGTACTAGTGGCAAAAATGTACTTGAGGTCAGCAAAGAAGCAAAATGTAAAGTCATATTTTATAGTCTCAATAAAAACACAGATCAAGATTGGTATGTAGATAATATAAAATATAGTAAAAATACTTCATTTGATGTATACAAAGGTAGTACAAAAATACTAAGACTGGAAACTAATTTATTAGGTAATCATAATATAGAAAATATTTTAGGTGCTGTCGTTTTAATATTAGAAAAGAAAATACTTTCAAAAGAAGAGATCAAGAAAGCAATCAAAAATTTTAAAGGATTATCTGGTAGACTGGACTTAAAGACAAAAAAATCAAGCGTCTTGGTCTATGAAGGTTTTGGCTCATCTTATACAAAAGCGAAATCAGTTTTTGACGCATTGAAACTACACTTTCCTGACAAAAAACTTATAACAATATTTGAACCACACACATTCAGTTGGCGAAATAAATCTTCAAAGACTTGGTATAAAGATATATTTAATACGAGCGAAAGTGTCATACTACTCCCTCCTCCTACTCACGGTGCAAGTGGTCACGAACAATTATCTTTTTCAGAAATAGTAGAAGAAGTAAAGAAAAACAATATCAATACTTACACAGCCAAAAATGAAAAAGAAGCGTTAAATATAGTAACTAAAATACTTAAAAAAGATAACGTGGTAGTTCTTGTATCCTCCGGATCTTTGTTTGGTCTTACTGACTCTGTCCCAAAACTAGTAGAAAAAAAATTCCCAAAATTACTTAACTAAAGCTTTCTTTAATTCTTCCATATCATTAAAGTGATGCCTCACACCTTTTATTTCTTGATAGTTTTCATGGCCCTTGCCCGCAACTAATATAACATCATTTTCTCTAGCGAGTTTTACCGCTTCAATAATAGCATCGTGTCTATTTTCTATACTTATAACCTTAGAACTCAAATCCATAGACAGGTCTACTTTCATTTCTTCAATTATTCTATCTGGATGTTCATTCCTCGGATTGTCCGAAGTAAAAATAGCTATATCTGATATTGTTGCACCAATTTTACCCATGATCCTACGTTTTAACGGGTCCCTGTCCCCTCCACAACCAAAGACAGATATGATTCTCCCAGTTTCTGGTTTTATTCCTTTTACCGTCTGTAAAACTTTTTCCAATGCATCAGGAGTATGAGCGTAATCTACAATCACAAGAACTCCTTTGTCAGACATAAAATGTTCAAATCTTCCAGTAGGTGGCTCAATATTTTCTAATATATGAGAAACTTTCTCCATATCAAAACCAAGCAAAGCACAGGTAGACCATACAGCAAATAAATTATAAGCATTGAATTTTCCTAAAAGCTTTGAATGAATTTCTTTATTATCAAATTTCAAACGGAGTCCCTCAAAGTCCATCTTTAGTATTTCGCCGAAAAATTCATTATCTTTTTTATCAAAATCAAAACCATAAAAATACGCGTCAGCTTTTATCTTATCCACCATATTTCTTCCGTGCTCATCATCAGCATTAGACAAAGCAAAAGCTTTTACTGGAAGCATTTCAAAAAATTTCTTTTTTGCCAAAAAATAATTTTTAAAACTTTTATGATAATCCAAGTGGTCGTGTGTTAAATTCGTAAATACTCCTCCAGAAAAATTAATACCTTTTACACGCCCTTGATCTAATGCATGAGAAGAGACTTCCATGAAAACATATTCACAGTGAGCTTCTACCATTTTTTTCATTAATTTATTCAAAGCAATAGGACCAGGAGTAGTGTGCGTAGAAGGAAAAACATCATCTCCAATTCTATATTCAACAGTACCAATGAGACCTGATTTATGTCCTAAAATAGAAGCTATCTTATAAAGCAAAGTAACAGTCGTAGTTTTACCATTTGTTCCAGTAACACCAATTACTTTTAATTTAGAAGAAGGATTACCATAAAAATGCATTGCAGCCAAAAGTGCAACAGCTCTCCTTTTTATCTTTAAATTTTTTATCAAATTTTTCATTATCTATATTATATCATGTCCCAAAAACAAGAAATCTAATCAAAAATACTAGCTAAGTAGCTATCTATAACTCTTTGGTCCATATTATAAAAATACGTATTATCTTGACGAATTCTAGTTGCCAACTGTATACCAACAAAACGCCAATGCCAAGGTTCATAAATATAATAAGAGTTACCTTTAGGATAAGAAATAACGAAACCAAATCTATAAGCATTATTTAATAACCATTCATATTCGGGCGTCTTGTCAAAACCAGACAGTACTCCTTTTGTTTTTTCAGTTGTAAAATCAACTGTTGTACCAAGTTGATGTTCCGAATAACCTTGATCAGCCGAAAATTTATTTGCTGTACCAGCACCATAAGTAACGCTATAAGCTGACTTTAATCCTGATTGAGTAGTAAATGATCGGTAAGCAGATTGAACTTTCAACATTGCTCCTTCATTGTTTGCAGAAATAAGCATGGCTTGTAAATAAGGTAAAACATTACTATGAATCTGCGAATTACTACTTGTATTACTTAAATATCTTTGATCAATAGTAGTCAAAGAAATAGGAACATAATGTTCATTCAAGAAATAATTTTTAGAATACTTTTTCAATAACTCTTTATCGGTTGCGCTCAATTTTGCTAATGTGTTTAACTTCAAAGAAATCTGTCCAAACTCTTCTTTTAAAGAAGCATTTTTTTGCTGTTCTTGCTCTATAACCAATGCCAAACTACTAGCTGCTCCTGATATTTTATTATTTATATCAACCAAATCTTTTCTGTACTTTTCTTCTAAAGAAAATATTTGCTTATTATTTTCTTCAACTTGCTTCTCTACTATCAAAAAACGTTCGTCAGAATATTTAATAAAACCATAAAAAGAAACTCCGAGTACGGCAACAATTAATAATTCAACTACAGAAATTCTATTTAAAAAATCTAATTTATCCTTCATCCTGTTAAGTATAACACGCTTAAAAATTAAGAATAAAAACAGTAAAGCCCACCAACGAAAGTCAGTGAGCTTCCTGTTTGGTGGGCTAAGTTAATCCTTTATTTTCTATTAAAAATCACTTTCAAAAATTGGCTGAGTAACAGCAAAGTAAACCGTAAAAGCACCCTGAGGTCCATTTATCAAGACGCGCATCCTGTCAGTATGAAGACCGACAAAAAATTCTTTACCATTTAAATTTGTTGTTACACTGCAACCAGACATGCCGGGCATCTTTTCCCACATTTCTTTTGAAATCTTTGTCAGGTAAGCTCCTCTAGGAAAAGTTTGCGTAATTTTATTACCAGTAAAGTCACCATTTTTAAAAAGAAATTCAATATCTTCTTTTGCAAAATGCTCAGAGACTCCTGTAATAAAAAATTCAGTAATTAAAGAGTCACCTTTCCAGCAATTCAAGCCTCTTGTAATGAAAGTTAAACTACCTAATAAAATAGAATCCAGAAAACTAGCTTTTGACACAAACTGTTCCACTACTTTAGTGTCAGGAACGATAACCATATCAAGATCTTGAACTTGCCTGACTCCAATTGTAGATATTTCTTGTTTTAAACGTGAACCATATCCAAACAAATGTATCGCAGTAAGACCAAATGTATCTTTGTCGTGCAAAACGAAAGCCATATTCCCATGCCCCAAACCTCCAATCTGTGGATTATAAATTTGGAATAAGGTAGGCAATTCTCTTAAAAACAACTGATTCATACTATCGGGACCAGAGGATATAAAAACGATAGCTGCGGGGGAGTTTTTTGAGATACTATCAGTTACTGAAACCCTCATTTCTTCTGCTTCTGGCAGATTAACAATCCTATCCATTAAAGAAAAACTTTGAGCGAAAGAAAATTGCGAGCAAGAAAAAAACAAAAAGGCGAGAGAAATTTTTAATGATTTCATGTTTCGTGATTTAAAAAATGAGAAGAACTTTTATCATTACAATATAACACAAAAACTATAAAAATCAAGAGCTTAATCCTTCTTTACTTTATAGATAAAAACAAAACCTGCACAGAAAACTGTAAACGCGGCCAATAGAACTGGCACATAAGAAGCTGTGTAAGCTGCGATAGCTCCAGCAAAAAGTGGTGGTAAAGATTGACCTAGAGAATTTACTGAAGTATTAATACCTAATACTTCCCCTCTCATTTTTTCATCTGTTCTCTTTGTTAACATAGAAGAAAAATTTGCCATTTGAATACCATTTGGAATAGAAGCAATTGGTACAATGATAAGTAATGCCCAAGCAACTTGTGGAACCAAATACAAAAGTATACCTATGGCACTTGAAAAATAAACTGGGCCCAATATGTCTATTTCTTTAAATTTACCCGCAAGTTTTCTGACTACAACAACTTGGGTAATGATAATCCAAATACCAACATAAGCAAAAAAGTTGCCTATTTGAGCTGGGGAAAAATCAAATTTATTTGTCAGATAAACATTAAAAAAAGAAGTAAAAAAAGCAAAACCAGCATTGAACAAAAATGAAACCAAGAAAAGCATTCGTACCGCCTCAAACTTTTTTGCATTTGCAATATTTTTAAAAGACGCTAAAAAATCTATTTTTGATTCTAAGTTCTTTTCTTTAATACTTTCTTTAAAGAAAAATCTTATAGAAAATACATTAAATAAAGCTAAGAGACCAGAAAAAATAAAAGGTGTTGATGCATTAAAAAAAGGCAATACTGATGGACTAGAAAGTAATCCTCCTAAAAAAGGTCCGAAAATAAAACCAAGTCCAAAAGCAGCACCAATAGCACCAAAAACTTTTGTTCTATCCTCTGGTTTTGTTACGTCCGCAATAACTGCTTGAGCCACTGATATATTTCCGCCTGTTAAACCATCAATAACACGAGAAATAAAAAGCAAAGGAATATTTTTTGTAATAATTGCATAAGCAAAAACAAAATAAGATATTGAGGTACCCAATATAGAAGCTAACAAAACGGGCTTCCTTCCATACTTGTCGGACATTGCACCAAGTACAGGTGCCGCAAAAAAAGTAGCAATCGGATAACTTGCAACCAAAAAACCTAGCAAAACAAAACCAAGCTTTATCTGGGAAGGGTCAAGCAAAAAATACGGTGAAGTCGGCTCACCTAAGAGTTGAGGAATTACAGGAATAAGTACACCAATACCGATCATATCGATAAAGATAGTTAAGAACATGAACCACGTCTTTCTAGTCATAGGAATTAGTATATAAGAAAAATTTAATTAATCAGAGATTTTCTGTGTTGAGGTGCATTTATAAGTCCACATTTTTTATATTTATAGACTTCGCCCGTAGTAGGATTTATAGCTCCACAAGGACAAGGATCATTTCTTCCAGGACCATCGCCTACTGGTGTATCAGAAAATTCTTCAGGTTCTTCGTGATTTGTTACCAATGTTTGTTTTACTTCAGTATTATTTTCAGCGGTCACAGTAAGTCCTTCTGTTTGAATGTTTTCAATGAGAGAAAGAGTTTGTTCTTTAAAAACATTTTCCATTTCTTTAAACATCATAAGTCCTTCTTTTTTGTACTCCACTATTGGCTCACGTTGACCATAAGCTCGAAGATTTACAGAAGAACGTAAATAATCCATCGCTTCCAAGTGTTCCATCCAAAGGATATCATTTGTATAAAGAGCGATTCTTCTGACTGTTTCGTAGAAATTTACTTCCCCTATCTTTTCTCTTTTTTCTTTTATAATACTTTCTGCTTTGTCATTACCTAAAGATATTTGTTCAAGAATTTTTTCTATCTCTTCTTTATCTGCACGAAGCATTTTCTGACGACGAGAGTAAACAGAATTTCTCTGATGATTCATAACATCGTCATATTCAAGTGTGTGTTTTCGAGCATCAAAATGAAATCCTTCGATTTTCTTTTGAGCATTTTCTAATGTACGTCCAATAAAACTATTTTCAATAGCTTCATCTTCTGGTATACCAAATCTTCCCATCATATTCTTTATCTTTTCAGATCCGAACACTCGCATCAAATCATCTTCAAGAGAAACAAAGAATTGTGTAGCTCCAGGATCTCCTTGTCTACCAGAACGTCCTCTGAGCTGATTGGCTATTCTTCTAGCTTCATGACGTTCAGTGCCGAGTACAAAAAGTCCTCCTACACTTTTTACAAAATCGTATTCTTCTTGCACTATTGGGTTACCTCCGAGTTTTATATCTATACCACGACCAGCCATATTTGTAGCGATAGTCACTGCTCCACGTCGCCCCGCTTGAGCAATAATTTCTCCTTCTTTTTCGTGGTTTTTAGCATTCAGTATTGTATGCTGTACACCCTCTTGTCTCAAATAGACAGAAAGTAGTTCATTCTTCTCAATAGAAATAGTACCAATAAGCACTGGTTGCCCTTTTTGATTTAATTCTTTTACTTTTTTTGCTATAGCTTGAAATTTGCCTTTTTCTGTCTGAAAAATCAAATCATTTAAATCTTGTCTAACTATCGGACGATGAGTCGGAACGATAATAACATCAAGACCGTAAACTTTTAAAAACTCTTCAGAAGAAGTATCTGCAGTTCCTGTCATACCTGAGATCTTTTTATAAAATCTAAAATAATTCTGGAATGTAATAGATCCACTTGAACGAGTCTCTTTTTCTATCTTTACCCCTTCTTTTGCTTCTATTGCTTGGTGTATACCTTCAGACCAACGTCGTCCAGGCTGAAGTCGTCCAGTAAAAGGATCTACAATAATAACCTCACCTTCTTTGACTACATAGTCTTTATCTTTTTCATAAATAGCTTGGGCTTTTACAGCAGTCTCTAAATGATGTACATATTTTATACCCTTCTCTGTATATATATTATCTATACCAAGTAAATTCTCAGCTTTAGTAATACCGTCATCTGTGAGCGATACTGCTTTCAGTTTTTCATCTACCTTATAATCTGTATCTTTTTTAAGTTGTTTTGCAATTTGATAAAACTTTACATAAAAATCTTCTGAGTCAGAAGACGGTGAAGAAATGATAAGTGGTGTACGAGCCTCATCTATCAAAATAGAGTCAACCTCATCGACTATGGCGAAGTTATGACCCCTTTGTACTAAGTCTTCAACTCTACTTACTAAGTTGTCTCGCAAATAATCAAAACCATATTCATGGTTTGTTCCATACGTAATATCTGCAGCATAAGCTTCTCGACGAGAAACAGGTTTCAAAAAATCATAAACAATTTTAAATTCTCCAACCACATCTCTCTCTTTGTCCTCTTCTTTATGTGTCGCGTCATAAAGATATGAAACATTATTTCCATTTATGACTCCAACAGAAAGTCCCAGAAAGTTATAGACCTGTCCCATAAGAACTGCGTCACGACGAGAAAGATAATCATTCACTGTAACTATGTGGACCCCCTTACCTTCTAATGCATTTAAATATGCTGGAAGTGTTGCAACTAGGGTCTTTCCTTCACCTGTCTTCATCTCAGCAATTTTTCCAGAATGAAGCGTCAAGCCTCCTATAAGTTGAACATCATAATGTCTCTCTCCGAGATTCCTCTTCGCTGCCTCACGAACAAGAGCAAAAGCCTCAGGCAGAATATCTTCCAAAGACTCTCCTTTTACTAGTCTATCTTTAAATTCTTGTGTTTTCTTTGGAAAATCTGAATCCTGCAACTTTACAATACTTTCTTCAAAAGCATTGATTTTTTCTATTGTTTTCTGTTTATTTGCAATGAAAGTAGTACTTACATCACCGAATATTTTGTTTAAAAAGCTCATGGGACAATTTTAGCACAAAAATTAACATTTTTAAAGCCCAAAAGGCTATGTAAAATAGCGACTTTTTATAGTAATAAATAAAAAAGCGCAGGATTTTCATCCTGCGCAAATTACAATTTTATGTTCAAACCTAGCACATTCATAGCTTCTTTTATTAAAGTTGCCATTATGTCTTCTTTCCAGTAATACACTTCCAGGAAGTTCTGAATCTTCATCAATGCTCTGTCATAAGCATCATTTTTAGGAACAAAATCCGGAAGCAATTCACAATCGCTTGAAGTATAGAAAACCATAAGGTCTTCCCGTCCTTCAAAACGAATTGTCGCAAACGGAATAGTAGAATTTATTTTAACTCTACCTTCTTCAAAACTTTCTCTTTGGAGACCAGACAAAAGGTCTACGTCTCTTTCTTCTAGATGTCCACCGAGGATATCCCAACCACGTTCATTACGTCCTGCAA
>ERZ1292625.3242-Hain-H41-01um-R1-3242-length-13560-cov-4_pt1 | contig 13560 bp, 11 predicted proteins | sample MGYA00564400_ERZ1292625 | MGnify/ENA primary metagenome ERZ1292625 (study PRJEB36523, sample SAMEA6512639) | groundwater metagenome | collected 2019-01-08 | study: AquaDiva: Metagenomics assemblies of 32 groundwater samples | reverse complement strand
TGGGTAATAATGGAGGCTAGGATTAGTCCCTGATAAGTGGTTAGCCCCTCGGCCGCAAAAGCAGCCTGAACATCTGGTGTCAGATGTTGACCCATCTCGACCAGCGATTCACGAACTATGAATGACGCCGAGGTTGTCGAGTCTTTTTGGAAGGAATCTGGCCATAGCAGACCTTCTAGAGTCGTGACATCGGCTGGCTTGTAAGCCAGAGCTGGTAAATCTTTGTACTGAGCGGGGTCAAGAGCTTGATCAACATCGGCCGGTGCAAAACCTGCATTAATGAGATCCGCCCGCACCTGATCGATGCGACGTCCGGGCAGAATGGTTACCAATCTAGTAGCTACCTTGCCGCCGCTAAGCGTTTTGACGATCTCGGGGGTGCTCTGGCTAGGCGACAAAGCGTAGGTACCAGCCTGCAGCTGATTACCCAACTCTTTGCTATGAATGTAGAGCTGGAAGGCCCAGGCACTCCTGATAAGATGGTCTTCTTCTAGACCGACAGCAATCTCTTTGGTCGAACTGCCTTTTTCGACAGTAAATATTTGGGTTTTTTGGTTGTTACTAACAGGCTCTAGGTCACGGTAATAAATACTACGCGATATGAATATGCCGATAATAGCCAAGCCGAGCAGCCCTCCGAGCAGCCACCAGACCCGCTTGGGAAGGCCAAAGTACTTGGGGCCAGATTTGTAAGCAACCATCTAAGCTACCGTTTCTTTATGTTCAGCGTGCTGATCAAGTTCGGCTAAGAAGTCTTGAAGGATGTAAGTGGCGGCCAGAGCATCAATATCACCGCGACTATAAGGTTTGCCGCGGCTCTTGAGCTCATCCTCGGCCTGCCTAGAAGTCACAGCTTCGTCTTGGAAATGAATCGGCAATGAAAGATCGCCTTTGAGCTGGTCAGCAAAAGCCTTAATTACCCCTGTTTGATCAGTGGCTTGGCCATCTAGGCCGCGTGGCAAACCTACTACCACAGCTTCTACATTTTCGGCGTCAATAATGGCCTGGAGCGCTTGCACAAAGTCGGCATCGTTCTCCAAGGTTTTTAGCGGTCTGGGCAAGCGTGATGCAAGAGATGCTATTGCCAGACCAATCCGTTTAGACCCCACATCCAAGGCCAGTGCGGAACTATTGATTGCTGGCATCCGAATTAGTTGATTTGGCCGTAGAAGTTGGCTTAGCTATATCGACAGTTATGCGGCTGGTCTTCTTGGGAACATTGCTCACCCAGAAAGGACTGAGCTTGACATCAACGCTCTTAACATCGGGGTTGCTCGACAGTTGCGCTTTAATCGCGCCGGCCTTTTTGCCGGCGGCTTGTTCACGAATGGTGTTAACGTCCAGGTCAGGTCCGGCTGTAGCCGAAGTGCTCATTGTTAGCTGACCACCGGTAGCCGAAATACTGTCAACATTGAACACAGCCTTGGCTAGACCATTATCCAAGATACTTTGCTTATCAGTGTCAATTTGGGTCTTGATATCATTCTCAACCAGAGTCTTAAGATCATCTTGTTTAACACCAAACATGGTATATGTGACTACCTCGGTAACCGTTACGCTGTTAGCGACGTCACCAACTTTGGCACTGGTAGTTACTGTCGGCGTGCCAGCCGTATAAGTAGCGTCAATGGCGTATAGCTTATCCTTCTTGAGTAGGTCGCCTAGAGCCTTCTTAAGTTCGGCGTCGTTGGCCACAATCTTGGCCTTAGCACTATTGATGTCGTTCTGGTTGACGCTCTGTACTATGCTGTCGGTGCCGCCAGAGATAGTGCCGCCACTCCCTGACAAGAATGAGCTGCCAGCAATTGTAAAACTAGCGCCAGACGGTAAGTTAAAGGCTGTGCCGCCATTCTGGGCAATAACACTTACAGGCGCTTTGCCATCGTTCTTACATTGGCCGTTTGATTTAAAGTTACTAGCTGGAATGCTAACCGTGGATTGACTAATGTAGGTGTTGCCGCCCGAGCTGAGGCCAGTACCAGCTGGTAGTGAATAGTCAGAATCGGTACAGTTCGTGACCGTAACGCTGCCGCTAGCTTTGTTACCATTATTCTTCTGGCCAGTTGTAGGAACGGTTTGGGTATAGGTCTTGGGTACCGAAGCCAGCTTGGCGGGCACGGTGTTGTCCGTAGCCTTAAGGGTTGTTGCGGTTGTCGATAAGTTGAGATTTACGTTGGTGTTAACCTTGGTGGCATCGGTTTGAATAGTAATCTTGGCCTTGGGCAGTGCAGTATTAGCAAAGACTAAGCCGAATATCAGGAACACCAACAATATGCCGCCGCCGATCAGCAGCAGGCGGAAGCGGTCGAAGTCTGGTACGGCTAACTTCTTGCTCTTCTTGCCCTTGTTCTTACTATTTGGTGGATCAAATGTCTTAGGCTTGGGCGCACCATCCTCTTCTGGCGGCAAGTCGTCATCATCAAGTACCAAGGTCTCGACATCATCGTCTGAGGGAGGCGCGCCGGCTAGTTCACCAACGCTTTTGTCAGGATCAACTTCTGGTTCGCCATCGGCAAGCTCCTCAGCAACGGTTTCTTCGCTATCGTCAAAGGCTTTTGGTGCTGATGGAATCTCTGGCTTACTGGTCAACGTTTTGGCAACATGAACACCGGCAACGCCAGCCAGCGGCAAGAGACCAGCTTCGGAGGTTATAAGTACTAGGCTCTTCTTGGAACTATCAGCCGCACGCTTGAGCAGCTTCATATTAACAATGCTCTGAAAAACAGCTGCGCGCTTCGGCAACACGAGAGCGACAACCTTGCCCTTGCTGGCTGTCAGCTTGTCAATAACACCGGTGATTTCGTCGTCGATGTCAATATAGATGGTATCTTTGTCGGCTGCCATAGTTATACGCTTAACATTTTATCAATTTTGTCACGAATAGAGCTAGTTTCGCCGGCAAATTGCTTAGTATCCATGCCGACTCTTAGTAAGCCCATGGCAGTAATAAAGGTGTGATCGTTGACGTCACCAGTCTTGTCAACAATACCGGAAACTTGATCAGGTCTTATGTGATGAACATTGGGCTTGCGGGTAAAAGGCAGACTCTTATACCATGCGCCATCTTCCAAACGATCCATTAAAAGATCAAGTGACGAGCCGCCGCCACAGAGAAAGATGCGGTGCGGCAAGTGATCTAACTTGGTAAACTCGCTGAGAGCCAGTTCAATACCGCCTATCCAGACCTCGGCTGTCTTGCTGAGGGCGGCTTCAATGGCTGGTCGCTGGGGGACTGGCGCCTTGTTGTTGCTGAGACCGACTTTTAGCTCCTCAGCTTGTTCGAACTCAACACCTAGATCACGTTCAACAGCATGGGTGTAGGCACGACCGCCAATGCCGAACATCTTGGTTCCCTGCACGCCACCTTCGTTGATAACGGCAATGTCGGTCGTGCCGCCGCCGACGTCCATTAGTATGGCGCTGAGGCTTTGGTTGGGATTGTTGCCGATAACAGCTCTCGCGACGGCAAAAGGCTCGGCGGCCACGGCTAAGAGATCGAGATCAAGCTCTTGGGCGGTCTTCTCCAGAGCTCCAATGTGAATCATCGGCGCGAAGGCAGTATATAGCTGCACCACAACATCATTGCCCTGAAAGCCAATTGGGTTAGTCACTGGGTAACCATCAATTTCAATACTGACTAGAGCACTGTTAACTAGACGGACTTCGACTTCTTTGCCGCCAAGCTCCCAGGCTAGTTGTTGCTTGGCCTTGGTCTGCGCTCGCTCTTGCACTAGATTGATAATCTTCTCCATCTCGGCAATGTCGAGCGGCTTGGTAGCTTGTTTGCGAGCAACTCTAATGGTGGTAGTAGTACCTTTGACTAGTTCGCCAGCAATACCGATGATTGCCGTGCGTACACTGATGCCAGCCTGTTCTTCGGCTTGGTTAAGCGCCTTATCACAGTTCTCAACGACACCAGCAATGTCAGCGATTGCGCCGGCTTGCATGTCGCTTAAGCTTTGGTGAGCGCGGCCGACACCGATGATCTCCATATTGCCGTCTTTGCCAGCTTTGCCTACTAATGCCTTGACGAATTCGGTACCAATATCGAGCGCTACCAGGTATTCTTCGCCCTGTTTGCCAGCTTTGGCCTTGATTTTGGCTGAAGCCTTTTTGGCACCGGCTCCTGCGGTTTGAGCTACGCTGCCGCCAACGCTTTTAATTTTTTGAAGCATATCCACTATTTTAGCACAATCTTATCTGGAAACAGCTCGTTGCACGTCGCTTTCACCTAGACATTACATCTTAACGTTGACTATATATTAAATTCCTTCATTTTCTCTCGCACTAACTTTGCCACCATATTAATTCCATATAGAATCTGTACAGAAAACGTACAGATTATGTACAGAAAGCATGTGGAATCGATATGGTGCTCTGGAAGCAAACTAGAAATATTGACTTAATGTTATAAGAGGGCGGCTTTGATGCGGCGAATCCCGGCGGACGAAGATTCTTCCTTGAGGATTTTGAATTTTTTGCCATCTTCAGCGAGCTGGCTAGTGTGATCAACATGCGGACCGCCGCAGATTTCGAAACTGAATGGCTTGTCAGCACCATCAGCAATCATCTTATAAACCTTGACTGTGTCACCGTAGCGATCGCCGAACTGCCCCAGAGCACTCTTCTCTTCAACCGCAACTTTGGTCGGATATTCCTCGAATGAAACTTTTAGATCGTTGGTGATTTGTTCGTTGACCATGTCTTCGACTTGCTTGATTTGTTCTGGTGTCACCTTAGCCGGATTGCTGAAGTCGAATCTCAGGCGTTCCTCAGTGATATTCGAGCCGTGCTGAATAACATGATCTCCCAGAACATTACGTAGCGATTGGTACATCAGATGCGTTGCGGTGTGGTACTTCTTGTGCTGCATAGTCTGACCGCCCAGACCACCCTTGAAAACTCCCTTGCTGGCAGTCTGCGAGCGCTGGCGTTGTTCCTGCATGCTGGCTTCAAACTGTTCACGCCAATCAGATTCAACTTCCACGCCACGCTTGTAAGCTTCTTCTATACTAAGCTCGGCTGGGAAACCGTAAGTATCGTAAAGTTTAAAAACATTGTTGCCGTTTAGTTTTGGTTTGGGCATATTTGGCCTATCAATAACGTCTGCAAACTTTGTAATAAACTCCCATTCTTTGAGGCCTTTGCGCAAGGTTTGGCGGAAGACTTTTTCTTCTTTTATTAAGACCTCAATGACCATGTCGCGGTTATCGGCTACTTCTGGGAAATCTTCACGGTAAAGATCAGTAATCACTGGCACGACTTGCTCGAGGAAGTTCTGCTCGATTCCCAGCTCAAAGGCAAAACGGATAGCACGGCGCAGCAGGCGACGCATGACATAGCCTTGCTCTTTGTTGCTGGGTACGATGCCGTCGACAGCTAGAAAGGTCGCGGCTCGCAGGTGGTCAGCAATCACACGCATACTTTCGGTGTGACTGTCATACTTCTTACCGGAGATTGATTCTAGCTTGTCGATAATTGGCTCAAGCAAGCTGATCTTGAAGACATCTGGCGAGTTAAGCTGAGCAGCGGCAATACGTTCTAGCCCGCCGCCAAAGTCGACGTTCTGCTTGGGTAGCTTCTGGAAGCCATCAGCTGTCTTAACATATTCCATGAAGACGCTGTTGCCAATCTCCATGAAGCGACCACAATCACAGTTGGGGTGGCAGTTAGCGCCGTACTTCAGATCGTGTTCAATGAAGTCAAACTCGTAGAAAACTTCACTGTCCGACCCGCCAGGCTCACCAACTGGCATGTCGTCAATCTTGCCGGCACGACACCACCAGTTCTTGCTAGCATCATAATAGAATATCCGGCCGCCCTGCATGCCCTTGGCGTAACCGTCTGCTTCCGAGCCGATTTCGACCTCGACAGCATCGATATTTTTGCCGACAAATAATTTCTTCCAGATTTCGCCGCTCTCGGTGTCCTTGGGAATATTATTTGCTGGATCGCCGATGAAGCAAGTCGCATATAGTTTGGTCGGATCGAGACCTACAACATCAGTCAAGAACTCGAAAAACCACGGTAATTGCTCAGCCTTGAAGTAATCACCCAACGACCAATTACCAATCATCTCGAAAAAAGTCGTGTGGCGATTGTCACCAACCTCTTCTATATCTTGAGCACGCAGGCAGGTCTGGCTATCAACCAGTCGCGTACCCTCTGGATGAGTTTCGCCAAGCAGGTACGGAATCAAGGGCTGCATGCCCGATCCAGTGAACAAAGTCGAAGGGTCGTTATACGGCACCAGAAGAGCCCGCGGAATCGCCTTGTGGCCACGCTCCACGAAAAAATCTAGATAGGCCTTGCGAATTTCCTGTGCTGTCATCTGTTAAATTATAACAGACTAGCTGATGATTCCGCCGCCAAGGACGCGATCACCGTCGTATATGACAGCTGATTGGCCGGCGGCCAGACCACGTTGGGGTTCTGCTAGAATCAGCTTATGACCCTTGACCGTGCAGTCAATCAACGGACCTCGGTAGCGCAGACGAGCTTGGTAGGTTTTGCCGGACGTCGGCGCTTCATTTATCCAATGCAAGTCTTGCAGTTTTATCTCTTTGGTCCACAAGTTTGAGTCATCGAGATTGGTAGTTACATATATCGTATTAGAAGCGACGTCCTTGCGCGAAACATAATAAGGCAGGCCGCCGCCGACATTGAGGCCATGGCGCTGACCGATGGTGTAGAAGATTGCGCCATCATGCTGGCCAATTTCTTTACCAGTCTGATCAATTATTGGACCGGCTGGCTGCGAGCCTAGCTCGTGCAGCAAGAACTCCTTAATGCCGACTTTGCCGACGAAGCAAATCCCCTGACTGTCTTTTTTATCAGCTGTAGCCAGACCGAACTTGGCAGCTAGGCGGCGAACCTCAGGCTTCTCTAGCTCGCCAATTGGCATCAAGCTCTTCTTAAGAGCGTCTGAGGTCACGCGGTACAAGAAGTAGGATTGGTCCTTGTTGGCATCAACACCGGTCAGAAGTTCTCTGTCTTTAATCCGCGCGTAGTGACCAGTGGCAATCATATCGGCACCATCTTCCAGAGATGCCTCTAGGAAAAGCTTAAACTTCACTTCTTGATTGCACATGACATCGGGATTAGGCGTTCGGCCGGCGCGGTATTCGGCCACCATGTAGTCAACGACCTTGTGTCGATACTGCGTTTCGAAGTCGTACATCTTAAAATCTATGCCCAGCTGCACAGCCACTCGCTTAGCATCTTGGTAGTCTTCTTTCCATGGACAGACAAACCCCGGCAAATCCTGGCTCCAATTCTTCATATAGACGCCCGTGACATCATAACCCTGCTGCTTGAGAAGAGCAGCCGTTACCGATGAGTCAACACCACCAGACATACCAACATAGACTTTTTTGGCCATAGACTATATATTCTAACAGATTAGATGGCGATACTTGGGTCAGCTTGTAGGTGTGTGGGCGCTATCGTTTCCGTCGATTCGAGCGCGAACATACTAGTGAGCGCTTGAGGTGTCAGCGCACCTACAAGCTGACCCAATCTAGACGTCCAGGAAGACTACGACTTTGTCGGCTTTGACGTGCAAGATGCCGCCAGAGATAGTGAAACGCTGTTCGCCTTGGCTGACGGTTCGCACAATAATGTCACAGGCGCTGATCAGTGAGATGAAGTTATGGTGCTGCGGCAATATATCAAAGGGGCCAGTGGCATTCTTGGCAGTCACGCTGAAGGCCGGTCCATCGTAATATTCACGAAAAGGTGAATGAATCAACACCTGCATGCTAAGGTTGGCGTTATCCTTCGCACTACTGAGCTGTTCTAGTGCCTTTTTTTGCTCTTTTTCGGCTTTGACGTTTGTTACTGGAGCCTGTTTGATTTCGTCTTCTTCTGATTCTTTTTGATCCTCGGCCTTGGCCTCGGTGTCATCCGAACTCATACGATGATTTCCTCGATGCTCTTGAGCGTATCTTCACGTGTGAAGAAGTCGCCCTCAATGCCATTATGCTTAGTCATGACGTGCATGTTCTGGGTAAAGTTGGAGATTAGTTTTTTTGCTTTGGCATAATCCGAACGGTCAACTGGGCTTAACTCGTTTTCACCGATAATAGCAATGATACCGCGCAGCGATTCGTACTTCTGGAGTAGGGCTTGAACTTGAACGCTGAGAGCATAGTGCCGCTCGCCAACGATCTCTGGTGTCAACATCGAAGAGGTAGTCATATTGAGGTCAACGGCCGGACGAATACCTTGCTCGGCAACTTTACGCGACAGGACAATGATGGAATCCATTTCGTGCTGTATGAACTGTACCGCCGGGTCACTGACATCGTCAGCCGGCACATAAATTGTCTGAACAGAAGTAATTGAACCGTTTTCATTAGAACTCAAACGATCCTGTAAGACCTTGATGTCCGAGAAAATTGTCGGCTCGTAGCCACCTTCGTTAGGCACCTGATCCATAATGGTAGATAGCTCGTTTTTGGCCTGGACAAAACGGAACATATTGTCGGCAAAAAACAGGATGTTCTTATGTTGTTCATCACGGAAATACTCAGCAGCAGCAGTTGCGGATATGCCGACAAGGGCACGCTGTACGGGGTTCTCGTTCATCTGTCCGAAGAACATACAGGTGTTCTTGAGCAGATCGTTTTCCTTAAGTGTCATGTAGAGTTCGTGACCCTCACGAATACGCTCACCAATACCCGCGAAGAAAGATAATCCGCCGCCACTCTGGGCGATGTTATTGATAAGCTCCATGGTTAGCACCGTCTTGCCGACACCGGCACCACCGATAATACCGATTTTGCGACCCTTAACGAAGGGGGTGAAGAAGTCAATAACCTTGAGCCCAGTCTCCAGAATCTCTGGCTTAGAGACAGTGAAGTCGGTGGAGCGTGGTGGCAAGGCATTAATGTCCTTGCGCGGAACGGTTTTTTCGTCGAGCGGCCCGCCATTATCGACAGGGTCACCTAAGGCGTTGAGTACGCGGCCAATCGTGGCGTCACCAGTCGGTATTTCAATCCCCTTGCCGGTGCGCTTGACCGCCATTCCTTTAGTGATTCTCTGGTCAGCCCGAACATTTAGGCAATAGGCTATGCCGCCGGCCTCGAAGTGATCAACCAGTAGCTGTGTGCCATAGTTGTTCTCGACTTCGATCAGTTCATTAAGATTGGGTGTATCATCATCAAACTGCGCCCTGATAATAATATCCTTAACGGTAATTATTACGCCAGCCATTATCGGTTCCCCCTGAATACTATCGCTTGACCGCTCATGCTACAGCTCCGCTCTTGGCTTTCTTGAGGCCGTTGATGATCTCTTTGAGTCGTTCGTCTTTGACGTTACGACGAGCGCGGTTGTATTCCAAGTGCAACTCGGCCTTGGATTCGCCAGCTCGTTGGTGTGATTGGCTCATGGCACGAAAACGCGAAGCGTACTGCGCCAGCTTGGATTCAAGAATTAATTGGCTAATTGATATTTGCATCATGGAACGCTCCAGGTGGTCGGCAACTGTGAAGGCATTGGGTTCAAATATATAATTTGCTTCGCTGATGGTTTCGTCAGGCTTATCACTGGCAGCACCACGCTCCTTGACGGCCGCCGATAATTCTATACGTTTAACATCTTGGACCAGCAGCGATACATACTCTTGATAGAACAACTTGGTTGAACGATACTGAACAACCTCCTTGATAATAGGCGTCACGTTGATATTCTGATCCTTGGTGGGCAGCTTGAAATACTTCTTATACTCGATGCCACGTTGTGACAATTGCATAGCACCGTGGTGGCCAATTACAATAATCTCATTCTTGGTCTTGTCGTAGGCTTGCAACATCATTTCGACTAGCTTGAGGTCAATGTCACCACTGAATCCGCCCTCAGCTGTAATAATTATATAAAGTTCTTTGTCGATGACATCCTTGTCGTTCTTGCCACGACTGAAGCCAAAGTCTCCGTCAACCCGCACCTGAGAATAAATGTCCCAGAGCTGGTTGAAGAACTTGGTCGACTGCAGCACCTTGTTCTTGACTTCGGCAATACGCATACCGGCCACGCCTTCGAAGGCGCTAGTTAACTCAGTTAGAATGGCCATTGAGGATTCTTCTTTGGCTATTTCACTGGGGCGCTTCATGACTTGGCCTCCGCCGGAACTTTGTCTTCGGCTTTTGTCTTGTCATCTTCTTTAGACTTGTCCTTGTCTTTGGACTTGTCATCCTTCTTCTCGTCTTTTTTGTCCTTGTCGGACTTATCGTCTTTGGGCTCAGCTTCTTTTGGTTTGTCGCCATCGGCAGTTGGTTCTCCATCTTTTTTGTCTTTGGATTCGGATTCTTCAGCGCCCTTGATCTCGACAATACATTTGACCTTAAGCTGATCGCGAATTGATTCAAACTCTTCATCTTTGGTAATTTTGGCCGCGAATTCCGAAACATTAAGTTTGAGATTATTAAGATCCAACTCCTCGCCATCGGCCATATTGAGCACCAGATCGAACATTAACTGTTGAGCCATTAATGAATAAGTGTCAGACGGACCCTGAGTTAGAATCTGAAAGATGTTTTTACCAATAGCTAGCGCTCGCCTGGCTTCAATTGCTAGTTCCGAACCAAAGTGCGAGAATTCTTCGGCCTGACGATAATCGGCCAGAATCTTCAGAGTCTTCGCGGCCAGATCCTTTTGGCGCTTATTGTGACCGACTCCACCAGCACGAGTCACACTCAGACCCATGCTAACAGCCGGACGAATACCGCCACGGAAGATATCCATGTCCAAAATCCATTGCCCATCGGTGATCGACATAATGTTGGTTGGTAGATAGGCTGTGATGTCACCATTGGCAGCATGCACCACCGGTACGCAAGTCAAACATTTGCCATTGACGTCCAAGCGACCGGCTCGCTCCAATAGGCTGGAGTGAGCATAGAACATATCTCCAGGATAGGAGTCACGACCAGGGCTAACGCCCGACATCAGAGCAACTTCTCGGTAGGCATGAGCATGGGAAGTCAGGTCGTCATAGATTATGATGGTGTCTTGATCACATTTTTGCCATAAGTATTCGGCCATTGAGCAGGCTACATAGGGCGCGATGTAGCTCATGATAAGCGATTCGAACATTGTCGAGACAACGACAATGGCCTTTTCCATACCGCCGTTGTCTTGTAGGCGAGTCAGTAAGGTGTCTATGTCGCTGCGGCGCTTAGCAATCAGGCAATAGACCACAACTTGGTCGGTGTTCTTCTGGTTGATAGTAAGTTGGGTAGCTAGGGTGCTTTTACCGGACTTGCTGTCGCCCAGTAGTGCCATACGTTGGCCGCGCACTATGGGAAATAAGGCATCGATTGCCGTAACTCCGCTTTCCACCTGATCTTCGACTAGCTTACGCTCGTAGAGCGACGGTGCGGTATGAAACACTGGCCAGCTAGACTCAGCCGCAATTGGCCCCTTGCCATCCAGCGGGTCACCAGTAACGGATACAACACGACCGATGTAGTTCTTGCCAACTTTGCAAACAAGCTCCTGGTGCTGAATTACGGCAATAGCGCCTATTCGCAAATTATCCGAACCTAGATAAAGCACCACGACGTGATCGGTATGGACTTGATGCACAAAGCCTTTGGCGCCATTATCGAACATTACCAGGGCATGTACGGCACAAGGTTGCAGACCGCGGATCTTGATCAGGAACTTCTCGACAGCAATAACTTCGCCAATAGGATTGCCGGCCTCAACTAGCTTGTCGAAGTGATTATTGCCCGAACTCACGTCTGTACTCCTTGGGTAGGCGTACTTGGCTGTGGCGGAGCTGGCGCTGGACGACTTGGTGCCACACCGGCGGGTGTGGCGGCTACTGGTTGGGGTGGAATCAGCTGCTTCATGAGCAACTCTCGTTTATTGGCAAAATCTTGGCGCAACGACAGATCAAAGCGATGGTTAATGCTACGAACCATACAGCCGGCGCCAATGGCTGGCTGCAGACCAATCCCCAGCAGTAAAAAAGGATGAATTTCGTGTCTTAGCCACGATACAAGCTTATCGACAAAAGCCGGGGATGGATCAGCGCTGAAACTAATATGGAGTCTGGGCGCTCTCTCCTTGGCGGCGGCTAGTAGTCCATTTAGAGCTTTGCGGTCGGCTTCATTTAACAAGTTAAGTTTGTTTAGCTCAACTGTTTTGTCCATTAGCAGAGTAGTTTTGGGCATCTTGACAGCAGCACCGCCGGTACGCAGACCCAGCTGCAGTAGCGCATCGTCAATCGCTTCCAGTTCTCTGAGGAGACGTGCAACATCAACTAGACCAACAACTTGTATCGGCAAAACGATCCTTTTGGGTTGCTGCTCTCTAGGTACCACTTTGGATGTCCTCGATAATTGCCGCTTTGTTGGTTTCCAAGGCACCTAGGATATATTCCAGCTGATCATTAAGATCTATTTGATCGCCAATAGCCGCCAGGACGTAGTGATTCACGATATCTGCCATATTAGCTTCGAAATGCTGTAATAAGTGCTGTTTCTCAGTTACTACTTCTTCTTGGAGCTGCTTACTGAGTATCTGGCGTTGTTCGTCTATCGCCACATTGGTCTTTTGGATAGCCTCGATGGCTAACTGTTTGGCGTCCATGATTGACTGTTCGTATTTGTTGAACTCTTCTTCGAGCTTCTTGGTGATTTCGGTCTTCATGTACTCGTTGAGTTGCGAAGTCGTTAGGCGCAAATCTTGCTGCAAGAACATAGCATTTTCGCCAATAATCTTCTCGAAGTGCAGTCTGCCTCTGTTACGTAACTCTTCACGGAATTCATTGTTGAAAACGTGCTCAATGTCCTCGTCAGCCGCTGCCTCAATATCATCAATGGGGTTTTTGGCATTACCGGCACTGACATTACCAATGCGTACAATTAGCCAAATAAACCCAAGACCAGCGCTGCCCAGTGCAGCCAAGATCAGACCTAACCACCAAATTGTCATTTTTGTTGACCCACCATAGTTATAAAAGCAATCTGCCAAACGGCGACACCGTTCAGGTGAAAGCGCTAAAGCTTCAGGAGTAAGTATACCTTAAAAGACCTTAGTGCAAAAGCTTAGATAACACTTGAATGACGTGCTTAATCATGGCTTGATTCGTGCCACGTCCCATGGTGAAACGCAGACTGGACTGAGCCTGGCTTTTACTGAGGCCGAGAGCGCTCAAAACATGCGAAGGCTGTTCGTTACTAGCGCTGCAGGCTGAGCCAGCGGCTGCCATAATACCTACCTCGTCTAATTGGGTCAGTAGGCGTTCGTTATCCCTATCCTCTAGAGTTAAGTGAACGTTATTGGGTAATCTGTATTTCTGCGAACCATTGACACTAACACCGGGTAATTTACCCACGGCGTCAATAAATTGTTTTTGCAATGGCTTAAGACGGTCGATCTCTTGATGTCGCATATCTTGTGCCACATCTAGAGCAGCTGCTAGGCCAACTGCTGAAGCAAGATTCTCTGTGCCAGCTCGCAGACCACGTTCTTGACCGCCGCCTTCGATCAGCGGTAGTAGCTCCACTCCGGCCTTAATGTACAAGGCACCGGATTGCTTGGGGCCGT